>Ga0197143_1000553_pt1 | contig 39196 bp, 37 predicted proteins | sample GBS70_MetaG_FD_148603 | JGI IMG/M metagenome (GOLD analysis project Ga0197143, IMG submission 148603) | Sediment microbial communities from Great Boiling Springs, Gerlach, Nevada, United States - GBS 70_MetaG | ecosystem: Environmental > Aquatic > Thermal springs > Hot (42-90C) > Sediment... | reverse complement strand
GCCTGTCACAGCGTAGACGGCTCGCCCAACGTCGGCCCGACTTGGAAGGGGCTCTTCGGTCGCGAGGTCGAGGTCACTCTGCCCGACGGCTCAACTCAGACCATCGTCGCTGACGAAGAGTATCTCAGAGAAGCGATCGTGCAGCCGGCAGCCAAGATCGTCAAGGGCTTTCCCAACGTGATGCCCAGCTACGAAGGGCGCTTCAGCGATGAAGAGCTCCAAGCGCTCATTGAGTATATCAAGAGTTTGCGCTAAAATATCTTCATGGAGGTAGAGATGACAGTGAGTTCTATACGACGATGGGTGTTGTACGGCATAGTTTTAGGTCTTGTGCTCTTTGTGGTGACGGCCTGTGGAGGCGGGGGGCAGCAGACGCAGCAGCCCGCATCCCAGCCTGAGCAACCGACGCAGCCTCCTGCGGCAGAGCAGCCCGCGCCACCTCCGGCTCAGTCTGAAGAGGAGCAGCTGATCGCACGTGGGCAGTATCTTTCGAGCTCTATCGGCTGTACCGCGTGTCACAGCGACGACGGGACGACCCTCGTCGGCCCCACGTGGAAGGGGCTCTATGGGAACGAGGTCGAAGTCGTCCTCGCCGACGGCACGGAGACGAAGGTCATCGCTGACGAAGAGTATCTCAAAGAGTCTATTTTAAACCCCAACGCCAAGATCACCAAGGGCTTTCAGGCCAATCTCATGCCCATCTATGAAGGGCAGCTGAGCGAAGACGACCTCAAGGCGATCATCGCGTACATCAAGAGCTTGCAAGGCGAGCATTCGCATGAGTGAGCTGTGATGGACCCGGTCAATCTCTTAGGGGTTCTGTTGGGGCTTGGCGCTCTGGCGTTGATTGTGCTAGCGATCTTTCGCGGTGAGTTTCGCGAGATCGAGAAGCCCAAGTACGAGATGCTGGGCCGGGAGCCGCCTTCTGAGGCGCGGCCTGCCCGGCCCGGCCGCTTGGGGATCGAGGACCGAATTATTCGGTTGGGGCTGGCGATTGCCGGGGGGTATTACGCCTCGCAGTTTGGGTGGGGGACGCCCGTGGGCGTTGTGCTGGCAGTGCTGGCGCTCTATTTAGGGGTGACGGCGCTACTCGCTCGCGATTATCTCTACAAAATCTTTCACATCGACACGCGCCTGCCGGAGCACCGACGCTAATCTTTGACCTCTGCTCGGCCATGTCGTAGAATACCTACCGAGGGAGACTCTATCCTCAAGAGGAGGCAGGTATTGCGACTTATGGAAGCGCAAGCACCAAAGCAGACTAAACGGACAACGCTGTGGATCACCGGCGCGGTGGTCATCGTTGCCGTTGCTGTAGCGGTTTTAGCTGTCTGGACTTTAACGAAGCCGCCCTCGGCCGCCGTCGGCGCGATCTCGGCGTATACGCTCGACAACGGCCTCAGAGTGATCGTCTATCAGGACACGACCGCCCCGGTCGTCTCGGTCAACGTCTGGTATCGTGTCGGCTCCAGGGATGAACCCCCGGGTAAGCGCGGCATGGCCCACCTGATGGAGCATATGGCTTATAAGGGCTCCAAGAATGTCGGCCCCGAAGAGCACTCCAAGCTCATTGACCAGGCCGGCGGCCAAGATAACGCCTTCACAGCCGATGACGTTACGGGCTACTGGGCGCGACTCCCTAAAGAGAAGCTCGATCTGGCACTCTATCTGTTCGCAGAACAGATGCACAATCTCGTGCTCACACAAGAACATTTAGATTCTGAGCGCGAGGTCGTCAAAGAAGAGTGGCGCGTGCGCTTGGAGAACCAACCCGTCAGCAAGGCGTTCGATAAATTCAGAGATATCGCGTTCGCGGGCACGCCCTACGCCAAGGGCCCCGAAGGCTATATGGAGGATCTCGACAACATCACCCTCGAAGACCTTCAGAATTTCTATCAGACGTACTATGCGCCCAATAACGCCGTCCTAGTCGTCGCGGGGGACGTGCGCCCTGATGAAGTACTCTCGCTCGCGAAGAAGCACTTTGGAGGGATTCCTAAAGCTCAACTGCCACCGCCGATACAGATCTCGCTTCCCCCGCAGACGCAGATGCGCGAGGAGACCCTGGAGATGGCCGTGCAGTTGCCCGTCATCATTGGGGGGTATCAGCTGCCGGGCAGCGGGCACCCCGACCAGCCGATCCTCGAAATCGCAAGCTTTATTCTCTCCCGCGGACAGAGCTCGCGGCTCTATAAACAGTTGGTGCGCGAGCAACAGATCAGTGTGGCTGCCGGGGGATTCCCCTTGGTCTTCAAAGATTTGGGCACGATGCTGATCTATGCGTTCTTCACTCCCGACAAGGACCCCGCGCAAGTCAAAGAAGCCCTCTTGGCTGAGATCGAGCGCTTGGCGAGCGAGCCCATTGACGACAAAGAGCTCCAAAAAGCCAAGAACCAGCTCACAGCGCAATATATCTTTGGCTTGGATTCGCTCTCCAGCGTGGCCAATGAGCTGGCCGAAGCTGAGGTCATCTATGGCGACTACAGAGAGTTCGAGAAGGCGAAGACGAAATACGACGCGATCACGGCTGCAGATGTCCAGCGCGTCGCGCAGACGTACTTTAAGCGAGAGAATTTAACGATCGTAACGCTCAAGCCCGAAGGAGGCGCGCAATGAGAGAGTTTACAGTTCGACAGTTCTCAGTTCTCTCAGTTATGAAATGGGCACTCGCCCTGCTCGTGCTCGGCTCCGTAGTTGTCTGGGCACAGCAGAGCAACGTCGAGCCCATTCAGCTGCCCCCGATCAAGACGGTCACCTTGGAGAATGGCCTCAAAGTGATGGTGATCGAGCAGCCGTCGCTGCCCATCGTGCAGTTCTCTCTGCGAGTGCGCGCGGGAGCCATCCACGAGCCGACCGACCGCACCGGATTGGCAACGTTCACCGCGATGATGCTGCGCCAGGGGACGACCACCAGAACTGCTGATCAGATCTCAGAAGCGATTGACTTTGTCGGCGGCTCGCTGGGGGCGAGCGCGGATGTTGAGCGCACCGACGTGACCGCTCGCGTCCTCAAGAAGGACTTCCAAGTTGGGCTAGATCTCTTAGCAGACATCGTGCAGAACCCCACCTTCCCTGAAAAAGAGATGGGGATCATCCGCAATCAGCTCTTGGCGAGCGTACGTGGGATGCGCGATGACCCATCAGAGTTGGCTTCAGCTCATCTGGACTTTGCGCTCTTTGGCACGATCCATCCCCTGGGACGCTCCATGAGCGAGTCGAGCATCAACGCCATCACCCGCGATGACTTAGTCACGTTCCACGGGATCTACTATCGGCCCAATAACGCTGTGCTGGCCGTGGCCGGGGACGTCAAGGCCGACGAAGTGATTTCTCTAGTAAAGAAAGCGTTTGAAAACTGGCAGAGGGCCGACATTCCCCCGGCGCCCCTGCCGGAGCCCGTCAAACTGCAGGGCTATAAAGTGCGCTTTGTCCACAAGCCCGGCCAGACGCAAACCCACATCGAGATCGGGCACTTTGGGTTAGCAGTTACCGACCCAGATTACATCCCGACAGTGCTAGCAAATTACGTCTTGGGCGGGGGGGCGTTCTCGTCCCGTCTGTTGCAAATTATCCGATCCAAGGCGGGCAAGACCTACTCGATCTTCAGCTACTTCCCCAGCTACAGCTTTCCGGGATATTTCAGAATCTCAACGTTCACGCGCAACGACCAAGCCTTCGAGACGCTCCAGCTTGTCTTAGACGAGTTCAAGAAGTTCAAAGAGGGCGGGATCACCCAAGAAGAGCTTCAAGCGGCCCAAGACAACATCGCCGGCAGTTACATTCTTAGATTAGAGACGCTCTCGGGTCTGACGACGACTATACTCAACAACGACTTTTTCGGGTTCTCGATGGACCGCAGCCGCAACTGGCGCAAGCTCGTGCGCTCGGTGACCCTCGAACAAGCGAACAAAGCGATCCGTGATCGCTTCGATCCGGAAAATCTTGCGATCGTCCTGCTCAGCGACGTGAAGATCTTGGAGGGCCGGACGGAGCTCTTACCGGGCTTGTCTATAGAGAACGTTAATGTTGTGGACTGGCTGGAACCGGTGACGGCGCGCGCCAAGCCGTATGAAGAATTTCTTGCGGCGCTGGCGGCTCCCAAGGGCCCAACCCAATTAGAATGGAAGGCGCAGATCACCCCCGAAGCCAAGGCGCTCCTAGAGCGAGCGTTTGCCGCTCAAGGGGGCCTTGAGAAGGTCGCGCAGATCCGCGATACGTACACAAAAGTGCGCGGGAGCTACTTCCAAGGCGGGCGCGAGATCAAGATCGAGAGCGAAGTCTGGATCAAGCTGCCCAACAAACTCAAGCAGACGATTAAGTTCAGCGGCGGTGAAATAGCGTACATCTACAATGGGATGCAGGGCTGGGTTCAAGGCGGAGGACGAATCCAAGATATGCCTGCCGAGCTTCTCGCTGAGGTGCAGAATGCAATCCAACTAGACGACCCGCTCTTGCTCTTGTGGACTATTTCCTATGAGGGCTACAAGTTCGAGCTCGCTGGGCAAGGGACAGTAGACGGCCGAGAGGCCCAGATACTTCGTATCACGACCGCAAAGGGCAAGGTCGCGGATATTTACTTTGATGCGGAGAGGTTCTTGCCGCTCAAAGGGCTGCACAAGGGCGATAAGATCAAGGAGAGCCTGTGGAGCGACTATCGGCACATCGCGGGCTTCTGGGTGCCGTTTGTGCAAAAGGCGCTCGAGGATAAAGAGTTAACAGCCAGCTTTGAGGTGCTGGACTTTAAGATTAACACCGGCGTCGGGGACGAGCAGTTCGAGAAGCCATAGGGGACCTCTCCCCTAGCCCCTCCCCGGCGCGGGGAGGGGAGCTCCTCCACCCTCACCCCCAGCCCCTCTCCCCTCCGAGGGAGAGAGGAGCAGAGGGGTGAGGGGGCTTGGGAAGGGGATGGGGGTTAGGTCTTATGATAGACTTCCTCGAGGGCGAGGTCGTCGAGCTGACAGAGCATTCAGTGGTCTTGGCCGTCAATGGCGTCGGCTATCGTGTCGCTATTTCCAAAGCGACGGTCGAGGCGTTGCGCGGCCAGGCCGGCACTGTGAAGATTTTCACGCACTTGCACTACACGCCCAACGATCTTGCCCTCTACGGCTTTGCGACTCCTGAGGAGCGCCAGCTCTTTGAACTCTTAATTTCTGTCTCTGGGGTCGGCCCTAAAGTCGCGATGGGGATTCTCTCGGCGACGACGCCGCAATATTTCGCTGAAGCGATCTTGCAGAATAGACGCGATCTTCTAGAAGATCTGAAGGGCGTGGGGCGCAAGACCGCCGAGAGACTCATCGTCGAACTTAAAGAGAAGATCGCTCAGATTCCCATACGGGGCGAGCCGGCTCTCGCGCCGGCGACGACGCAAGAAGAGCTTGCCATCAAAGCGTTGACACGCTCGCTGGGGTTCAACGAGAGCGAAGCGCGTCGTGCGGTCGCACGCGCCAAGGCAACGGGAGCAACAACAACGGAGGAATTGGTGAAGAAAGCACTCGCGCTGCTGTCGTAAACCGCTGCTGTCGTAAACTTGCGTTTTACTTGGTTTCTATTGGCTTTCTATCGCTCTGGACGTTAAAGTGTCTCGGCATAAGACGTCTAAAGGAGGCCTCAAACATGAGTCCCAAAATTCTCACCATCGGCGCTCTGATATTGATCAGCGTGAGCGGCTTGCTTGTGCCTCAGGTGGCCGAGCAGCGTCAGTCATACTTTATCTTGCCAATTCTATTGAGAACCGTCTGATAAAGCTCTTGGTCTATCTCCACGCGCGATTTCCCAACGACGGCTGGAGACAGTATCTCGAAGATGATCTCTCTATTAGATGGCCATCTCTTGTCGTCAGCGGGCATTCGCAGGGTGGGGGCCATGCTGGAATTATTGGACGCTATCATCTTGTGGCGCGTGTGGTGATGTTCGCGGCGATGGACTATAACGCGCGCGTGGGACGGCCAGCCAACTGGATCGCTCTCCCCAATTCCACGCCCAACGCGACCCCGTCTGAGCGATTCTATGGCTTCTCCCACCAGCGCGACCAAGGAGTGAACTTCGCTATTCTCTCCACGCAAATCTGGCCGGCCTACGGCATGGACGCGTTCGGGCCAGTGGTGAACGTAGACGATACAGCGCCGCCTTATCATAACTCCCATATGCTGACGTCCAACCTGGAGGCGCCCACCCAAAACTATCACGGCTGCATTGTTGTGGACCGCCACTTGGTATTGCTCCCCGATGGCACGCCGGTCTACAAACCCGTCTGGGAATATCTTCTCGGAGCGATCCAAACGATGGGATGCTTCCAAGGTGGCCAGCCTACACTTTCACAGAAGACCCCCATCTGCAGCTTGATGTCCCCATCACAGCTGGCTGGGAGTTGCGCAAGAGATATTGCGACTCTTTTGATCAGTTGCGAGCACCCTACGTGTTGAGTTACAGAGATTTGCAGATGGCTTCACGCGGCCCGTCTATCTCACGCACGCGGGCGACGGTTCGGGGCGTCTCTTTGTCGTCGAGCAAGCCGGCGTCATTAAGATTGTACGTGAGGGCAAGACGCTCTCGACACCATTCTTAGATATTCGCGACCGGGTCGAGTCCGGCGGGGAGAAGGGCTTACTCAGCGTCGCCTTTCACCCAAAATATAAAGAGAACGGGCGCTTCTTCGTCAACTACACAGCCCGCAAGGCGGGCGTGTTGAGATCCGTCATTGCCGAGTACAAAGTCTCGCAGACAAACCCCGATATCGCCGACCGCGCTGAAAGAGTGATCTTAGAGATCGAGCAGCCCTTCTGGTCGCCGTAGTAGTAACCGTGAGCCGGCCCGTTACACCACCGCGTCTACAAGCGTTGCTTCTACCAGAGTGCCCTGCTCATAGTGCTCAACGTCCTCTGGAACTTCGATCCATCCGTCGGCCCCCACGAGGGTCGAGAGCTTGCTCGCTCCGCCCTGCAACGGGTGCACCAGATACGAGCCGTCGGCGACTCGCTCAACTCTCGCCCGCACGAACTCTCGGAAGCCCCGCACAGATTGTATGGGCTTGGTCAGCTTGGCCTGGATTTTGAGAAGCTCGCGCGCGCATCCGAAATAATATCGCTCCACTATGGGCCGCACAAAGAGATGGAGCGCCAGCCACGTCGCCACCGGATACCCCGGCAGCCCGATGACGGGCTTTCCCTCGATCACTCCCAACAGGACGGGATGCCCCGGATGGTACGCCACCCCGTGCACGAGCACCTCGCCCAACTCTCTCACGACCTCCGACACCCAATCCCCGCGCCCCTTGCTCGTCCCTGCCCCTACTAAGATAAGATCGTGCGCTGCGCAAGCCTCCTGCACGGCTCGGCGCACGCACGCAAACTCATTGGGCACGATCGGGTGAATCGTCACCGATGCGCCCCACCGCTCGACATAGCCCTTCACTATATGCGAGTTCGTCTCGACGATCTGCCCTCGTGCCGGCTTCTCTTCTGGTGGGATCAGCTCAGACCCCGTGGGGATGAAGATCGCTCGGGGGCGACGCTTCACCCACACCGTCAAATTCCCTGTGCCCAGCAGCGCGGCCACAGCTTCGGGAGTGAGCAGGAAATCTTTTGGTACGACTTGCGCTCCCTGAGCAAAATCTTCGCCTACGGCGCGGATATGCTTGCCTACTGGGACGGGCTGGGTGATCTCAATAGTATCGGTGTCGAGTGCGTGAACATTCTCGATCTTGATGACGGCATCGTATGCGTCGGGAATGGGATCGCCTGTGTCCACGTACTCAAAATCTCGACCGCGGTTGAGTCTCAGGGGGTGGTGCGGGTCGGCCGAGCGCGTGCGCTCGGCCTTCACGGCGATCCCGTCCATAGCGGCGCTGGCGTAGTGCGGCAGATCGCGCTGCGCACAGACAGGGCGGCTCGTGACGCGCCCCACCGCCTCCCGTGTCTTGATCTCCTCTTCACGAGCGTGGAAGAACTCCCCAAGCCGCGCGAAGAAGACGCGCTGGGCTTCTTCTAACGACACGGCTTGTAGCTGCGCACGCGCGCGCTTCATAGCAGCTCCACCCAGACGTGCGTCCCTTCGGGGATCTCTTCGAGCTCTGAAGGGACGTGAAGAATCCCGTCGGCTCGCGCCAGCGTCGAGATATTGTTAGAATGCCCAAGGACCGGCTCGGCATAGAGCCTTCCGAAGGATTCGTCGAGCCTCAAGCGTATCGCGACAAAGTCCTCCCGCCCCAGGGCCGAGGGCACCGTCTGCGTCAGCTGGGCTGATGCTAATCTGTGAGCGGGCAGCAAGACCCTCAGGCCGCTGCGTCGCGCCAGCACCGGCCGCACGAATTTTTCAAAGACCAGAACGCACGAGACGGGATTGCCCGGCAGCCCAATGACGGGCTTTGTGTCCACGACGGCGAAGATCGTGGGTTTGCCCGGCTTGATCTGCAGCCCATGCACCAAGACCTCCCCCAATTCTTGGAGGAGCTCGAGCGTCCAGTCGCGCGCCCCCACGGACGATCCCCCAGAGAGCAAAACGAGATCAGATTCGCGCACGGCTCGCTGCACCGTCGCGCGCAGCTTCTCTCGGTCATCGGGCACGATCCCCAGCGAGATAGCTTGAGCACCTTGGGATTCGAGCAAATGACGCAGAATATGGGAGTTGATCTGGCGCACTTGGCCGGGTCGGATCGGTTGCTCCGCTTCGACGAGTTCTGAGCCGGTGCTGATGAGGCCGACCCGCACGCGCCGATAGACTGTTACGGAGAGGATCCCCATCGCCAGCAGCGCCCCGATGTCTACCGCGCGCAACTTATGCCCGGCTTTGAAGACAAGCTCGCCGCGCCGGAAATCAGAATCGGCCGAGAGCACGTGCGTCCCCGGCGTCACCTCCGCGAAGAGTCGCACGAGCTGATCGTTCTGTCGTTCGGTCTCTTCGAGCATGACGACGGCATCGGCGCCGTCGGGCAGGGGGCCGCCTGTGGGAATCTCACAGGCTTCTCCGGCGTGCACCGCAGGGAGTGTGCGCGGGTCCTGCCCCATCTCGACCGAGCCGATGATCTTCAGGAGGACGGGACGCTCACGGCTCGCTCCGTGGGTCTCCGAAGCGCGCACGGCGTAGCCGTCCATCGCGGAGCGGGCAAAGCCGGGCACGTCCTCGGGGCAGAGAATATCTTCGGCGAGCACCCGACTGCAAGAGTCCGTCGTCGGGAGTGTTTCAGTCTCAGAGATAGGTTCGACGCGCGCGAGGGCGAGCGCAATCGCTTCATCGAGCTTTTTGGCCTGAAAAGCTCTCGTCATTTTAGGAACCGCACCTCCAGGAGATCCGCGAGCCGTTCGGCTTCATCGGGCTGTGAGCCAGTGGCCGTGGCAATGACGTTGGAAGCCTCAAGTCCGTCGCCGCGCCGGACAAGGATCTTCGGAACGTGAGCGCCCTTGAAGCCCTCGGCAAGCACAAGATCCACGTCCCTAAAGTAGAGGGCGACTACTTCTTCTAGGCTGGGTTCGCTCGCGAGGTCACTGAGCAATGCCAGCTTGTGCGGCGAAACGAGCCCAACTTTGACAGCTCCGGCGGCTTTCATCGCAAAAGAATCTTTGCCGGGGCGGTCTATCTCGAAGTTATGATGGGTATGTTTGAGCGCGCCGACGCGATAGCCGCGCGCTGTCAGAATTTGGATTAGCCGAGTGATGAGCGTCGTCTTGCCTGATCCACTCGCGCCCACCACGGCGACGACGGGAGGTTTGGTCATGCGATATATTCACCCGTGCGATCATAGCAACAAAAATGCAGAGGACGCAACTGCACCAAGAGCCCACAGTTGCTTTCTCCGTAAGAGCGAGTAGAATAAAAAGCATGGGAATCTCAGCCGAACCAACACGGATGCTCAAGGTCATCAATCCCGCTACAGGACAGCAGATCGCCGAAGTGTCCATCACCCCGCCACAGGCCGTCCCGGAAGCCGTCCGCCGCGCTCGAGCGGCCTTCCAAGTATGGCGCAAGCTCTCAGTGGCCCAGCGAGCGCGCTACCTCTACGCCGCGCGCGACTGGATCGTTGATCACCAAGATGAAGTCATAGATACTATCTGCGCCGAGACCGGCAAGCCCCGCACCGAGGCCCTCGTCGCCGAAGTCTTCTATTGCTGCGATCTCCTCGGATTCTATGCCAAAAACTCCGAACGCTATCTCAGAGATGAGATGCGCAGCCCCCATCTGCTCAAGACCAAGCGCGTCTTTGTGGTCTATCAGCCCTTGGGCGTCGTCGGGGTGATCTCGCCGTGGAATTATCCGTTCACCCTCGCTCTGGGCGACGTCGTCCCCGCGCTCATGGCCGGCAACACTGTGATCTTAAAGCCCTCAGAATATACCCCCCTGACGGGGCTTCTGGTCGAGCGTATCTTTCGTGAGGTGGGCTTGCCCGAAAACGTCCTGCAGACGCTCTGCGGGTATGGTGACACCGGCGCGGCGCTCGTAGATCACTGCGACGGGATCGCGTTCACGGGGTCAGTCGCCACAGGGAAGAAGGTCGCCGAGCGCGCCGCACAGCGACTCATCCCCGTGCTCTTAGAACTCGGCGGCAAGGACCCGATGATCGTTCTGAAGGACGCTGATATTGAGCGCGCGGCCAACGCCTGCGTCTGGGGCGCACTAACTAATACTGGGCAGACGTGCATGTCCGTGGAGCGCGTCTACGTCGAAGCCCCAATTTATGACGAGTTCGTAAAGAGAGTCGTCGAGAAAGTGAAAGAATTGCGAGTGGGTGTAGAGATCGGCCCGCTCACGACGCCGCGACAACTGGAGATCGTGGAGCGCCATGTCCGCGATGCCGTCGAGAAGGGCGCCCAAATTCTCATTGGGGGAAAGCGCAGGGAAGGGCTCTTCTTCGAGCCGACGGTCTTGGTCAACGTTGATCACTCGATGGAGATCATGCGTGAGGAGACGTTTGGGCCGGTCATTCCCATCATGAGAGTAAACTCTGCGGAAGAAGCCCTGCAGTTGGCGAACGATTCGATCTATGGGCTCTCGGCGAGCGTCTTCACGAGAGATAAGAGATTGGGGATGCAGCTCGCACGATATATCGAGTCGGGCAACGTCTGCGTGAACGACTGTATTACGAACTTTGCGATTTTAGAGGCGCCCTATGGCGGGGTGAAGCAGAGCGGGCTGGGGCGGCGCCACGGAGAGTGGGGGCTGAGGCAATTCACGTGGCCCCAGACGGTCGTCATCGACCGCTTTGGCCTCAAGCGCGAGATCTTTTGGTATCCATATAGCGAAACAGTGACGCGCTGGATCGCGCGCGGAATTCGCTGGCTCTACCGGCGCGGCCTGCGCGAACGATTCTCTCACCCTCACCCCCGTCCCCTCTCCCCTCCGAGGGAGAGGGGAGAGAAGGGGTGAGGGGGTGACCGGGAAGGGGTGTGTGAGCCTATGTCTTCAAAGACTCTCAATCGCCGATACTGGGTGATCTTTCTCGGTTCGCTGGGTGTCGTCGGGATCGTCGCGATGGTGGCGATCTGGGTGCTGATGGTCTCGCCCCAGACGCTGACGGTCTGTCCGTCAGGGTGCGCGTTTTCGCAGATCCAGCCGGCCCTAGACGCCGCGCGTCGCGGCAGCATCCTGCAGATTCAATCGGGAACATATCAAGAGAATCTCTCTATTAGCAAGCCTATTCAGCTCGTCGGCCAGAGTGCGACACTTCAGGGCCAGATCACGATCTCGAAGACGGAGAACGTCTCGATCACGACGCTTACTATCAACGGCCCCGTGCGCATCGAGGAGAGCACGAAGATCACTCTTGAGTACAACACGATCTCGGAGAGCCCCACCGACGGCATAGCGATCATCAAGAGCGACGAGGTCGTGCTCCACGAGAACACGATAGCGGGGAATGGCGGCGACGGCGTGCGCATTGAGAGCTCCCGCGTAGAGATTCATCATAATATCATTGGGGGCAACAAGGGCTACGGGATCTCCGCCGACAGCGCGTCCCAGATCTTTGGGGAAGCCAATCAGAGCGGCTATCGAGTCCCTGAAGATTTTCAGACGATCCAAGGAGCGATTGACGCGTGGGCCGTAGGGATGGGCATCAACGGCTTGGGCGATGTCAACGAGAACGTCTCTAAAGAATTACTCACGGGCGACGGGGTCATCTTCATCGCGCCGGGAGTGTATAAAGAGCAGCTGACGATTCGCGATAAGAACATAAGAATTCGTGGTGCCGACCGCGAGACTGTTATCATAGATGGCACGGGCTTGGGGGACGTGGACGGCATCACGATACGCGGCACAGCCAAAGTCTTCCTTGAGAATCTCACGGTGCGCAACTTCCGCGACGACGGCATAGACGCCGAGGGGAAGATCGAGCTGACGCTGCGCAACGTAGTCTTAGAGGGCAACGGGAGCACCGGCGCGGAGATCGCTCACACCAACGTCACGGTCTGGCTCACTAAGAGCGTTATTCGCAACAATCGTACGTATGGGTTGTGGGCGCTCAGTGCGCAAAATATCGTTGAGTGTCGCGACACTGTCGTAACAGATAATGCGCGGGACTTTGGCGGGCTGAGCGACTCGGCTGCCGCGGAGATAGCTCAGACGTGTCAATAGTGATATAATCGCTCTTATGCTGAGTAAGCTTTGGAGTCGTGTGCGTCGGCGCATGGCGCTCTATAAGCCCAAGCGCTTTCGCGATCACTATGAGTACGCGGCGTTCTTCGACGCGCGTAGTATCGTCTTAGCGGGCGACGACATGGCCATCCTCGAATACCCTAGCGAAGAAGTCCAGCAGAAGATCTTTCGTCATGCTGTAGAGAAGTTCGAGTTGACAGACAGAAAGATCTTAGACGTCGGCTGCGGGCTGGGGTATCTGAAAAAATATCTCGACACCCACGGTGTGCAGTATCGCTCGTACTTAGGGATAGATCTGAGCGAGAAGATGGTTGCTGGGGCGCGCCAGCGCTTTGGCCCGTATTTTGAGCGCCGCGACGTGCTAGAAAAACCCTTCACAGAGGGCGAGTTCGATGTCGTCTTTTTACTGAGCGTCTTGGGGTATCCCATCAGCGACAACCCCTTCGGGTACATGAGCGCGCTCTTGCGTGAGCTCTTTCGCGTCTCGCGCGAGGGGCTGGTCTTCACGCACTTGGCGCCCGGGCGGCGTCAAGAACCGTCGGACTTCACAGTCGCTCCAGAAGATATGGCCGACTGGTGCCGAACGCATCTCTCCCCACACGTTGTGCTCGACGACACGTTAGGATTGGTGACGTATGTGGTGGCCGTGCGCAAAGTCTGAAGGATATTCGAATCACAGGGCAGTAGGAATTTTCCCGTACTTTCCGTGGCTATTCTGCGCCTTCCGTGACTCAAAACACACGCAAGCAAAGGAGTAAGCTCAGATGGAACGCACAGCAGAATGCGGCAGACTCACCAAGAGTGACGTCGGCAAAGCCGTCTCGCTGATGGGCTGGGTTCACCGCCGTCGTGACTTGGGCGGCTTAATCTTCATTGACTTACGGGATCGCTCCGGGATCGTGCAGCTGCTCTTCAGCCCGGAGCAGAATGCTTACACCCATGCCCGCGAGCTCAATCGCGAGGATGTGATCTATGCTCGCGGCACAGTCGTGGCGCGCTCCAAAGAGAACATCAATCCCAAGCTGCCCACCGGCGAGATCGAGGTCCGGGTCGAAGATCTCGTGGTGCTCAATCGCTCCAAGACCCCGCCGTTTGCCATCGATGTCATAAACCCAGCCCAGGAAGCTCAAGAGCTGGTGCGCTTAGAATATCGCTATCTCGATCTGAGGCGCCCAGAGCTGCAGAAGAACTTCGCCCTGCGCCATCGCGTCTTCTTAGATATAAGAAATTTTTTGAGCGAGCGCGGCTTTTACGAGATCGAGACGCCCATGCTCACCAAGTCTACCCCCGAAGGGGCGCGAGACTATCTCGTCCCCAGCCGAACGTTTCCGGGGAAATTCTTCGCGCTCCCGCAGTCGCCCCAGCTCTTCAAACAGCTCTTGATGGTCGCAGGATTTGAGAAGTACTTTCAGATCGCGCGATGCTTCCGCGACGAAGATCTTCGCGCCGATCGCCAACCCGAATTCACTCAGTTAGATCTAGAGATGAGCTTCGTCTTCGACGAGCGCCCGATCGTTGAACTGATCGAAGAGCTGATCAGCTTTCTCTTTGAGAAGCATCTGGGGGTGCGCGTGCCGTGCCCCTTCCCCAGGCTCAGCTACGCTGAAGCGATGGACCGCTACGGCTCAGATAAGCCCGATCTGCGCTTTGGTCTTGAACTCATAGATCTCTCCCAAGCCTTGGGCAGCTCAGAATTTCGCATCTTTTCGGAGACTATCAAGGGCGAGGGAGTTATCAAGGGGCTCTGTCTGCCCGGCGGGGCTAAGTACTCGCGCAGCCAACTCGCAGAGTTAGAAAAACGAGCCCAAGCCCTCGGCGCCAAGGGCTTGCTCTGGGCGAAATTCACTGAGCAAGGGCTGGAGTCGCCCATCGCCAAGTTTCTCAATCCACAAATCGTTACCGATCTGCAACAGACAGCTCAGGCGCGCCCGGGCGATCTTCTTCTCATCATCGCCGGAGAGCGCAAGATGACAAATACCGTGCTGGGGGCGCTCCGCCTAGAGCTGGGGCGTCGGGAGGGGCTCATCCCCAAAGATCGCTGGGAGTTCTGCTGGGTATTAGACTTCCCGCTCTTCCACTGGGACGAACAAGAGCAGAGACTCGTGAGCGAGCACCATCCGTTCACATCGCCCAAGAGTACGGATATTGAGCTTTTGGAGAGCGAGCCCTTAAAAGTGCGCGCCAATGCTTATGATCTTGTGCTCAACGGGGTGGAGCTGGGCGGGGGGAGCATTCGTATTCATACTCGCGAACTGCAGCAGAAGATCTTCGATCTGCTGGGGCTTACAAAAGAAGAGGCCGAAGCGAAGTTCGGGTTCTTCTTGCGGGCGCTCGAGTATGGGGCGCCGCCGCATGGCGGGATCGCCCTCGGCTTAGATAGACTTATTATGCTCATGACCGGAGCTAATTCTATTCGCGATGTGATCGTCTTCCCCAAGACCAGCACTGCGTATTGTCCGCTGACCGGGGCCCCGGTCGAAGTGAGCGAGAAGCAGCTGCGCGAGCTGGGGATCGAAGTAAAAGTCAGGAGAGCATGACTGAGAGAATGCGCCTTGGGGTGCCGATTGTGGCGCTCGCACTGCTCGTGGTGCTCGCTGCGAGCATCTCGCAGGTTTCGTTTGTGGGGACGCGCTACGGCCCGCCCTCGGAGCCTTCGGAGGAGTCTTCAAGCACCTTGTCCCCATCTCCCCAGGACGAGCACAGCCTTGCCCCTCTGCTAGAACAGATCATCGCTGTGACTGCTATTGCTTTGGTGCTCTTTGGGGTCGTCGTATCGCTCTTTCGTCCCAAGGCCTTGTGGGAGGCGCTCAAGCGCGCTCTCCCCGCAGCCCTGTGGTTTGCTGCGATCTTATTGATTCTCTTGCGCTGGCGCGACCGGCCATTCTTCAGAGAGCCTAAAGACGCCCCTGCGGGTGTAGGGACCGCTCCAGCTGCGCCTGATCAACCATTCCCGACGTTAGAACAAGTTCACGTCCCCTCGTGGGCTACGTTTCTCTTTGTGTTGGGGGCTCTGCTTGTGATTGGGGTGACGATCTTTGGTGTGTGGCGTCTGTGGCGTGCGCGGGCCCGGCCTACTCCCATCGAAGAGTTCGCTGATCTGACAAGACGCTATGCCCAAGAGCTGCGTTATGGGGCGCCGGTGCAGGAGACGATCTTGCGGTGCTATCGCGAGATGTGTCAGCTCCTCAGCGAGCGGTTTCATCTAGAACTCTCGCGAGCTATGACCGCTCGCGAGTTCGAGAGGCGCTTAGCGCAGATTGGGGTACTAGAAGAGCACATCGTTCGGATGTCGCGGCTCTTTGAGTGGGCGCGCTACAGCCCCGCGCGCCCAACTCCAGAGCAAGAGCGCGAGGCGCTTCAACTTCTTGAGGAGATCACCCAGATCTACGGGCGCCGTGAGGTGTTCCAACCCGCATGATACGACGACGATGGCTATGGATGGGGATAGTACTGATAGCCCTCGCCCTTGCTGGGGTGCTCACGTTTGTCTATGGCGAGGCGCTGCGCGAGCAGCTGTTGCGCCCGCTGCTCTATGAGCTGTGGCTGTGGGAGCTGCGATTAGCCAGCTTGCCCTTTGGGCTCATCTGGATGATCTTTTTGATCGTAGGGAGCCTAGGGGTTTATATGACGATTCTCGATCTCGTGCTGCACGGGCGCACGCGCGCTCCCTCCCAAGAGGGCATCTCTCCGGTAGGGCCGGTGCAAGCCCTGGCGCACCGGATCGAGCTGGCGTGCCACGGGGACCTCGCACGGTGGAACGTCCATCGTGCGGTGGGCGATATCGCAATCCGATGGATTATGCTGCGCCACGGGATGAGCGAATCTGAAGGACGACAGCACTTTCGGGAGATCTTCCCCGAGCTTTACAGCGAGTTAGACTTAGAGTTCCCTCGCTCAGCAGCGCGGCGCAGCTGGTTGTGGCTGAGTGCCCATCTGCCGATAAGTTCTCCACAGAGAAGAGCTAGATTACGCGAGATCTCGCGCCTCACAGAGCTCTTAGAAAACTTCGCTGGGGAGGCCTATGAAAGCACTCACAGCTATCGCTGAGAAGGCCCAACAGATCTTAGACGAAGTGGAGCGAGCGGTCATCGGCAAGCGCGCGGTCTTGGAGCACGTGCTCATCACGGTGCTGGCGGGCGGGCACATTCTCTTTGAAGATTTGCCGGGCTTGGCCAAGACTCTGACGGCCAAGAGCTTCGCGACCGTGCTGGGGCTAGAGTTTAAGAGAATTCAGTTTACGCCCGATCTCCTGCCCGGCGACATCACCGGGACGTATATCTATGAGCGGCACAGCGGGCGGTTTGAGCTGCGCCCTGGGCCGATCTTCGCCAACTTGATCTTGGCCGACGAGATCAACCGCGCATCCCCCAAGACCCAAGCAGCCCTCCTCGAAGCGATGCAAGAGTTCCAAGTGACGCTCGAAGGGCAGACGCTGCCCCTTCCCCAGCCGTTCATCGTCATGGCGACGCAAAATCCCATCGAGTTTGAGGGAACTTTCCCCCTTCCAGAAGCTCAGCTCGATCGCTTCATGGTGCGGCTGTCCTTGGGGTATCCGACTGCTGAGCACGAGCAAGAGATCTTGCGGCGGCGTCGGGAGCGCGGCCAGGACGAGCCCACACTGCACAAGATCGTAGACACCCAAGAATTGCTCGCGATGCGCCAGACCCTAGAGACGATCTTCGTGCATCCAGATATCGAGAGATACATCGTCGAGCTTGTGCAAGCGACGCGCGCCGACGGCAGGGTATTAGTGGGGTCAAGCCCGCGGGGGTCGTTGGCGTTGCTAAAGTTATCGCGGGCGCGGGCGGCGCTCGAGGGGCGCGACTACGTCATCCCAGATGATGTGAAATCCGTCGCACATATCGCGCTCGCGCACAGATTAATTCTGCAGCCGGAGCTATGGATGAAGAGGCTCTCCGAGCGCGACATCATCTCTGAGATTCTAGAGCGCGTCCCTGTGCCCAAGGTGGAGTAACTATGCTTGGACCGCGCCGGTGGGCCTTTCTGGGAAGCGCCGCGTTTCTCTTGATTCTCGTCGGCGAGATCCTGCGCCAGGGAGAATTGCTCGTCCTGGCACTCCCGCTAGTCTGTTATCTTGCTGTGGGGTTTTACTCTGCTCTGCCCTCAGTCACGCTGAAGGCCCAGCGGAGCTTGAGCACCACGCGAGCTATGAGTGATGAGCCCGTCGCGGTGCGCGTCGAGCTCGAAAATCTTGGGGCCACGCTCGAACTTATCGAGTTGACTGACAGTGTGCCCACCGTGTTGGGGCTGCGCCAGGGGAGCGCTCAGAAGATCGCGAGCCTCCCTGCTGGGGAGAAGATCTCCCTCGAATACGTTGTGTCGGGGATGCGCGGCCTAGCTCGGTGGAAGAGTCTTTCAGTGAGGGTGACGGACACGCTGGGGCTCTTTCTTCGGGAGGTGGAGCTGCCTTGCGAGGGCGAGCTGTTGGTAGTTCCGACGTTTGAGCGTCTGGAAGAGATCGTGATGCGTCCGCGGCGGACGCGCATCTTCTCTGGGCAGGTGAAGGCGCGCCTTGGGGGCGCGGGGATCGAGTTCTTCGGGGTGAGAGAGTACTATCCGGGGGATGAGCGCCGCTTTCTCAACTGGAAGGCGACAGCGCGAAGAGATCGCCCGATCGTGAACGAATTCGAACAAGAACGCGTCGCTGACGTGATTATTCTCTTAGATGCTCGTGAGCGCAGCGATGTGATAAACCCTCATCCCCGTCCCTTCTCCCCTCGGAGGGAGAGGGGAGAAGGGGTGAGGGGAAAAAGTCTTTTTGAGCACAGCGTGCGCGCGGCGCTCGCGCTCGCTCACTATTTCACGGCCCAGGGGAATAGAGTGGGGCTGCTCATCTACGGGAAGTATTTAGATTGGACGTGGCCGGGCTTTGGCCGCTGGCAGCGCGAGCGACTCCTGCGTGCCATCGTCTCGGCCGAGAAGGGCGATAAGGCCGTCTTTGAAGACTTAGAGAATATTCCCACGCGGCTGCTGCCGGCGGGGTCGCAGTTGGTCTTCGTCGGCCCAATTTTAGAGTCTGACATTAAGACGATCGTTGATCTGCGGCTGAGATACGAAGTGCTCTGCATCGCGCCCAATCCCATTCTCTTTGAGGGAGCGTTTCTGGAGCGCACGCCCGAAGTCGAGCTTGCGTTGCGCTTGGAGCATCTCAAGCGTCAAGCGTTGCTGGCGCAGTTGCGTCGGGTGGGGGTTCGCGTGGTGGACTGGGACGTGACTAAGCCCTTGGCAGCCGTCGTCCAGGGAGAGCTGGGAAGAGCGGCCTGGCGCGCGGCGCTCATCCGTCGAGGGAGAGTCTAATCACCCTCACCCCCAGCCCCTCTCCCCTTTGAGGGAGAGGGGCTGGGGGTGAGGGGGGATATCATGAATGCACAGCGAATTTTTTGGAGGATAGCGCGAGCGAGTTGGCTTTTTGGTTATGGGCTCTTAGTTTTTTTATGGCTTGGGCGTGGGGAATGGCAATGGGCCGCGCTTGCAGGGGTGTTCGGGCTTCTCGCAGTGATAGCAAGCTTTGGGCGCAGGGCGTGGCTCGCTTCTCTAAATTTTCTCGTACTAGTGGCGCTCAGTGGGATCGGGACACTGTGGAGCACGTGGGCAGCATTGGGCAGTGTGCTCTGTGGGCTGATCGCATGGGACGTAGAACTCTTTGCACGGCGCTTGGAATATTTCTATGAAGTCCCCAATGCAGTTATGTGGGCGCATCTGAGGCGTTTGGGGGCGATTCTCCTTCTCTCTGGGGCGTTGGGGGCCGTGGCGCTCAGCTTGACTGTTGTTTTGAGCTTTTGGTGGATGTTGATGATCGCTTTTGGTTTTCTGATCTCTTTCTCGCTCTTATTGCGTCGAGGGCTCTAGGAGAGAGGAGGGAGGGGGCGGGGGAGGGGGCCCGCCCCCTTGAGGGGCCTTGCTTGGGAACGCCACGGGCAGGAGTAGCGTTCCCAGTGGGCCTAGAGCTTGAGGAGATCGTCAATCTTTAAATTCTTTAAATTGTTCGGGTCGAAGAGATTGTCCGGCAGGGGCTGAGCCGGTCGCTTGCGCCCTAGGAAAGTGATCGTCGTCTGGCTGCCGTCCAGCACGTTCTTGATCAGCACTTTATCGAGCACAGTATCGTTCTCGAACTTCCCCAACGCGAGCGCCTCAAAGACATTCTCTAATTTGTTTGTCTTGTTGTAGCCCTCGCCCTTGAGCACGATAAATTCCGTCTTCTCTACCCAGAGCTTGCGCACCGGATAATCTTCGGTCTTCTCTTTTTCTTTCTTGACCCGCAGCGTCAGCACATACGTAGTATATTCTTTGTCGGCGATCTTGATCTTCTCTTCGGTGACTTTTTCGTCAGCGGTGTAGCTTTCGCTGTACTTGAAGCCGCTGCCCAGGTCTTCAAACGAGAGATTGCTTCCGGCAAAGCTCCCCTTGCGCTCCTGGGTGTTCACAAGCTGTTTGACGGCGCCCAGGGCGGGCAGATAGAGCCAGAGATCAGCGTCTTTATTTTCGGGCTTGATGCTCAAGAAGAGCGTGCCGCGCACGTCGTCGGGCTTGACGAAAGCGATTAAGAGCTTATCGGGCTCGCCCTTCTTGCGCCGCGAGAAGAACCGAAACTCATTCGTCGCTGTCTTCTTATCTTTCCCGATGATGTCGAACTTGACGTCGCTGATGAGTTCCCCTTGGGTGCCGCCTATGCCGCCCTTCTCTTCGACTCTTTGTAAGATCTGCGGCCCCGTGAGCGGTTGCTGCGCGACACTAACACTTGCTCCCATGAGGAGCGCCAACCCGAGGACGACCAGAGCGAACTTGGTGAGAGCTTTCATCGCAACCTCCTTGTGATGAGAAATTGTGGCTTCCAAAGTAAGAGTATCGCTGGGATGACCGTGAAGGCGCTCAGTGCGCTCACGACCATCGTCAGGGCGACAAGAGACCCGAACGTATTGAGCCCTTTGAACGTGGAAATCCACAAGACGCCAAAGCCCAGCGTCAGCGCTAGAGCATTATAGCTGATCCCCGCACCCGTGTGAGCGAGCGTATGTTCTAAGGCGCGCCGCGCATCCCTGTCACGAGCGAATTCGAGACGATATCGCTCGACGAAGTGAATCGCGTAGTCAATGCCGATCCCAATCGCGATCGAGGCGATCATCATCGTGCTCATATCGAGGGGTAAGCCCAGATAGGCCATCAGGCCGAACTCCGTCAAGATCGTCAACACTAAAGGCACGATGCAGAGCATCCCGGCAACTAATGACCTCATCAAGAGCGAGACGATGACCCAACTGGCGCTGACACTCGTGAGCAGGCTCCAGATCTGGCTGATTGCGATCTGTTGCATCAGGCGCGCGTAGATGGGCACCGTTCCCACTTGTTCGGCCTTGATCTGAAGGGGCGAGCCGTCGCTGGCCAAGGCAGCCGAAGCCGTCGCCGTCGGAGCAAAGTGCTCATCGAGATACTTTTGGATGGTGTCGACGAGCTGGGCCATCTGCGTGCTGCTGACCCATTCCATGGAGACGAGCACTTCCCCAGCGGAGAAGTCCGTCAGGGCCATCTGCCCTAAGCTGCCCCCTTGGAACGTGAAGAGCAATAATAACTGCGAGATGAGCTTGCGGTCTTCGGGAATGACATAGTAATTGGGATCGTCGGCGTGGAATTTCTGGTTGAGCTCACGCACTAAGTTCGTGATTGACATGGTGCGGCGCACGGCGGGGAGCGTCTCGAGGAACTCTTGGAGGGCAAGGATCTTCTTTAAAACTTCGGGCTCTTTCAAGCCGTCGCGCACACCCAAGTCAATCTCGATACCCGTTTGAAGACTCCCGCCAAAATGGCGCTCCAAGACGTCGAGGGCCTCAGTGACAGGGTGGCCCTTGCCCAAGAAATCTTTCGCGGATGTCTCGATCCTCAGGCGAGGGATGCCCACGGCCCAGAGGACGGCTATGAGTCCCGCTCCGATCAGAATGACGATCGCGGCACGCTCAATGAAGCGCGCCAAGCACGCCAGCCCCGCACGCCCCTGCAGCCAGCGTGACAGAACGCTCTGGCGTTCGCGCTTGGGCAGGGGCAACAGCGCCAAGATCGCGGGGATGAGCGTCAGGGCCAAGAGCGCCGCGTAGATCACGCCGATCCCCGTGTAAACGCCAAAATCCCTCTGGGGCCACAGCGTCGAGCTGAGCAGCGCGAAGAAGCCTGCCATCGTCGTTAAAGCCGCCATCGCCGTGGGCGAGAGCATCGCCACCACAGTTTCAGTGAGGACTTCGTTGCGGGAGCGCCCGTCTTTGTGGGCTTCTTCATAGTATCTATTGAGAATGTGGATCCCATACGCCGTGCCCACGGCCATCAACACGATGGGCGCGACGAACGAGAAGGGCGTGAACGGTGCCCCAAGGAGCGCCATCGTGCCCATCTCCCAGATGGCGCTGAGCACAACTGTCAGCAACGGAAGGACCACCCCGCGAAGGCTGTTGAAGCTTACATAAAGCACAATCAAGATAACGCAAATCATCACGGGGAAGAGCACCATTAAGTCTTTGCGCATGCTCTCAGCAATAAACTGATTCAGCCGGGGCATACCCCCAACGTAGATGCGCTCCGGCCCTTGGTACCGTTCGGCGATCTCCAAGACGCTGTTGACGACGCCCACGGTCTCTTCTTCACCGGGCTTCAGACGGATGAGAATCCCCGCAGCTTTGCCGTCCTCAGAGACGACAACGCCGCGCAAGAGCCGATCCCCCAAGACGCGCTCCTTGTACGCTTCGAGCTCTTCGGGGGTTTGGGGGATTTCGGGCAGGGCTGTCGCGACAGTGATCGCCGTCTCGGTCCCGTAGATGACTTGGGAGTTCGTGGGCCCGCGGACTTCGTCAACTTCGGGGATCTGCTCAAAGAGCTCTTCCATCTCCTTGAGCTTTTTAAGTGTTTCTGGGTTGAAGATCGTGTCATCAGTCTCTAAAGCGACCATGAAGAGCTTCTGGTCGCCGTAGCGCTCTTCCGCGCGATGGAGCGCGATCGTCGCAGGATCGTCCTGAGGGAGAAACGCCTCAAAGTCTTGCTCGAAGCGGATCTTCGGGACAGCACTAGCAAAGAGCGCCGTCACTAGCAGAACCGCCCCGATCACCCACCAGGGGTGCTCTACGACCGTTCGCGCGAAGAGCTTTTTCATTTCAGCCACCCGTGGCGCTCAAAGATCGTCGCAAAAATCCCTAGAGCGCCGTCGTCCATGACTGTCACAGCTTTGAAGAGACCTCCAGAGCCCTGCTCGACGCGCTGGCGAATGAGCTCGAGAGCATTGAGCAACTGGGGGCGCGTCTGCGGGCCGATGGGCTTAGTGATCATCCAAATCTGGGGCACCGAGCCGTCCTCGATCCCCCGCGGCACGATCACGATCAATTCGTAGCGTTTCTCTGTCAGATTGACCCCCAAGGGATCATCATAGCTCGATTGGACAGAGACGACCTTGGCGTCGAAGTTGAAGAGCCCAGACTCTTGAAGGGCCCTGGCGTAGATTTGCACCATCAAGGACGCTTGGAGCGTCTGCGTCTCGTCCACAAGAAGCAGATCCACGCGCTCGCTGGGCTGGGCTGCACCTTCAAGAGCGAAGACTATGAGCAAGCCCATCGCTAACACTACTCTCACGTTCATCACCCGCCTTGGCTCATTTGTTCTCTGAGATCCCCCACAGCACAAAGTCCACCCATTGGTCAGCGAGCCACTCAAGATCGGGGCGCTCCGACGACAAGATATAATTGCAGATCGCGGTGTGGAAGATCCCCTCCATGAAGAGCGCCCAGGCGTGGGGATCGAGCGTGCGGCGCACGTGGCCCGCCCGCTGGAGCAGGCGCATCCGCTCCGTGAGAAAATTTTTCACGGTCTCACTCAGACGGTTCCAGCGATCTTCAAACTGCGGGTCAATCGAGGTCGCTTCGCGATAGATCACTTTTGCTAAATTGCGATGCTGTGCGAAGAACCGCAACCACGTCAGCACGTGCTCCTTGAAGCGAACCCGATCGAGCTGCGCCGGCCATTCCTCACCCATAAAGCGATGGACCAGATCCGATACTAGCTCGAAGTAGCGATCTATGATCGCCAAAAAGATCTCTTTCTTTCCGGGGAAGTAGAGATAGAATGTGCCGCGAGCGACATCAGCTTCGCTGATAATATCGTCAATCGAAGTCTCCACATACCCCTTGCGGGCAAAGACCTTGATCGCCGCATCGAGCAGCTGCTGGCGCCGAGCCTCTTTGTCTAAGACTGTTTGGGCCATCTCCCTCACTAGACTGACATGTCAGTCTAGTGAGATTATAACACACTTGGGTGGCGTTGTCAAGCGAGCAACTTCTGAATTTCAGGGAGCTTTTCACGGGCGGCAGCCTCTCCCAAAGCGATCCGCTCCTCCGCGCGATGGTAGCTGAGACTGCCTACCAGAGAGTCGTCGGGTATATCCGGCGAGATCAACACATCGGGAGGGCTGAGCGCCAGCGTCAGCTCCGTCAGGCGCCAAACGAAGATCGAAACCGCGAGATCTAACGCTTCAAAGAGCCCAGGGGCGCCCTTGGGCGGATGGTTCAGGCGATAGCGTTTTGATCCCAAATTAATATCTACAGCGATGACGGCTTCCGCGCCGAGCTGGCGCGCCACGTCCACAGGGAGCGGGCTGACCAGGCCCCCATCGGCCAGGTGGCGTCCATCGCGCTCCACCGGCACAAAGAGCCCTGGAATCGAGAAGCTCGCGCGGATCGCTTCAACGAGAGAGCCTTCGCGCAACAAGACGCGCTCGCCCCGGTCTATATCGGTCGCGACCGCAACGAATGGGATGGAAAGCTCTTCAATGCGGCGATCTCCCCCGAGAAGTTCTTTGAGGAAGCGCTCGATCGCCGCGCCGCTCGACCACCCATGAATGGGCAGGGTTGGCTGAAGGCTGCGGGCGATGCGCCAGAAGTCTATCTTGAGCCACTCTTGCTCGATGTGCGCGACGCTCACCCCGGCAGCGTAAACTCCACCAATCATTGCGCCGATGGAGCTGCCCACGACGAGCGATATGGGGACTTTCTGCTCCTCGAGCACCTTGAGGACACCGACGTGGGCCGCGCCTCGTGGACCACCGCTGCTGAGCACTAGAGCAATCTTCTTCACAAGAAAATTATAGAAATCTTGCGACGGCCCTGTCAATCCTCATTGATGTTGTAGCTCAAAGGCCGTATAATTATAGAAGACCCCTACAAAGATTCCCCACGAGGCCAACAGGAGACAGTTGAAATTTTCCCATCACTATTTAAAGGAGGTGGCTGGGATGGCTAAGATGAAGGAAGTGGTGACAACCTATCCTGAGCCGCGAAAAGAACCGCCCGAGCCACTCGTCATTGAAAGGCCTTGGGGATGGTTCATCCAATATGTGCTCAATGAACCTGTGACGGTGAAAATCCTTAAGGTCAAAGCGGGCGAACAACTTAGTCTACAAGCCCACAGCCACCGTAGTGAACTTTGGGTGCCATTGGATGAGGGTGCGCGCGTTGAGATTGACGGGCAAGCTATTCGCCCAAAACCTTTGCAATCAGTTTTCATCCCTGTCGGCGTAAAGCACAGGCTTATCGGCGAGGACAAATCCTATCGCGTACTGGAAATCTCCTTCGGCTACTTTGACGAGAACGACATCGTCCGCTTTGAAGATAAATACGGGCGAGTCCCTTAGCGATTGACTTGGACTTTCCTTTGCCAGGTTGAGCAATGTGGGAATTGGTCGCAAGAGGGAGGTGAGATGCAGATGCAGGCATTGGTTTTGATCGGGGGTTTCGGGACAAGGTTACGACCGCTTACCTATCATGTCCCGAAAGCGATGGTGCCAATTGCCAATGTGCCCTTCATTGAGCGGTTCGTTGACTACTTGGAAGCAAATGGCATAACTTACATCATCTTCGCGATGGGCTATCTGCCCGACCTAATTGCCAACCATCTGTCAAAGCGCAATAGCAAAGCCCACTATGATTTCGTCGTTGAGGATCAACCTTTGGACACGGGTGGAGCCATTAAGAACGCTGAACTATTGCTCGGCGAGCGCTTCTTTGTCTTCAACGGGGATGTGCTCACAACCATCCCGTTGAAGGAAATCCTTCGCGTGCATGAAGAGAGAGATGCTTTGGTGACCATAGCCCTGACACCCGTGGATGACCCAAGCAGGTATGGCGTCGTCGTCACCGATTCCGATGGGCGAGTTCAAGCCTTCATTGAAAAGCCGCCGAAGGAAACGGCTCCGAGCAATTTGATCAATGCCGGCATTTACTTGTATGAGCGGGAAGTGCTCAACCACATCCCTGCCGGGCAACCTTACTCGGTTGAGCGTGATCTTTACCCGAAGTTGCTGGAAATCGGTGCTCCCTTCTACGCCGTAGCGTTCCCGAACGATTACTGGCTTGACATCGGCAAAGTTGAGCATTACTTACAAGCCAACTTTGATGTCTTGAGCCGGAAAGCGCCTTTACCGATCCCAGGCAAAGAAGTCCGACAAGGTATTTGGGTCGGGGAAGGGGTTCAAATCGCTCCCACTGCTAAGTTGCAACCACCCGTTTTGATGGGTGATAGCTGCACGATTGAAGAGGGAGCAGTCGTCGGTCCGTTCGCGGTGTTGGGCAAGAACATAGTTGCCAAGCGAAACGCTGCCGTGCAAGATGCAGTGCTGTGGGACGGGTGCATTATAGGCGAGAGCGCCAATGTGAGCAAGTGCGTTTTGGGCTCTCAGTGTGAAGTTGGCGAAGGCGTCACAGTTGAACCCCACCGCGCTTACGGCTGCAATGAGAGGATAGAGGCGAGCGTTGCCGCGTGAGCAAAGGGACAGAGGGCCTTGGACGGTTGCTGCAGTGCGGCAGGGGTGCCTAAACCTGTCAGACGGAGGTGATCGCCATGGTCGTGACTGCTCGGCGAAGTGGGGCAGCGGTTCAAATGGCTCCTCACATCGGGTACATCGGCACCTATGTCCCTCGCAAGTGTGGCATTGCAACCTTTACTGCAGATGTCGTTAAGTCCATCCACGATTTTCCTTTTGTCGGTGAGCCCTTCGTCGCAGCGATGGTCAAGCCCAACGAAGATTTGAGCCGATACCGCTACCCAGTTCGGTTCTTTGTCCGGGAAAGCAGTTACGGCGACCATGTTTGGGTTGCTACTTTCTTCAACGAAGCGCCTGTCGCTGTGGTTAACCTTCAACACGAATTCGGCATTTTCGGTGGGCGCGATGGCGAGTTCATCTGCACGACGGCGGATTTGTTGCGCAAGCCCTTGGTCACAACCCTTCACACCATCATGCCTAACCCTCACCCTAACTTCCGTGAAATCACCCGCCATTTGGTCGCCCGTTCAACTCGGGTTGTGGTGATGAACCCGATCGCCTTTGAAATTCTGGCTCGTGACTACGGAATCAATACCAGAAAGGTCGTGCTCATCCATCACGGTGCGCCTGATGTCCCGTTCGGTGGTAGAGAAGAAGCAAAGCGTGAACTTGGGTTAAGTGGACGATTCGTCATCAGCACCTTCGGTCTCATAAGCCGAGGGAAAGGGCTTGAATATGCCGTCCAAGCATTGCCGCCAGTCGTTGAAAAGCACCCAGAAGCTCTTTACTTGATTTTGGGCGAAACCCATCCCAATGTGCGTCGACACGAAGGTGAAAGCTACCGCGAGGAGCTTCAATCGCTGGTGAAAGAATTGGGCTTAGAGCGACATGTCCAATTCGTCAACCGCTACTTGACAAAAACTGAACTAATCCGCTACCTGCAAGCAACCGACATCTACCTGACGCCATACCTCAACCCCAAGCAGATCGTCAGTGGGACTTTGGCTTATGCGATGGCGTGCGGTAAAGCCATCGTCTCAACGCCTTACTTGTATGCCAAAGCCCTTTGCAGCGAAGAACGAGGTATTTTGGTCAACTTCCGCGATTCCCATTCCATCTCCGACGCATTGCTCTTGCTTCTGGAAAACACGCACCTTCGGGTAGAAATTGAACGGCGGGCATACGCTTACGGGCGACAAATGACTTGGCAGGCTGTGGGCAAGAAGTATGCCGAGTTATTTGCAGCCATCACACAAGAATTTCGCCGACCTCGGGTGCCCATTGCTTCGCCCATCTCCCATCGTCTGCCTGCCTGTTGAGGAATAGCAAAATGGGGCTGAGGTTGCTAATGGAGGTAACGATGGCAGTTGACATAACAGCAGTAAACCTGAGGCACTTAGAAGCTATCAGCGACGACACAGGGATTTTGCAGTTCACTTTCTTCGGCGTGCCAGACCCCAAAGCGGGTTACACGACTGATGATAACGCACGGGCGTTAATCGTCGCAACCTTATATCACACACTGACAAGCAATGAAGAGACTTTGGAGTTAGCCCAGCGTTATCTCGCTTTTCTGCGTTATGTGCAGCGGGACGACGGTTGGTTTCACAACTTCATTGGTTACGACCGCCACTTCCTTGACGAAATTGGCAGCGAAGATTGTTTTGGGAGGAGCCTGTGGGCATTAGGGACAGTGCTCAACAGTAATTTGCCAGAATCGATGCAAAAAGCCGCTTGGATGATGTGGGGGAAAAGTTTGTCCAACGCGGCAAAACTGAGCCACGCTCGCCCAAAAGCTTACTCTCTTGTTGGCTTAAGCGAGGCTGCAAACGGGTTGAGCAAATGTTGCCCCTCGTTGCTCGAGTTGGTTTGCCAATTGGCTGACGATTTGTGTAGCCTGTACCTTGAGCATGTTGACCGCCACTGGCGCTGGTTTGAAGATGCGATGACCTACTCAAATGGCGTTTTGTGCGAAGGATTGTTGCGAGCCTATCAGTTGACAAGTGAACAGCGTTACTTGGCCGTTGGGTTGGAGACGCTACGTTTTTTGAATGAGGTCTGCTGGGACGAAGGGAGAGACTGCGTGAGTCTAGTGGGCAGCAGAGGCTGGTATCACAAAGGCGGAACTAAGTCAGAATTTGCCCAACAGCCCGTTGATGCCATGTGGCTTTGCTGGGCTAATTTGACGGCGTGGCAGATAACGGGCAAGGAGGAATTTAAGAGAATGGCGCAAGCAAGCGTTGAGTGGTTCTTCGGGCGCAATATCGTTGGCGCTCAACTTTATGACCCGGAAACTGGTGCGTGTCATGATGGTTTAGAACCTCATGGGGCAAACGAACATTGCGGCGCTGAATCCACGATTTGCGCCCTCTTGGCTTTGCTCCGTTGGCACCAAGCCCATTGGGAACGAATGTGGCAGGAGTGTCTTATGCTTTGATTACCCTTGCAGCAATTTTTTCGCTTTCAACGCCACTGCGAGAGCCTCGCGGGCGGAAATGAGGTTGGATGCAACTTTGTGGTTGGGGTTGTGGATGGCTTTCAGTAAGTCCCGAAAGGCGTGTTGGATAAGCCAACGATATAAGTTGGTTTTGTCGCAAGGCACTCGGCGCTCTTCTGCAACAACCATTCCGTTCCGCATTCGCTCAATTTTCACTCTTAAAGGCAACCACCCCTCAAATGTGGCGTAGCCGAATTCAAAAGCGATGCCGCCGAAGTTCCGCTCCAGTGCTGCTGTCTTGTCAAAGCAGTGGTAAAATTCGCCGAACGCATCCCGCTTACGGAAACAAACGATGCTCCACGCCTCAAAAGGTTTATGCCCAAAGGTGGCAATTGGTTCGGGCAATTCGTTAAGCAACCAAGCAAAAAGGTGATAGAAGTGAACTCCATGCTCAACGAGGACACCGCCACTTTGCTTCTCGTCCCAGAACCAATGGTCTGGTGGCAAACCTTCCCTGCTGGCGAAATTGACGAACCAAACTCTCCTCACCAAACCTAATTTCCCCGCGTCAACGAGTTCTTTCAGCCACTCGTAAAGGGGATGGTAGCGCATGATGTGATTGACTATGGCACGAACCCCATGGTGCTCAACAGCGGCAATGACTTTTTCGGCTTCTTTCAAACTCAAAGCCAAAGGCTTTTCAAGGAACAGGTGCTTGCCGTTTTGAGCGGCAGCGATGGCAATCTCAGCGTGAGTGCGCGGTGGGGTTAAAACGCAAACGATATCGACTTTGGGGTCAGAGACGAGGGTTTGCCAGTCGGTCGTCCACTGCGGGATATGCATCCGTTCGGCAAAAGCCTCCGCCCTTTCAGCGTTCTGACCGGCGACAGCAACGATTTGGACATTTGGTAATTCCTGAATGGCGCTCAACACGAATGCACCAAATGCACCATAACCAATCGCCGCGACTCTCATCCTCCATCTCCCTCACCTTACGCCCTATTATATTCAAACTCCCCTTAAGCCTGCACAGCTGCAGAGAACGTGAGTGAGTTGGGGGACTACTGATCTAGGGGCATTTGACTTCTCGCCCGCTCTGCGCTACTGTGAAGGCATCGTATATCTCAGTGAAGGTGATAGACTATGGAACTGCTCAAGAAGCTCTGTGAGGCCCACGGCGTGCCGGGACGCGAGGAGGCCGTCCGGGAGTTGGTCGTTAGCGAGCTGCGAGGCGTCTGCGACGAGATCCGCACCGACGCCTTGGGGAACGTCATCGCGCTTAAGAGGGGCAGCGGGCGCGGCCCCAAAGTGATGCTCGCCGCGCACATGGACGAGATCGGCTTTCTCGTCTCGCACATAGACGAGAAGACCGGGTTCTTGCGGATTGACCCTGTCGGCGGGTTCGATCCTAGAGTCTTAATGGCCCAGCGCGTCATCGTGCACACCGAGAGTGGAGATCTGATCGGGATTATTGGCTCCAAGCCCCCACACATTCTTACTGAGGAGGAGCGCAAAAAGCCCATAGAACTCAAAGATCTCTTCATAGACTTGGGGCTGCCCGCAGACGAGGTCAAGAACCGCGTCTCGATCGGGGACTTCGTCACGCTCCAGCAAGATTTTACAGAAGTGGGAAATCTCGTCTCGTGCAAGGCGCTCGACGATCGCGTCGGCGTCTACGTGATGATCGAGGCTGTGAAAAGAGCGAAAAAGCACGTCTGTGACATCTACGCCGTCGCGACTACTCAAGAAGAAGTGGGGGTGCGCGGGGCGCGGGTTTCGAGTTTTAACGTCGCCCCAGATATTGGGGTGGCGCTCGACGTCACTGTCGCCAGCGATGTCCCCGGTGTGGGCGAGCACGAGCACGTGACAAAGCTTGGCGCAGGCGTTGCGATCAAGATCAAAGACTCTCTCTCGATCTCCAATCCCAAGCTCGTGCGCACGATGCGCCAGATCGCCGAGCAGAAGAAGATCAAATATCAGCTCGAAATTCTCCCCCGCGGGGGCACCGACGCCGGAGCGATCCAGATGACCCGCGAGGGCGTCGCCGCGATCACGCTCTCCATCCCAACTCGGTATTTGCATTCAGTCGTCGAAGCTGCACATAAAGACGACATTCAAGCCGCGATTGATCTCTTAGCGGCGTTCTTGGAAGTCGCCCATGAGGGAGACTATTCGCTTTAAGAGCGATATGTTTACCACGCACCAGTGACTTGACAGCCCTGGGGCTCTCTGCTAGTGTAACAATCAACGGGAGGGAAGTCCTGTGAAGATTGTGCTAGACACCCTTGGTGGTGATCGTCCTCCAGAGGAGCTGATCGCTGGGGGCGTCGCCGCGATCCAAGAGTACGGTATTGAAGTCGTCTTCGCTGGGGATCAGGCGCTCATCGAGCGCGAGCTGAGCAAGCACCGAAACGTAAAGTATTCCATCGTGCACGCCCCGGAAGAGATCACCATGAACGAAGCGCCCATCGAAGCGGTGCGCAAGAAGAAGAACAGCTCGTTGGTGCAGGGGATTCGCGCGGTGCGCCAGGGCGAGGCCGACGCGTTCGTCAGCCCCGCCAACACCGGGGCGGTCATGGCCGCGGCGCTCTTCAATCTGGGCAGACTCCCCGAGATAGACCGCCCGGGGATCGGCGTGCTCATCCCAACTTTGGAGGGGCGGCGCACTCTCATCATTGACGCGGGAGCCAACGCCGAGTGCGACCCCGAACACCTATTAGAGTTTGGGGTCATGGGCACGATCTATATGCGCGAGGTGCTCGGGGTGCCCAACCCGCGCGTGGGGCTGCTCAATATCGGGGAGGAGCCGCAAAAGGGCGATGCTCAAGCGCAGAAGGTGTTTGCATATTTGCAGCAGGAGCTGCCCAACTTCGCGGGCAACGTCGAGCCAAACAGGCTCGTCGAAGGAGGCTTCGACGTCGTCGTTACCGACGGCTTTACGGGCAATATCTGTCTGAAAGCCTACGAAGGGGCAGCAACTGTTACCGTGAGATATCTCAAGCGCGAGATCGAGAAGAGCTTTTTGGCGAAATTGGGCCTGCCGTTCCTGTGGCCATCGCTTGCGAGGCTCAAGCGCGAGATGAGCGCGGTGCAGTACGGCGGGGCGCCGCTGCTGGGCGTGCGCGGGGTTGTGATCATCGCTCACGGCAACTCCAACGCCGAGGCGATCAAGAATGCTCTCAGGGTCGCCAAAGAGGCGGTCGAACATAGAATCGTTGAGAAGATCGAGCGCGGCGTGCACGAGAGCTTAGTGCACCTCGGCTTGGTGCCAACATCAGGAGAATCGCTATGAAGGGCCGACCGGGGATCGCGGGGATCGGCTGCGCTGTGCCAGAGCAGCGGCTCACGAACTTCGATCTAGAAAAGCTCGTCGAGACCTCCGACGAGTGGATCGTGACGCGCACAGGGATTCGCGAGCGTCGCATCTTGCGCCCCGATGAAGACCCAGCTCAGCTGGGCATTGCCGCGGCCCGCCAAGCGATCGAGAGCGCCGGGCTTGCTCCGTCAGATATAGACTTTCTCATCACGGCGACCAACGTCTCGGAGATGCTCGTGCCCGGCTCGTCGCCGTTCATCTGTGAAGGTCTGAAGATCAAGCGTAAGATCCCGTTCTTCGATATGATCGCCGGGTGCACGGGGTTCGTCTATGCCCTGAAGGTTGCAGCTGATCTGGTCACGGCAGGAAGCTATAAGCATATCTTAGTAGTGGGCATGGAGGCGCTCTCGCGCTTTACAGACTGGCAAGACCGCTCGACGTGCGTCCTATTCGGCGACGGCGCAGGCGCGGCCGTGGTGAGAGAGATGCCACGGGGGCGAGGCATCTTAGCGAGCTGCCTTGCAGCTGATAGCTCGAAGTGGGGATTGCTCTACATCGAGGCCGGGGGAATCAAGACCCCCGCGAGCTGCGAGACGGTGCAGAAGCGCCAGCACTTTCTGCGCATGGAGGGCGGGGGGGTCTTCAAGAGCGCCGTCCAGATGATGGAGGAGACCACAGCCAAAGCCCTCGCCGAAGCGGGGTTGACCAAGGACGACGTGGACTGGGTCGTGCCCCACCAAGCGAATTTGAGAATCATCACGTCGTTTGCCAAGCGTTTTGGCATCTCCATGGACAGGGTGATCGTGAACATTGATCGCTATGCGAACACCTCGACGGCTTCGATCCCCATTGCTCTTACTGAAGCTGTGTCCGATGGGCGGATCAAGCCGGGAGATATTGTCGTCTTGAATGCATTTGGGGCGGGCGTGACCTACGGAGCGATTGTGCTGCGATGGTGAAGACAGCATTTGTCTTTCCCGGCCAGGGTTCCCAGTACGTGGGCATGGGGCGAGAGCTTTACGAAAAATATCGCTCTCGCGTCGAGCCGTTCTATCAGCGAGCTCGCGAAGCGTTGGGCTTCGATCTTCAGGAGCTGATCTTCAGTGGATCTGAAGAGAGGCTGCGCCTCACGGAGTTTGCTCAGCCGGCGATTCTGCTCGATAGCGTCATAAAATTTGAGCTTCTTGGGCAGACGCCCGATTATGCGGCAGGGCACAGCTTAGGGGAGTACTCGGCGCTGGTGTGTGCCGGGGTTTTGAGCTTGGAGGATGGGCTGCGTCTGGTGCATCTGCGCGGGAAGTTTATGCAAGAAGCGGTCCCCGTAGGTACTGGGGGTATGGTCGCCATCTTGAAGCTCGACTATGAAAAAGTTCGGGAGATCTGCGCCCAGAGCGGCGCGGAGATTGCGAATTACAATTCCCCAGAGCAGATCGTGATCTCCGGGCGCAAGGAAGCTGTACACAAAGCCAAAGAACTGGCTGAAGCCGCACGGGGCAAGGGGATTGAGCTTGCGGTCTCGGCGCCATTTCACAGCTCGCTCATGAAGCCCGCCGAAGAGCGCCTCAAGCCGGAGATCGAGAGGGTGAAATTCTCAGCGCCCAAGTTCCCCGTGGTCTCGACGGTGAGCGGCGAGCCAGAGACGGACCCTGACAGAATCAAAGAGCTTTTGACGCGGCAGATCACCGCCCAAGTGCGCTGGACAGAGTATATTATGAAGCTGAAGGGCTTGGGAGTGAGAAGATTCGTTGAAATTGGCCCTGGCGACGTGCTCACCAAGCTTATCAAGAGAATAGACCGTGAGCTTGAGGCGCTCAGCTTCGCCGAGGTGATGCCATGAGCGAGCCTCAAGATTTCGCTGGGAAAGTGGGGATTGTCACCGGCGGGACGCGCGGCATCGGGAAAGCGATTACCCAGATGCTTGTCGCTCGCGGCGCGAAGGTCTACGTCTTCGCGCGCGACGCGCAAGCTGGCCAAGCCCTCCAACAAGAGCTGGGCGAACGCTGTGTCTTCGCCCAAGCCGATATCACTAAGAGCGACCAAATAGACGAGCTGATCGAAAAGATCTTCAAGAGCGAGGGGCACATAGATTTCTTAGTCAACAACGCTGGCATCACAAAAGATAATCTCTTGCTGCGGATGAAGGACGACGAGTGGGACGCGGTCTTGACAACGAACTTGAAGGGTGCGTATCATTGCACCAAGGCTGTGGCTCGCTGGATGCTTAAGCAACGTTCTGGAGCGATCGTGAACATTACGTCGGTGGTCGGTCAAATGGGCAACGCGGGGCAGGCGAATTACGCCGCCGCCAAGGCTGGGCTCATCGGGTTTACCAAGAGCGTGGCGCGCGAGCTGGCTTCTCGAGGGATCAGGGTGAACGCCGTCGCGCCGGGGTTCATCGAGACGGATATGACCAAAGATTTGCCCGAAGAGATGCGCAAGAGATATCTTGAGGCGATCCCGCTGGGGCGGTTTGGCCGCCCCGAGGAAGTCGCGGAAGTAGTGTGCTTCTTGCTTTCGGAGCGCGCATCGTATATAACAGGGCACGTGATCAATGCCGATGGTGGGTTGGTGATGGCCTAGCTAGACTTGACAAACTCAGACTTTTGCGCCAAGATCAAGCTCATAGAGGAGGAGGAAAGGACTATGGCTGACATCGCTGAGCAGGTACGACGGATCATCGCGGAGCAGTTGATGGTGGAGCTTGACGAGGTGACCGACGACGCCTCGTTCATAGAGGATCTTGGGGCGGACTCGTTGGACACCGTGGAGATGATCATGGAGATTGAGGACGAGTTTGGGATTGAGATTCCCGACGAGGACGCGGAGAAGATTCAGACTGTGGGGCAAGCGATCGAATACGTCAAGCAGAAGGTCGAGGCGCAGCAGGCCAAGGCCGCGTGACGCAGCAATGCCAAAGCCTGGTGAGTGAGGAGCATTGCGTGCGTGGGATGGTAGTTGAGGGGGCGTAGCTGGGGGGATCGTTGCGCCAGAAGTCAATAAGCGGCTTGAAGAGTATGGGGCAATTACCGATAGCCTTAGCGGCATACGAAGCACTCGCTGAGGCCTATGCCTCTCGCATTGATACCAAACCCCACAATGCTTATTACGAGCGCCCTGCAACGCTTTCCCTTTTGCCTGAAGTCAAAGGGAAGCGCGTTCTAGATGCAGGGTGCGGCCCTGGCGCTTACGCTGAGTGGCTAGCTGACCGCGGCGCCGAAGTTGTAGCACTGGACGTTAGCCCTAAGATGGTGGAGCTTGCCAAGAAAAGAGTGGGGACCAAAGCTACTGTCCTCCAGGCAGATATTAGTCAACCGCTTCACTTCCTCCAAGATGGGACCTTCGATATTGTCCTGAGCGCATTAGTCTTGGATCACCTTAGCGATTGGGCTAGTGTCTTCAGAGAATTTTTCAGGGTGTTGGCTCGACCTGGATATCTGATCTTTTCGATCAGCCATCCTATGGCAGATTTTCTGCTCTACACCCCAGAGAACTATTTTCAGACTGAACGTGTGGAGTGGGAATGGAGAGGGTTCGGCATCCCTGTTCGTGTGCCCGCTTACCGTCGCCCGCTCGGTGCGGCCTTGAATCCTTTACTGGAAGCAGGTTTCGTATTAGAACGCATACTTGAACCAATACCGACAGAACAATTCAAGCAAGAAGATCCAGAGGGCTACGAGCAGTTGTCCAGGCGACCTGGGTTTTTGTGCATACGAGCGGCGAAGCGATAGAAGAAAGGCTGTTCAACTGGCGTTGCATCGGCGGCGCTATCTGCTGGTTAATTGCTACTTTGAGGGGGTGCACGAATACGACCTAGAAACTTTCCGTAGGGCTGTTGTAGACGGTCAGCACCCAGAGGGGAACCTCTAAGCCAGGATATGCCGCGATGGCAGATGAGTGATGCCGACCTGGCCAATTTGTTCACGTTCCTCCGGTCATTACCGTGATCGGCAAGGAGGCCGCCCAGCATCTCGCTCCAGCCGACACGCTCCGCTCGCTGCGCTCGCTCGCAGCGGCTGAGCCCGGTGCCGTTGGGCGGGAGGGGATGCTCGAGCACAGGCATTAATCACAGACATTGATGAATGAAAGGAGGGAGAACGATGCAAGTCATGTTGGACCAAATCATCCAGTTGGTTGGGGCCTACATTCCCAACCTCATCGGTGCTCTGGCTATCCTAATTATCGGGTGGCTGGTAGCCCTAGTGATATCTTCCATCGTGCGTGGGGCGCTTCATCGCACTGAGCTGGACAACAAACTGGCCCGCTGGTTCTTCGGGATAGAGGAAGCCAAGGCCATTGAAACGGAACGGTGGATCGCAAAGGGCGTGTATTATCTGATCATGCTCTTTGTGTTGATCGCCTTCTTTCAGGCTTTGGGTCTCACCCTCATCACCGAGCCGCTCAACCAGCTCCTGATCCAGGTGTTCCAGTACGCCCCACGGCTGCTCGGTGCCGGGCTCTTACTGCTGCTCGCCTGGATCGTAGCCAGCGTGCTGAGATTCGTTATCTCGCGGGTACTGAGCACCGCCAAGATTGATGAGCGCCTCGGTAGCCAGGTTGGCCTTAAGGAAGAGGAGCGCGTTCCACTGTCCCAAACCATCGCCAATGCCGCATACTGGCTGGTCTTCCTGCTGTTCCTCCCCGCTATATTGAACGCCCTGGCCCTGGAGGGGCTTCTCGAACCGGTCCAGGGGATGATCGATAAGATCCTCGGCTTCCTGCCCAACGTGTTCGCTGCCGGCCTGATCCTGGTGATCGGCTGGTTCGTGGCCCGCATCGTGCAGCGGATCGTGACCAACCTGCTGGCTGCTGTTGGCGCTGACCGGCTGAGCGAGCAAGTGGGGCTGGCTCCTGTGCTGGGGAAGCAGCGGCTATCCGGGGTGTTGGGCCTGGTAGTCTACACTTTAATCCTCATCCCGGTGCTGATTGCCGCCCTCAACACCCTGGAGCTGGAAGCCATCACCCGGCCAGCCAGCAATATGCTGGACACCATCCTGAGGGCGCTCCCGGCTATTTTCGCCGCCGTCCTGGTGGTGACGATCGCCTACGTGGTAGGGCGCGTGGTGGCTGGGTTGATCACCAACCTGCTGACGGGCATTGGCTTTAACGCCATCCTGGCCCGACTGGGGCTGGGCAAGGAGCCAGTCGCAGGAGAGCGGACGCCTTCAGAGATCGTGGGGTATCTGGTTCTGGCGGCGATCATGCTCTTCGCCAGCATCGAGGCGCTCCGGCTGCTGGGCTTTGCGTTGTTGGCCGATCTGGTGGCTCAGTTCGCAGTCTTTGCCGGTCATGTGATCTTGGGACTGATCATCTTCGCCATCGGCCTCTACCTGGCCAATCTGGCGGCCAAAGCGGTGCAGGCCAGTGGAACCGCTCAAGCCGGGCTGCTCGCCCTGGCCGTCCGGGTCTCCATCCTGGTGCTGGCTGGCGCCATGGCCTTGCGGCAGATGGGCCTGGCTAACGAGATCGTCAACCTGGCCTTCGGCCTGCTGCTGGGAGCGATTGCTGTGGCGGTGGCCCTGGCCTTTGGCCTGGGCGGGCGGGAGATCGCTGCTCGCGAACTGGAGCAATGGCTGCAGTCAATAAGGTCTAAGGAATCCTGAAAAAAACGAGGTCTCGAGCATCCCTAGGTTGCGGCCGCGTTGCTCCACTACGCTCCGCAACGCGGCTGCAACCCTATGGTCAGCTTGTCTACAAGAGCTACGAGACATGGAGTACACCGCAGGAAGCGTCTATGATCAGGCGGCTAAGAGATTGGTAGGAGTAGCGCACAAGTAAGAGTATACGCCGCCCAACAAGCGCATCCAGCTGACCGCTTCGCCTCGCTGCGCTCGCTCCGGCGCTGCGGCTCAGCCGCAACTCGTTAGGCGGCTTCCGTACCATAAGACCGTAATCGCAAGTATGACGAGCCAGGAACCCACTTTCTCTGATTTCGCTGACCGAATGGCGCGGGCCCGGTTCCATTCGTTCGTGGGCCGTGCTGCCGAGCTGGAGTTGTTGCAGCAGGCCCTGCAGGCGGACGAAGCGCCCTTTTCTGTGCTGTATATCTTCGGTCCCGGCGGCGTTGGCAAAACAACATTGCTGCACCTCTATGCGCGGATTGCCGCCCAACACGGACGCGCTGTTTTCCGACTCGATGCGCGCGATGTGGATCCCTCCCCGCAAGGTTTTCTGTTGGCGCTTTCCGCACAAGCCGGGGGTGGCGAAGGCTGGCTGAGCCTGGAGCGCCTGGCGACCTTGCCGCCGGCCGTGCTCTTCCTGGACACCTACGAACGCCTGGCGCCGCTGGACGACTGGCTGCGCGAGACGTTCCTACCGGCCCTGCCGGCGCATGTGCTGGTGATCATCGCCGGCCGCAATCCCCCCGCCGAACCCTGGCGCACCGACCTGGCCTGGCGCGACCTGGCCCGCATCGTCTCCCTGCGCAACCTGCGCCCCGAAGAAAGCCGCCAACTGCTGACGAACCTGGGCGTACCGCTGCCGCTGCAGGAAGCCGTCCTGGACGTGGCTTATGGTCACCCCCTGGCGCTGGTTTTGCTGGCCGACTGGCTGGCGCTGGGCGCAACAACGGCAGAAGAAATCAGCCTGGAACACGCCCCGGACGTGATCCGCCTGCTGGTGGAACGTTTCCTGCAAGACGTGCCCACTCCGCGCCACCGTCAGGCCCTGGAAGCCTGCGCCCTGGCCCGGGTGACCACCGAAGCCCTGCTGGCCGAGGTGCTGGGCGAGGAAGCCGCGGCCGGCCTCTTCGCCTGGCTGCGCCGCCTGTCCTTCATCGAGACCGGCCCGGCCGGTATCTTCCCCCACGACCTGGTTCGCGAAGTGCTCGAGGGCGACCTGCGCTGGCGCAACCCGGAGGCCTGGCGAGGGCTGTACCGCCAGGTGCAACGACACCTGAACCATCGCTTCTGGAATAGCAGCGGCCTGGCGCGCCAGCAGGCCTTCTCCGACCTGATCTTTCTGCAGCGTCACCATCCGGCCATGAAACCCTTCTACGATTGGAGAACCCTGGGCGGCGTCTATCAGGATGCCATCACCCCACAGGATCACCCCCACATCC
>Ga0197143_1000552_pt1 | contig 39218 bp, 39 predicted proteins | sample GBS70_MetaG_FD_148603 | JGI IMG/M metagenome (GOLD analysis project Ga0197143, IMG submission 148603) | Sediment microbial communities from Great Boiling Springs, Gerlach, Nevada, United States - GBS 70_MetaG | ecosystem: Environmental > Aquatic > Thermal springs > Hot (42-90C) > Sediment... | reverse complement strand
CCTTCGAGTAATTCTTGGATGCGGTCTGTGAGTTCACTTACGGTATAAATTCTCAACATTCTTCAAAACGCCTTGTTCCTCAAATTTTCCCGTTCTTCCCCTCAAAGGCTTCAAAAAGAAGACGGTTTTCTCAAGAGGCCGCGGCTTCTTCCACTGCACTTATCAAAATTTTCCCGGCGCTTCCTCTTATAACCAAATCGGCTCGATCATCGTAAGGAGTAGGATCAAGGTTAACTATTACCAATTGAGCTCCTGCATCTTTCGCCATTATGGGGATCATTGCTGCTGGAAAAACTACCAAAGAAGAACCAGCTGCTATCATAAGATCGCACTCTCTGGCGCACTTCTCAGCTTTTCGCAAGACATCGGGGGGCAAAGATTGTCCGAAAGACACGGTAGCTGGTTTAAGTAATCCATTGCATTTTTCACATAGTGGAATCTCTATCCCTTCATTAAGCCATTTCTCGATCTCTTTACTGGGATAACTGTTTCCGCAAGAAAGGCATTTTACTGTCCAAGCATTTCCGTGGAGTTCCAAAACCAATTCATCAGGAACGCCAGCTTTTTGATGAAGGCCGTCTATATTTTGAGTGACAACGGCCAATAATTTCCCCATATTCAACAATCGCTTACAGGCATAATGTGCTTCGTTAGGTTCTGCACGGTGTAAAGTAGCGTAAAATTCACGGTACATTTTCCAATAGGTCCTTCTAGCGTTCTCGTCGCTTACGAATCGTTGAAAATAAAACTCACTGGGATCGTATTTGGACCATAAGCCTCCGGGAGACCGAAAATCGGGGATTCCCGATTCGGTGCTAACACCCGCTCCAGTGAAAACCACAATTTTTTGAGCCTCACGGATAAGATTGGCAAACTCCTTTATCTTTTCCATTCTTCCTCTCCTCGATTATGATCCTTTTGGTTAAAGCCTTAGGTTTAATTGGTTCCAATAACTCCGCAAGCTTTTGGTGAATCAGCTCCATTTTCCTCCGTTCCGGTATACATTCAAGCACAATTCTAAAATTATCACTTTCTTTAAAATGAATGCCAAATACAATACCTACGCTTCTTAAAAAAGTCTCCATCTCAAGCTTAATTTTTTTCCTATCCTTTGACTCTATCCCTTTTGAATCGGTCACAAAATGGGTATGAATCCAAACTTCTACCCGTTCGAGGATCTTCATGTTTTTAAATTTTAAAAAGACCAAAGTTTTATTGACAAGAGCCCAAGGGTAGTTTAGATTTTTACCGCAAAGGGCCGTTAACTCAGGCGGCAGAGTACCGGCCTTTTAAGCCGGGAGTCGCAGGTTCGAGTCCTGCACGGCCCACCATTTTATTCTAAAAGTGAAAAAAGGGCTTTCTATTATCACTCCCTTTAACCCCTTCAAATCGCGAAAGGATTTTCCTTGTCCGGAGCGATTCACTTTGAACGTTTATGTGGGCTGTGCATTTGGGTGCGTTTATTGTTATGCTCAAACTTACATACCAAACTTTCATGCACCAAGGGTAAAGTCCAATTTCCGAAAAGGGCTTATAGGTGACATAAAGAGGCTTCGAGAAAAAGAAGAAAGGGTATGGATCTCCATTTCCAATAGTTGTGATCCTTTACAGCCCTTAGAGGGAAGGGTAGGGGATACCCTTTTTGCTTTGAATAAACTTTCAGAAAGTGATTTCCCCATCCTTTTAATCACAAAAAACCCAAAACTTCTTCTTGCCAAAGGTTATATGGAAGCCTTGTCGAAAGGCAAATTAAAGATACAGGTGAGCATTCCATTTTTAAAAACACCCCTTGAACCAGGAGCTCCTCCTTCTGAAGAAAGGTTTCTCTCGATAAAAGAACTGGTGAAGGAAGGCTTAGATGTAAGCATAAGGATTGATCCCGTAATACCCGGTCAAATAGGACAAAATCTTCAAGAACTTAAAGAACTCATCTTTAGGGCTAAAGAAGTGGGGGTTAAGAAAATTTATGCAAAGGTCTTACGGCTCATGACTGGGTTTAAAAGAATTAGGCCTAAATTTTACGAAACCCTCCTTCCTTTTTACAAAAGGGAAGGGTTATGGTGCGGTACCTATTATGTTCTGAAAGATCACATAAAAGAGGAACTCTTACTGCCCATTTGGGAAAGCGCTCAAGAAGCGGAGATGGAACTTTTTACTTGTACGGATCGGCTTTATTTCCCCGGTGTAAGGCAATGTGAGTTCTCATAACTCATTGAATTGAAAAAGGGTCAACGCACAAGCCAAAATGGCGGCGGTTTCCGTCCGTAAAATTCTATTTCCTACCTTACAGGGAAGGAAACCCACTTTTTTAGCACAATCTACTTCTTCTTCCTTCCATCCCCCTTCAGGGCCAACCAAAATCGCGATTCCCTTGGGTTTTGAAAGGGTGGATAAGGCTTCGCGAAACTTCACTTCGGCATTTTCGTAAAGCATAATCTTAAAAAAAGAAGGATCTACGCTTTCTAAAGCTTCTTGAAGATTACAATAGGGAGCCACATAAGGTAAAAAAGCCCTCCGGCATTGTTTGGTGGCTCTTAAGGCTACATGGGGCCACCGATGGGCTTTCTTTTGACGGACTTCTCTTTCTTCAAGACTTATGGATCGAGAGGATTTAAAGGGTATGATCACATGAACGCCCAATTCCGTCGTTTTTTGAATGATGAGCTCCATCCTTTCTTTGTCAGGGAGTGCCTGAAGTAGCCAAAGTTCAAAAGAGGGTTCCGTACATAATTGTTCTTCGAAAACTACAACCTTTGCCTTTTCAGAAGTTATTTCTAATAAACGCGCTCTAAATTCTTTCCCTTTAAGGTCAACAACCGTTATCGCTTCGCCTATTCTTGGCTCTCGGAAAAGCAAAGCTTGAAAGGAAGGACCTTTTATAAAAAATTCCTCATTTAATTTAAGTTCCTTCTCTACTAAAATTACCCTCGGCCCAGGAATTTCAAGAGGCATCCATTTAATAACAATTCCTCAGAAAATCCCTTAAGGGTTTAGAAACCGCCACATGCATACCCCAAGAATAGAAGTGATCGCAGGCTTCAATAATATGAAGCATTTTGGGTTCTGGCAGTTTTTCGTAAAGGCTTCTCAAATTCTCAACGGGACATATGTAATCTCTGTCGCCCGCAATTATAAGTTTTGGCTTTTTAAAACTCAAAAGCGGAGAAAAATTGTACATCAAAAGGGGAGGGGAGACTAAAATAAGTCCATCGATGTGCTCGTCTTCTAAACTGACTTCTGTCCCTATGATGCTCCCGAAAGAATATCCTCCCACTATGTAAGGCCTTTTAAGGTTTAAAGAAATAAGGAAATTCAAAGCGCCTTTAAGGTCCTTCCTTTCTTTCACTCCTTCTCCGTAACTTCCCTGACTCCCTCCTACTCCTCGGAAGTTAAACCTTAACGTACAAAATCCCTCTTCTGAGGCCGTTTTTTTCATCATCTTGATGACCGGATTACGCATCTCGCCTCCATAAAGAGGATGAGGATGAAGGAGAATTAAGGCGCCCTTTTCGCCATCCTCGTCCAAAAGCCCTTCAAGCAACACCCCATCTTCAGCGTGAAAGTTAACAGTCTTTTCGCTCATCTTTTTCTTCCTCCTCCTCCATCCTAATGGCCTCTTCGGGAATCATAATGGGAATCCCCTCTTCAACAGGGTAAAGGAGCTTACAAACTTCACAAAAAAGCCCCTTTTCTTTTAACAAAACCCCACCTTTACAAACTGGACAAGCCACCACCTCTATGATCTTTGGGTCTAACATTCTCCTACCTTCCTTTATCTCTTGGGCTAATATCCAATATGCCCCTTCCAAAAGATCACGGGCCACAAAATTGGGTTTGTGCCCCCATCGCCATTTACGCCAAGTTTCTTCTCCATACCCCGTAAGCACGAGTATACCCTTTCCTCCTACCGAAGCTATAGCCCCTACATCGCTATCTCGATCGCCTATCATATAGGACCTTTTTAAATCGATACCATGCCTCAACGCGGCCTCAAACAATAATCCAGGCCTTGGCTTCCGGCACATGCAATCTTCCTCTGGAGCATGAGGACAAAAAAGGATGTCGTCCACATCGGTTCCTTCTCGGCCTAAAAGCTCCCTTAATTTTTCATTAACCATCTCAACCGCTTTTAAGTCAAAATAACCCCTTCCTACCCCTGATTGATTGCTTATCACAATGATCAAAAACCCCATTTCTCGAAAAAGCCTAAGGGCTTGCGGAACTCCCTCCAAAACCCTTACTTGAGCGGGATCGCTCAAAAATTCGATTTCCTCTATAAGGGTCCCATCTCGATCAAGAAAAACGGCCCTTTTCATGGAACTTTTTCTCGTAAAGTTTTTGGGCAAGGCTCAAAATATACCTTTTCCCTTTTGGTCCGTCTTCGAGTTTTTCCAACCAATCTGAAGGTATAGATGAGAAGCCATAATAGGCACCTGCTAAAGCCCCACTCATCGCACAGATGGTATCGGTATCACCTCCTGCGTTAACGCTTATAAGAAGTGCCTCCTTGAAGCTTGAAGACATTAAAAAAGAAGCAAAAGCCACAGGAACACTTCCCTTAGCACTTACATCACAGGAAAAACGGTTCACTAAAAAAGCTGCCTTTTCGAGAAGGGTATCACAAGAAGGGATTTTTTTAAGTTTTTCTATTTCTCGAGAAACAGCCTGGGAAATGGAGGAGGTCATTTGAGATATAAGCTCTATCATCTCCTGAGAAGAAAAAGCCTTTCCCTCTCCCGCATACCTGGTAAGAAGGGCAACTCCTATGGCTTGAGCGACACTTCCGGCTATTGCCTCGGGATGCTTATGGGTGATAGTAGCACTTAAAACAGCCTTTTCTTTTACCCTCTCCAGATCATCATAATAAAACAAACCGATAGGAGAAACCCTCATGGCCGCTCCATTACCCCAGCTGTCACTGCCAACTTGATCCCAAGATACACCTCTTTTAAGGTTACGAATGGCCAAATGCGTCCGGGGACCGTATCCCCTCCAAGCGTTATAGTTTTCCACAAATCTACGGGCTATTCCCTCAGGTGAAAGAGAGGGATTTTCTATTATTGCCTCTATTATCCCTATTGTCATTTCAGTATCATCCGAATAGATTCCTTGATACATTTCTTCTATTAAACCAATTCGTTTAAGGATTAATTCGTGCGTCCACCCTTCAAAGGGTCTTCCGAAAGCATCACCTATCGCCACTCCCAAGATTGATCCTAAAAAGGCCTCTTTATATTTTTCATACTTCCCCATCACAAATGTATTACCAACTCATAAGTAGCGATCGAAACCTTACCTGCTAGTCCTTCATTCCAAAGTATTTCAGTAACTTTAGCCTTCATATGATGAGGGACCATTAGGATCAAACGTGGACCTAAACTAACAAGTTTTTTCCATAGCATTATCCTTTCCTTATCCTCCAATGTCTCTTCGGTCTCTACTTGCATGAGTCCTACTGTAATCCCGTAACTTGTGAGGATTATGTCAGGATAAAACCCCTTAAATTCATGGGCTTTTTCTTCCTTATTAACCTTTATATCTTTATAATCCCTACTCAACCTTTTTTCTAAATGGGAGATCAGCCAACTCCGAAAGTCCATCCTTTTTACCTATCCTGTACCACCATAACCAAATATGGGGTTCTTTGTAAATATCTTCAAATATTAAGGAAATCAACTCGCTCAAGTCCTTAAGAGAAAAAATCTCCACCTTCACTTTTCCCACTTCTTCGGAAATCCGGCCGTAAAAAAAAGTAATCCCAAGCTCAACCTGCAAGAAATTCAGCCATTCCTTAAGGACCCAAGAGCGCTCACTACGAGAAAGATTAAAAAAATATTGATCTACAAAATAAACCACTAACTCCCCCCTCTTTAAGGACTCTTTAACTTTGAAAAGACTTCCTTTTGGCTCTATCATCTTTATTCCAGCGTATTTAAGAGCATCTTTTATAAAATTTCCAATCGCCTGATTTTTGAAATTCCTTAAAACTACGCTAACCTTCACTTCCTGAGCCAATCTCGCAATACTCCAGGGGAAATTGCCCTTATGGATGGTCAGAAGAATCCCCCCTTTAGACTTAGAGAGGTCTTGTTTTAAACTTTCAAGACCCTTTATCTCTAAATATTCTCTCAAGCTCAAAGAAAAACGAGGATCAAATCGTCCATAAAGGAAGCGGTCAAATAGAAAAAGCAAATAATAAATGTTTCTCCTTACTAGTTTGGGATCATCAAAACCAAAGGCCAAAAAGCCTTTCCGAATATTTCTACCCAATTTGGTAAAGCTCAAAAGAAAAGCACATATCTTTAAAATTCCCTTGGAAATCCAAGGAAGTTTTCTGGTAAATTTGCCATATAAAACAAAAAATAGGACCAAAAATCTCATCATCTTTTGAAGATTGCCGATAAGTTGAAATGAAGTCAATCCTCTATGTAAAATGACACTATGCGTCCAGACGAACTTTACGAAAAGGCTGAAGAACTTAGAGCTTCATCTCGATTTAAGGAAGCCCTCGAAATTTACGAAAAAGCTTTAAGTTTGTTGAATTCCCAAAAAGCCCAAGGAAAGAAAGATTCATTAGGGAGATTGGAGATAAACAAAAGAGTAGGGGATTGCTGTCGAATGTTAGGATATTTCTCTAAAGCCGAAAATGCTTATTTCGAAGCTTTAAAAGTGGCCGAAAGGTTAAAGGACGAATTGGAGATCGCCGACTGTAAACTCGGATTAGGTCTTGCTCAACGGGGGTTAGGTAAACTTAAAGAAGCCCAGCGTAATTTCTTGGAAGCCCTTGCCATTTATGAAGAATATGATGATCCCGAGGGGGAGGCCTTTTGTTTATGGGCTTTAGGAGGACTTTATAGAGTTCAAGGAGAGCTAAAAAAAGCAAAAGAAACCTTCGAAGATGCCCTTTTTATATATGAACAGCTTGAAGATCTTAAGGGGCAAGGCTACTGCCATTGTGGCTTAGGAGGCACTATTCGGGTAATGGGGGAATATAAATTATCCTTTGAACATTACAGCAAAGCTAACTTGCTATTTTCAGAAACAACCGATATTTTTGGAATGGCTTATTCTTTTTGTGGAATAGGAAATGCTTATAGGATGCAAGGAAAGTTTGAAGAAGCCTTTGAGAATTTTAAAAAGGCCACTGAATTATATGCTCAAATAGGCGATAAGGTTTCTTATGCTTGGACGGTTTGGGCCGAGGGTAATGCTTATAAAATGATAAACGAATTAGAAGAGGCGAGAAAAAAACTCGAAAAGGCTTTAACGTTATTCTCCGAAACCAAAGATGTCCGTGGACTCATCCTTACGAAATTAACGTTGGGCGAGATCGAAAAACTTAAGGGAAACACCCAAACAGCTCTTCAGTTTTTAAAAGATGGGGAAGAACTCTTAGATGATAGACCTTATAAGTTAGAAAAATGTCATCTTGAACTTTATAAATGGCTATTTCTAAACGGAAAAGAAGAAGAATTTCAAAATCTCAAAAATCAATACCAAAAGCTCGGCTCAAAAATACTATCCACTAAACCAAAATTGCCATTCAACTTGCCTTAAAGGAGGACAAAGATGGTGAAAATAGGGGTCTTGGCGGATACGCACCTCGAAAAGAGCACTCCGGAATTCGAAGAAATTTTAAAGAATTACTTTAAAAATTGCGATTGGATCCTTCATGCAGGGGATTTCGTTAATATAGAAATTTACGAATATTTAAAGGAATTTATGAAAAATAAAGTAAAAGCCGTGTGTGGAAATATGGACTATGGAAAAATAAGGGAGATTTTGCCCAAGAAGGAAATTCTCGAGTTCGAAGGGGTGAAGATAGGTCTTATCCACGGATGGGGACCTCCTTCAGGAATTGAAGAAAGGTTATACGAGGCCTTCCTGGGAGAAGAAATTCACTGCATCGTTCATGGCCATACGCACCATTGGAATAACGAGAAAAGATGGGGGATTCTTTTCTTTAATCCTGGCTCCCCAACTGATAGAATTTACGCCCCAGAGAACACCGTAGGAATCCTTACAATCCATCAAGGTTCCATTAATGGAGAAATAATAAAAGTTCGTATAAGAAATATTATGTAAACTTTTAATAGCAAAATGGCTGATATAGCTCTTACTCTTCTTTCGGGAAGTATAACAGGACGAAAATGCCCTTTTATGACTCGAGGTACTCTTAAACCTTCTACTTCCCCATACTTTGTAAGTAAATTTCTGGTATAAAAGCCGTTTCCACTGTCTTGTTGCTATTCAAGATAAATACTTCTTTCCTCAAGCATAAGGTTTTCCAAATGGTAGCTTCCCCTCCTTTTGTGGTAAAATCTTTGTTTGTTTTTCTTGTGAAAACTACCATGCCCTTTGTTATTCCTCAAGGCTTTACACAATTAATGAGACACTATCCAAAGCTAAGTTTTTATTTTTTAAAAATAATAGAAAAAAGAATTGTTAAAATAACACTCAATAAAATGCAACTCACTATAGGAAAGTAAAAATGAAAGTTCCCCTTCTTTATATAAATATCGCCTGGGATCTTCCCTAAAAATGGTATTTTAGGTAAAAACAAAAAACCAAGGCCAAAAATTATCAATAAAATTCCAAAAAGTATCATAAATTTGCCAAACCACTCAAAAGTCCCCATCTTTCGCTTTACTCCTTATGTATCGCTCTTTTTCACTATAAATACATCCACAATACTGTTGCCTATAAAGGCCTAACCGTTTGGATTCTTGAACCCCTTCTTTCCAACCTTCTCTGAAGTCTTTTTCTAAAAACGTCAAATTATACTTTTCCCCTAAAGAACGCCCAATTTTTATAATAGAATCAAATTTTTGATATTTACTATAAAGAAGCGTGGTAGTAAAAGCGTTAAAATTGTTTTCTTTTGCAACTTTTGCTGTTTCTTCAAGCCTGAGGTAATAACAAATTTCACAACGTTTATGCTCTAGGAATACTACAGCTTGAATAAATTTTTCTAATTCATAATCCTTACCCCAAATCATCGGAAGGTCTATCATCTGGGCATAGTTTTTTAAGCACTCTTTTCTTTTTATGTATTCCTGATAAGGATGAATATTAGGATTGTAAAAAAATCCACTTATATCCCTTCCTTCCATTTTTAACACCCGGAAGGGATATATTAAACAGTTGGCGCAACAAATATGAAGTAATACTCTCATCTAATTCAGTTTCTTAATCCACCTCCACTTTCCTTAATTCTTTCACCACCGCTTGCGCTGCAGCTAATTTGGCAATGGGTATCCTTAAAGGAGCACAACTTACGTAATCCAGGCCTATTTGATAACAAAACTCTACGGAAGCAGGTTCTCCACCGTGTTCCCCACAAATTCCAATTTTTAGATCTGGCCGTACCCCCCTACCCTTTTTCACGGCTATTTCCATAAGTTGCCCTACTCCCTTTGTATCGAGACGTACAAATGGGTCAAAATCCCAGATGCCTTTTTCGATATAGATATTTAAAAATTTTCCTATATCATCACGGCTTATGCCGTAGGTGGTTTGGGTCAAGTCATTTGTCCCGAAAGAGAAAAATTCGGCTTCTTGAGCGATTTCATCCGCGGTAATCGCTGCTCGGGCTATTTCGATCATGGTTCCCACTTTATAAGGCACATTAACCCCATATCGGGAAAATACCTCTTCGGCCACTTCTTCTATAATTCTTCTCTGGTCCCTGAACTCCTTAACATGACCAACCAAAGGGATCATCACTTCGGGATAAACCTCAATGCCTTCCAATTTCACCTCACACGCTGCTTCAAAGATAGCCTGAGCCTGCATCCGAGTAATCTCGGGATAAGTTATCCCCAAGCGACACCCTCTATGACCTAGCATAGGGTTAGCTTCCTTTAAGCTTTCGACTTTAGCCTTTAATTCCTCCGGCGTAATACCCAATCTTTTGGCCACTTCTTCTATTTCGCGTTCTCCATGAGGTAAAAACTCGTGTAAAGGCGGATCCAAGGTCCGAATGGTCACGGGGAGTCCCTTCATCACCCGGAAAAGAGCCTTGAAATCCTCTTTTTGCATAGGTAAAAGCTTAGCAAGTGCTTTTTTCCTGGATTCCGAATTCTCAGCAATTATCATCTCTCTCATCACATAAATCCTTTCACCTTCAAAGAACATGTGTTCTGTCCGACAGAGCCCTATCCCCTCGGCTCCAAAGGCTAAAGCTAAACGAGCTTGATTCGGCCTATCGGCGTTTACCATTACTTTTAACCTTCGACGTTTATCCGCCCATTGCATAAGTTTTTTGTAAATCTTAAAAGTCTCGCTTTCTATCTTTTCTTCCCCCTCCGTTAAAGCCCTAAGTACATCCGAAGGCTGTGTTTTTAACCTACCAAGGATCACCTCGCCAGTGCTTCCATCAATAGAAAGATAATCGCCTTCCTTTATCACTTTCCCATTAACCTCTATTTGTCTTGTTCCATAGTCGATCTTTAAAGCCTCACAACCTACCACACATACCTTCCCCATTTGTCTCGCCACCAAAGCAGCATGAGAAGTCATACCTCCTCTTGCTGTGAGTATCCCCTGAGCCACGCTCATACCCCTTATGTCCTCGGGGGATGTCTCAATTCGAACTAAAAGCACGTCCTCGCCCTTTGCTGCCAATTCTTCGGCATCACTAGGGAAAAAGACCACCCGTCCACTGGCAGCCCCAGGTCCAGCCGGCAACCCTCGAGCTACTATCCTACCTTCACGTTCGGCCTTTTTCTTTTCCTCAGGGTCAAAAACGGGCCTCAGTAAGTGATTAAGTTGCTCCGGATCAACCCTTAAAAGGGCTTCATCCTCATCTATTAGACCTTCTTCAACCATATCAACAGCGATTCTTAAAGCCGCAAATCCCGTCCTCTTACCCGAACGCGTTTGTAAGATATAAAGCTTCCTTCTCTCTATTGTAAATTCCACATCCTGTATGTCACGGAAGTGCCGTTCTAAGAGTTTACAATAACGTTCAAGTTCTTGATAAACTTCAGGCATCGCTTCTTCTAAAGAGATTTCATCGGGGGAAGATTTTTGACGTTTATTAATAGGTTGGGGCGTCCTTATACCAGCTACTACATCTTCACCTTGTGCATTCAAAAGATATTCCCCATAAATATAATTCTCCCCAGTAGCAGGATTCCGAGTGAAAACCACCCCCGTTCCTGAATCCCATCCCATATTTCCAAACACCATACTCTGAACGTTCACCGCGGTACCAAGATCATCCGGGAGGTTACTTAAGCGCCTATAAGCTATAGCTCGTGGATTATTCCAAGATCGGAAAACCGCAGCAATTGCACCCCAAAGTTGTCCATAAGGATCCTGAGGAAACTCCACGCTAAGACGTCTCTTGGTCTCCGTCTTATAAAGAATTATAAGCTCTTTTAACGTTTCCACATCTAACTCGCTATCGTTTTTCACTTTCTTCTTTTTCTTTACTTCCTCAAGAATAACCTCAAAGAGGTCTCTTTCCTCCTTTTCTTGTGGTTTTAAACCCAAAACCACATCGCCGTACATGGCTATGAAGCGTCTATAACAATCATAAGCAAAACGGGGATCATTAGTCTGCAAAGCCAAGCCCTCCACCGTTTCATCATTGAGCCCCAAATTGAGAACAGTATCCATCATCCCAGGCATGCTAATGGGGGCTCCAGACCTTACCGAAAAAAGAAGGGGATTAGAAGGGTCACCGAATTTTTTGCCCGTCAATTCCTCTATTTTCCTTATTCCCTCTTCCACTTGTCCTTTTAACTCCGGAGGATATTTGCCCCCAGTTTGGTAATAATAACGACAAGCTTCAGTCGATATGGTAAAACCTGGAGGCACGGGTATTCCCAATAAGGCCATCTCCGCAAGATTTGCCCCCTTTCCTCCAAGTAAATCACGCATCTTAGCATTTCCTTCTGTTATCCCCTTTCCGAAAAAATATACCCACTTTTTCATCTTCTGATTCTCCACTCACAAATTCCAGTTTATCTTTATTATAATAACCAGTTAACTTCCAAAAAAACAAGCCAAAGCGTGTCCTTTCTCTATTTCTTTTAATTCCGGATGAATTTCTTTGCACACGGGTTTAGCTTCCCTACATCTTGAAAAAAACACACATCCTCCAATTTCACCATTTTCTTCTTCAGAAAGGACTTTAAAAGAGGAAAATCCCCTACCCTCTCTTTGTAAAGTAACCGCTTCCAAAAGCAATTTTGTATACGGATGTGAAGGCCTTTTTAATATCACTTCAGTTGGTCCTACCTCCACTAATTTCCCCCTGTACATTACTCCTATCCTTTGAGCAATGTAGCCTACTACGTTAATATCATGAGAGATAAAAAGATAAGTAAGCCCAAAATTTTCTTGCAATCTTAAAAAAAGTTCAATAACCTGTGCCTGAACAGAAACATCAAGCGCACTTAATGGTTCATCGGCTACAATGAAAGAAGGCTCCAAGGCTATAGCCCTTGCAATAGCAATCCTTTGCCGTTGCCCACCGCTGAATTCGTGAGGATATTTATAAATGGAATCCGTTGGAAGCCCGACAATCTCTAAGAGAAATTTGACTTTTTCTAAAATTTCCCTTTTTGAAAGTTGGTAATGAATAATAAAGGGCTCTCCGAGTATTTCGAATATGGATTTTCTTGGATTCAACGAGGCATAAGGATCTTGAAATACTATCTGCATTTTTCTTCTTAAGGATTTCATATCTTTTGGAGAGAAATTGGTAATGTCCTCGTTTTCGAAAAAGATTTTTCCTTCGCTAGGTTCTTCTAGTCGCAAAAGAACTTTTCCTAACGTGGATTTTCCGCATCCCGACTCTCCTACAAGTCCAAAGGTTTCGCCTTTTAAAATGGAGAGAGTAACTCCATCAAGCGCGTTAATCTTTACCTTTTTCCCAAATAGTCCCCTTTTTAAGGTATAAATCTTCTTTAAGTTAATACCCTCAATTAGTTTCATATAGCCAACACCTTACCTTTCGGTCTTCTATTTCAAAAAAAGGAGGAGATAAAGAAGAACACTTTTGGAGCTTATATGAACACCTATTATGGAACGGACACCCTTTTATCTCGGAAGTAATATGGGGAAGTGTACCCGGAATTGGTCTTAATGGAGAAGATGGATCTTGGGGTAAAGAGGAAATAAGCCCTTTGGTGTAAGGATGATAAGGATCTTTAAGAAGGGAATCGCTTTTCCCATATTCTACTATCTGGCCAAAATACATAACAGCCACTGTATCGGCAAGCGATTTTGTTAAAGCCAAATTATGAGTGATAAAAATTAATGAAAGCTCCCTTTCTTCTTTTAATTGAAGAAGCAGGTCCAAAATTTGAGCTTGTACAGTAACATCCAGTGCGGTAGTTGGTTCATCTGCTATTAAGACCTTCGGTTCAGCTGCAAGTGCCATGGCTATAACAACTCTTTGTTTCATGCCCCCACTTAATTGGTGAGGGTAACTTTTATACCTTAAGTGAGGATCGGGAATCCTAACTTGTTTTAGTAACTCAATTACTCGTTCTAGGGTTTCTCGCTGATTAAGCCCTTGATGAATCCTTAATACTTCGGCTATCTGTTCTCCTATTGTAAAAACAGGATTCAAAGCTACTGAAGGTTCCTGAAAAATCATGGCTATTTCTTTTCCTCTTATTTTCCTCATATCCTCTTCTTTTAAATTAAGCAAATTAATGCCTTGATAAATTATCTCTCCTTTTTCGATCTTTATAGCAGGTGGAAGTAATCTCAATATGGAAAGAGCGGTTAAAGTCTTCCCACATCCAGATTCTCCCACAAGAGCTAACGTTTCTCTTTGTTTCAATACAATGTCTATTTCTCGGAGTATTGCAAATTTGGCTTTCTTGATGTTTAAATTGACTTTTAATTTTTTAATGTCTAAGAGCATCTGATTTTTAAATCAGCTTTATCTTAAACCGTCCTCCTTTTTGGCTTCTTCCTTGGTTAACCCACCTACTCGAGGATGAGGCCTTCCCCCATCAGTTATAGCTATTCCTACTACTATCTCATCAGATTTAGGAGCATCAGGAATACATACGGTCATCGCATCAAAATGCGATCGCACAAAAGCGGCATCTTTATAGTGCAACGGAATATCTATAGTGGCCCCTATTCCGCCCATTTTCTTAGCAGAAGGTATTAGGGCTTTCCCTCCACCTACGGCTTCCCTCAACGGAGCACCCAATTTGGGATGAAGTAAAGCAGCTGCATGTTCGAGCTCCCCCTTCTCCCCCACTATGGCGGCCTTCCCATAACTTTCAACCTCCTTGCCCAACGCTGCAACCGCTTTATTAGCTAAGATTTTCCCCATCTCCTCACCCAAATCTATAAATAGATTAAGATCTTCTTGATACACCCCGGCATAAGGATTTTTCATTACACCAAGAACTGCAACCTTTCTTAAAGGACGCTCCGTTTCCTTTTCTCCATCTGCAAATATTTCTTCAATTATAGTCACAATTTTCCTTATTCTTACACCTTTTATCTCCATTTTTGACCTCCAAAGTTAAATTTCCGACGCTTTCAAAATGCAAACGGTCTTCAATTAGAATCAAAAAACCATCAATAACATTCAAAGCCAATAGTCTATTAGCCACTTCTATGCCTTTTTCCATAGCTTTAACAATTTCGTCCTTACTTAATTTGGATCTTTTAACCACAACTAATTCATCTGGGATATCGGTTAAAGGATCAATCTCTATTGCCTTTCTTCTAACTATTTTATCGCTTTCCACAAATGTACTACTCCCTATATAAGTAGCAGCTGCATCAGCCACCGAAGCTTTATTTGCACATACAGTCACCACGTCGGCGATGCCTAATGTGAAACTTCTCCCACCAAATCCACTTGTAGCTATTCCTCTTTCACCTTTGCCTTTTACTTTTAAAAAATATGGAAGGATACAATTTTTATTAATATCACCTATTTTAATGCCAAAAGGTAAATCAATTCTGTTTATTAAAGCAATATCCCCACCGTTATTAGCAAAAATAAAATCAAATTCTTTATTGTCGAACTCTTCAACAACTAGTTCAGCAATAGCACCAGCTACTGCTGCTATAGGTGTCAATTTTTCTTCATTTACTTCTTTCACAGCCTCTACCATCCTTTTAACGACTTCGGGAAGCCCGGAAATCCTTTTGATCTTAAAAGCTGGTTGTTTTAAAACAGGCAATACACTACCCAATTGAGAAAGCAATTCAGTCACATAAGCGTTTATCGTTTCTTCCTCAAATTCATACTCCTTACCACTTTTTACAGCTTTTATAATCATAGTAACTGGTCCAATATCAATTAACATTTTGCTTTAATATCTCATTGAGCTTTTTAATAACTTCTATATGTCCTCCTATTTCTTCGAATGTTTCTTTTCTCATAGTATATTCTATAGGAATAATAAATGAAGGTGTGGGAGCCATATAAACGCTATCTTTTTTCATTTTAGTCACATCTACTATAAAGTTAATACCACCTCCCGGAAATATAAACGGCTTAATTCCTCCAATTGTAATTGTAACCTTTCCCTCATGTACTGCATTAGTTAATTTAATTGGATTTTTAGTAACACCTCCTCTTGCAGATCCTCCGATTCCTCCTATGAATACTGCACTTACTCTCGATTTTTCACAATTTTCTCTCAAGAATTCGAGAAATCGGATCACAGAAGGTGGTGGTTGCTCTTCTTCAAATTTGCCGTTTTTGAATCTAAAAAAGGCAAATCTTCTTCCGGTTGTCTCGGTAATAAGAAGGGTCATTCCTTCTTTAACTTTATCATGATCTATTGAACTTATAACCTCAAGGGGGTTTTCTATATTGGTGCCTCCCCAACCCTTTCCCTTGGGCAGGAAATATCTTCCTTCGGTGCTTTTATCGCCTTTTATGTAAATTCCGGACCTTTCCTTCCCCAGATATTTAGCAGCAGGGTGTTCACTAAAAAGTCCCGTGATGTGACCGTCGAGTATGATTATCTCATTAGCTAATTTTAACATATATGGGGCAAAAAGCCCTATTGTAGCACTACCACACCCTACTCTCATCAATTCCTCTTGGACACCATTTATTATGGGGGCTTCACCTATACAAATTTCTAACTGCGGTCCATCCTCAACTTCCATAATTACTTTTTTCCCTTGAAGGAGTTCTAACATAACTTTCGCAGCAAAAAGTCCATCTTTGGATGTTAAAATGTTCACTCCACCAATGGAAATTATTTTGGAACCATATTGTTCTGTACATACATGGCCAATCACTCTTTTCCCCTTTCTTCTAACAAAAACTCTTTTGCCCTCTGAACCTATATAAAAATCTGTATCTATTTTGATGTTAAGCGCTGAATAACTGAGTGGTGCTTCTGTAACAGCAGTTATTACTTCTACTCCTTCTTTTAAAGCACTAACAATAAGTGGAGAAGGCCTGAAATCTGGATAAGTAGTGCCTACTCCTATACCTGTAATAATCGGTTCTTCAATTACAGGATCTTTTTCGTATTTTATTATTTTAACAATCTCTTCATATGTATAAGTCCTTCCTTTCCTTATTATCTTGCCTTTTTCATTAAAATATCTTTTACATGCTCCATAAGCGCTTTCCGGAATTCTACACATAATAGGGCAAGCCTCACATTTGGGATGCTCCTCTTTTGCCTCAGGTATCAATGCCTCATTTGGACAAACCCTTAAACACGCTTTACACTCTACGCATCCCCCTTCTATATTTGCTTTTTTCTCAATAACCTTTATAACCTCTAATGGACACACTTCCTCACATAATCCACAGCCTTTACATTTGTCTTTGTCTACGCGCACCCTTTCCTCCTACAATGCAATCTTTCTGACTGAGGGGGGTGTATTACGGCTCGGATAAACCCTAACCACACCATCTATTAAAACCATCGCCACAGCGGGGATATCTCCTATTTCGATCGCAGATTTTGCATCTTTTCCTGCAGATCCCATAGGTGCATCTATTATCTGAATATCCGCATTCTCACCTTCTTTTATGATTCCGTGACTCAACCCAAAAATCCTTTTTGTATTACCTGTAGCACAACAGATTGCAATTTCAGCCGGAATTTTACACATGGAAGAAATAAAGCTTATCATTCTCCACATTCCAAGGGGAATAACCCCTGTTCCAGAAGGAGCATCATTTCCTATTATAAGTCTATTCAACATCGATTTTTCTTTCATATAGTTAACTATTTCAAAAGCTGAATATAAATTTCCGCAATGGACTATCTCTATAGCGCATTCTGTAGAATCGATTATTTTAAAGGCTTCTTTAATCGAAACACTTGTAGGACCTCCGTTCAAATGGCACGCTACCGTAGGATTAACCTTAAGGACATCTTCACAAGTTATCGTTGAACTTCCAGGAATGGAAGTTCCTCCTACATGCATTAATACTTTCATACCGTATTTTTTGGCCCATCCCGCCATTTCTTTCGCTTCTTCTGCTGTTTTTACACTACCAAGCCCAATCTCTCCCACAAGCCATACTCCTTCCCTTGCCACTTCTTTTATATCCTCTTCAGTAAGTCCCTTTTCAAGAATTAAAGCTCCCCCATATACCTTTGCACCATTTGGCCTAAAGGAAGAAAACGCCTTATGAGCTAAAACAGCCAATGCCTTCGAACTAACTGGATCAGAGGGCCTACCCGGTAAATGGACTTCTCCGGCGGAGATCATTCCAGTAACCCCTCCATGAGTACTACTTTCTATAAACCCAATCTGATTCTGCCGAGGAGTAAAGTCGCCAAAAACAGGGTGTACATGGGAATCTATAAGTCCCGGCAAAACGGTCATTCCACGCGCATCTATTATTAACCCATCATAATGAACATCTTCTTTGGTGATGCTTTTAATGTTCCCATTCTCAATAACAATGGAAACAGGTCCTTCTATTATTGGATTACTTAAATCTCCTGTTAATATAATCCCAATATTTTTTATAACACTTACTTGCATATAATTTCCTCCTTTTTTTCTAAAATTGTTTTTAATCTTTCTATATCACATGGCAATTCAAAAACTCTGATTCCTACAGCGTCAGCTATTGCATTAATAATACTTGGGGCTACGGGGATTAAAGCAGGCTCTCCAACCCCTTTTGCTCCAAAAGGTCCAGTAGGTTCTTCATTTTCTATTAACATTATTTTAACCTCCTCAGACATATCCATAGATGTTGGGATATAATATTTGTCTAATGATTCTACTTTTCCAGGTTCAAACTTTTCCATTAAAGCGAAGCCTATTCCCATGGCGATTCCGCCGTATATTTGACTTCTTATATTTATCACATTAATAGCTTTACCCACATCATGAGCTGCATATATTCTTTTCACCATTACACTACCAATAGCAGTATCAATTTCTACTTCTGCCATATGAGTTGCAAAAGCATAAGTAGCGTAAGGAATACCCTGGGAAGTATTGGGGTCCAATTTAGTAACAGGAGGATCAAAGAAACCTTCGAATACAGGATGCCCAAGCTCTCTATATTTGAGCACTATATCCTTCAAACTTTTGTGTTTGTAAAACCCTTCTCTTTCTAAAAATTTTCTTAGTTTAATTGCTGCTTCATAAACTGCTCTACCTGAAATATAAGTTTGTCTGCTTGCTGAGGTAGATCCCACGTCTTCGGTGAGATCGGTATCTGCTCTTATCAAAACTACATCTTTGGGTTCAATCTCGAGTACTTCACACATTATTTGAACGAAAACCGTATCTGATCCTTGACCTATTTCACAAGCTCCTATATGAAGGCAAATCTCACTGTTGTCGGTCAACCTTATTTGAGCACGTGAGGGATTAGGAATACCGGTGTTACCAATCCCATAGAACATACACCCTAAACCGAAGCCATTGTTAACCCTATATATTCTCTCTCTCCAAAATGGTTCAATGGCCTTCAGTGTCTCTATAAACCCCACACCTTTCTCCAAACGTTGAGAAGTAGAGGTGAACGAGCCTTCTTTTAAAGCATTCTTAAATCTAATTTCCAAAGGATCAAAACCTATTTCTTTAGCCATTATGTCCATTTGTGATTCATGAGCAAAAGCCACTTGGGGAACGCCAAAACCTCGCATGGCGCCAGCTATGGGATTATTGGTATAATACATCCTGCTTTCCACATACACATTTGGCACTTCATACGGTCCAGTAGCATGAATTGCGGCTCTTAAAGCCACGGTTTCACCATAAGAAGCATAGGCGCCAGTATCACCGATGATGCAAACTCTAATGGCAGAAAGGGAACCGTCTTTTTTCATTCCCGTAGTATATTTAATATAAAAAGGATGTCTTTTAGTATTAGATAAAAAGCTTTCTTCTCTATTTAAGCGTATAAGAACCGGTTTTTTTGTGTGGTAAACCGAAAGTGCTACATATCCTTCTACAGTCATATCAAGTTTACCGCCAAATCCTCCTCCTGTGGTAGCTTGAATGACTCTAATTTTATCCTCTGGCAAACCCAAAAGACGAGCGACTTCTTGCCTTTTATAATGCACATTTTGAGTAGAAGAAATGATAACGATTTTCCCATTCTCGTCTATATAACCAAATCCAGCTTCAGTTTCCAAAAACGCATGATCAAGCCATGTAGTTTTATATTCTTTTTCTACTACCAAATCTGATTCTGCCAATCCCTTTTCTATGTTGCCTTTTACTACTCTTTTACAACATAAAAGATTCCCATCTTTATGAATCCATACCGGTGAGTTCCTGGCCATAAAGGGATCTGAGATTACCTCAATATCTTCGTAATCAATTTTCACCAACTTGGCTCCTTTTCTCGCAATAGCCTCATTGACACCAATCACAATAACGATAGGTTCACCTACATATCGAACCTTGTCTACTGCAAGAAGAGGTTGATCTTTTTTTATTATTCCATAAATGTTTTCGCCCGGAATGTCTTTATAAGTAAGAATTTTTATAATACCCTCCAACTCAAGTGCTTCCCTTAAATCGATTTTCTTAATCCAAGCATGGGGGCGGGTGCTTCTCACAATAACTCCAAAGAGCATACCATCTCTATAAAAATCTCCTGCATATAGGGCTTTTCCGGTTATTTTATCTAAAGCATCGACTCTTAGTATTTGAGTTCTTATTGGCATCTTTTTCCCTCTAAAATTTCTTTAAGCAAATCACGGATTACAGGAAGTTTATAAAAATATGAAGTTCTTCCCCCACTTTTCTTTATTATTTCTCCTATAATGGCTTCTATTGCCTTTTGAATTATCCTCTCGTTTCTTTTATTACCTTTTAAAATATCTTCGGCCATATAGGCTCTAAAAGGAACAGGAGTACAAGAACCAATGGAAATTCTTACGTCTTCGTAAATCCCACTATTTTCTTTTATCGCAAATGCTATCGATAACCTGGATATGGCCAAAGCCTTTCTTTTACCAACTTTAATGTAACCTTCTCTGTATCCATGCAACGGCAACATCCTTATCTCACTAAGAACTTCATCCGGCTTTTTGATCGTTTTATATGGACCTGTTATTAATTCAATTAAGGGTATCTGCCTGCTTTCCCTTTTGGATTCCAGCACGCAAATCGCATCATGAATCAAAAGAGGAGGAACAGTATCCGCAGCTGGTGAAGCGTTTATTATGTTACCTCCTATTGTTGCCGTATTTCTTATTTGAGGACTACCTATTAAACCGCACGCAACAGAAAGGGAAGTAGCGGAATTTTTTATTAACAAATTATTTTGAATCTCCACATGTGTAGTTACTGAACCTATACGGATTTCATTTTCTATCATGTCTATTCCTTTTAGCTCCTTAACCAAAGTAAGATCCACAAAATCCTCTATTTTTTCGTCTTTTTTTCTTTTAGAAACCAAAATGTCAGTTCCTCCTGCTATTATTTCCACTTTTCCCTCGTATAGTTTTTCTAAGATTTCATCTTTAGTAAGAGTTATTAAATGTTCTTCTTCAGGATTTCCCTTAAATTGTATATTTAGAAAATAAGGAATACTGTTTTTTATAGCTTCTATTATAGGCAAATAACCGGTACATCTACAAAGATTACCACTTATAGCTTCTCGTATTTCTCTTTCCGTTGGATTTGTATTCCTAATAAGTAATGCGTAAGAAGCAAGGAGCATTCCAGGAGTACAGTATCCACATTGTACTGCCCCCATTTTGATAAAATTTTCTTGAAGAGGATGAAGATTCTCTTGGGTGCCTAAAAACTCGACTGTCTTTACATCTTTGCCGTGAACTTTAATTGTGGGAGTAAGACAAGAATATACTGGAAGATCATTTACTAAAACCGTACAAGCTCCGCATTCTCCTATACCACAACCTTCTTTAACGCTTTTTATTTTTAAACGTTCTCTTAACGTAAATAAAAGTGTTTCACCTTTTTCAACGTTAATTTCGACCGCCTCTTCGTTTAGTAAAAAATTAACTTTTGGCATCATCTTTACCTCATCATGGAACGCGGTAAGAAAAGTGCTAATTCCGGAAACATAACCAAAATAATCAAAGTAATTAAAATAGAGATTAAATAAGGAAGAGCTCCCTTAAAAATCTCCTCCATAGGAACATCTTTTACTAATCCGGCTAAGGTGTAGACATTTAGGCCGACAGGAGGAGTAATCAGTCCCGCCTCCATCATAAGAACAGCCGTAACCCCAAACCATAGGGGATCAAACCCAAGCGCTAGAATAAGAGGAAATACCACTGGTAATGTAAGCACCATCATAGAGATAGCGTCTAAAAAACAACCGAGTATAAGATAAATGATAATTATGATAGAAAATATGGCATAACGAGACAGCTCTAAACTAACAATCCAATTGGAAATAGCAAAGGGAATCGTTGAAAGGGCGAGAAAATAACTAAAAACGTTAGCCCCTGCAACAAGAAATAAAACCATCGCCGAAATTCTTACTGTTTCAAATAAAGCGTTTAATAGACCCTTTATCTTTGCCTTTCTTTTAAAAATGATTATCAGAAACAATAAAAAAGCTCCCGCAGCTCCTGCTTCCGTAGGGGTTATAAATCCTGAGTAAATCCCTCCTATTACGACGAGAAAAACAAGGAGTGTTTCCCAGACTCCTTTTAACGCATATAGCTTCTCTTTCCAAGAAGTATCACTTGCCACTTTAGGAGCCAAAGAGGGATTCAACATGACTCGGACCACTGTTATTACCATATAGAACAACGTCAAAATAATTCCAGGGATTATTCCAGCTATAAGGAGTTTTCCTATAGATTGTTCGGTTAACATTCCATAAACCACAAACCCCAAACTCGGAGGTATCAGGAAGCTTAAGGTACCCCCCGCCGCTATTACTCCGGTGGCCAATTTGGGGTGGTAATTAAATCTTCTCATCTCAGGAAGGGCAATATTACCCATTGCTGCAGCCGCAGCTACAGAAGAACCACTTATAGCCGCAAAACCTGCACAAGCCCCAATGGTGGCCAAAGCAAGACCACCCGGTAACTTTCGAAACCATTTGTCAAATGTATCGTACAATTGGACTGTTATTCCACCTACACCGGCTAATCCTCCCATTAGCACAAAAAGGGGAATTATTGTGTAAGGATAATGTGAGACTACTCCATAAAGGTTTTTTGCAATTACCGAAAGAGCTGTTTCAAAGGAAGTAAGTGTCCATATACCTAAAAATCCAACTAACATCATCAAAAAAGCGATAGGCATCCCCAACATTAACAATATAATTACTAATAAAAATCCTAAAATACCAATTGTGATAGGATTCATTTTGAATTTCACTATTTTATTTTAATGTTCTTTAAATTCTCCATAAAATCTACTAGCAATTCCAAAAATAATACAAAACATCCTATAGGAACCAAAAATTTGAAGGGTTTTTGTGGTATACGTAATGTATCAGAAACTACCTTTTCTTGTAATGCTTCTAATAATCCTCGGTATATCAACAATCCGATAATAAGTAGGGAGAGAGAGATTGTAATGATGTTTATTATAATGTTTGCCCGTTTCGGGAACTTTTTTATAAAAAAATCAACTCTCACATGTCCTTTCACTTGTTGAGTATATCCTACGCCCAGCAATATTATTACGGATAAAAGGTATTCCGATAATTCGAATGTGCCAGGGAGGGGCTTATTGAGTAAACCCCTCCCCAACACATCTATTATAGTGAGGAAGATCAAAGGGAAAACGAAACTCATACCCACTATGCACATCCCTCGGCTTATCCTTCTGATCTTCTCGTTCATTATCCGTTCTCAGGCGCGTTTAACTCTTGACGAACTCAGGCGGACAAGCTACCACTCGGACCCCCCTTTTTTCACACTCCTCGTTCATTATGGCTACGGCCTTTCTTGCAGGCAATCCTTTTTCCTCTAAGTCTTTGACCCACTTTCTGGTCACATCTTGAAACCTCTTGTACCAACTTTCGGCCTCTCCTTTGGGGAGTTCCACGAACTGAACGCCTGCCTTAGCGATCTTAGGGAGCAGTTCTTCTTGGTAGACCTTTCTGGTTAATCCCCCGGTGGTTCTAAAGGGGTTAGAGCAAACTTCTTCTATGAGTTTCTTATAAGGCTCGGGTAATCTTTCCCAAGTTTTTAAGTTCATCACCACTCCTTCAGAGACGCATCCAAAGGTGAGTACCGTACAATACTTGACGACCTCATAAAGTTTGAACCCATCGATAAGTGGCGGACAGGTGACCACTCCGTCCACAGTCCCGGTTTCTATGGCCATATACACATCTGCCAAGGGCATAAAAACGGGTTCTGCTCCAAGGGCTTTTATGTAAAGTGTCTGAAACCCTCCGGGGGTTCTCAACTTCAAGCCTTCGAGATCCGAGAGTTTTGTGACGGGTTTTTTCTTAGTCCATATGAATGATTGGATACATCCGTTAAGTTCTATAACCTTAACGTTTTTAAACTCATCCTTCAAAATTCTCTCGTAAACCGCATTCCCGATATCCGCTGCTAAGTCTTTGCCATCCACCCAGGCTGCCATTGAAAGCACATCGGTAAGGGGAAAACGTCCTGGCGTCCAAGTGGCGGTGAAATATCCTATATCCGAAAGACCATTGGCCACTATATCGAAATGCTCAGGCCCCTTACCCAAAGCCCCTCCTGCGTACATTGTATAAGTGAGTTCCCCTTTGCTCCTTTTCTTTAATTCTTCTAACATGGGGATCCAAACGGTCTGAACCTCCCTTCCGGCGGGCGGATGCCAGGTGCTAAACCTCAAATTTATGACTTGAGCGTTAAGAACGCGTATTCCTCCTTCCATCAATCCCAGTCCAAAAGCCGTACCCCCTATCAATAACGTTTTTAAAAACTCCCTCCTGGAGATACAAACCTCACACATTTTACACCTCCTGTTTTTAAATTTATTTTAAATTTTATTCCCATCTTAATGTCACAGTCTTCGGATCCAAAAAGAGCCTTATAGAATCAAACCTGGATTTTATTATCCCAAAATGGGATTCCCTTTTAGAACCAAGGGGGAAGAAAGCATAAGGTTGGGGTATGCCCACGTTGATCCCCACATTACCCACCTCACATTCTCTTATAAATTTCCGGGCTATTTTCCCACTCTGAGTAATTACACAAGCTGAGTGCCCGTATGGAGTAGCATTGTTAATCCACTCTATTGCCTCCTCCAAACTTTTAGCCCTTATAAGATTACATATCGGACCAAAAGATTCTTCACGGGCTATTTGCATTTGCACGGAGACGTCTTCGAATATGGTCGGCCCTAAATAATAACCCCCTTCGTAACCCGGTACTTTCAATTCCCTTCCGTCAAGTATAAGCTTTGCACCTTCCTTAATACCTTCTTCTATAAACCTTTCCACTTTTTCCTTATTCTCAATGGTGGTCATTGGCCCCATCTCAGTATCTTCATTGAGGCCATACCCCACTTTCATGCTTTTTGCCGCATCTAATAGATTTTTTTTCAATTTATAATATATATCCCCTATTATCACCACATTATCCGAACCTAAACACCTCTGCCCTGACATTCCAAAACATCCTCTTAAAATGCTACTAACCGCGAGGTTAATATCGGCATCTTCTGCAACTACTATAAAATTCTTACCATTACCATTCACTGAGGCTCTTTTGCCCAACTTGCCGCACAATTCAAAAAGTTGTTTCCCAACATTGCTTGATCCTATAAAACCAAGTCCAGATATCTTAGGATTCAAAAGTATTCGCTGATTTAATCCGTACTTCTTACCTATGTGAATTAAATTTAAAACACCTTTAGGAAAACCTACTTCTTCGGATACCTTAAACAAAGCATCAGAAGCTACAGGACATTGCCAACTTGGAGAAACGATAACTGTACAACCTGCTGCTAAAGCATAAGGCACAAATGAAGACCAAGCATGCATTGGTATATTTCCCGGAGTAATTATCAAAAAGACACCAACCGGTTCCCATATCATATAACAGTCAATTCCTCTGGCTAATTGATCCACATGTTCTCCTTTATAGACACTATACATTGCCCCAGCAGCAGACTCTATGTTCTCTATACATCTATCAATGGTAGGTCTCGAATCATTTATCGCCCTTCCGTGATCTTGAGATAATACCTTTGAAAGTTCTTCATAATATTGCTCAAATTTAGCCCTTAAACGGTGGATGAGCTTCGCTCTATCTCTAAAAGGCACCTCCTTCCATACCTTAAATGCTTCGAAAGCAGCCTCTATGGTCATATCGATTTCTTCTTCGGTAGCTATAGGCACTTCGGCGATCACTTCACCCGTGCCAGGATCAGTGTCTTCAAAAAATTCGTTTGATTTGCTTTCCACCCACTCGCCATTTATAAAGAACCTGAGTTTTCCATAATGTCTTTTAAAAATTCCACTTTCCATTTCTTCACCCCCTTAATATTTTCAAAATGTCGGTGGAGTTATGACCCATAATACAACCGCCGTACTTTTGCCATTATTTTTCCAGCAATGAGGTATCCTGGAGGAAAAGTAGAAACTTTCCCCCTTTTTAACCTTGATGGTTTTATCATTCAAGATCAAATCTATTTCCCCTTCTAGTACAAAACCGAATTCTTCCCCCTCATGATGATACATCCCTTCAGAACCCCCTTTGGGCTTTATGATAGTATAAAAGGGTTGCATCTTCTTACCGCCCAAGGTCTTGACCAAGGAATAAATCTCCGCATCCCATCTTTTCAAAGTGATCAACACCCTCTCATCGGGTCTCGTAACGATATTGTCATCGCTAACTCCATCCATAAAAAAGTCCACTATATTTACTTTTAAAACCTCGGCGATTTTCTTGAGCATGGCGATGGAGGGCTCCGTTTTACCCCTTTCCAGCTGCGAAAGAAATGAGGCAGTACACCCCGCCTTCTCCGCTACTTCCCTGATGGTTAGCCCCTTCTCCTTTCTCAGTTCCCTTATTTTTTTACCTATATCCATCTTTTTTTCAGTATAGCTTAACTTAACAAAAAGTCAATGCCGAATTTTCTTTGAAAAATAAGGAAAAACAAATTCGTTTTTCTCATCCTATATCGCCGAAGTGATGTTGAACAAGCGTTATTGCCGAAAGGGCGGCCGTTTCGGCTCTTAATATCCTTTGTCCAAGGGAACAAAGATAAAACCCATTTTCTTCGATTTTGACAGCTTCCCTCTCCGAGAAGCCTCCTTCCGGACCTATTAAAAGCGTAACTTTCTCAGGGGCGGTTTTTATTTCGCTTAAAACCCTTTTCAAAGAGAGTTGAGCTTTTTCCCAAAAGGCGATCTTTAAACCCCTGGATTGAGAAAGGAATTCCTCAAGCCTCAAGGGACCTCTAATTGATGGAACCGTAGCTCGGTTTGATTGTCTTGAGGCTTCTTCAGCGATCCTCTGCCATCTTTTCTGTTTAAGGTTAATGCTTTCTTCCTCCTCTAAAACAGGCACCGAACGAAGGCTCAAAATGATCATAATTTCACATACCCCAAGTTCAGTGGCTTTTTGTATTACAAAGCTCATCTTGTCACCCTTAAGAAGGGATTGCCCAAGAATTAATTTAAGGGAAGGATCTGGTTCTGGTTGAAGTCTCTCATATATTTTTAAAAACCACTTCCCTTCTTCTTGAAAAAGCCGCGAAAGGTAACGCCCTCCGTACCCATCAAAGACCTCAACTTCATCCCCTTCTTCTAGTCTCAAAACGCGTACAAGATACCTCAAATCTCGAGTTTTCAAAGGTATTATATCCCTTATCTCCTCATGAGGCACATAAAAGCGAGGCATATTTAATTAACCATACCACTTTTGTATAAGGTAATATATACTTTAAGTCCAGGAGGGAAGAAAATGGGGGAACGTATTTTTATATTCGATACCACCTTAAGAGACGGTGAACAATCTCCGGGAGCTTCTATGAGAAAAGAAGAAAAATTGAGAGTAGCGAAACAGTTAGTCAAACTAGGGGTAGATATATTAGAAGCGGGTTTCCCCATGTCTTCGGATGGGGAGTTTGAAGCCGTTAAGTTAATCGCCCAGGAAGTAAAGGGGCCTATTATATGTGCCCTTGCAAGAGCTAACGAAGAAGACATTGATAGGGCGTGGGAAGCCCTAAAATACGCCGAAAGGCCCAGGATACACACTTTTATCGCCACAAGCGACATTCATCTGAAATACAAACTCCGTATGTCCCGCGAGGAAGTTTTAGATAGGATAGAAAAGGCGGTGTCGTATGCAAAAAAATACACCGATGATGTGGAATTCTCACCTGAAGATGCCACAAGAACAGACTTGGATTTTTTATGTAAAGCGATCGAAATCGCCATTAAGGCAGGGGCTACTACTGTTAATATACCGGATACAGTAGGATATTCTATCCCTGAGGAGTTTGGAAATATAATTCGCACTATAAAAGAACGCGTTCCGAATATCGATAAGGCAATAATAAGCGTTCACTGCCATAACGATTTAGGATTAGCCGTTGCCAATTCGATAGCCGCTATAAAAAACGGTGCCCGTCAAGTGGAATGCACCGTAAACGGCATAGGCGAAAGGGCAGGAAATGCGGCCCTCGAGGAAATCGTCATGATAATCAAGGTGAGAAAGGATCTTTTCCCTTTCTATACCTGCATTAACACCCAGGAGATTTACCCCACTAGCCGATTGGTCTCGGCTATAACGGGTCTTCCCGTCCAACCCAATAAGGCCATAGTGGGAGCTAATGCTTTTGCTCACGAATCGGGCATTCATCAGGATGGAGTTTTAAAAGAAAAACTCACTTACGAAATAATGACCCCTGAAAGCGTGGGAATACCAACCAGCCATATAGTGTTAGGAAAACACTCCGGACGCCACGCCTTAAGGGAACGCTTAAAAGCGTTAGGATACGAATTAACCCCTAAAGAGTTAGACGCGGTCTTTCAAAAATTCAAAAAGATAGCCGACCAAAAAAAGGTGGTCTACGATGAAGATCTAATAGCCTTAGTGGAAGAGGAGATCTTCAGGGTTTCCGATAAGTACAAGTTGTTAAACCTCAGCGTCCACAGCGGTACAGTTTCTATACCTACGGCCACAGTTCAAATGGAGATAGACGGTAAGATAATCATGGAAGCTGGTTTCGGAATAGGACCTGTTGATGCGGTGTATAAAACCATAACCAAAATAACTGGTTTTAAGGGTAATCTACTCGATTATACTGTAGCCTCAATTACCGGTGGAACAGATGCTCAAGGAGAAGTAAGGGTAAGGATAGAAGAAAATGGATTAACTGCAATAGGACAAGGGGCAGATATGGATATACTTGTAGCAAGTGCCAAAGCTTTTGTTAATGCTTTAAATAAACTTGAATATCTTAAAAAGAGAAAATTCCAAGGAGTGTAGTATGGAAATGACTATTACTGAAAAAATCCTCGCAGAACATGCTGGAAAATCGCATGTAGAACCAGGAGAAATAGTATATTGCAAAGTAGATTTGGCCCTTGCTAATGATATTACTGCTCCTTTAGCCATCGAATCTTTTTATAAAATGGGAGCAAAAAAAGTATTTGATTCTGAAAAAGTCGTACTTGTACCTGATCATTTTACTCCTAATAAGGATATTCAATCGGCTCAACAATGCAAAGTGATTAGGCAATTTGTTAAGGAACAAGGCATAAAGCATTATTTTGAAGTTGGAAGAATGGGAGTAGAACATGCGCTTTTGCCCGAATTAGGCCTTGTGAAACCGGGTGATCTTGTCATTGGAGCGGATAGCCATACTTGTACTTACGGAGCATTGGGGGCTTTTTCGACTGGGGTTGGAAGCACTGACCTTGCTGCCTGTTGGGCCACGGGCGAGATATGGCTTAAGGTTCCTGAGAGCATGAAGCTCATCTTTTATGGTAAACCCCGAAAGTGGGTTGGGGGAAAGGATTTAATTCTCTTCGTGATTTCCCAGATAGGAACCGAAGGAGCAAGGTATAAGGCTATGGAATTTGAAGGAGAGACCTTAAGATATCTTTCCATGGATCACCGTCTTACCATTACTAACATGGTTGTTGAGGCTGGAGCAAAAAATGGGATTATGGCGCCAGATGACCTTACCGTTGAATATTTTCGCGAAAAAGGTATTGAAAACATAAAGCTTTTGAAAAGCGACTCTGATGCACGTTACAATGAAATTTTCGAAATTGACGTTTCTCAGATAGAACCTCTTGTAGCATGTCCTCCCTCTCCGGCTAATGTCAAACGGGCAAAGGAATTATCCCATATCGAGATAGATCAAGTGGTCATAGGGTCTTGTACAAATGGAAGTCCTCCCTCTCCGGCTAATGTCAAACGGGCAAAGGAATTATCCCATATCGAGATAGATCAAGTGGTCATAGGGTCTTGTACAAATGGAAGGATTGAGGATCTGAGAATAGCGGCTCAAATTTTAAAAGGCAGAAAAGTCGCACCGTGGGTAAGACTTATAGTAATACCTGCTACTCAGGGTGTTTATCTTAAGGCTTTAAAGGAAGGACTTATAGAGATCTTCATCCAAGCAGGTGGTGCCGTGAGTACTCCTACCTGTGGACCTTGTTTAGGGGGGCATATGGGGGTTTTGGCAGAAGGGGAAAGGGCTTTGGCAACGACGAACAGGAATTTTGTGGGCAGAATGGGACACCCTAAAAGTGAGGTCTATTTAAGTAACCCTGCAGTTGCTGCCGCAAGTGCTATTTTGGGAAGGATCGCGGATCCCGAAGAGGTTCTTAAGGAATGATAAAACTGGAGATACCAGGAAAAGGTTTGTACCTGGTTGAGAACGTAATACTTGATTTTAATGGCACCATCGCGAAAGATGGACGCATTCATAATAAAGTTAAAGATCGCATCTCCTTATTGGGCAAAAAGGTTAAGGTTTATATTCTTACGGCTGATACAAGGGGTGATGTGGAAGAAAAAGTCAAAAGACTCCCTGTTCAAGTGGTGAAACTTGAAAATGGGGATGAAGCCGTTCAAAAGTTGAATTTCTTGAAGCAAATAGGTCCCGAAAAAACTATTGCAGTGGGAAACGGATATAATGATCATTTAATGCTTAAAGAAGCGCTTTTAGGCATTGCCGTGATAGGGCCAGAAGGGGCATGTAAGGAAGCGATCCTTCATGCCGATGTGGTGGTTACGGATCCACTTTTAGCTTTGGATTTTATCCTTAAACCTTTAAGGCATAAGGCTACTTTGAGGAGATAAAATATGCATCATTTTCATTACCGCAATGGAATACTTTATGCCGAAGATCTCCCCATTGAGGAAATTGCTCAAAATATAGGAACCCCCTTTTATCTTTATAGTTATCAAACGCTAACCAGGCACTACAGGGTCTTTGATGAAGCCCTTTCGGAGCTTAATCATTTGATTTGTTATTCGGTAAAGGCAAACTCCAATTTGGCCATTCTGAGGATATTTTCTAAATATGGTGCAGGTGCCGATGTGGTATCAGGCGGGGAAATATTTAGAGCTAAAAAGGCAGGTGTTGATCCTAAAAAAATTGTCTTTAGCGGAGTGGGAAAAACCGAGGAAGAGATCCTTTATGGGCTTCAAGAGGGCATATTGATGTTTAATGTGGAATCGCGAAACGAATTCGAAGTTATTAAAACTTTAGCAAAGAAAACCGGCAAAAAAGTTCCTATTTCCTTCAGGGTTAACCCGGACATAGACCCCCGTACCCACCCTTACATCTCCACTGGACTTAAGACATCAAAGTTCGGCATAGAATCTGAAGAAGCACTTGGGCTTTACATGGAAGCAAAGGCGTGTAAAGAGGTTCAAGTTCTTGGTATAAGCTGTCATATTGGCTCTCAGATAACTGAACTTGGACCTTTTATTGAAACCTTTGAAAGGATCAAAGAACTTCACGAAATTTTAGCGAAAAAAGGCTTCGAAATCCGCTATGTGGATTTAGGAGGGGGACTGGGGATCACCTATAAGGATGAATCTCCGCCTCATCCAAGTGAGTATTCACGGTCTTTGATAGAAAGGGCAAAAAATATGGGTTGTACCTTTATATTTGAACCTGGAAGAGTTCTTGTTGGAAATGCTGGTATACTTGTCACAAAGGTCCTTTATCGGAAACAAAATGGAGGGAAAGAATTTGTGATAGTGGACGCTGGAATGAACGATCTTATAAGGCCTTCCCTTTATCGAGCTTACCACGAGATTTTACCTATAAGACGTGAGGAACGCCCCCTCATCAAAGCCAATATAGTAGGACCTGTATGTGAAACAACGGACTTCTTTGCCCAAGAAAGGGAAATACAAGAGGTCAAACCGGGAGAACTTCTAGCCATTATGGGAGCAGGTGCTTATGGCTTTTCCATGTCTTCTAATTACAACTCGCGAGTAAGGACGGCTGAAGTTTTGGTCAAGGAAGACCAAATGTGGATCATAAGAAAGCGGGAAACCTACGAGGACCTTATAAGAGGTGAATTCATCCCGGAGTTCCTTAATGATTGAAGATACGCTTTTTTACAAAATGACCGCAGGGGGAAACGACTTCATCCTTATTCCTGATTTTAAAAACAGAATAGAAGAAAAACTTGTGGGTGATCTTTCTAAAAAGCTTTGTCACAGACAATTTTCTGTAGGAGCAGATGGTCTGATCATACTTAAACCTTCCCAAAGGGCGCATTTCAGATGGCTGTTTTTTAACGCCGATGGAAGTGAAGCCGAAATGTGTGGAAATGGCGGTAGATGTGCTGCCTTTTTGGCTCATTTGCTTAAAAAGGCACCTTCGGAGCTCACATTTGAAACCAAAGTGGGATTGATAAAGGGTTGGATTAAAGGGAAAACCGTTAAGATAACCTTACCCCCTCCTCGTGATTTAAAGTTAAATTTGGAGATAGAAACGGGAGACCAAAGGCTTCAGGTCGATTTTGTTAACACAGGGGTTCCGCATCTTGTAGTTTTCGTGAAGGATTTAGAAGGGGTTGATGTTAAAAATTTAGGAAGGGCCTTACGATTTCACCCTCTTTTTATGCCTGCAGGGACAAACGTGAACTTTGTGAAGTGGGAAAAAAAAGCTTTAAGGATAAGGACTTATGAAAGAGGGGTTGAGGATGAGACGTTTTCTTGTGGAACTGGAGCCACTGCTTCAGCCTTAATCGCCCATTTAAGGGGTCTTGCTTCTTCTCCTACCAAAGTGATTCCTTCGGGTGGCGAAGCCTTATGGATTTATTATGAATCGGAAGGAAATTCTATAAATGAAGTGGCCCTGGAGGGCCCGGTAAGACTTATTTATGAAGGACGTTTAAAGGAGGCGATATGGTAAAGGTGGTCGTAATAGGGGCCGCAGGTAGAATGGGGCAATCGGTTATTAGGGCTATAGTTGAAAGAAAAGACATAGTCTGTATAGGAGGAGTTGAAAGGAAGGATCATCCTCTTATAGGGAAGGACCTGGGTGAGATACTGGGAATAGGAGAATTAGGTGCTCGGTTGTGGGATTCTTTAGATCCTCTCCTTGAAGACGTCCAAGTGCTCATTGAGTTCACCTCCCCTGAAGCGACCCTCTATCACTTAGAGCTTGCCTCTTCTTTTAAAAAACCCATGGTGATAGGAACAACGGGCTTCAGCCAAGAGCAATTTGAAAGGATAAAAGAATTAACGAAAAATATTCCTTGTGTTCTTTCGCCAAATATGAGCCTTGGAGTGAATGTGCTTTTTAAGGTTGTAGAACTCGTGGCCAACGTTCTCGGTAAAGGCTACGATATAGAGATTGTCGAGTTCCATCATCGGCTTAAAAGGGATGCCCCCAGTGGAACCGCTTTGAAGCTCGGTCAAAAAATAGCCGCTGTGTTAGGTTTAAATTTGGAAGAAAAGGCCGTGTTCGGGCGTAAAGGTCTCACGGGCATAAGGTCTGAGGATGAAATAGGCATTTTGTCCTTAAGGGGAGGAGATGTGGTGGGGGAACATACGGTTATTTTTGCCACTGAGGGTGAAAGACTTGAATTGACGCATAAGGCCTCTTCACGCATGACCTTTGCCAAAGGAGCGATCCGAGCTGCTTTGTGGGTTGTAGGAAAACCTCCTGGGCTTTACGATATGGAAGATGTATTAGACCTTAAGAAGCCTCTCTTCTGACTTTTATTAACTCGGCCACAATACTAACCGCTATTTCTGCAGGTGTCTCTGCTCCTATTGGGAGGCCAATTGGCGAGTGAACCCTTTTTAGTTCCTCTTCCGAAAAACCTTCCGATAGAAGTTGTTCGAAAATCAAGTCTCTTTTTTTCCGACTTCCTATCATCCCTATATAACGAGCAGGTGAACGCAAAAATTGTTTCATTACTGTATAATCGTGAAGATGACCTCGGGTAACTATCACAAGAAACGAATCCTCCACCTGAATCTTTTGACTCACCCTTTGGAAATCCTCAACGATTACCTCATCTGCTAGAGGAAACCTCTCCTTATTGGCAAATGTTTCTCGATCATCAATCACCACCACTTTAAAACCCACCCTCTTGGCTAAAGGAACTAACTCTTGCGCTATATGACCTGCTCCAAAAACAAAAAGGACAGGTTCTTTCTCTATTAACTCCACAAATAGTTCTTTTCCATTTTCAACGTTTAAAACCGTAGAATTAAAAGAAAATGTTTTAAATTCGTGTTTTAGCTTTTCTAAATTCTGAAGTCCTTTTATCCTCCCAATACTCTCACCTTCTTCCGTCATAAAAAGATGACCCTCCAATAAGGGAGGAAGACCGTGGATGAGTATCCCCTTTTTATTAACCTCCAAAGTCGAAAGGATCTTCTCAAAAACCGGAATATCCTCCCCCTCAAACCTTTTGACCAATACCTCCATTTCACCACCACAAAGCATATCCATACCCATCACATCCGAACCCGTTAGACGGAAGAAAAACCTTTTGCTTCCACCCTTTTCCATTACTTCTTTAGCTATTTCTATTATCTCCGCTTCAACTCTTCCTCCTCCAATACTTCCCACAGTCCCATCCCCAAAAATCGCCATTTTCGCCCCAATACCTCTAGGGGAAGAACCAGCTTGGCGAATGACTTCCGCAAAACCTACCTTTTCCCCTTGCTTAAGCCTTTCTAGTATTTTTCCATATAATCCTTTCATTCTTACAGTAAAATTGTTATATTTTTGTCAAACTAAATCAAGTTCTCCCGAAAAGATAAAAATGGTCCTTTTTTCAACGGGTATTTCAGTATTCCTTGTAGCCTTCATGGGCTCCTCCTTTAACATAGCTTTACCTACTATAGGACGCCAATTTGGATTGAATGCTCCTATTCTCGGATGGATAGCTTTAATGTATCTTCTTTCAACTGGTATTTTCGTAATACCTGCGGGCAAATTAGGTGATTTAAAAGGAAGAAAAAAGATTTTCCTTTGGGGAATATTTCTTTACGCGGTGGGATCCTTTTTCTCGGGTATTGCCTCAAAGGCCCAAGAACTGCTCATCTTCCGGTTTGTACAAGGAATAGGAGCATCTATGATCTTCGCCACTTCAGTGGCAATCCTCACTGCTTCCTTTCCTCTTGAAAAAAGAGGACAAGCCCTCGGGATTAATGTGAGTTGCACCTATATTGGATTGAGCACAGGACCTTTTTTAGGAGGTATCCTTACCGAGAATTTCACTTGGAGAAGTCTATTTTTCGTTAATGTGATCTTATCCATTTTAACCTTTTTCATAGCTTCAAAAAACATCAAAGAAGAATCAATAAAGAAAACGGAAAATGGATTCGATGGACTTGGAACTGCAATTTATATACTGACCCTTTCTTTGTTTATCATTGGCTTAAGTAAAGCGAACGTTTGGATGCTTTTATGTAGTGCCTTTTCGTTGTTTTTATTTTTCTTTATAGAAAAACAACATCATTCTCCTCTGATAAATCTTCAACTTTTCTGCAATAATTTGACTTTTTCTCTCTCAAATATTGCAGCTTTATTAAACTATTCGGCAACTTTTGGTGTAGGTTTTTTAATGAGTTTGTTCTTACAACAAATAAAAGGGTTTTCTCCTCAACATGCAGGATTAATTCTCATGATTCAGCCAATAACTATGGCACTTTTAGCTCCAATAGCGGGAATGTTATCTGACAGAATTGAACCAAGAGTCGTTGCCTCTTTTGGGATGTTATTAACAACAATAAGTTTAATAATGCTTTCGACACTTAGAGAAAATACAGGAATTTATTTCATCATGGCTTCCCTTTTTATTTTGGGATTAGGGCTTGCCCTGTTCAGTTCGCCAAATACAAATGCCATAATGAGTTCCGTTGAGAGAGAGTTTTATGGTCTTGCTTCAGCTATGGTTTCAACCATGCGTTTAATAGGTCAAATGACCAGTATGGCGCTTATAACCTTGATACTTTCCGTATTTTCTTCTTCTTTTCTTCAAGGATTAAGGGTTTCTTTTTGGGTTTTACCTTTTTTATGTATTTTTGGAATCTTTGCCTCGTTGAGGAGAGGTAGTATAAGAAAAGTTAAAGGAGGTTCTACATGAAGGGGGTATTAGTTATTGATTTGCAAGTGGATTTCCTTGAGTGCGAAAAGGGGTCTCTTGCTGTTCCTGGGACCGATAAAGAATATGTGGAAAGAGTTGAAGAATTGACAAAAAAATTTAAGGAGAAGGGTTACTTAATATTTGCCACTCAGGATTGGCATCCTCCTGATCACGTTTCCTTTTATACGAACTATCCGGGGAAAAAGCCCTTTGAAATGATAGAGATCGAGGGACGCAAACAGGTCTTATGGCCTCCTCATTGTGTCCAAGGGACTCGAGGGGCTAGGATTTTGATTGACAATAATCTTTTCTGGGCGATAATCCAAAAGGGGCGTGATCGCAGATTTGAAAGTTACTCCGGTTTCCGAGATGAAGGGAGTAATTTAACGGAGCTTGATACTGTTTTGAAACTAAACGGGATAAAAACTCTCATTATTTATGGCCTTGCCACCGATTATTGCGTTAAAGCCACCGCTTTGGACGCTGTAGATTTGGGTTATGAGGTTTTTTTGATCAAGGATTTTTGCCGGGGTGTATCTCCTGAAAGTACTGAAAAGGCCCTTCAAGAACTTAAAGAAAAAGGGATCACAATAATTGAGGGGACTGACTTAAACTTAGTATTCGATGCCCTTCCTTGACACAACACCTTGATAAAAAGGGTGTTTTACTTCTTTCATCTCGGTTACCAAATCCGCTATCTCCAAAATATTCGGATGAGCCTCTCTTCCGGTTAAAACCACATGAACCTGTAGGGGTTTTTGTTGAAGGGTTTCCAGCACTTCTTTTACATCCAGTAGTCCAAAGGAAATAGCATAGTTTATTTCATCAAGGACCACCATAAAATATTCGCCACTCATTATCTTGCTTTTGGCTAATTGCCAGGCCTTTCGGGCAGCTTCTACATCTTGAGGATCAGGGTTCTGAGGATCAACGTGGACGAACCCCTTTCCCATTGGCCAAATCTCAAATTCGGGTTCTAACCTCTTTGCCACCTCAAGTTCCCCATATCTCCATCCACCTTTTATGAACTGCACAAAGGCAACTTTAAAACCGTGTCCTATAGCCCTTAAAGCCATTCCTAAGGCCGAGGTGGTTTTCCCTTTTCCCTCACCCGTAAGTACTATTATTGAGCCCATTTTCTTCTCACGAACTCTTCTACAATTTTATGGTAATCTTGAAGGGCCTTCACCTTAAACCCACCCATCTTTAAGGCTCTTATCCCCTCAACGGTAGCTTGAGCCCCGGCCATGGTGGTTACTACCGGAATACCATAACGAAGGGCAGTGGTCCTTATCAAAACCTCGTCCTCTTTGGGACGTTTACCGCTTGGGGTGTTTATTACCAGATGAATCTCTCGGTTTTTCATAAGGTCAACCACATGAGGTCTTCCTTCGCTGACCTTCAAGACTTCTTTTGCCTTTATGCCGTTGCGCCTCAAGACCGAACAAGTTCCTCTGGTGGCCAGTATCTCAAAACCCAGATCCTCAAATTCTCTTGCTATCAATACCGCTTGCCTTTTATCCCGATCTTTTACGCTTATAAATATCCTTCCTTTTAAAGGCAAAAATTGTCCTGCTGCTATTTGACTTTTGGCATAGGCCAAACCAAAATCCTCGTCTATTCCCATTACTTCACCGGTAGATTTCATCTCCGGGCCCAGAAGAATGTCAACCCCAGGAAAACGATTAAAAGGAAAAACGGACTCTTTGACCGCCACATAGGGAATCTCCACTTCCCTTACCCCAAGCTCATCCAAGGTTCTTCCAACCATAACTTTAGCAGCGAGTTTTGCCCACGGAACTCCTGTAGCTTTAGAGACAAATGGCACGGTCCTTGAAGCCCTTGGATTTACCTCAAGTACGTAAATGTCATTTCCTTTAACAGCAAACTGAATGTTCAAAAGACCTATTACCTCAAGTTCTTTTGCCAATGAATAGGTCTGGGCCTTGATCTCCTTTATCTGCGTTTCGGAAAGGCTAAAAGGAGGAATCGCCATAGCGCTATCACCCGAATGAATACCCGCCTCCTCTATATGCTCCATTATCCCTGCAATTACACACCTTTTCCCATCGGCTACCGCATCAACGTCAACCTCGATAGCATCTTCGAGAAACTTGTCTATGAGGATTGGCCTCTCAGAAGAAGCCTCAACCGCCCTTTTTGTAAAATCTTCAAGATCCTTCTCGTCATATACTATCTCCATGGCCCTTCCACCAAGAACATAAGAGGGCCTTACCAAGACAGGATATCCTATCCTTGAGGCTACTTCCTTTGCCTCTCCTAAGGTAACAGCAGTACCATTAGGGGGTTGTTTCAAACCGAGTTTTTCCAAAAGTTCCTTGAAACGTTTCCTGTCCTCAGCCCTGTCTATTGAATCTGGTGAAGTTCCTAAAATCCTCACTCCGGCCTTTTGAAGGTCTAAGGCCAAATTCAACGGGGTCTGACCTCCAAACTGTAGAATTACCCCTTCGGGCTTTTCACGGTCATAAATGTTAAGAACGTCTTCCGTTGTAAGCGGTTCAAAATAGAGTTTATCGGCTGTATCGTAATCGGTCGAAACCGTTTCGGGGTTGGAATTAACCATAATGGTTTCGTAACCTTCTTCTTTTAACGCGAATACCGCGTGGACACAACAATAATCAAACTCGATGCCCTGCCCTATCCTGTTTGGCCCACCTCCTAAGATCATCACTTTTTTACGATTACTGGGACGGCTCTCGTCTTCCGCTTCATAAGTGGAATAAAAATAAGGCGTATATGCCTCAAATTCGGCTGCACAGGTATCAACAAGTTTAAAGGTAGCCTCAATGCCTTTTGATTTTCTATAACTTCTTACCTCCTCCTCCCTAACCCCCCATAAATAAGCCAATTGCCTGTCAGAAAAGCCCAACCTTTTTGCCTCAAAAAGTACCTCTCGAGGTACTCCGTTCATTCGGTAGGATTTCAAAACCTTTTCAAAATCGAGTATCCTTTTTATCTGCCACAAAAACCAAGGATCGATTTTGGTTAATTCGTAAATCTCTTCCACCGAAAGGCCTGCCTCAAGGCCGTAACGTATCCAAAAGAGCCTATCTGGTTTAGGCATCCTTAATTTTTGTCTTATGAGCTCACAAAACTCTTCCCTTTTATTAGGCAACCAAAGGGGATACGGATCCTTCCCATCCCCTCCAAGCCCATAACGCCCGATCTCCAACGAACGAATGGCCTTCTGAAGAGCCTCGGGAAAGGTTCGACCTATGGCCATGGTCTCCCCTACGGATTTCATGGAGGTTCCCAAGGTATCATCGGCCCC
>Ga0197143_1000551_pt1 | contig 39273 bp, 31 predicted proteins | sample GBS70_MetaG_FD_148603 | JGI IMG/M metagenome (GOLD analysis project Ga0197143, IMG submission 148603) | Sediment microbial communities from Great Boiling Springs, Gerlach, Nevada, United States - GBS 70_MetaG | ecosystem: Environmental > Aquatic > Thermal springs > Hot (42-90C) > Sediment... | reverse complement strand
TGACGTGTCAGAGTATCCAAGCGGTCTGTAAGGTCTTGGACCTGACGCGCCAGAGCGTCCAGGCGGTCCGTAAGGTCCTGGACCCGATTGGCCAGGGCTTCGATCCGGTCGGTCAGACTCTGGATACGGCGTTCCGTCTCCCGTTGGGCCTCTGCTAAGTCCCGGACGATCTGAGGCAAGTCCAGGACCTCGTCGGTCAAGAGGAGTCGCCGCAGTTCGGCTCGCCACTGGGGATGCTCTTCCAGCAAATGGATCAGATCGTGAAAATCTTCGATCCTAAAAGCCATCGCTCCTTTCCAAGAAAGGCAAGGCTTTGAGACCGGTCAGGTCACGTCGAACCCTCTCCTACCAGGCTCTGTGCCACGTCTAAGATAGCGTTGAACGTCTCGGCCTTCAAACTGGCTCCTCCGACGAGGGCCCCGTCGACGTCGGGTGCTCGGAGAAAGCCCTCGACGTTGTCGGGCGTGACGCTCCCCCCGTACAGAATCCGGAGGTCTACCCCCTCGCCCCAGAGCCGGGCTGTCTCGGCCCGAATGAAGGCGTGAACTTCCTGGGCCTGCTCGGGATGGGCCGGGACCCCCGTCCCGATGGCCCACACGGGCTCATAGGCAATCGTGAAAGCCGACGGCGGGGCGAGGCCCTCCAAGGCACCCCAGAGCTGGCGCCGGATGACCTTCAGGGTCCAGCCGCTCTGACGCTGGTCCAGCGTCTCCCCGACGCACAGGACGGGGTGAAGGCCGACCGAAAGGGCCGTCTGGAGTTTCCGAAAGACCATCTCGTCGGTCTCTCCAAAGTACTGCCGCCGTTCCGAGTGTCCGATGATGACGTACTCGCACCCGGCGTCCCTCAGCATCTCGGGGGATACGGCTCCCGTGTAGGCACCTTTCCGCTCCCAATGAACGTCCTGGGCTCCCAGGGCCACGGGACTCCCGGCCAGGACTTCGGCGACGGGCAGGAGCCACGGAAAGGGCGGAGCGACCATGACGCGTACGGCCGGGACGGACCGGGCGTGTTCGGCGACCCGCTGGGCCAGGTCCACGGCTTCCGCTCGGAGCGTGTGCATCTTCCAGTTGCCGGCGATGAAGTACGAGCGCACCCGTCGCATGACCGTCGATCCTCCGATGGATTCGTCGCCCCCGTGGGACCAATGGGGGTGGATGTGGACAGATAGGCCTTGGGTCGTCGGGGGCGTAGGGAGCAGGATACAGGAGGGGTTTGTAGGATGCAAACCCGGTGTGCGGGTTTGGCTCGGTCCTCGGCCCTCGGCGTCGGACTGGCTCCCGTGCCGGGTATCAGGTCCCAGGTGCCAGATAGCCGGTACCCGGTACCTGGCACCTGTCTTCGAAAAACCCGCACACAGGGTTTGCATCTTGCATCCTGCATCCATCCCTTAACAAGGCACTACCCAGCCACCCGCCTATCCCGTTACTCAGGAACCTTCCCAGCGGGTTGGCCGCCAGACACCTGGGGGGTCACGGCCGGGGGTCGGCTAAGGTGAGGGATATAGAGATCCGTGTCATAGGGGAGGGGGAGATCCCGGAGGCTTCCGTGGCCCTGCCGCCAGAGGTACAGCCAAACCTGGACGACTCGGCTGATGCCTCGCTGGAGCCGGAGAGCGGCGATCCCGAAGGCCGTGCTTCGAAAGTCCAAGTCCGCCCACGCTGTCGGTTTCGACGGAAGCCCAAACTCGGCGGGACGGGCCAGCATCTGGGCATGAGCCCGAGATTCGGCTTGGACCTTCTGAAGCCATAGGTCCCACCGGCCAGTTTCCAGGTCGGGGTCCCGATAGCCATAGAAGACCGGTGGAATGACGTCGAGGTGCCGTCGGGTAAAGTCGTAAAAAGCCCGTCGGATGGCGGGGTCCACCTCCCGGTAGACGGCCGGGTCGTGGAGCCACAGGACCCATCGGGCGCTTTCCGAGAAGGCTTGAAGGACCGGGGCGAGCCGACCCGTCTGGTAGAAGCGCTGGGGGACCTCCTTCAGCCAGTAGGGGAGGCGGCGGGGAAGGGCCTGTACCTCTGCAGGCGTCGGAGGTCGACAGACGGTCGCCAGAGCGGCGTCTTCATGAAGCGTAATCAGGCGCCGCAGGGCCGTCGGAAGCCAGGGATACGTCTGACGGTAAGCCCAGGTCTGGACGGCACAGTCCCACGCAGCCCCCCCGAAGGGGGCGAGGATCGACATCAGACCGGTCAGACCGAGAATCCGTAGGTATCGCATCGGACAGGAGCCGGCATCACGCCGACCCCGAGAGACCCAGGTGGGCCCGGGCCGTTTCCAGGGAATCGAACATCGGAAAGACTTGGTCCAAACCCGTAATCCGGAGAAGATTCAAAATGCGGTCCCGGGGCTGGATGAGGACCATCTGGGCCGAGGTCCCTCGGAGCCGCTCCAGGAAGCCGACCAGTTCGCCCAGTCCCGTACTGTCGATGTATTGGACGCCTTGAAAGTCCAGCAGAATGCACGACACGCCGGCGTCGAGGACCTCATTCATAAGGTCGTAAAACTTTCGGGCACTCTCCCCGATCAAGATCGGGCCTTCGATGACCAGGACCGTGTGGTCCGGAAAGTCCTGACGGGTGACCTGCATGTCGCGGCCTCCTCTCACGCCAGGGAGAACCGAAAGCTGTTGAAGGCTCTACAGCGGGGACACTCGTCGGGGGGCATCCAGGCCGTCAGTCGAAAGTCGCACTGAGCACAGACCCAGACATGCACCTCCGCCGGGGACGCCGCCTGGGCCGCCGCTTGTTGGCGACGGAGTTCGGCCCACAGGATGTCCTTGATCGAGAGCATGCCCACGACCTGGTTGTCGTGCACGACCGGCAGGTGCCGGCATCTTCGGACGCTCATCTTGTAGAGAGCCTGAAGGGAAGAGTCGTCCAGGTCAACGACCTCCACGTCCCGGGTCATGATGTCGGCGACCGACGTCTGCCGAGGGTCCCGCTCTTGGGCGACGACCTGATAGAGCACGTCCCGCTCGGTCACGATGCCGATCAGCTGACCGTACTCGTTAACGACCGGCAGGGCCCCGACCTGATGCTCGGCCATCAGGCGGGAGGCCTCAAGGACCGTCGCCTCCGGGAAAGTGACCCAAACTTCGAGGCTCGGCAGGATGTCTCGGACTTTCAACATAAGCCACTCACCCTCCGACGCTCGGCCGGTCATCCGGGGCGAGTCCCGGCTTCTTCCACCGACGCCGGTCTCGGACGCTAGCACCTCACGCCGAAGGCCTAAGGGTCACACCCATGATAGTTCATAGAGCGAGTCCTGTCATCTCGAGACGACACGGCCCTTCCGCGGCAGACCAGGACGTTACCCCATCAGCACGTGGGTCCGAAGCCAATCCACCAGCTCGGCCACCGGGGCCGTCCGGGGCCAACCCGGGAGGACGACCCGGTCGGGGGACTCGACCCGGGCTTTCGGAAGTCGGGCCAGGCGTCGGAGCCAAGCCTCCAAGCGGGCATCGTCGGGGACGTCCAGCCGCAGGACGAGGGCATCCGACTGGACGCTCAGCTCCGTCACGCCCTCCCGTTGGAGCTCGACCCGCAGACGGGCCAGGCGGAGGAGGTTTTCGACGGCCTCGGGGAGAGGTCCGTAGCAGTCTCGGATCTCCTGGGCCAGGGCCTCGACCCGTTCGACCGTGTCGGCCTCGGCCAGGGCTCGATAGTAGTACATCCGATGGCGTTCCGACGGCATGTAGTCGTCGGGGATCTCGGCGTCGACGGGCAAGCGGAGAGTCGTCCGGCGCGGCGGTCGGTAAGGCTCGTTTTTCAGTTCGGCCACAGCCTGACGGATGACCTCGATGTAAGCGTCCAGACCCAGCGCCTGGATATGGCCGTGTTGACGCCGGCCCAGGAGTTCCCCCGCCCCCCGCAGTTCCAGGTCCAGGGCCGCCAGACGGAAACCCGACCCCAGCTCCGTGAACTCCCGTAAGGCCGCCAAGCGCCGTCGGGCGACCTCCGAAAGCTCGGCCATCGGGGGAACCATTAGGTAAGCGTAAGCCCGGCGGTAGGAACGGCCGACCCGGCCCCGAAGTTGATAAAGCTGGGCGAGGCCAAAGCGGTGGGCGTTGTTCACGATGAGCGTGTTGACATTCGGGATATCGACACCGTTCTCGATGATCGTCGTCGTCACCAGGACGTCGAGGTCGCCCCGCATGAAGCGGAGCATCGTGTCCTCCAGCCGCCGGGGCGGCATCTGCCCGTGGGTGACGGCGACCCGGGCCATTGGGCACAGGTCCTGTACGAGGACGGCCATCCGGTCCAGGGTCTCGACTTCGTTGTGGACGAAGTAGACCTGGCCTCCCCGACGGAGTTCGTGCTCGATGGCCGAGCGGATGATTTCCGGGGAGAAGTGGACGACGTGCGTCTGGACGGCCAAACGGTCTCGGGGCGGCGTCCGGATGAGACTGATCTCCATCAGGCCCGAGAGCGCCATCTGGAGCGTCCGGGGGATCGGCGTGGCCGTCATGGATAGGACGTCCGCCTCCCGACGGAGCTGTTTGAGACGTTCCTTCTGGAGGACGCCGAAACGCTGTTCCTCGTCGATGACGATCAGGCCCAGGTCCAAGAACTCAACGTCCTCGGACAGGAGGCGGTGGGTCCCGATGATAATGTCGATGTCCCCCCTCTTGAGAGCCTGCAGAATCGACCGCTGTTCGGCCTCCGGGACGAGCCGGCTCAGCATGGCGATCCGGACGGGGAACTCAGCAAACCGCCGGGTGAACGTCATGTAGTGCTGAAAGGCCAAGACCGTCGTCGGGACCAGGACGGCGACCTGCTTGCCGCCCAGGACGGCCTTCATGGCCGCCCGCATGGCGACCTCCGTCTTGCCAAAACCCACGTCCCCGCACAAGAGCCGGTCCATCACCCGGGACCGCTCCATGTCCCGCTTGACCTCCTCGATGGCCCGCTTCTGATCGGGCGTCAGCTCGTAAGGGAAAGCCGCCTCAAAGGCCTGCTGGAGGTCGTCGTCGGGCGGAAAGGCGAAGCCCTCGACGACCTGACGGGTCGCATACAGCTCGACAAGCTCCCGCAGGATACCCTCGACGGCCTGCCGGGCTCGACGTTGCTTGGCTTGCCAGGTCCGCCCGCCGAGCCGGTCCAGGGCCGGCGGCTCGTCGGACGGTCCGACATACTTCCGAACCAGGTCGAGGCGGTCGACCGGGACGTACAGCCGGTCGCCCCCGGCATACTCGATGGCGACCGTCTCGACGGACCGCTCCCCATACTGAAGGCGCTGAAGGCCGATGAAGCGGCCGATGCCGTGTTCGGTATGGACCACGTAGTCGCCGGGCCGGAGCGCCGAAAGGTCCATCGCTTGAGCCCGCTCGAGGGGCACCCGATGACGGACCTCCACGGCGATGCGTCGGCCGAAGACGGCGTCCTCGGGGACGACCCATAGACCGAGGTCCGGCGCCTCTAAACCCCAGTGGAGGGGATGGTACGTGAGGACGAGGACGTCGTCCCGCAGGGCCGTTCCCAGATGCTCCGGCGGCACGACGGGACCCGCCTGCATGAGACGCTCCCGCAGGAGGGCCTGGAACCGTTCGGCCCGAAGCCGAGAACTCAGGACGGGGACGACCCGGACGTCGTTCCGCAGGAAGGCCTGAGTGTCACGCAGGAACCGGTCGAGGTGGCCCTCGTAAGAGGTCGGCGTTCGCCATCCCAGGCGGTGGCCCCCCAACCCGACCGAAGGCGGAACGCTCTCGGCCGTCATCGCCTGAGCCCACCGACCCTCCGTCCGAAAGGCCACCCACGCCTCCGGCGGCGTAAGCCATTCCCACGGGTCCGGTGCGGGGATACCCTGTTCGAGGGCGTGTCGGCCCGCCTCCTCGGCATGACGATACAGGGCCTCCCATTGGGCATCGACGGCGGCCGGTTCGGAAACGACCCACTCGGCCGTCGGGAAAACGTCCCACCAGGCATGAAGCGATTCCAGGGCCCAGGCCAGGTAATCCTCGTAGCCCGGAAAACGGCCCCGCTCCGTCCAGGCCTCCAAAGCCGCTTCCCAGGCGGGACCCCACTGCTTCGGGGGGACGACCTCGGCGGCTCGCCGAAACCACCGGTCCGCCTGGGCCGGCGTCAGGGGAAATTCGACCCAGGGAAGGACCCGCAAGTTCTCCAAGCGAGCCTTGCTCCGCTGGGTCTCCACGTCAAAGACCCGAAGCTCTTCCAGCCGCTCGTCAAAGAATTCCATGCGGACGGGGTCGTCATGGCCGGGCGGGAAGACGTCCACGATGGCCCCCCGGACGGCAAAGTCACCCGCCTGCTGGACCTGGTCGGTCCGGTGGTACCCATACTGGACGAGGAGCTCGATCAGGAAGTCCCGGGGGACCTCCATGCCGGGGCGAAAGTCCCAAGAAAGGCCCTGGAAGAACGTCAGAGGCGGAATCCCTCGGATAGCCGAGGCCACGGGAAGGACGAGGACCCACCGGGAAGCATGGGTCAGCACCGACCAGGCCCGTAACCGGGTGGTCACGACGTCGGGATGGGTCTCCACGAGCAAGAAGGGCGTCCGCTCATAGTCGGGGAGGGAGACGACCGGGACGCATCGCTCTGAGTCCCCTGCCGCCAGGACGGTCTGCCAGAACCGGACCTCGTCCTCCCGCTCGGCCAACCGCCGGTCATCCGGGACGAGCCAGACGACGGGCCGGTCCGTCTGAAGGGCCCGGGCCGCTACAAGGAGGGCCTGCCCGCCGGGCGCAACGTCGTATACGACTGCCTGCCCCAGGGCTTCCTCGACGTTCCACGCCAGGACGGTTCGGGTCCCCATCGACCCCTCGCCTTCAGACTCAGGGCTCGGTCTCATCCTGACGTCAAGATATAAGGTTCAGCCCCCAGAGATGCAAACCCCACTGGAATGCCGGACGCGGAGCCGCCCTCACGGCGAGGTGACTTCGTCCTGATCCAATCCGACACATCTGTAAACTTATGAGACACTTGGGGCCCCCGGGACGCCATTCCGAAAGGCCTTACGAGTCATGCAACGCCCACCCCAGACCGCATAGGAACAAAAATTGCTACTCTATGGGGGTCGTTGAACGTACCAGGACAGACCCGGCCCAGGGGGCGGGGACTGTGCCTGGAAATGAAAGGTCCGGAGACGTTCCCTATGAAGAGTATGCCGTTTATCGAACTGGTCAGTATCCTGCGCCGATACCGGTCTCGGTTCCGCAATGTCGACCCCGAGACGATCGAGCGCACGGTTCGACTGGCCGACGAAGCGGGTGACTTCTGGTCCCGAAGGGAAGTCGTCTCATGGGTGGCGCAGGTCCAGCCGGAGGCAGTCCCCTGGCTTGGGACCTTCGTGAACTGGCTCGTCCAGGCGGCCCAACGGCGTTCCCCATGGACGTCCGAGATTGCCTTCGAGATCCTGAAGGGGTGGCCGGAGGTCTCGTTCCAGGAGTCTCAGTGGCTGGAAGCCATCGAACTGTACCCGAGCGCCATCGCCGAGGCCCTCCTGCAGGCCCTGGACGCGAGGGTCCTGGAGGGCTCGAAGATTCCCGAGACCTTCATCGAGCGGCTCGCCCAAGCCGCTCTGAAGTTTGGGGGCACCGCCGCGGCCGCCGTCGTTCGCCTGATCGCCCGAGTCTATCCGGAGGACCCCCGATGGGGTCAGACAGTCCTGGAGTGGCTGAATCAGGAGCAGACCGAGGAGCTTCGGGCGGAATTTCAGCGGGCCCTTCAGAATGCGTGGCCGAACCTGGACACATGGGTTCACTGACCGTCTGCCCCGACTTTAAGGGATAGAGATCCCGGGGTCTCCCGACGGTGGGGCGCGTCGCACCGGCCCACCGCAGCCGGCGTGAGGAGGAATCTTCGTTCGAGACGCCCCGCAACGCGTCCCAAACTCCCCGGGGTTACCCGTCTCCTGGAAACTTCTCGGACTCTCGGACGTTTACTGATCCGAGACGCCGAAGAGGCCTTCCCGTATCGACCCCCCTTGCCGGCGAACCCGAACGGATGCAACTTGGATGAAGGCCGTTGGGTTCGCGAGGGCACTCCGAGGTGAGGTGCCGATGAAGAGAGCCGTGGGGTGGGCGATCGGCCTCGTACTCATCGCCGGCGGGACCGGCGTGGCCTTATACGTCCGGAATCACCGGACGGCGAACTTGAGCTTCCGGACCGTCCCGGTCGAGCAAGGCCCCCTCCGAGTGACCGTGACGGCGACGGGGACACTGAGCGCTATCACGACGGTCCAGGTCGGCACGCAGGTATCGGGCACGATCGCTGGCATTTACGTGGATTTCAACGACCGTGTTCGGAAGGGTCAGGTCTTGGCCGAGCTGGACAAGCGACCCTTGGTGGCCGCCCTCCAAGACGCCGAGGCCGCCTATGAGCGGGCTCAGGCGGAAGTTCGTCAGACGAAGCGGAACCTGGAGCGGGCCCAGCGTCTGTTTGCCCAGAACCTCATCGCCCAGGCCGACTACGACGCGGCCCTGTCGAATTACGAGACGGCCGTCGCCAACCTGAAGTCGGCCGAGGCCAATCTGAACCGGGCCCGGACGAATCTGTTTTACGCCACCATCACCTCGCCCATCGATGGGGTCGTGGTCTCCCGGAACGTCGACGTGGGTCAGACGGTCGCCGCCAGCTTCAACACACCGACCCTCTTTGTCATCGCCAATGACCTGCGCAAGATGCAGGTCCTGGCCAATGTCGACGAGGCCGACATCGGGCGCGTCCGGGTCGGTCAGCCCGTGACTTTCACGGTAGACGCTTATCCCGACCGGACCTTTCATGGACGGGTCGAACAGGTCCGGCTTCAGCCGACGGTCAATCAGAATGTCGTGACCTACACGGTCGTCATCGATGCGCCGAACCCGGAGGGTCTGCTCCTGCCAGGAATGACGGCCAACGTGACGATCCAGGTCGCCGAGAAGCCGGACGTCTTGAAGGTCCCCATGATGGCCCTCCGGTTTATGCCGCCGCGGGAGTACCTCGAGCGGTCGGACCCGGGTCGCCGTCGGGAACGTCCGTCCGAGAGGGGGAGAAACGGGTTCTCTCCGGGCTCGGTGGGAGACGGAGCCCGGCCGGGTTGGTTCGGTCCCCAAGGACCCGGCCAGGGTGTCCTGTGGGTCCTCGACCCGACGACCCGCCGCATTCGCCCCGTCCCCGTCCGGACGGGTCTTTCCGACGGCACCTATGTGGAGGTCCAGGGCGATTTGAGGCCCGGCATGGAGGTCGTCGTGGGGATGGTGACGGGTAGCGAACGGGCGGCTCGGGGTCCCAATCCACAACAGCCGCCGAATCCCTTCATGTTCCGCAGGTTCTGATATGGCCGAGACCCCGGTCATCTCGATTCGGAACCTGACGAAGGTCTACCGTCTCGGCGAGGTCGAGGTCCCGGCCCTACAGGGGGTCGATCTTGACGTCTATCGAGGGGAATTCGTCGCCATCATGGGGCCCAGCGGGTCGGGCAAGTCCACGCTGATGAACCTGATTGGCTGTATGGACGTGCCGACGAGCGGTGAGTACTATCTGGACGGTCAGGACGTCCGGCGTCTGTCCAAGAACGACCTGGCCCGTGTCCGGAACAAGAAAATCGGCTTTGTCTTCCAGGCCTTTAACCTCTTGGCCCGGGCGACGGCCTTAGAGAACGTCGAACTCCCCCTGATCTATGCGGACGGGATTCCCGCCCGGGAACGGCGGGCCCGGGCCCTTCGGGCCCTGGAGCTGGTCGGACTTGCCGACCGGGCCCACTTCTATCCGACCCAGCTGTCTGGCGGCCAACAGCAACGGGTTGCCATCGCTCGGGCGATCGTCAACGAACCCCTGGTGATCTTAGCCGACGAGCCGACGGGCAACCTGGACACGCGCACGAGCGTGGAGATCATGGGCCTCTTTCAGGAGCTCAACGAGCGGGGCATCACGATCGTGCTGGTTACCCACGAGCCGGACATCGCCCAGTTCGCCATGCGGGTCGTAGAGATGCGGGACGGCCGGATTCACCGGATTCGACCCGTCGAGAACCGCCGAAGGGCGGGGGCCTATGCGGTAGTAGGGCAATCGAGTAATACGGCAGTACGGCAGTAGGGGAAGGGAGATGATTTCCTACTCGTTACTTGTAGCAGTGCTCAAGCACAACTGATGTTGGAGGCGCAAGAATTTGTTGGTACCCGGGACTCGTTCCTTTTTTTACCGTGCATCCTGTACCCCTGCATCCATCTTTTAGCAAACCCGATGGGCGGGTTTACAGGAACCAAGTCCCCAGGCTCGGTCCTCGGTGCTCGGTATCCGAAAACCGCACACCGAGCCTGCGGACCCGCTACCTGGGACCCAGGCCAGATTCCTGCCCTCATGTCCTGAAAAACGCACACATGGGGTTAGTAATAGCAGGCACTCTTACCACTCCTTGCGATCTATGGACTTGAGACGGGGTGAGCGAGCCAGCGACCGACCTGCCGTATCTGCTCTACTGCCGTATTGCCGTACTGCCGTATTGCCGTATTACTCTACTGCCGTTTAAGAAGGGGGCGCCATGCGGTACATCAGCATCCTGCGGGTTGCTTACCGGGCTCTGGGACAGAACAAACTTCGGTCTTTCCTGACGATGTTGGGGATCATCATCGGCGTCGCCGCCGTCATCGCCATGCTGGCCGTCGGCCAGGGCGCTCGGGACGTCGTCCAGGCCCAAATCGCCAGCCTGGGGACGAACGTCCTCATCGTTTTCCCGGGGGCGGCCAATCAGGGCGGCGTTCGGATGGAAGCCGGTACGGCCCAGCGATTGACCGAGGACGACGCCACGGCCATCCGACGCTACTGTCCGGCCGTACAGTACGCGACACCCGTCGTGCGAACCGGTGCCCAGGTCGTGGCCGGAGCGCAGAACTGGCGCACGGTCGTTTACGGCGTCTACCCCGAGTACTTCATCATCCGGGATTGGTCCCTGGAGCGGGGCCAGCTGTTTACGGACACGGACCTGCGCGGGGCCACAAAGGTATGCGTGATCGGCCGGACGGTCGCCACCCAGCTCTTCGGCGACGCCGACCCCGTCGGGCAGACGATTCGGATTCGGAACATCCCCTTTAAGGTCCTCGGCGTCTTGGCTCCCAAGGGGCAGAATGCCTTTGGGCAGGACCAGGACGACCTTGTCGTGGCCCCCTTCTCGACCGTCCAGAAGCGTCTGATGGGTATCACCCACGCCCACACGATCCTCGTTTCGGCCCGGTCCGTGGCGGAAATCCGGGAAGCCGAAACGCAGATCCGTCAACTCCTGCGGGACCGCCATCGGCTGGCCCCCAACGAGGAGGACGACTTTACCGTCCGGACTCAGGTCGACATCGCGAACGCGGCGGACGCCACCTCCCGGACGATGGCGATGCTATTGGCCAGCATCGCCGGTATTTCCCTCGTCGTGGGAGGCATCGGTGTTATGAACATCATGCTCGTGTCGGTCACGGAGCGGACCCGGGAGATCGGCATCCGCATGGCCGTCGGTGCCCGGGAGGTCGACATTATGGCCCAGTTCCTCATCGAGGCCGTCGTCCTGAGCGTCTCGGGCGGCCTCATCGGCATCGTCCTGGGCGTCTTCGTTTCCCGGACGCTGGCACGTTTCCAGGGCTGGCCGGTCTCGCTTCCGCCCCAGGCCATCGCCCTGGCCTTCCTGTTTGCCGTAGCTGTCGGCATCTTCTTCGGCTGGTACCCGGCCCGTAAGGCCGCCCGCCTGAACCCCATCGAGGCCCTACGCTACGAGTGAGAGGCCTCGGCCGTAGCTCCCCTTTTATCGAAGGGGGTTGGGATGGGGGAATGGTCATGGGCCCTGGCCCGGACCGATGGTCGATCCCACGGCCTCGCCCAAAACAATCCGCCGCAGGTTACCCGGTTCCCAGATGTTGAAGACGATGACTGGCAAGCCGTGCTCCATGCACAGGGAGATGGCCGTCGAGTCCATCACGCGGAGGCCCATCTGGAGGAAATCTTGGTACGTGACATGGGCCAGCTTTCGAGCCGACAGGTTCTTGAGGGGGTCGTCGGTAAAGATACCTTCGACCTTTGTCGCTTTCAGGAGTACCTGAGCCTTGATCTCCAGGGCCCGGAGCGCCGCCGCCGTGTCCGTCGAGAAGAAGGGATTCCCCGTCCCGGCGGCAAAGATGACGATCCGCCCCTTTTCCAGATGGCGGATCGCCCGACGACGGATGAGGGGCTCGGCGACCTCCTTGACCTCCAGGGCCGACTGACAGCGGGTGACCATCCCGTGGCGTTCCAGCATGTCCTGCAGGGCCAAGGCATTCATCAGGGTCGCCAGCATGCCGATGTAATCGGCCAGGGCCCGGTCCAAGCCCTGAAGGGCGGCCTCGCTTCCCCGAAGGATGTTGCCGCCTCCGACGACGATGGCGACCTCCACCCCCAATGCGTGGACGCTTCCAATCTCCTGAGCCATGTATTGGAGGAATTCGTAGTCGATCCCATAGGGCTGGCGGCCCCGGAAGGCCTCCCCGCTGAGCTTCAGCAGGATGCGACGATACCGAAGGTCTTCATGCGGCATAAGGGGATACCCCCGTCCCCGAGAAGTGCCGTCGTGGAGGATACAGGATACGGGCCGGGGAATGCAAACCCGATGGGCGCGTTTGACTCGGTTCTCGGTGCTGGGTATTCGGCCCTCGGCGCCGATTCGGTACCGGGTCCCGGGTACCCGGTATCCGCATCCACCTCTTACGGCGAGTCCCCAGGGTCCCGCACCCGGATCACCAGCCCATTGTCCTACGGCTTTACTGACCTTGTATAGGCCCGATACCCAACAGCCGATCCCGAAAAAAAGGGCAGGAAAGGTTGACCCCCTGGAAGGTCTCATGTATGATGGACTCTGAATTTGAGGGACGCCGGGAGGGGGCTTCATGCAGTCGTCCCTACGGAAATGGGTGGGTCTCGTTGCGGTCCTGCTGGTACCGGACGGAGGATGGACCCAGTCGGCATGGCGGAAGATAGTCGACGCCCACGGACACGTCACGTATACCAATGTCGGCTTGCCGTCGGCCCGCCCGACGGGACGGTACTCATTGAATCCAGCCAAGTACCAGGCCTTTGAGGCGTATATCGACACCCTGGCGCGGGAACACGGGCTCAGCAAGAAGCTGATCCTGGCCGTCATTGCGATCGAGTCGGATTTTCAGATTCGGGCCCTGTCTCCGAAGGGGGCCGTCGGCCTCATGCAGTTGCTTCCTGAGACGGCCCGGCGGTATGGGGTCCGGAATCCATGGGACCCATACGAGAACCTACGGGCCGGGGTTACCCACCTGGCCTACTTGGTCCGGCGATACGGTGGGAACCTGCGGCTGGCGCTGGCCGCCTATAATGCCGGGGAGGACGCCGTGGACCGCTACGGCGGTGTCCCGCCCTTTGCCGAGACCCAGGCTTACGTCCGGAAGGTCTTGGGAATCTACGGCCAAGCGTACACGCACGTCTACCGGTTCGAAGACGCGAATGGGGTCGTGCATTACTCCTCTGAGGCGCCGGACCCGCGCCTTTACCGGAACGTCCGCCGCATCCCCTTGACGGTCCAGGCATATCGGCCAGCCGGCCCTCCGGCGGTGGGGTCCCGACCGATGGAGGAAGGGGCTTCCCCTTAGGGGAGCCCGAATTGTGATGGAGAGATCGAGATGCCCAATTTGGAAGCCTTGTTCTTGGAAAATCTGACGAAGGGGAAATCCCTTTTGGACCAGGGCCAGTATGAGGAAGCCATCGCCTATCTGGAGCGGGCTTACCGGATCAAGCCCGACGACATTAAAGTCCTCAACATGCTGGGGACAGCCTACTTTAAGGCCGAACGTCTCGACAGTGCCGAGGAAATTTATGAAATCCTGGCTCGCAAAAATCCCAACGTGCCGGTCCTCCACTCCAACCTGGGGATGATCCGTCTGAAGAAGAAGGACTGGGAAGGCGCCGAAATGGCCTTCCAGCGGGTCATCGAACTTCAGCCCGACAACAAGCGAGCCTACGGGTACCTCGGCTTGATCTACGAACAGCAGGGTCTCTTGGAACAGGCCCTGACGTTCTACGAGCGGGCCGGGGCCGAGGGACCGGCCGAGCGGGTGCGGGCCCGTCTGCGAGCCTTACGTCCGACGGCGGCCGCCCCGGCCGAAGAGCCGATCGACGAGGCCGACATCGTAGCGGCCGAACCTCTGGCGGCCCGGGCACCCGAGCCGCCGCCCCCGGCAGCCGAGCCCACGCCGCCCCCGCCGTCTGAGCCCGCCACGCCCTGGAGCGGGCCTCTGCCGACACCGCCCGCACCGGCACCGGGCGAGACGACGACCCGACCCCTGGAAGAAGTCATCCGAGTCCTTCAGTCCCAGCCGATGCCGTGGGAGCCTTCGGCCCCTCCGCCGCCGATGCCCGAGGCTTCGGCCCCCCCGAGTCCAGCGGCTGTCCCGCCTTCGGTCCCTTCGACGGCGTCCGAAGAGGCGACTCCTGCCGTCAGCAAGCCATCCGATTGGGAACTGGGGATGGTCATTCCGATCCCTCCGGCTGAGACGCCCCCGCCGGGTCCGGAGACCGCGACCGAAGCGGTCCCGGTCTCTGTCGCTCCGCCGGCCGAGACCATGCCCCCTATAGCGGCTGAGGCCGAGGAGCCAGTCGAACCAGCCCAGACGACGCCTCGACCCTTCACGCCCCCGCCCGAACCTCCATCGGTCTCGATCCGGGAGCGAATCCAGCCGACCTTCTTGCTGGGGGCTGAGGCCACGGCACAGATCCCGACGGGCCGTCCGGTCAACCTGGGGATTTACGCCCGGGAACAACTTTATGTTTACCCGCCCGTCGGGTCTGAACGGTTTTTGCTCCTGGAGCCGCACCTGTTAGAGGTCGTCCTGTCAGACCGTATTTTGTTCCGAGAGGGTTCGCTGGTCGGCTATTCGGGTGACTTGCGCTTTGAGGCCGTCGAAATCCCGAGCGGGCCGCCCGTCGTAATGGCCCAGGGCTTCGGCCTGATGTTCTTGGCCTATGAGCGGCGTTCGATTCACCTGATCTCCCTCAACGAGGAGACGATTTACGTCGCTATGCCGTGTTTCCTGGTCGCTCAGGCGACGCTCCGGATTCAACCCCGGGTCATCACCGAGAGTGACAACCGGATGTTTGCTTACATGGAGATCTCCGGGACGGGCACGGTCGGCTTTGTCATCCGGAGCAAGCCTTTGATCTTGAAGGTCTTGCGTCACATGCCGGCGGTCGTCCACTCGGACGCCGTCGTGGCCTGGACGGGTACGATGCGGGTCGCTCCGGTCGAGGATCCCTATTCCCGGGCCCTCATCCGAACGTACAGCGAAACGGCCATTCCCCTGCGGTTCGAGGGGGCCGGGGACCTGGTCACGGAGCAGAGCGCCATGTGGGGCGAGCGACGTACGGGGTCGAGTCCGGCCTGACGACCTCCGCCGGCACTCGGTCGAGACGGAGAGCGGGGACGTGAGAGGCCGTGGAGGGACCTTTTCGCTTTTCGGTGCCCTGCTGGGGAGTCTATGGAGCGGTGCCCTTCTTTACGCCCAAGCCCAGAGCATAGGCCCCTTTCCCCTCCTGCCGGAACTAGAACCCACGGTTCAGTTTTGGGTCCAGGTCTTCACCCAGTACTCCGGCCGGCAGGCCCTCATCGTAGATGCCGAGGCCCCTCATCGGGTCCTGCGGATCGTCGTCGTCGAGGGCGTCGACCCGATGGACGAAGCGACCCAGCGAGCCGTCCGCTCGGCTTTGCAAGCGCAGGTCGCTCAGGTCCAGGCGGCCCTGGACGACCTCGACCGCCGGGGAGCCGAGGCCGCCGAACAGAGTCCCCAGCACCGCTGGCTGTGGCAGATCTATGCTCCCGAGTGGGCGAGCCGGCCCTTCGTGTTTCGGGAGGTCCGGGACCGCTTGCGCATCCAGTGGGGCCACAAGGAGAAGTTTCGGCAGGCCCTCCAGCGGATGTACCGATTTCTACCCCACATTCGAGCCATCCTGACGGCCGAGGGTCTGCCGCCGGAGATTGCCTACCTGCCCCTCATCGAATCCGGCTACCATCCCTACGCGGCCTCTTTCGCCGGCGCCCGGGGCTTGTGGCAACTGATGCCGGCGACCGCCCGGAAGATGGGCCTTACGCTGGACTCGTGGGTCGACCAACGCCTGGACCCCCTGTATGCGACGGTGGCCGCCGCCCGTTATTTGAAACAGGCTTACGAAGAATTTGGGAACTGGCCCCTGACCATCACTTCGTACAACCACGGTTTGGAAGGCATCCGCCGGGCCGTCCGCGAGCTGGGCACGACCGACTATGTCCGGGTCTGGCGGGAATACCGGGGCCCCCTCTTCGGCTTCGCCTCCCGTAACTTCTATCCCGAGTTTCTGGCCGCCGTGCTCATTGCCAGGACGCCGGACCAGTACTTCCCGGACTTCCGACCCGACGGCGTATGGGAATTTGCGACTTACGTCGTGCCGCAGGAGATGGCCCTCCGGGACCTCCCGGAGCGACTGGGGGTCTCCCTGACGGCCTTCATTCAGCATAATCCCCAGTTCCTCCTGCCGGCTTACTTCCGCAACGTGCGGGTCGCGGCGGGGACGGCCGTCCGGATCCCCCTGCAGGACTCGGCCGATACGGTCGTCCACATCGTCCGGCCCGGGGAGACCTTGGCCGCGATCGCCCGTCTGTATAGAGTTCGGGTCGACACCCTGCGGGAGTGGAATCCCGCCCTCGGGGCCGGCGACCGGCTCCGGCCCGGAATGCCCCTTCGGGTCCCTTCGGCTGAGGCCACGCCGGCTTCGGCTCCGTAGAGGGGACCAGGGGGTTCTGCCCAGATCCCGTCTCCGTTTCTGAGTCTGGGGTCAACACCCGCCGCTTGAGGACGCCGATGGAGTCGCCCGGTGATTCCCTTCGACAGGTTCTCCGGAACACGCTCTGGAACCTCGGGGGACAGGCCCTGACCTTTCTGATTCAATTCGCCACCCTCCCGTGGATCGTCCACGGGGTCGGCGTGACCGCTTTCGGCATCTGGGGCCTCATCGGCGTCCTGCTGAGCTATTTCGCCTTTCTGGACTTGAGCCTTCGGCTGGCCGTCGTCCGTTTCGTGAGCCAGGGGATGGCCCGGGGGGACGTTGCGGGAGTCCGCCAGGCCGTCTGGAGCGCCGTGGGGCTTCTGGGCTTCCAGAGCCTGGCAGGCCTGGTGGGGGTCATGCTCCTGACGCGGCCCCTGTTCCGATCCGTCTTCGACATTCCGGCCGACTGGTACCGGGTCGCCGCATGGGTCTTCTGGGTCCGGGCCGTCGGATTCCTCCTGGAGCTGATGACGGGCCTCTTCCGGGCCGTGCCGGTGGCCCTTCAGCGGATGGACCGGGTCATCCGTCGGACGGCTCTCCTGACGTTGGTCCAGTCGGTCGGCCTGGCCGGGATGGCCCAGCTGGGATGGGGCCTCCTACGGATGGCCGTCTGGGTCCTTCTTCTGCAGGTCGTGAGCCTGGGCGTCTTTTACCGGATGGCCATCCGGATGATCGCCGATCTGCGTTCGCCGACGTGGGATGGGGCGACGGCCCGGTCGCTCCTGCGCTTCGGCGGCTGGTCTACCGTCAGCTACCTGGTCGAGCCCATCCTTTTGCACACCGAGAAGCTCTTCATCAGCCGGTGGGCCGGCGTGGCCCAACTGACATATTACGTCGTGCCCTATCAGCTCGTCACCCGACTCTGGAGCGTGACGACGGGCTTCAGCACGGCTCTCCTGCCGGCTTTGAGCGAGACCGATGCCCGACGGGACCAGGCCGCCCAGCAAGCTCTGACCCTGCAGAGCATCCGCATCGTCAGCGGCGTTATGGCCTGGCCCGTGGCCCTGATGGTCGTCTTTGGCCGACCCCTGTTGACGTTTTGGATGGGTCGGGAGTTTGCCGATCGGGGCACCCTGCCCCTCCAGATCTTGGCCGTGGGTCTGTGGATCAACGTCATCAACTGGCCGGTCTTTGCGCTCTTTCAGGCCAAGGGCCGTCCGGACCGACCGGCCCGGTACCATCTGGGAGAGGCTTGCGTGTACGTCCCCCTGGCGTATGTCAGCGTACGGCTTCTCGGTCTGCCGGGGGCGGCCCTCGCCTGGACCCTCCGGATGGGGATAGACTCCTACCTCTTGCTCCGGGGAAGCGTGCGGGCGGGCTTTTTGCCAGCCCGGGAGCTCCGGTCTGCCCTGATCCATCCTCTCGTCGTCACGGCCTTCCTGGCGGGTCTATCCTTAGGCGCGCTCCAGGCGTGGGGTGCCCGGCCGGCCCTCGTCCTCCCGGTCACGGTCGGCTGGCTGGCCCTGGGGGCCTATACGTTTTGGGCTCGGGTCCTGCCGTCGCCGATTCGCTTCTGGACCCGATGGTTTGAAGCCTAACCCGAGCGAACCCCTCAGGGTAGAAGCAATAGGGCAGTGAGGCAGTAGGGCAATAGGGCCATAAGACAAAATATGGATGCAGGATACACGATGCAGGATAGAAATGGCCGGGATTCGGATTACCTGGTACCTGGCACCCGTGCCCAATTCCCCCATTTCAAAGCTTAACAAAGCAGTAGTGCCTTGTTAAGATTTGAGATGCGGGAATGGGACATGGGTCCCGGGTACGCGGCACCTGGGACCTGATACCCGGTACCGGATCAACGCCGAGCACCGAAGACCGAGCTCGGCCCTTGGAAAACGCGCACACTGGGTCTGCATCCTGTATCCTGCATCCATGAACATAACCCCGCACGGGCGTGCGGAGCCGTCATGGCCGTCGTCCACCAGTTTACGCCGGTCCTGTCTTACGGGGATGCCATCAGCGACTACATCCTGGAGCTTCGGTCCATCCTCCGGTCAGCCGGCCACGAGTCGGAGGTCTTCGTCGAGCACGCCCATCCGAAGGTCGCCCACCTGTGCCGTCCCTTCGTCCAGTACGAGCCGTCCCGGTCTCCGGACCACCTCCTGATCCTCCACTTCTCCATCGGGTCGGACATCAACGTCTTCGTATGGCTGAGCCCGGGCCGAAAGGTCCTCGTCTATCACAACATCACACCCCATCCCTACTTCGAGCAGGTCCACCCCCTCTTGGCCGCCCAGTGCCTGTTGGGACGGTATCAACTCCGGCTCTTTCGCGACGAGTGCGTCCTAGCCCTGGCCGACTCGGAGTTCAACCGACGGGAACTGGACGCTTACGGCATCACTCCCAACGCCGTCTTCCCCATCCCCGTGCGCTTAGAGAAGTTCGATCGAGCGGACATTCGGCGGGACCTGATGGAGCTGTACCGGGACGGCCGGACGAACTGGCTGTTTGTCGGGCGGGTCATTCCCAACAAGCGGGTCGACGCTCTCATCCGGGCCTTTGGGGCCTATCAGCGCCATTACAATCGCCGGAGCCGTCTGATGATTGTCGGGACGACGCACGGATTCGAACGCTACCGGGCCGGGCTCCTTCACCTGGTCCGGTCGCTCGGTCTATCGGACGTCGTCCTGACGGACCACGTGACGCTGGACGAGCTGGCCACGCTGTATCGGCTGGCCGACGTCTTCGTCACCCTGAGCGAGCATGAGGGCTTCTGCGTGCCCCTGCTCGAAGCCATGCACTGCCGGGTCCCCGTCGTAGCCTATGCCGCCGGGGCCGTGCCGGAGACCCTCCGGGGTGGGGGCCTCGTCCTTCAGACTCAGGACCCCTACGTCGTCGCCGAGGCCGTCCACACGCTGATGACCAACGACCGTTTACGGGCCCGCGTGTTGCAAAGTCAGGAACGAGCACTACAGTATTATGCCCGGTATCCCTACGCCGACATGTTCCTTCGGTATGTCCACACCGTCCTATGAAGAGCGGGTCCCGACGGATCGTCCAACTCGTCCCGGCCTTTCACCAGGAAGACGCTATCGGTCAACACATCCGGACGATCCACGACTACTTTCAGGCCGTCGGTTGGGAGTCCTTTATCGTCGCCCTCCAAGCCGACCCGACTCTGGCGTCGACCGTCACGCCGTGGTCGCCGGACCTGGCCCGGCAATGGGCCGGGGCCGTATGGGTCCTCCACTACGCCCTGCCGTCCGTCCTGACGGAATTCTTCAAGCAGGCCCCCGGTCGGCGGGTCCTCGTGTACCACAACATCACGCCGCCCGAGTACTTCCTGCCGTGGTCGGCCGAACTGGCCTTCCTGGCTCAGGCCGGACGCCGGGAACTTCAGGGTCTTCGGGAGTTCACGGACTGGGCCGTCGCCGACTCCCACTTCAACGCCGAGGAGCTTCGGGCGATGGGATACGACGCCGTGGACGTCCTGCCCATCTTGGTCGACTGGAGCCGATACCCGGCGCCGTCGCCCTGGGCCGCCTCGACGTACATCGACCCCTTTTATGACTACTGGCTGTTTGTCGGCCGGGTCGTCCCCAACAAGAAGGTCGAGGCCCTCCTGCGGCTCGTCTTCTGGTACCGGAAGTTCTACCGGAACTCGACCCGCCTGCTGGTCGTCGGCAAGCTGAACAACACGCCCCGCTACGTTCAGTGGCTCTATGCACTCCGGGCGGCCCTCCACCTGACGGCCCAGGACGTGGCCTTTCTGGGACCCCTCCCTTACGAAGACTTGGCCGCCTGCTATGCCCAGGCGAGCCTGTTCATCACGCTGAGCGACCACGAGGGCTTCTGCCTGCCCGTGCTGGAGGCCATGCACTACGGGACCCCCGTCGTGACCTATGCCGCCGGGGCCCTCCCCGAGACGGTCGGCCCGGCCGGGGCCCTCGTCTACACCCGAGACCCCATCGTCCTCAGTGAGTGGCTCGAAGACTTCCTGGAACGCCACCGCCGGGACCCCTCTTACCGGACGGTCCAGCAGGCCCACCTCCAGAAATTCGAGGCGGGCCCCTACCTGATCCGATTTCGAGAGCAACTGGAGGTCCTGGGATGAGAGCCAAGGCCGGACCCGAGGGAACGTCCGAGCGGGCCGACCGACCCCGGGTCGCCTTCATCGTCCAGCGCTACGGTCAAGACATCACGGGCGGCTCCGAGTACCTCTGCCGGATGGTCGCCGAGCGGCTGACCCGCTGGTATCAGGTCGAGGTCTTGACGACCTGTGCCAAGGACTACCGGACATGGCGAAACGAGTACACGCCGGGCCGGGGTCGGTCCAACGGCGTCGTCGTCTACCGCTTCCCGACCATCCAGGAACGGGATATGGCGAGCTTCAACGAGTTCTCCGAATGGATCTTCAGCCGTCCCCACACGGACCGGGACGAACTCCGGTGGCTCGACCAGCAGGGTCCCGTCTGTCCCGACCTCATCGAGTACCTGGAGAAAAATAGAAATCAATATGAAGCATTCGTATTTTTTACGTATCTGTACTACCCCACCTACCACGGCCTGAAGGTCGTCGGCCGGTCCGCTGTCCTCGTCCCGACGGCCCACGACGAGCCGCCCCTTCGACTCCGCCTGTACCGGGATGTCTTCGAGCGACCCCAGGCCTTCATCTTCAACTCCCACGCCGAGGCCCGGCTGGTCGACCGCCGGTTTGGCCTCCGGGGCCGACCCTACCGGATCGCCGGGATCGGAGTCCATGTCCCGGTGCCCGTCTCAGGGACCCAATTCCAGCGCCAGCAGGGCCTGGAACGGCCCTACATTGTCTTTGCCGGCCGCATCGACGCCGGCAAGAACGTCCACGAGCTGATCGAATACTACCTGCGGTTCAAGCGAAGCCACCCCCGGGCGCCCTACCTAGTCTTGATGGGTTCCCTGGGGATGGAACTTCCGCCGGACCCGGACATCATCTATGTCGGCTTCGTGTCCGAGCGGGAAAAGTGGGACATCCTGCGGGGCGCCGCCGTGACGGTCATCCCGTCGGTCCTGGAGAGTCTGTCCATCGTAGCCCTGGAGTCCCTGTATCTGGAGACTCCTATCCTCGTCCACGCCGGGAGCGAAGTCCTCCAGGAACACGCCGTCCGAAGCAACGGCGGCCTCTTTTATCGAGACTATGAAGAGTTCGAGGCGATGCTGAACTTTCTGCTCCAGCACCCGGACATCCGGCGCCAGCTCGGGCGTCAAGGCCGGCAGTACGTCCAGGCGCACTTCACGTGGCCCCGGGTCTTGGCCCGCTACCGGGCCATCCTGGAAGCCGTCCGGAGTAAGCCGTAGGTCAGCATCCCTGCCGCGTGACGACGGCCTCGCAGGGGGACGCCGGCCAGACGTCGAGGGTACCGGCCTGGGCGAAGGGTTCCATATACCGCCGTACGGCCGCGTCGTCCTCGGCCTCAAGGATCAAAAAGAGCGTATGTTGTCCGTCGAGGACGCCCTCCCCGTGGATCCGGACACCGTATTGTTCGGCATTGGCCGGGCTCAGGTGCTGTAACAGCCGGACCCCCATCTCAGGGTTCCGGGCCGGGCAACGGGCGGCCTCGTGCTGATGGCGGACGACAAACCGCTTCATGGCTGGCACCTCCAGGAAAAGTGGGGCGGCTTGGGGAAGATTTCGGGCAATACGGCTATGACCGGATGCTGGACCCCGTACTGCCCTGCTAAGATTTCATGATGCAGGATAGAAAGGGCTCGGATTCCGGTTACCCAGTACCGGGCACCCCTGCCTCATTCCCAAAATTCTTAACAAAGCAGTTAAGTTCCCCCCGGCCCGTCGATTATCGGTATGGTAGTCCTTTGTTCCGGTTTCCGATATGCGGGAATCCGCCCGGGTCCCGAGTTTTAAGTGTCGGGTACCGGGCTCGGTGTCCGACCTTCGGTCCTTAACCGAAACGAGGGAGCCCTCCATGGCCGAAGACTGGGCCCGGGAACCTGGGAACCCGGTACCTGGCGTGGGGGCGTCTACCCATACTCAAATGACCCACGGCCGTATGGCCGAATCGAATTTACGCCCGACCCCGACGACGGTCAAGGCCCTGACTTCCCCTATAGCCGATACAGCATGAAATAGATCAGGACGCCTGTGACGGCCACGTACAGCCATATCGGCCAGGCCCATTGGGCCAGGGCCCGATGTCGGGGCCACTGACGGCGAAGCCCCCAGACGAGGACGACGACGGCCAGGGGAACGACGGCGACGGCCAAAGCTGTATGCGTCGCCAAGACGGTCAGGTAGAGGGTCCGGAGCCACCCACCCCGGCCAAAGCGGGTCGTCCCGACGAGGCTGTGATATATCAGATAGGACCCGAAAAAGAGGACGGAAAGTCCAAAGGCCGTGTGCATGCACCGCCGGTGAGCCCGGACCCGGCCGCGACGGACGAAGTACCGACCGGCTATGAGCAGGACGGCCGTCGTCCCGTTGAGGACGGCATGAAAGGTCGGCCACCAGACTCGCCAATCCCCGTCCATTCGGATCCTCCCCACTTCTGGCTCAGTCCTCGGCCATGGCCGGTACCCGGTGCCTGGGACCGGATATCTGGGCAGTGTTCGAGTCGCTACGGATGATGGTGGGATTGCGCAGGGGTGGGAATATTGCTACGGCCATACAGGAGTCGGGCAGGAAGGCAATTGGGCAGTACGGCAATCAAGCGCTGATCCGCATGCGGGGCCCTGGACCCGCCGAGTGAAACCATCATCCGCCGTTTCAAGATATAGGATGCAGGACGGGACTCTGCCCCCTCGACCCTATCCTGCAGCATGCATATCCGACGTGCGCGTTTTTCGGGACAGGCACTGGGAATTCTGCCGAGGTCCCGGCCTTTCATTCAGGTATCCGGCGCCAGGCACTGGGTTCCAGATTCACGCCAAGGGCCGAGCCAAACCCCCACACGGGGTACGCATGCTGTATCATATATCCTGGGTTCGGCCGCCTTATTCCCCTCCCTGTCCTTCGGACGCCGGCGGGGTCCGCGTGCGGCGTCGGCGTTCGACCCAGCCTTCCTTGTTCTCTTGCCGAGCCCGAGCGATGGCCAAGCTGTAAGGCGGGACGTCTCGTGTGATCGTCGAGCCGGCTGCCACGTAAGCGCCCCGCCCGACCCGGACCGGTGCCACGAGCTGGCTATCGCTCCCGATGAACACGTCGTCCTCGATGACCGTCGGGTACTTCCGGAAACCGTCATAGTTGCAGGTGATCGTACCGGCCCCGACGTTGACATTCCGGCCGACGACGGCATCGCCCAGGTAGGTTAGGTGAAGGGCCTTCGAGCCGACCCCAATCCGGCTGTTCTTGACCTCGACGAAGTTACCGATACGGGCCCCGGTCTCGAGGACCGTTCCCGGGCGGAGGCGGGCCATCGGACCGACTTGGCACCGGTCGCCGATGATGCTTCCCTCGATGACGCTGTGGTCCTCCACGACGACGTCGGACCCGACTCGGCTGTCCCGGACCCGGACGCCCGGGTAGAGGACCGTCCGGTCGCCGATGACCGTGGCCCCCTCGAGGACGACGTCTGGATAAACGACGACGTCGGCCCCCAGCACGACGTTGGCCCCCAACCAGACCCGGTCGGGGGCCAGGAAGTGAACGCCCCGTCGGATCCAGGTCCGGACCACCTGGCGAACCAAGACGGCCTGGACTGTGTGGAGTTCCTCCCAGGTATTCACGCCGAGGGCCTCCGACGGTTCCTCCAGGCGGTAGCCGATGACCGGCCGTCCGTCGGCGACCATCATGGCGACGACGTCTGTCAGGTAGCATTCCCCCTTATCGGGATGGGGCTCCAGCCGCCCCAGATACTCGACCAGTAGGGGCCACTCGGCGACGTATATACCCAAGTTTACCTCGGCGATGGCCCGCTCGGTCGGGTCACATTCGGCCCATTCCCGGACGGCCCGGACCTGGCCCCGCTCGTCCCGCAGGACCCGTCCGTAGGCGGCCGGGTCGGCCAGTAGGCCTGTCGCTAGGGTCAGGGCCGCGCCGGCTTTCCGGTGCGCCTCGCCCATGGCCCCGATCGTCTCGGGCTGGACCGCTGGCGTATCGCCGTTGACGATGAGGACCGGGCCCCGGTAGTCCTCCAGACAGACTCGGGCCTGGAGGACGGCGTCGCCCGTTCCCCGGGGAACAGCCTGAACGGCCCACCGGAGTGGAACGTCCGGCACTTCCTGACGGATCCGCTCGGCGACGGTTCCCGCCGGGTCCGAGACGACGACCACGATGGGGTCCACGCCGGCCTGCCGACACCGGTGGACGACCCACCCGACGATGGACCGGCCCAATAGGGGGAACAGGAGTTTTTGATGGCCGGCCTTAAAACGCGTACTTTGGCCAGCGGCCAGGACGATGCCGGCGATGGGCTCCGTAGGCATGGCCTACCTCCCTGAGGGAGAAGCCTGGCATTTTGGGATGCAGGATGTAAACCCGATGGGTACGTTTTCTTGGAAGTCTCCGGCAAGAAGCTGGCGTTTCCGTTCTCGGCCTTCGGCGGCTCCCCGCCGGACACCGGAAACCGGGTACCGAGTATGGAATCCCGGCACGAGGCCGTATCCCTGCGTCGACCGATTCTTCGGCGGCCACTGAAAGGTCAACGGCTGGCCGACCGACAGCTTCCACTTACGGACGGACCCGGCCGGAACTTCCAGGACGTACCGGGCCTTCCGAAGCGGTCGGTAAGTCGGACAGGGGTCCCCCGGACAGGGCGGCACGTCTTCCAAGATGAAGGCGACCGTCTTGTCCGAACCGACCCATATCATGTCCAGGGGAATGCGAGTGTTCTTCATCCAGAAGGGCCAAAAGTCCTCCGTGTCAAATACAAAGAGCATTCCCCGGTCGGCCGGTAAATGGGTCCGGAACATGAGGCCCCGTTGGCGGGCTTCGTCCGTCGCCGCTACCTCGACGGTGAGGCATACGTCCTTTTTCACGCAGAGCCGGATTTCGGGCAGTTTCCCGGATCCGCCTTCCCCCGTCGGGGTCAGCCGTCCGCCGAGGCCGACGGTCATCAAGCCGAGGACGACTCCCACAAACAGTCGGGGCATTCGTCGGGGTCGCATCGGCGATACCTCTCGGGACAAGGGGTCGGACTCCGGGAGAGCCTTACGATTGTACTCGACCCCGACGCTTGGATGGAAGCGGGAGCCAATATTCGGATGAGGGAAGGCATGGAATACCCGGCATCCTCAGCCATGCAGGTCCCGACGAGGCCTTCCCGGCCCGCCTCCCACCTCGGCAGAGTCCCCTCCCTTAGGTCGCGGGCCCTCCCCCGCCGCCACCGCCGGGACCACGGGACCACCACCTCGGGATAGACGCCTCCCGCCCACCCCCACGGGTCTCGACGTGCGGCCACCCCGCCGCCGACTCCGTCCTTGCGCGCAACGGCCGTCTCGGCCGACGGAACGTCGGCATCCCCCCTGCAAACCCCGTGCCACTCGGGTCAGAAGCCCCTACGGAGCAGAAACACCCCGGATGCCGCCGTCCCCCGTGTCTACAGAAGTAGACAGATTGTCCAGCCGATTCGACACCCTGGACCGTCTTGGGCCAATCTGCGTAGCTTTCACTCATATGCAAACTGTCGAACCGATTGGACACCGCAGACTCGCCTCCATGGGTACGGAAAGCCATTTCCCCAATGTCCAGGCTGGGACCCATCCGGTGGAGTTGGAACGGGGAATGAAGGGACCCCGCCCTAACGCTTTGTCAGTAATGGATGCGGGATTACAGGATGCATACCCCGTGTGCGCGTTGGGCCCGATTCTCGGTGCTCGGTATCCGGCCCTCAGCGTCGGTCCAAACCCGGTACCGGGTATCAGGTACCAGGTGCCAGGTACCTGAGACTTGGCACCCGTACCAAATCCCGATACCAGAAGGGAAGACCGGGATACCGACGGATTCCTGGTTCATGTTCCGAAAAACGCGCCCATGGTTATGCAGGATAGAAATGAGGGACACTGCCCCCTTCTGAACATCTTCGAATCCTAACAGAGCCCCACCCCAAATGAACGTAAGACCGCCGGAGGTTGCATTTGCAACTCCGGCGGGGATGACGTAGCTTGATCCGAAATGCCCGTAGGGGCTTCCGTATGCTCAGCCGGTCGTTTGTTTTCCTGCAGGGGATGACACCGGACCAGGAACGGGCTCTCTGGAAGGCTGGCTATCTGTCTTGGGACGCCCTCCTGGATGCTCTCCCCGACTTGCCGGTGCAACCCCGTCAAAAGGCTCGTTGGCGGCGGCAACTCCTACAGGCCCAAGAGGCTTACCGGGAACGAAACGCCCGCTGGTTTGAGCGGGTCCTGCCACCGGCCGAACGATGGCGTCTGATACCAGACTTCTGGCCGTGGACGACCTTCGTCGACGTGGAAGCCTATCAAATCCGCCCCGGCCAATATCGGATGACTTTGGTGGGCATCGTCGTAAACCACGGCTATCGGGTCTTCGTCGCCGGCCAGAACCTCCACGAAGTCCCTCAGGTCCTGGAATCGGTCCGGCTGATGATTTCCTTCGGAGGTCAGGGCTTCGACCTCCAGATGTTGGAGCAGACGTATCCCCACTGGCGCCGGCCCTTTGCCCATCTGGACCTCCAGCCCATGTTTAAGCTTGTCGGGCTTCCCCAGGGGCTGAAAAAGTTAGAGCGCATGTTCGGATGGCGGCGGGGGGCTGGCCTGGACGGGATGGGCGGCTGGTTGGCTGTTCAACTCTGGGAACGGCACCAGGAAGGGGACGACCGGGCCCTAAAGGCGCTCATCCGGTATAACTTTGAAGACGTGGTTCGCCTGCCCTTCTTGGCGGCCTTTATCTATAATCGCATCGTCGAACAGTTGGAGTACCCATTCCCACCCTTCCGACCGGACCTCCCGAGGTTGACGCCCCCGCCGATGGACCGCTCGATCGTTTACGAGATCCGGCACCGGAGACCCTGGCATGCCCGTCCGCCCGGATAAGAAGGCCGTCGCCGAGGTCCTGGAGGAAATCGCCACACTCCTGGCCCTGCAGGGCGAAAACGTCTTTAAGGTCCGGGCTTACGAAAATGCGGCCCGGGCCCTGACCCGGACCCGGGAACCCCTGGACGAACTCATCCGCACGGGACGCCTGCAGACGATTCGAGGCATCGGGAGCTCGACGGCCAAAGTCATCCAGGAGTACTACGAGACGGGCGAGCCTCCGACCCTCCTCCGGGAGCTTCGAACCAAAACCCCGCCAGGTCTTCTGGAACTCCTGGCAATCCCGGGCCTGGGCCCCCAGCGGGTCCGCCTCCTTTACGAAAAGCTGGACGTCCGGACGGTCGCCGACCTCGAGTATGCCCTGCAGGAGAACCGCCTTCAGCTCATCGAGGGCTTCGGACCCCGGACCATCGAGACGATCCGACAGGGCCTGGAACTCTATCGGGCCGCCTCCGGTCGTTTCCTCCTCGGCCGAGTCTATCCCATCGCCCAAGCCATGGAGGCTTTCCTACGTCAGCGGTGGCCGGGGCCTGTCCGATTGGTCGGGAGCGTGCGCCGATGGTGTCCCGTCGTAGGGAACGTGAACCTAATCCTCCAGGGCTCCCCGCCGGAGGACCCGACCCGCCTCGACCTGGACCAGGCTCCCCTACCCCTGGACGTCCTCGAGCTCCAAGACTCGACCTGGTGGCTTCGGGCCCCCTCCGTCGGCCTGCCGGTCGTCCTTACATGGGTTTCGGCCGAAGACTGGCCATGGGCCGTACGCTACTACACGGGGAGTCGAGAACATAACCAAGCCTTCCGGGAATGGGCGGTCCGGCAGGGCTATACGGCGTCGGGATTCCGCCTTCAGAAAGACGGGACGCCTCTGCCGCTACCGTCGACCGGGACGGCGGACGACGCTTACGGCGATGAGCCGGTCTTTGCGGCCCTGGGTCTCGCCTGGCTCCCTCCAGAGGTCCGGGAGGGTCGGGACGAGATCGAGCGGGCCGTCCGGGGCGACGTCCCACGGCTCATCGAGCCGGACGACGTTCGGGGCGTCCTGCACGTCCACACCGACTACAGCGACGGCGCCGACAGCCTTCAGGAAATGATAGAAACGGCCCGGGAACTGGGCCTCGAGTACGTCGGCATCAGCGACCACTCCCCGGCCGCCTATTATGCCAACGGCCTCGACCGGGAACGCCTCCTCCAACAGTGGGCCGAGATGGAAGAAGTCCAACGCCGGGTACCGGAAGTCCGCATCCTCCGGGGCATGGAGGTCGATATCCTGCCCGACGGCCGACTGGACTTAGACGAGGACCTCCTCCAACGGTTGGACTTTGTCGTCGCCTCCGTCCACAGCCGCTTTCAGATGCCCCGGACCGAGATGACCGAGCGCATCGTCCGAGCCATGCGGCATCCGTGTATGACCATCCTGGGCCACCCCACGGGCCGTCTCCTCTTGGGCCGAAAGGGCTATGAGGTCGACCTTGACCGCATCCTGGAGGTCGCCGCCGAGACGGGAACCCTTATCGAGATTAACGCCAACCCCTACCGTCTGGACCTCGACTGGACCCACCTGGAGAAGGCCCGCCGGATGGGCGTCCGCTTCAGTATCGACCCCGACACCCATCGGAAGTCGGACCTGGGCGACTACGTTTACGGGGTCGGCATCGCCCGCAAGGGGTGGCTGACAGCCGCCGACGTCGTCAACACGCTTCCGGTCTCGGAACTCCTGGACGTCCTCGGGCAGAAACGCCGGCGTCGGCCCTGACATATCTCGGCAGGGTTGTCGTACGGCAGTACGGCCATTCGGCATTTTGGCAATACGGCTATGACTTGAGCCCACGGTCCCCGGACGGCTTGAATGGGATTCCGTCTTAACTGCGTAACTCCTGTCAGAATTCACCATTCCCGACGATGGAGGGAGAGTCCGCCATGACCGCAAACCCGAGGACGTCTCCCAATGGCCGATTTACCTGTGTGCCTGCGGGCTCTCCAAGAACAAGCCCTTCTGCGACGGATCCCACAAACGGACCCGGGACGAGGAGCCCGGCGAGCTCTACGTCTACGACGATGAGGGCCGTATCCGGGTCCCGCCCCACTATTCCGAGGAATAGGGTCGATGCTGAATTCGGACGGGGCGGTCCGTGATCAGCGTCAAGACCAAGGGACCCCGAAAGGGGCTGGCCTGCGCCTTCAGGCTGGGGCCCAAAACCGGCTGAAGGTCCTGAATGGGCCGGGTCAGGGTCTGGACGTCTGGCTCCAAGACCCGGTGACCCCGTAAAGTCCGTACTTCAAGCCGAACGGCCACGGGGTGGGGAGTCGACTTCTCTACCTCAACCCGGTCCTCGGGCGACCCGAGAAGGACCCGGTATATGTGCAAGGCTCCGCCCAATGCCCCTCGGACGACCGGAAGGCGAGAACACCCGAGCGTAAAGGCAGTCTGAAAGTCCCGCTGATAGGCGCTACAAACGTACAGGTGGTCCGGAAATTGACGACCGAGGTAGTGAGGATTCCAGCGGTAGTGAAGGCGTAAGGGTCCGGTAGTCGGACTCACGGTGACGCCCTGAAAGAGGAAATCGATCGTCACCGCTTCCATATTGGCCAAATGAGGAATGGGGCCTAACTGGATGAAGGCGACCCAATCCTGGGGATGCAAGGGGCGACCGTCCCGAAGACGGTAAATCTGCAAGAGGACGAAACCCTGCTCCCGGAGGACCGATTCAGGCCCTTCCAGGCGGAGGCGCATCTGGAGCAGGCTCCGGTGAACATCGTACGTTAAGGGCTCGTCCCAACGAAGACGCATCTGTCGGGCCGTCGACCGGCCGGCCCAGTCTCCGACCAGGGCGGCCATCCGTTTCCACGGCGGTGCCGGTTCCAGAGTCCATAAGACCTTTTCGGGATGGTCCCGGATGACATGGGCGATCTCACGGAACACATGGGTCAGCCGGAGGATAATAGGTTCCATGCTGTCCAGGAAGTGTAGCCGGGCAGACCACGCCGAGAGGATCCAGTAAAGAAGGCCGGAATACAGGCCCAACAGGCCCAGCCCGCCCCGCAGGAGCCATCGGGTCCAGGAACGGGCCGGAATCGGTCGCAGAAGCCCCAGCAGGCCGTAACCCAGAAAAGGGGCCATCACGACGTAAAAGCGGGGTCCGACGGTGAAGTCACCTCACCAGATCTTATAGGTCGCCAAGCCCAGCCAGAAGGTCAACCCCACGACCAAGGCTCCGGCGGCCGGAGAGTCCCCACCGAGACGGCGCGCTCCCCGGAGGAGACCGACAAAGCCCAGGAGGGCCATGGGCGACCACACGAAGAGGCCATGCCCCGGATGAAACAGGTAATAGACCACTAACCGGGCATAGGTCTTCAGGGCTACGTCCGGAGGGAAGGACCACACGAAGAGCCCCCCCTCATAGCCCGTCCGAAACCAAGACCCATAGGCCCATCGGTTGTATCCCAGGACCAGCAGGGCCCAGGGGAGGATACCGGCTCCCAGGAAGACCCAGGAGGCGACTTGCCGCCGCACGATGGCCGTCCAGCCCCGCCGGGGCCGGAGGCGCCACAGAATGAAGCCACCGACCCACACGGCGTTGATGACCCGCACGCTCACGAGCCACCCCGACAGGAAGCCCAGAGCCCACCAGCGCCAGCGGTGGGAGCGGTCCCCAGCACCCCTGTCCGTCGCCAGCCGATGAAGGAGCAAAAGCCAAAGGGCGGCCCCGGCGGCTTCCCAGGCGTGCGGCATCGCCGGCGACACCAGCGCATAGGGCACGACCGGGGCCGTCACGGTAGCACAGGCCAGAAAAAGAATACGGTCCCCCAGGCCCGCGCGGGGGTCTCCCCCTACCTCCCGGTGCCACAGCCGGTCCAGGGCCCACAGGAAGACGGCCAGGGCCACGACCCCCGAAAGCCAGATCGCCAGGGTTCGCTCCCAGGGGATCGGCGTGTGACCGAATAGGACCCAGCCGTAATCCCGGACGGGCCCCAGCCGTCCCAGGAGGTGGTCCCCCACAAAAAGAAAGGGAGCCTGTACGAGGGCCAGCCCGAAGGAAACCGGCGACACCCACCGACCCGTCGTGTAGTCGAAGAAGAAGACCCGATGCGTGACCAGCTTCAAATACAACTCCGCGTCCAGGTCGGGCCACCCCTGGGAATAGACGGCCTCTGTCATCGCATAGTAGGCTTGCCCGTCCCCTTGCAGGAGGGGAGACGTCAAAGGAACCCCGAATAGGGCACTCCCCCCGAGCCATAGGACAAAACGTCGAATGCGGGCAAAAACCTCCCCCTTCACAACGCGTGGGCCATCCCGAGGTTTGGTCTCGGACACTCCGTGTCCGAACCTTAAATAGATACAGGATACGGAATGCAAGATACAAGATGGAGTGACGGAGTGACGAGGTGATGAAGTGACAGGGCGACTCAGGACAAGTGGATAGTGCTCAAGGCACTATAGACGTACCCGGCTCATCGCCGTATTGCCGTGTTCAAGCCTACTTCCCCAACCACGCGCCGAGCCGGGCCAGCCGGGCCGTCAGGGCCGTGAATTCCCCGGCCATTAAGAGGATCCCTATGACGATGAGGAACACACCGGAGGCCTTCTCGAGGACCGGAAGCCAGGTCCGGACCTTCTTAAAGAAGTGAATCATGGAACCAAAGGCCACGGCCGTCGCCAGAAACGGCACGCCCAAGCCCATGGAATATACCGCCAGCAGGACGATGCCCTTCCCGACCTGGGCCTCGTTGGCCGCCAGCGTCAGGATGGCCGCCAGGACATAGCTGACGCAGGGCGTCCAGGCGACGGCAAACACAAAGCCCATCCCAAAGGCCCCGACCGAATTCATCGAGCGGGGCCGCCAGCTCCACTGCCGCCCCGACGACAGCCACGGGACCCGCAACAGGCCCAGAAAGTACAGGCCCAACAGGATGACCAGCACGCCGCCGACCCGAATGAGCCACACCCGGTATACGCTGAGCCACTGACCGACCAGAGATGCCGAAGCACCCATCAGGATGAAGGCTAAGCTAAAGCCGGCCACGAATGTCAGGGCGTGGAGGAAGATGCGCAGAAGGACGGCCCTTTCCCGCGTCCGGGTAGCCTCGACCAGCTCCTGATGACTGAGACCCGAGAGGATCGAGAGATAGATCGGGATCAGCGGCAGGACACATGGAGAAAAGAACGATAGGAGGCCACCGACGACAGCGGCCACGAGGTTCACCGATTCCATCGCCGACTCCGATGAAAAACCGTACGACGGTCAAGACCCAACCCAAGACCCCCGTATGGGTGACGTACGACCGGATGGATCCATACGTTACGCCTCCGCCCGGTCCAGGACGAACTGGATGAGGGACCGCGTGCTGAAGCCCGTCCCGCCTGCCGCCAGGTAGAAGGCCGGCTTCTCGGCCCAGAAGGGACCGGCGATGTCCAGGTGGACCCACGGACGGCCTTCCGTGAACTCACTGAGGAAGAGGCCGCCGATGATCGTGCCCGCCTCCCGGGAGTTGGCACTGTTCTTGATGAAGGCAATGTCACTCTTCAACAAGGCCCTGTAGTCTTTTTCCAGGGGCAGGGGCCAGAAGGCTTCGCCCGCCCGTCGGGCCGAGGCCAGAAAAGCTTGCTGGAGGGCCTCGTCATTGCTCATGACAGCCGCGATCTGATTCCCCAGGGCGACCGTCGCCGCTCCTGTCAGGGTCGCGACGTCGACCAGCTTTTGCGCCCCCTGCCGGGCCGTGAAGACCAGGCCGTCGGCCAGGACGAGTCGGCCTTCGGCGTCCGTGTTCGTGATCTCGATCGTCTTGCCGTTCATCGCCCGTACGACGTCCCCAGGCCGGGAGGCCCGACCAGAGGGCATGTTCTCGGCACAGCACAAGACGCCGTGGACCTCGACGGGGGGCTTCAGACGCCCGACGGCCCACATGGCCGCCAGGACGGCCGCCGCTCCCGCCATGTCACCCTTCATGTCCAGCATGGAGGCCGGTTGCTTCAAGCATAGCCCCCCGCTGTCAAAGGTAATGCCCTTGCCCACCAGCCCCAAGACTCCGACCGGCGTCCCCTCGGGTCGGTAATGGAGATGGACCATCCGAGGCGGAGCCTCGCTCCCCCGGCCGACACTCAGGAAGGCCTGGGCCCCCATCGCCTCCAGGTCGACTTCATCGTAAATGCGAACGGCCAGGCCCACCGAGGACGCATAGTCGGCCGCTATCTCGGCCAATCGGGCCGGGTACAGGTAAGCCGGCGGCTCATTGACCAGGTCCCGGGCCAGGGCGACGGCGTCGGCGACGACGGCGGCAACCGCCACGGCAGACATCAGGGCCGCCTCGGGAACGTCCAAGAAGAAAACCTGCTCCAGACCCGTCGGTTCGGATTCGCTGGGTTCCGTCGTCCCATACTTGCGGAAACTGTACTGGCCCAGACGAAGACCCTCGAGAGCGGCCCGGAGGCTTAACTCGACGTCATTCTCCAGGACCGGTAGGGCCAGGGCGACCCGGTCGACCCGGTCGCCTTGGAGGAGACGACCCAGACTGCCACAGGCCTTCCGAAGCGTTTCCGATGTCATCGGATGGTTCTCGTCCCGCAGGCCGACGATGTATAGGGGCCCCGCTCCAGGCCCCAGCCAGGGAACACTTAGGACGTCCCCCAGCTGGCCCTTCCAACGACGCCGTTCTATGATCTGACCCGGCCCGCCCTGATACCGATGCTGGATGACCGACCACACGTCCGGATGGGTCGGCGTCCCGCCATCAAAAAACACCGCCAGGGCCGTACCGACCGGCAGTTCGTCTAAGGAACGAAGGACCGCTACTTGCATCGCTCCGCCTCCCATACGGCAGTAGGGCTCTGTTCAGATAGGGATGCAGGATACAGGATGCATGGCCGGTGTGCGGGTTTTCCAGTAGCCAGGCTCGGTCTTCAGTCCTCGACGTCGATTGGGTCCCAAGTCCTGGGTTCCGGGTACCGGGTACCCGGAACCTGAGACCTGACACCCATACCCAATACGGATACCGGAAGGGAAGGCCGGGATACCGGCGAGATTTCAATTCATGTTCCGAAACACGCGCCCATGAGATATGTAGGATAGAAAGGGCTCGGATTACGGTCACCTGGTACCCGGTCTTGGGTACCGGTCACCCGATACCCGGTACCGGGTCGACGCGCCCACCGGGTATGCATCCCGTATCCTACGGCCATTTTTATAAATTTTAGCTTCATGACAATGCACATTAATTTTTACTTCGTCACTCCGTCACTTCAGGTCGCCCGCCCGGCGCTTGCGGTCCAAATACTCCAGGACGACCGGCGGGACCAGCCCGGAGATGTCCCCACCGTATCGGAAAATCTCCTTGATCAGGCGGGACGACACGTAGGAATACGACTCGGCCGCCATCAGAAAGACCGTCTCCACGTCCGGACAGAGCCGTCGGTTCATAAGAGCCATCTGGAATTCATATTCGAAGTCCGTCATCGCCCGCAAGCCCCGAATGATGACCCGAGCCCCGACCTGGCGCACGAAGTCGACCAGCAGACCCCGGAACGTCTCCACCTGGACCCGAGGCTCTCCGGCAAACAAGGCCTGAATCATCGCCTTCCGTTCCTCGACCGAAAACAGGGGTGCCTTCTCCGGATTCTCCAGGATGGCCACGACGACGCGCGGAAAGATCGACAGGCACCGTTGGATAATGTCCAAATGCCCGTTCGTGATCGGGTCAAAGGACCCGGGATAGACAGCCAGTCCCCTGACTTCCATCGCCTTAGCTCCCGGCCGGAGGTCCGGCCCGTCGATACGCCGGATGCTCACTGAACGGGCCTGACAGAATCCATCGGGATGAAGATACGCAAGATGCGGCGATAAAGCAATCGGATGGAAGCGGCGGAGGGACAAAAGGCTTGGCCTTCGGTTCTCGGTCCTCCATGGGCGAAGGCCGCATCCGGTGCCGGGTGCCCGATACCTGACACCCGGAACCCGTACACGATGGATGCATTCGGGGCATCCACGGGGCCCCGCCGCCCGCGTCATCACCCGATAGCCGCACTGCCTTATTGCCTTACTGTCCCACCACCCCAACGCCGTCCCCTGCGCAAGTCCTCCCATCATCCGCAACGACTTGGACACTACCCCCGATGTTCACCCCCGCGCCGGAGGAGGCCGACCAAGAGCAGGACGCTGAGCGTGTTACACGCGGCCGCAAACCCAAAACCCACCGACGGGCCGAAGGCACTCCAGAGGCCCCCGACCAGCAGACTCGACAGCAGGTCGCCCAGTCCGTTGGCCGCTCCCAAAGCCCCGAAGCCCGTTCCCCGTAGGTCGGCCGGCAGTAGTTCGGCCGCCACCGTGGGCTCCATCGCCTCGATCCCCCCGACGGCGAGACCTGCCAGGGCAAACAGCAGGGCCAGCCCCTCGAGCGTCGCCAGGAACGTCCCGACTCGACCCCCCGCAAAGCCTGCCGCCACCAGGGCAAAGGTCAGGTAGCTGAGGCCCAGCAGACGAAGACTTCCCCACCTTCGGGCCAAGGCCCCGAAAGCATAGGCACTGGCCGCCTGGACGACGTTCAGGAGGACGTAGAGGGCCATGGCCGTCGAGGCCTGACCCGTCAACTCCGTCGCCCGCAAGATCAGCAGGGTCGGAGCGAATTGGCCGAGTCCGAAGACGCCGGCGATGGCCAGAAAGACCACGAAACGACGGGGGAGATTCCCGACGTCCCCCAGGAGCCGGCGGGCCGGCTGAGGCGGACGCGGCGTCTCGGGCACGAAGACCCCGATGGCGAGGACAGCCATCAGGCCGGGGATGAGCGTCAGGGCAAAGACCGTCCGGTAGGAGACACCGGCCTGCGTGAGGGTCAGGGCTAAGAGAGGAGCCAAGACGGCCCCGATCGTGTCCATCGCCCGTTCGAACCCAAAGGCGTTCCCATAATAGGGGACGGCCACGCTGTCGGCCAGCAGAGCATTCCGGGCCGGTCCCCGCCACCCCCGCGCCATCCAGGCCACGGCCCGGGCCCCCAGGACCATGACCCAGTGAGTCGCCAGGGCAAAACTCGCCGTAGCGACCGCCGTAAAGGCGTAACCCGAGACGGCGACGGGCTTCCGGCGGCCCATGCGGTCGGTCAGCCAACCGCCGACGAGCTTAAAGTAACTCGCCAGGCCGTCGGCAATCCCCTCGATGGCCCCGAGGGCAAAGGCCGAGGCATGGATCTCCAAGGCCAGGAAAGCCGGTAGGACCGTCGTCGCCATCTCGTGGCCCAGGTCGGAGCACAGGCTGGCGATGCCGATGGCCAGCACACCTCGGGTCAACCACCGGGCTCGGACTGTGGAAACGGCCATAGACCACTCCCCTCGGACGGAAGCCTGCCCAAATCACCGAGGCTGTCTACGGCCATTGGACAGTCCGGCAATAAGGCAATAGGGCATGATCCAAGACCCCCTGTCTCCCGACGGCCCCATTTTATGGCAGTAGGGCAGTCCGGCAATAAGGCGGTAAGGTATGCTCCAAGCCCCCTATGCCCGTGCCGGATTCTCTCCTCCGATGACCCCATTTTACGGCAACCGGGTAATCGGGCTAGGATTCGAAGTGACGGGGTAAATGACGGCCAGCCCTCCCTAAGGACCCTACGGGTACTGGGCCCCGGCTCCACGGCGTGACTCCTCCGGAGATGGGGTGCCAGGTACCGGGTTCCGGATCCGAGCCATTTCTATCCTGCATCCTGCATCCTGTATCCTGTATCCTACATCACCCTATTGCCGTACTGCCTTTCTGCCCCTTCCTGCCCACTGCCATAGACGGGTCCCAGGTGCCGGTCTTCCGTTCAGGTATCGGGCACCGGGTACTGGCACCTGATACCCGGTACCTGACCAAACCCGACGTCGGAGACCGGATACCGAGCACCGAGGACCGGTCCAGAATCCGCTTACAAGCACTGCACCCATGATCCGGGGTTACCGAGGTTTCCTGAGAAACCCCCGTCCCGTCGGATGGGCCCTGTTGGTCGTCGTCGCCCTCCTGGCCGGTGTCCTCTTCTCCCTCTACGTGTTCCTTGGCACGTGGCAGGACCGCCAGTGGAACGTCCTGCGTCAGTTTCAACACCGTATGGCGGCCTACCGGTGGGCGACCTACGGACTCCGGTGGCTCCTGGACCGCCACAACGAGGTCCCGCCGGCCGGTCAGGCCCGGTTCCTCTTTCAGCCGGAACGATACCGTTCGGAGGACGGAGCCTTCGTCTTGGGACCCCTGACGCCGACGACGCCGTCGGACGGACCGTCGCCGCCCTTTCAGGTGGCCTGGCGATTCTCCGTCCTGCCGTCTTCCGCCGAGCCGCCCCTGGAAGCCCGCATCCTCGTTTCTCGGGACGGGGCGCCGTGGGGAGAAGGCCGCGTCCGTCTGGCTCCGCTGAGCATCGGGGCCTTCACCCTCGCCCTGGGACCGACGACGACCGGCGAATGGCGCGGCCAGGGTCCCCCCGTCGGGGCCGTCGCCCACCTCAGCCCGCAGGCCCGGTTCGTCTATGAACCCCGGTCCCCCTGGGCGGGGGAATACTGGTTTACAGGTGCCGGACCTGTCCCGGAATGGACCCACGCGGGACGCCTCCATCGCACGTCGGCCTGGCCCCCGTGGCGGCGGTGGAGCCGTTGGGATCGGTGGCGGCAGGCGGCTCAGAGCCACGGCATCTGCGGGGCCGGCGTGGGCCTCTTTGTCGGACCCGACGGCCCGCCCGCCTATCAGGCTCAAATCCGGACCCTCTTTGAGCGCCAAGGCGTCTACGAAATCGACCTCCAGGCCTGGGACGTCTGCTCCATGATCCGCGGCCAGGGCCTGCGCTATCAGGGTCAGCCGTTATTCCCGATGGACGCAACCGGTCCGGGCCCCTGGAATGACTTCAACGGCATCGTCTGGGTCGAGGGCCCCCTGCGACTCCGGGGCACGCTCCGGGTCCCCTGCGGGTCGGAGGCTGACCCCCATCGACCGGAACCTTACCATCTGTGGGTCGTGCACGCCGACGAGACGGACCTCACGTTGGAACTGCCCCTGCGCGTCGAACCTCCGGCCGAGCGGCCCGAGGCTCCGGTCCTGACCGTCCTGCACGCCGGCCCGACCCGGTGGACCCGGGCCGGGCCGGACGCTCCGTCGGACCTGATGGCACACTTGATCACGGAAGGCCCCCATGACGGGGCCGGCCTTGCCGAACCCGTGACGCAATGGGGGACCCTGCACGTGGACGGACCGTTGCATGCCCTGCCCCCGTGGGTCCTGCGGGTCCCGGGCCGGCCTCTGCCACCGCCCCCGTCGGGCTGTCGGGCCGACCACTGGGTCTGGACGGCCGCTCTGGCCTATGCCTGGCAGTGAGGATACCAGGAGTCCGTCTCACCAGACGCGGAATACTTATCACTGGTATGACACGGGGCGGCCGACCTTCGACGCGACCCTGTCGGCGACCCATTGCAAGAGTGCGTTTCTGGGCGTTAACCACGAGGTCAAGCCGGACGTTTCCAAGTTCGCAGGCGTGACCCAACAGGACCTGGGGTTGGGTACGACTTTCAGCGAGCGCCAGACGAACGTCCTTGTGAGCCTGGGCGTGCGGTACAAGTTCGGCGGGAGCTGAATCCGGT
>Ga0197143_1000550_pt1 | contig 39276 bp, 35 predicted proteins | sample GBS70_MetaG_FD_148603 | JGI IMG/M metagenome (GOLD analysis project Ga0197143, IMG submission 148603) | Sediment microbial communities from Great Boiling Springs, Gerlach, Nevada, United States - GBS 70_MetaG | ecosystem: Environmental > Aquatic > Thermal springs > Hot (42-90C) > Sediment... | reverse complement strand
TAATCGTATGCCGTAAGGTTTCCACTCAACGGAACTTTGTCCTAAACTTTGCCCTACAAGGTATGGTATTTCACCACCTACATGGAATGCTGCTTTTCCACCATTTACTGCCACAAGACGTGGATTAGCTAAAATTTCCGCATTACCTTGTTGAATAAGAAAATTTAAAATTGCGGTTAAATGTGTCAAGCGGGCAATTTCACCAATTGTGAAGACTGCCGGAGGAGCACTCTCTGCAAATATTATGCTATCAGACCACTTTATACCTAGCTGCCTCAAAGAAGAAAGCTTCACTTCTACCACTTGAACGTCTATTTGTATTAAATTTTCACAACGTATAGAGAATATAAAAAATGCGCTCTCCAATAGGTATAGAATAAAGAAAAATGCGAAATATTTTTTCATCTTACAATTCCAAACCTTTCTGCAATAAGCACGTTTAATGAGTATAGCTCAATAATTTTCGCCTCTAGCAGGTTACTGCTAATAACTTCAATAATACCGAAAGATGGGCGGTAACCGCGTTTATCCACAGATTTTAAATGTCCAGGATTGAAAAGCATCACATCATTTATTTTTTCTATAGCAGGCACGTGCGTGTGACCATAAAGAACAACATCTACCAGCTTCTTTTGGATAACTTCTTCCGGCTTTATATCTTCTGGGGAGTCGTTCACGTGTGAAGTTTTCGTATGTGTTAAAAGGAACTTTACACTGCCAATCTCTTTTATTATGCGATGCGGTATAGTCCTATCCTTATAATGTTGGCAAAAGACACCAGGAACGGATACAACATTGAAGTCATTCCTAAACATTTCGGCATCCTCGCACTCGTCTCCTAAGTGCACCACTACATCAATCCTGTCCACGTTACCTGTAATCTTCCGAAAAGTTTCTTTATCGCTGATTATGTTCTTCAACTTATTTATATTTCCTACATCATTATGCGTATCTGAAACTACGCAGATAGTAATAACATCTCCCATATTTTATTTCCATCTCACTTTATAAGGCCGTAATTTTTGAGTGCTTGGTGCAATTTTTCTTTATTTTTCTCATCCATAGAGACTAATGGTAAACGTAGCTCATCAGAACATAACCCTAACATGCCCATTGCTGTCTTTATAGGTATAGGATTTGTCTCGATAAATAATGCTTTGACCAAAGGGAACATTTTGAGATGCAACTCTCGCGCTTTCTCAATATTACCTCTAAACCAGTGTTCACATAAATCATGTGTATCTCGTGGAAGAATGTTCGCAATTACAGAAATCACTCCTTTCCCGCCGACAGAAAGTATTGGCAATGTCAATGAGTCATCTCCTGAGAATACAGAAAAGTTAAGTTCTGCAGTATTACGCACAATCTCGCTCACCTGGTCAAGGCTACCGGAAGCTTCCTTCACTCCAATGATGTTTTTATGGGCTTTAGCAAGAGTGAGTATTGTTTCCGGAGAAATATTTACACCAGTGCGGCCAGGTATGTTGTAAAGTATAATAGGAATGTCCACATTTTTAGCAATAAAACTATAATGCTCATAGAGTCCTTTCTGTGTAGGTTTGTTATAATAAGGTGCTACAAGCAGGACAGCATCCGCGCCTATTTCCTTTGCATGCTTGGTCAACTCGTAAGTCTCGCGTGTAGAATTTGAACCTGCACCTGCTATTACTGGAATACGCTTCTTTACAGTCTCAACTACAATACGTATAACTTCAATATGCTCTTTATAAGACAACGTCGCAGATTCGCCTGTTGTTCCACAAGGTAAAATAGCATCTGTGCCATTATTTAAATGGTACTCAACAAGTTCCCTTAGTTTCTCTTTATCAACTTCGTTATTTTTGAATGGTGTAACTAAAGCAACACAGCTTCCAGTAAACATTTTTTATTTTTTGTCCCTCCTTTCTTCTTTTTTTATTTCCTGCCTTTTAAGAAATTGTTTTAATTCGTCGTCGTCGGGATAAATCTTTAACGCATTCTCCCAAATCTCCTTTGCTTTATCGGCTTTGTTAAGTGCGTAGTATGCAGAGCCTAAGCGTTTCAAAGCTAATAAATTTGTAGGCTCAAGTTCTAATATCTCATTACACTCTATGATACACTTCTCATATTTCGCATCGTATATATACTCAAGTGCGGTACGCAACTTCTGTTCTATAAAAGGGATTCCGGGAATAATAGTTATCGTCTTCCACACCGAAGTAAATTCCTTCTCTAAAACAGAAAGAAATTTTTTTATTGCATCATTTTCTGGCGAAAGCTGTGATGCGTAAATACAAGCATTTATAGCAGTCTTAGGGTTGCCTTTAGGATTAAGATAATTGCTTACACTTAGCCGTATAAGAGAAGAAACTTTATCTGCACCTGTGCAATTATTAAAAATTTCCGCCACTAAGCTAAGTTTCGCTATAATATTTTGTTCTACATACATTTCCATCCCTGTGTCACCAAATTGTTTTTTTAACAAATCAATTACATCTTTATAACTTCCTTTATTAGTAAGGGCTTCAATTTCCTTAAGAAGGTTATTGTATTTTTCCTGTAATTTTGCTTTCGTGTGTTCTATATATTTTCGTGGAGGTAGCTGCTCAGGAGCTATTTTGAGTATCTGTTCCCAGCAAAAAATGGCTTTCTCGTACTCTGCAGCATTAAAATGCTTTGCCGCCATCTCATAATAAGATTTTATAAGCGCCATTTTCTCCCTCTGAGAAAGCTCTTCTCTACCTTTGGCGTTGTACTGTCGGGAGAAAGCATGTGCTGAAATAAAAAAAATTATAAGGGAAATAAAAAGATACTTTATCTTCACTACTTCCCTATACACTTTTTCATTTCTCCCTAACTATGCTTATCTCAATTCTACGATTTTTAGCACGATTTTCTTCTGTGTCATTCGGCACAATAGGTTTATACTCGCCATAGCCATATAAAGAAAAACGCTCCGGTGAAAGTTTCTCCTTGTCTATAAAGTATTTCACGACGCTGAAAGCTCTTGCTGCCGAAAGCTCAAAATTGGAACTATATTTTCCACCTCTGCTGATTGGTATATTATCGGTATGTCCTTCAACTATGACTTTGTTTTTTATTGTTTTCAATGAGCTCGCTATTTCTTTTAATATATCTATCGCCTCTGGGGTTAACTCTGCACTACCCGATGGGAACAATACAGGCGAAGGTAAAAGTATTTTTATATATTGTGCATTTATCTCTACAGTTGCAACCCTTCTCAACTCATCTGCAAGCTCTGTAGCAACTTGTGCTTCTTGCAATTTGTTCTCTATTTTGCTTGCTTTTTGTTCTGTTTTTGCTAAGGCAGTCCTTTGCAGGTCAATTAACACCTTTTCATACCTAATGCCACCAATAATTGAAAATCCGTAAAGCAAAAGGAAAAATATCATCAAAATGGTCAATAGATTACAATACGTGACCATCCAAGACGAAGGGTCAATAACAGATCTTATATCTTCAACATAACCTTTCTCGCGTCTCATCTTTTTCTAATTTTATTTCACTATATAAATCTCTATTCTACGATTTAAGGAACGACTTTCTTCTGTATCGTTTGGAGCGATAGGCTTATATTCACCATAACCCGCTATAGTAAATTTTTCTGCCGGTAACCTTTTTATTACAGTAAAATACTCTAATACGCTCAATGCCCTCGCTATAGATAATTCCCAGTTAGAACCATATTTTCCTCCAATGACAGGTAAATTATCCGTATGTCCTTCAATTATTATCTTATTTGGCAAAAGTTTTATGATACGTGCAATATCGTCAAGTATTTTCAACATCTTAGGGTTAAGTTCTGCACTGCCTAAACTAAATAACACCGGTGTTTCTAAAGTTATTTTCACAAATTGTTCTGATATATCGAGTTTTGCATACTTAGCAAATTCTTCATGTTTGGATATTTCTTCCATAGCAGACTTTGCCTCTTCAGCACGCAATTTTTGCAAAACAGACTCTGCACGTATTTCTACCTTTCTATCTCGTGAAATGGCACTCTGCAAACCATCCACAAACTGCATACGTTCCATTTCGGTAAGGCGCGTAGAAGCATACATCATCATAAAAAACAATGTCAGGTTTGTCACCATATCGGAGAAGATAGTTAACCAGATAGGACTTACTTTCCTTACAGATTTCGCAGGCATTTGAAGTATCTAATTTTTTATTTTTGTTGCCGTATTTGCAACTCTTTTTCTTTAAGTTTTGATGATAAAAAGGCTTCTAACTTTTTCTCAGTCAGCAGAGGAACGTCACCTTTCTGTATTGAAAGTATACCTTCGGTTATAAGTTCCATGTTTAATACTTCATCTTCGCTGTATTCTGAAAGTTTAACCGCTACCGGCAAGAATAAGAAGTTTGCGCCAAAAATACCATAAAAAGTTGTAGTTACGGCAACTGCCATTGAAGCACCCATAGTTTTTGGGTCGGTCAAATTTTTCAATACCTGCACTACACCAATAAGTGTTCCCAACAGGCCAAATATAGGTGCTACGGTCGCCATCATACGGAAAACACTGCTAACTTTCTGGTGCCGCTGCTCTACATAAATAATTTCTTTTCTTAAAGTATCTTCCACAATGTCAGGTTCGAAGCCATCAATAAGCATCTGAACTGCGTTATGAAAAAATTTATTCTTTATGTTGTGAATATCATTTGTGAGAGCTATTACACCATTCCTACGAACACGCTCGCACATCGTAACTAATTGCTCTATAGTTTTTAGCGGTGATGGGCGGCTTGTAGGGAAAAATGCCAATCTGAAGGCCTTTGGTATCTCTTTTAAGACAGAGAAAGGATATGCGATAAAAGTGCTTGCTATTGTGCCACCAAAGACTAAAACAAATGCATCACTATTAAACAGCAGATGTACTATATCACCACGCCACATAACATAATACACTACACCTGCACCTAATAGTAGTCCACATATTGTCATTACATCCATAAAAATAATCCTCTGCCTCCTTTATAAATTGTATTTTATCATTTAGTAGGTGTTGACTTGTACGTTTTTATAAGAAGGACAACTTGACGCTTTATAAGATTAAACTGTTCTTCTGTCAAAGGACGCCCTAACTCTATCTCTTGCTGTAGCCTTTGCCGTACACCTTCAGGAAGTGAATTTAATATTTTATCCTTCACCTCTACAGAGGAGCTTTTAAGCATCTGAGAAAAAGCAGCGTAACCAACTTGTTGCAGAATTGTAATTATTGCCTGTGGTGGTAGAGAAAGTATATCTTCAAAACTGACTACCTGGGTTCTTATTTTGTTAAACATTTCAGGAGCGTGTTGCCGTAAAACATTTAAAATTGAATTCTGCAGCGCCTTATCTACAGAATTTAACAAGTTGAGTAGCGTATCTTTACTATCATAGAAAAACTCAAGTTTCTCTTTTATGCGTTTCTCTACAGACCTTAAATTTTCCGGACTAATACTTTCCTTATCCATTTTACTGAGATATAAAGATAACTCATTTTTGTATTTTACGTCTAAGGAATTAAATATAAAAGAAGCTATTTCAGGAGAAATGTAATTCATAACAATGGCATTAACTTCTACAGGTTCCGATTGCAGTATTTTAAGTAAAGCTTCTTTATTCCCGCTATTTATAAATGAAAAAGGCCTATTATTTTCAGAAGAAGGTGTTTTCTGAAATGGCGCAAAGTTAGCAGATGTAAGAGCAAATGGTGATGCTACTGGTGCAGTCCCAATAGCAGTAAACCCATTAACACCTGTTCCTGTAGTTGCGGTTCTTTCTTGTCCTGCACGTAATATGTTAATTATATTATTTACCACACCTGGAGGTAATATTTTGAACGGGTTGAAAAAAAATATCATAGATGAAACTACAAATATAAACAACAAAAGTATAGCTACTACATAATAGATATGCGGAGGGTATAAAAGTTCTTTATATGTGAAAGTAGATTTATAAAACTCCATCTGTTCAAAGACGAGCTCATCGCCACGAGAAAAGTCTATCCCTAAAAGTCCTACTGTTACTTTCTTAGCAATATCAACCACTGTTTTTGGTACTTTTTTATCCAATATAACCGTTGCAGAAAGTCTCTTTATCATAGTGCGCGTTTCACCTAAATCAAGTGGTGCCAACAGCTCCTCAATCTTTTTCTCAGCAATGCTCTCCTTCACTGGAACACCGGGTAGTATGGTTTTAAGTTTTTTGGCTTCTTGTGAAAATAGCTCTTTCTTTTCTTTCTCGCTATAAAGTTGTGCATTCACTATCACAATGAGCTTATCTGTACCAGTAATCTCAACTAATACCTTCCTTAGGCGCTCCTCTAAAGATGCCTCAATAGATAATTTTTTTTCTATGCTCGTATCCGTCTCTGCCAAAATGTTTATTGAAGATGTGAAAAGAATCGCAAAGCAATATAAAAACTTCCGTAAAGGAGCAGTTTTATTGGTATCCATATGTTCTTTTGTTCCTTATGTAGGATAATTATACTAAATCATATTTAATTCTTTCAAATATACTATTATTTTGCCACAAATAAAGCACAGAGAATATAAAATTTTATACAGAGAAAATTCTATAAATAAAACACTTTATGTATTTTTTATCTATGACTTTGTATCTTTGTGGAAAAGAAAAATAAATAAATTTGCACTCATTAATTCATCAATTGAATAATTTCATTTTTATCTGTAGATTTTCTTGAATTTATGCTTATCCATTGCACAACTTTTCGTCCAATGTGGATGGGGACGAGAAGAAGTATAAAAGAGATTTTTTAAATCCTTGAGAAATATGGTTTCATTTTTATAGCATTTGTGTTTAAAGAAACAGATCTACACGTTGGGAAAAACGCAAAAGATTAATTAAGAAGGAGGAATAGTGTTTGTCCTATATGGAGAACTTTTGGAGCAAAAAAGAGTTATGGTAACGGGAGGGTCCGGCTTTTTGGGCTCTTACGTGGTTGAGAAGCTGCAGGAAAAAGGTTGTAAAGAGATTTTCATTCCCAGAAGTAAAAATTACAACCTTGTGGAAATGGAAGGAGTGAAAAGGGCTTACCAAGACGGGAAGCCAGATATTGTGATACATTTAGCCGCAGTAGTAGGCGGCATTGGTGCAAATAGAGAAAACCCGGGTAAGTTTTTTTATGATAATTTGATGATGGGCGTGCAAATGATGGAAATGGGCAGACGTTTCGGTATAGAAAAGTTTGTCGCTATAGGCACTATATGTTGTTATCCTAAATTTACGCCCGTGCCGTTTAAAGAAGAAAATTTATGGATTGGATATCCTGAGGAGACAAACGCACCTTATGGATTAGCAAAGAAGATGCTTCTTGTACAATCACAAGCATACCGACAACAGTATGGCTTCAATTCTATATTTTTGATGCCAACAAACCTCTACGGCCCAAGAGACAACTTTGATCCACAAAGATCACATGTCATACCTGCGATAATAAAGAAATGCTTTGATGCTATTGACGAGGGGGCTGATAAGATAGTCGTTTGGGGTACTGGTAAGGCAACACGCGAGTTCTTATATGTTGAAGACTGTGCAGAGGCAATTATATTAGCTACTGAGAAGTATAATAAGTCAGAACCTGTAAATATAGGTACTGGTTTTGAAATCTCAATAAAAGACTTGGTAAAGTTAATCTTGAAATACACTGGATTTAACGGTGACGTTGTGTGGGACACTACAAAACCTGATGGCCAACCTAGACGGTGCCTCGATGTTTCAAAGGCAGAGAAAGAGTTTGGCTTCCGTGCAAAGACAAGCTCTGAAGAGGGACTACAAAAGACTATAGAATGGTATAAAGAAAACATATGGAAAAAGAAGAGATAAAATCTTACTTTAACTCTATCGCTAAAAGACGCGACTATTGGCGTAGGCGTAATTGGTACTACCATAAAGAGCTTGAGCGGTTTTTTAAATTCATAATCCCGGAAAATAGCTCAGCATCTGTAATAGAAATCGGCTGCGGAACTGGAGACTTAATAGCAAGTTTGAACTGTAAAAATAGTGTCGGGATAGATTTTAGCGAAGAAATGATAAAAATTGCGAAAGAAAAATATCCACATATAGAATTTTACGTAGATGATATTGAAAATTTATCTTTAAGCCGTAAATTCGATTTTGTAATTATGCAGGACCTCCTTGGGCATCTGTCAGATGTATATTTGGCGTTTAGAAATTTAAGGAAAATCACTACTAAGAAGACAAGAATAATAATTACAACCTACAACCATTTGTGGGAGCCGATAATACTTTTTGCTGAAAAGCTTGGACTTAAGATGAAACAACCGTACCAGAATTGGCTACCACTACAGGTAATTGAAAACCTTCTCTATCTTAACGACTACGAAGTTGTAAAAAAGGGGTTCCGTTTTCTTTTTCCAATTTATATACCACTAATCTCCAATTTCATAAACAGGTGCATTGCAAAACTGCCTATAATAAAAATATTTTGTCTAGTTTGTTTCATAATAGCTAAGCAAACACAACGGCAGGCTGAGAAAGAAGAATATTCATGTTCAATTGTAATTCCTTGTAGAAATGAAGCAGGAAACATTGAAGAAATTGTCAAAACGTTGACAGTCCCTGCAAAAAATGTAGAAATAATTTTTGTTGACGGTGCCTCTACAGATGGCACTGTTGAGAAAATAAAAGAGATGGCAGAAAAATTTAAAAGCAAGAATATAAAGCTCATACATCAAGGTGGCCCTTTCGGCAAAGCAGATGCCGTTCGGAAAGGTTTCGATGCCGCCAATGGTGATATTCTTATTGTCCATGATGCAGACCTGACCGTTCCTTCAGAAGATGTAGTAAAGTTTTATACAGCCTTAGCGGAAGGCAAAGGTGAATTTATAAATGGCACGCGCTTAGTGTATCCTCTTGAGAAGGGCGCTATGCGTCTTCTAAACATGTTAGGTAACAAAATATTCAGCATACTTTTTACCTGGATTCTGGAACAAAGAATAACAGACACGCTTTGTGGGACAAAAGCGCTTTTTAAGGACGATTACTTTCGCATCAAGGTAGGAAGAAAATTTTTTGGTGATTTTGACCCGTTTGGCGATTTTGATTTACTTTTTGGCGCTGCAAAGTTGAATTTAAAAATTGTAGAAATGCCGGTAAGATATAAAAGAAGAACATATGGGGAGACAAAAATAAGCCGATGGAAGCATGGCTGGCTTTTGTTAAAGATGTGCATTATCGGATTTAGAAAGTTTAAGTTGCAATAGACAGAAGAATGAATAATAGAATTGAACAGGAAATCTTACATGGCAGGAAAATCTCAAATAAGGCGGAGTTCATTTGGGGCTGGGGGACACCTGCCGGTAAAAAACGTGCTGAAAGGAGGGCAAATTATTTTGTTGTCTTCGGCGATATAAGAGAAGGGAAAAAAGTATTAGAGATTGGTTGTGGAATGGGAATATTTACTAAAAAACTTGCACATACGAAGGCATACATTGTCGCCATAGATATTTCTCCTGACCTAATACAAAGAGCTACGAATGAAGTAAAGTGTGACAATGTATCTTTTTATATAGATGATGTGGAAAATATGAGATTTGAAGATAGTAGTTTTGATTGTGTGGTAGGGAGTTCTGTGTTGCATCATTTAAATTTAAGACGCGCTTTATTAGAAATTAACCGTGTGCTTAAAAAAAATGGGAAAGCGATATTTACGGAGCCCAATATGTTGAACCCGCAGATAATATTACAAAAAAACATAAAACCTATAGGCAAAATTTTAGGTGATTTACCCTCAGAAACAGCTTTCTTTAGATGGCAGTTAACGAAAATTTTTCTGGAAGCAGGTTTTAAAAAAGTATCAATTAAGCCATTTGATTTTCTTCATCCGTGGGTGCCACAATTTTGTATAAAAGGCATTGAGAAAATAGGTTTGCTTTTAGAAAAAATACCTATAATAAGGGAAATAGCAGGCTCGTTACTTATAATAGCTGAGAAGTGAAAATACAATTGAATTCGTTAATATTTTTCCTTTGCATTTTAAGTTATATAATTTATCCTGTTTGGTACGTACCGAGGATTTTTGTCAATAGGGTAGTTTTGTTTAATCTATTTTTTTTAATTGCGATACTATTACTTATTAGCCCGTTAAAAAGGTATTCAGTCAAAATTCCACTATTAAAAATTAGGAAGCACTTCTTCACAGAAAATACTGCTAATATTACAATTCTTCTTATAGTGGTGTTGCTACATATACCTTTTTGGACATTACCAATACACACAGGTGGTGATGAACAGTCGCACGCTGGGCCAGCAGCCTTCCTTTTAGGAAAACTGGACACAATAATTCCTATAGAAGTGCTCAGAATAGCCTCTTATTTCTTTATTATTTTAGTTGTATACATCGTTTGGTATTTTATAAAAAAAGAAAAAATTATTCCAATTCTACCCAAAATTAATGTCCGTTTATTGCTTTTTATTTGTTACATAGGACTGAATATGTATTTCGTTGCAGTAAATCATTTAAAAGTGATTGACAAGATTGGCAAATGGGAAACAATTTTAAGATATCCACCAATGTCGAAGTTTATGTACTTGTCTGGATACATACTATTTGGTATTCACGAAATAGTACCCAGAGTTATTCAGTTTGCCTTTATTGCCATGACGGCACTGGTTTTGATCAAAATAGCAAAATTGTCATACACAAAAATTAGCTCTTCCATATTTTTAGCCACAACGTGCTTTTTCCCAACATTTTTCAATTTATCTAATTTTTCTGAACTAGAGGCTGGTACAGTGTTTTTCTTCGCACTCACGACTTATCTCTACTTGAGATCTATTAAAGAGAAAAGCATTGAGTATATATTTTATTGTCTAACAATCTTGGCAATAGGCATGCTTTATAAGCGATTGCTTTTAGGATGTATCATCATTTTATTACTGTGGAGTGTATATTTCTATTATGCGGACGAAACACAAAGAAAATTCTATCTGACGTATATTAAGAATTTATGGATACCGGCTATTTTTGGACTTCCTTTTATTGTGGTCAGTTGGGTTTATGGTGTAAGAGGTGCTGGCTTAATGTTACATAATTTCTTAGACCCTGCCGTCCTTGTGTTAAATTTAAAATGTATCTTTTACACATTAGGTACTGTTCTAACTTCACTTATAGCAGTCTCTACATTTTATTGTATTGTTAAATCTGGGTTTAAGTCCTATATTATAAATTTCATGTTATTCCTTTTTGTGCTCTATTATATTATGATTTCAGGAACGTCGGCAGTAGGATATGTGAGGCACGCACAACCTTTCTATCTGCCGTTAGTGTTTTTTTGTTGTATCTTTCTGTCAGATATAGCAGGCAAGATTAACTCAAAAGTAACATCTACTGCCCTCATTATTTTCATTATGTGCATTTTTATTTATCATTCTGTATTGGAAGAGCACCCTTTTCAGCGGAAAACGCTATCAAACCGTTCAGAAAGTGTCTATCCATACAATCATTTAATGGAATATATAAAACATAACGTAACCTTACCAATAAGCATATACGCTCCAATGGAGTGTGAGCCAAGCCATTTCTACTTGGCTAAATATAAACTTGTGAATAAAGTCCAGTGGGAACGCAAAATACAGGGAGAACTAACAACTGAGTCAATCATACAGTACATGGAAAACAAAAAAATTGACTTCCTTTTTCTTCCCAATGTGAAGGAGTTTGAAAACATAATAAGAGAGATTTTTAGTTCGAAAAAATTCTATTTGCATAGGGGGTTTAACTACAATGGCAATATGGGATTTCTTTTTTCGAAAAGATTAGAAGTTCGTAGAAATAAAAATCAAAATTCTCTTTGAACAACTAAACAAGTTACAAGCAAACTTTGAGCAAAAAAACAAAACATAGCCTTACCAAATGAATAAAGTAGAGTATATAGAACACACTGCAGATATTGGTATAAAAGTATACGCAAATAATTTATCTGCACTATTTGTATATGCTGCAAAAGGTATGTTTTCCATCATTTATGAAGAGCTTGACACACTACAACAAATAACCTCTCCTGAGAAAAGCGTGAAAATTGAAACTACTGGGGGTGACTACGAAACACTGTTAATCTCTTGGCTTAACGAGCTATTATACTACTCCTCAGTAGAAAAAGTATTATTCTACAAGTTTAATATTCTATACCTCACAACACCTGCAGCAAATGAAGGAAACTTTTCTCTTTCTGCGGAAGCCTTTGGCAAGAAACTTAGCTCGCTTGGCATAAAACCACACATAGAAATAAAAGCTGCAACTTACCATAAACTTAAAATTACACATACTACGGAAGGGATACATTGTGCAGAAATTTATTTTGATGTATAGCAACGCGCGTTTCTAAAAAATGATAGACTTGAAATTTATGCATTTAGCTCTGGAAGAAGCAAAAAAAGCTTATGAAGAAAACGAAGTACCTGTTGGAGCTGTAATTGTATATAATAATAAAGTCATCTCAAAGGCACACAACAAAACAATCACCTTACTAGACCCGACAGGACATGCAGAAATAATAGCCCTCCGGAAAGCATGTAAAAAGTTCAATAACTATCGCTTGCCACAAGAAACTACACTATATGTTACAGTGGAGCCTTGTGTAATGTGTTTAGGAGTAATTTTATGGGCTCGCGTAGGAACTTTAGTTTACGGGGCAGATGAGCATAAATTTGGTGCCATAAGAAAATATTTACATAACGATAAGTTACTCATCGAAAATTATCCAAAAGTGAAAGTTGTCCGTGGACTTTTGAAAGAAGACGCTGCAGCCTTAATGAAACAATTTTTTTCTGCACAGAGAACCAGGGCGACATTTTAGCAGAACTTTTTCAGAAAGACTCATAGAAATAAAAACCATGTTCTATCTTTCTTAATAAAAAGAAAAAGTGAGTATATATGGTTCAAAAAAAATTCTTTATCTTTTCGTATATATATTCAACCTCACCTTCTGTAAGTTCCGGGAACATTGGTAAAGACAATACTTCTTTGGATAACTGCTCGCTGACTGCAAAATCACCCTCTGTGTGGCCTAAGAACTTGAAACAAGGCTGTAAGTGTAACGGCAAAGGATAGTGTATGCCAGTAAAAATACCCTCCTCGTAGAGGTATTTGTGTAACCTGTCTCTTTCCTTTACACGAATTACATACAAATGATACACTGATGCGCAATACTCTCTTTTTATTTTCATAGGAGTGATGGGCAAATTTTTAAGTAATTCATCGTACAAGTTTGCAAGTTTACGTCGCCTGTCATTCCAAATATCTAATCTCTTCAATTTTACTCTCAATATTGCGGCTTGCAAAGTATCCAACCGCATGTTATAGCCTAACAGCTCATGTGTATATTTCTCTCTACGGCCATAGTCACGTAATAGCCTTATCCGCTCTGCAATGCTATAGTCATCTGTAACAACTATACCTCCGTCGCCATAAGCACCTAAATTCTTTGATGGGTAAAAACTAAAACATCCTACTACACCCATAGAACCGGCCTTTTTGGTGTCACCTTTGTAGGAGTACACGGCACCGTGTGCCTGTGCCGCATCTTCTATTATGTAAAGATTGTACTTTTTTGCTATCTCTATTATTTTCTCCATATTAGCGGGCTGGCCGTAAAGATGCACTGGAATAACGGCTTTTGTCTTCTCTGTTATGCTTTTTTCTATTTTCTCTACATCTATATTTCCCGTCTCCTCTTCTACATCGACAAAGACAGGCACTGCCCCTACATAGCACACTGCTGCAGCCGTAGAATAATACGTAAATGTTGGCACTATCACCTCGTCCCTCTCAGTTATATTTAATGCACGTAAGGACAGTTCCAATGCTGCAGTGCCAGAACTCACACTAATTGCATATTTAGTACCACAGAATTTAGCAAACTCCTGCTCAAAAAGTTCTACCTCTTCACCTAAAATAAAATCGCCTCGCTCCAGTACTCGCGCAGTCGCTAAATCTATTTCTTCTTTCAACTCGTTATACTGCCGCTGTAAATCAATCAAAGGAATCTTGTTTTTCATTGTCATTTATATTCTCCTTCTGCTACCAGGCTTCATAAGGGGTATATTTTGTTTACAAAGTGGGCAATCTTCCGCTTCGTAGTTTTCTATAGAAATTTTCGCTAGCGAAACTATTGGTATATTTGCGTCTAACTTTACATTTTCACTCCTGTCCACAATACATATCACAGACAAAATTTTATCTGTGAACCTCTTAACAATATTTATAACTTCATTTGTTGACAATCCTGTAGTAATTACATCTTCCGCAATTATGACCTTATCTTTAGGGTAAATTGCGAAGTTACGCCGTAGGGACATGTTGCCGGTGTTAGGATCGCGCTCTGCAAATATTGCGCGTACGGTTTCACCTGAAAAAGTGCGTGCCAACTCGTACCCCCAAATTATACCACCTAATGCCGGTGAGACTATGACTGTTGGCAACTCGTTTCTGTAATAGGATAAGAAAATTTCTTTTGCGCGGTTCGCAAGATTATTCGTCACCAGAGGGTACTGCAATACTTGCGCACACTGTATATAGTATTTACTATGCAATCCCGAAGATAGCACAAAATGCCCCTCTAAAAAAGCACCACACGACTTCAATAAATCAACTACGTCTCCTGTAAATTCCTCCATTTGTTAACTCCTTCATTTAGAAGTATGTATTTCTACGGCAGTATCGTCAGAGGTAACAAGTTTTATTGTTATTTTATCTTTACAAATTTTGTAAGAGCTCGTATCTAAACCATTTATTTTAACACGTCTCACGTTGGTTATTTTGTTGAAACATAACACGTATTCTTTCTTCAACGATTTCGGTATAAAGAAGAAGATTTTATTTTTCTCTCTATAGCCACTGAAGTTTACCATTTCAAAGTCGTCTTGATACGTAAATTCTGCTTTGTTTTCTAAATATATATCAAGGATTAACTTCTTTTCAGGCTCGTTGACTATAAATTCCCTATCTTTCCCATAAATAATTATAGAATCGTTTTTTATAAAGATGGGCAATTCTTCAAGTTTAGCAAAGTATTTAATATTTATTGGCCCTTGGTACTCTTCCTTAGTCCAAAAATTTATCCATTTACCCTCAGGAAGGTATATATTTCTTGTGTTGGTCTCGCTAAAAATGGGCGCTATTAGCAATTCTCTACCAAATAAATATTCTAAGTCCTGTATATAAACATTAGGGTCGTGTTGATATTCTAACACTAATGCACGAATTATTGGCAGACCTGTCTTGCTCGCAATGTATGCATATGAATATATATAAGGCAGCAGCCTATATCGCAATTTGGCATAAAATTTGAATATTTTTAGTGCACGTGGGCCGAACTCCCATGGCTCGCGTGGTGTTGTACCGTGACAGCGTGCATGTGAGCAAAAAAGCCCAAACTGTGCCCATCTTATGTATAGTTCTGGTGCAGGTTTGCCCCAGAAGCTACCTATATCGTTACTCCAGAAAGCCCCTCCCGAAAGACCATAACTTAAACCAGCACGTATAACCTGTGCCAGCGCCTCAAAAGTTCTCTGTGAATCCCCAGACCACTGTAAAGGATACTTTTGTATACCAGCATATCCGGAACGTCCCCAGATTACACCTCTTCCGCCATAGTGCTGCTTCACAACCTCATAAACAGCTTTTTGGTAAAGCAACGGGTACAAATTGTGCATCTCTTTTCCTGTCATACCATTATAATATTTAGCATCTATTGGAGACCATTCGCCATAATCTGGTTTAAATGTGTCCACACCCATTTTTAACAATTTAATATGCATCTCCTGGTACCATTTTACTGCCTCCGGGTTGCTAAAATCTACAACAGTCAAGTCCTCTAATTTGCTATGTATACCTCGCGAAGGTAACGTAAGCTCCACACACGCAGGGACGTAATTCTTGTCAAAATCGCTGTCAGCTCGTGCAGGAAAAAGTTTTTTCTTTAACCCCTCCTGGTAACGGTTAAATTTTTTATGCACGTGCGGATTCTCCCAAAGACATATTTTTATACCTTGCTTGTGAAGGTTATCTATGAATTCTTTCGGATTAGGGAAAGCCTCTTCATCCCATTCAAATTCGCAAAAGTTGTCTATATTAACCTCTTTTCTACCTTTCAGCCACAAAGGATCAAGATGTATCACGTCAAAGGGTATTTTATATTTTTTCATTTTCCTAACAACTTCTTCAACTTCTTTCCTTGACTTATACATGCAACGCGACATCCACAAACCAAATGACCACTTTAGAGGAACTTCGGGCTTGCCAGTCAGTTCTGTATACTTATAGATTATTTCCTTAAACTCAGGGCCATAAATAAAAAAATAGTCCAACTGTGTAGTATCATAAATTTCAAAGCTATAAGATATAGAAGATACAGAGCCGAAATCGTAAACTATCCTGTTAGTAGAGTTGATAAAAATTCCGTAACCCTTTGTGGAGAGGAAAAATGGTATATTTTTATAACTAATATCTGTGGTATTCAAACATATAGGGTCCGACGACCAAGACTCTAATTTCCTGCCCTTTTTATCTAACGGCATAAACTTCTCACCTAAGCCAAATATATGTTCTTCCGGGAAAAGCTTCACAGTTTCCCTGACTATTATCTCTTTGGTTTCTTTATTAATACTATATCCTATGGGGTAAATTACGAAATTATTATCTGCACGCACATCGTTCACATTCTCCTCAAAGACAACTTCTTTTTTATCATTGAGAACTTTCAATTGCCAAGGATCCTTGGTTATTACCACTTCCAACTTGCCAAATTTTACATTAATTTCTCCCTTGTTATCTCTTATTTTAGCTTTTTTATCTATCTGTTTCTCTAACTCGTCCTCGTTAAATAAAACGTTTCGCAACAAGTCCCTCTCTTCGTCACCAACATGCATCTTCAGCCTAAACATGTTATTTTTGTAAAAATACAACTTCACACTCATATCTTCACACTTTATCTCTAAAAAGCCTTCGCCTTTCCTCGCTTTTTCCACTTTCTTCAAGTAGCGATGCTCCATCCAAATTCTCTCCTTTCTATAACTCCCTTAAAGAAGTAATTGTTTTAGCTAAAATTGCTAAAATTATACATAATATAGCAAAAAGAAAATCAACACTAAGATTTCTTAATTTGGCAACTTCATCTTTAACCGAAGGATTTAGTATAATAATTGCTCGTTATATTTTTCTATTGCCATGGAAGATAAAATAATCATTCGCGGTGCAAGACAACACAACTTGAAAAACATAAATTTAGAACTTCCGCGAAACAAGCTCATTGTGATAACAGGCGTCTCCGGATCGGGCAAGTCGTCCTTAGCTTTCGATACAATCTATGCGGAAGGGCAGCGGCGCTACGTAGAGTCGCTTTCTGCGTATGCAAGGCAATTCCTTGAATTAATGGACAAGCCTGATGTGGAACTTATAGAAGGTTTATCGCCAGCTATCGCAATACAGCAAACCCCGCCATCGCATAATCCACGCTCTACAGTGGGCACAGTAACGGAAATTTACGATTACTTGCGGTTATTATACGCTAAAATAGGAAAGCCGCATTGTCCACAGTGTGGAAGACCCATTACACCTATGTCAACGCAACAAATCATCTCTGCAATTCTGTCTTTTCCAAAAGAGACCAAATTACAAATTCTTGCGCCGTTAGTGCGTGGCAGGAAGGGTGAATACAGAGAACTTTTTCAACGTTTACGTCGTGAAGGGTACACACGAGCACTGATAGATGGTAAGGTTCGTTCTCTTGAAGAAGACATCAAACTTAGAAGGTACCAGCTACACAATATTTCCGTAATAGTCGACCGTGTAATACTAAAAGACGACGTAAAGACACGTCTTACAGACTCTGTAGAAACGGCACTCAAACTTTCCGACGGTATAATACAAATCATCTACGAGAAACCTTCCGAAAAAGAGAAAGAATTATTTTTGAGTGAGCATCATGGATGCGTATACTGCGGCATAAGTTTCCCGGAGATAGCGCCACGGCTCTTCTCTTTTAATTCTCCATATGGTGCATGTCCTGAATGCGATGGCTTAGGCAGTAAGTTAGAAGTAGATCCCGATCTTGTGATACCGGATAAAAAACTATCTATAGAAGAAGGGGCGATAGCCCCCTGGGATAACCCAATAACTACACGTAGACACCGCTGGAAATATTCCTGGAGAAATTATTACTATGAGATATTATCTGACCTGTCAAACCAATACAATTTTTCTCTCACAGAGCCTTTCTATAAACTGCCTAAAGATATACAAAATATTATCCTTTATGGCGACTACAATAGAGGTGGAACTTTTGAAGGCGTAATAAGAAACTTAGAGAGGAGATACCAAGAGACAGACTCAGACTATGTGAAAGAGGAAATTACCAATAAGTATATGAGAACACGCACGTGCCCAGCTTGTAAAGGTATGCGCCTAAAAAAAGAAGCCTTATGCGTCAAGATTGAAGGATTGAACATATATGAAGTTACGACAAAAACCGTAGACAAAGTGTTGGAGTTTATACGTAATTTAAAATTGACCGAGAAGGAAAAAATTATCACAAAGCAAATACAAAAGGAGATAATAGCTAGGTTAAACTTTTTGATAAACGTTGGTCTTGACTACATCACACTTGACAGGCCAACTGTAACACTTGCAGGGGGCGAAGCTGAACGTATACATCTCGCCACACAGATAGGTTCTGGCCTCGTGGGGGTATTGTACATTCTTGACGAGCCAACAATAGGGCTTCACCCGCGAGACAATAGACGTTTACTTAACAGCTTATTGCGGCTCAGAGATTTAGGTAACACAGTTATCGTAGTAGAACATGACGAAGAGGTCATACGTAGTGCAGATTGGGTAGTGGATTTAGGCCCTGGAGCGGGCATACACGGAGGAAATGTTGTCTACAGCGGGCCATTGGAAAACTTACTGTCATGCAACGAGTCAATAACTGGAATGTACCTAGGGAATAAAAGGAAAATACCTATTCCGGAAAAGCGCAGGAGTGTTTCTGAAGAAGATAAGTGGATAACAATTATTGGTGCTAGGCAATTTAATTTAAAAAATATCACAGTTAAAATACCATTAAGTAAATTTGTTTGCGTAACGGGCGTTTCCGGCTCAGGAAAGAGTACTTTAATTTATGAAATATTGTACAAAGGTCTAATGGCAAAATTATACAAATCAAAAGAGCTACCGGGAGAGCACGACAAAATATTAGGTGTGGAAAATATAGATAAAGTGATACTCATTGATCAAAGCCCTATTGGGCGTACACCGCGCTCTAACCCTGCAACATACACAGGAGCTTTCACTTACATACGGGAACTATTTGCACAAGTCCCGGAGGCAAAAGTACGAGGGTACAAACCTGGTAGGTTTTCATTTAACGTGAAAGGTGGGCGCTGCGAAAATTGTCGCGGTGACGGAGAAATAAAAATTGAAATGCAATTCTTACCTCCTGTATATGTGAAATGTGACGTTTGTGGTGGAAAACGTTTCAACGAAGAGACCTTAACTGTACGATATAAGGGGAAAAACATATATGAAGTTTTGGAGATGACGATAGAAGAAGCTTTAAATTTTTTTGCCAATATACCGCAGATAAAACGTATTCTGCAAATACTATATGACGTTGGCTTATCTTATATGAAGCTTGGACAACCTGCAACAACTCTCTCAGGAGGAGAAGCACAACGCATAAAATTGGCTGCAGAGTTATGTCGCCGCGCTACAGGAAAAACATTGTATTTACTTGACGAGCCTACAACAGGACTACACTTTGCCGATGTGGAAAAATTATTAAATGTTCTGCATAGATTGGTAGATTTAGGGAATACCGTGATAGTTATAGAACACAACCTTGAGGTGATAAAAACTGCCGATTGGATAATAGATTTAGGTCCTGAAGGTGGATATAGAGGTGGTGAAGTCATTGCAGAAGGCCCACCGGAAGTAGTAGCACAAGAACATAAATCTTACACAGGACAGTTCTTGAAGAAAATGTTAAACTTGTAATGGAAGAACACTCGTAAGTCTTCCCTTTGAATTCAGTTACTCTGCACACTAAACCACTGGCTATCTACTTTACTTCTGATGTTTTAAAAAATTCAACATGTCGGACAATCCCTCTACCTTGCCGACTGTAAGCGTCAAATACCACCTAAGACTGCTCTTTGGAGGTAAAGGAGCGAGACTGCCTTTTTCATCGCCCTCTATAAGATTCTCGGCATTACAGTTCGTAGGCTCAATAGCTGCGTTATAATGCCCACCCTCTGGCAGAAATGGAAAACCACCCTGGTTTATCCATACCCCTATGTAAGGAATAACCTCTTTTGGGAAAGTAAAAAGCATAAATTCTTTCGAGATAGGCTCATAGAAAGCCCCCCACCCTACGTTATCAAGCAAAGGTAATTTCTCTGTAAAGAACTTTTTTGCAACTCTTGCCGAACGCTCACCTATGTCAATGGAAAGTATCTTGTCTTCTTCTATGGTTAGCTTCCACGGCGAAATGTCATCTATAACAGTCGTTCCCCTGGGAAGTAAAATTTTCATTCCTGGAGCTACAGCAATCAGCGGGTGCGCCGCCCATATCACTTTCAATGGAAATGGGGAAAGATTTCTAACTGTGTAAAGTATTTTTATTTTATTATTACAGAGCGTGACAACTTTCTTAAAATAATACGGCAGTCGCACACCATATGTCTCGCATTCTACTTCTCTCCTATTTTTCGCAATTTTGCATTCCCAAGGTAGCGTCCATAGTTCGCCATGACAGGGTATTTTGATATTTTCCCAGGGCGACTCCGGGTAAAGACATTCACTAACTGTCGGGAAACAGTCGTCAAAACCACTCATGTCGTACTCTGCAAAAGATGCACCATACGGCGGCAACTTATAAGGTTCTACACTCTGCCAAAGCCATTCCCTGTTGGTAGGTTTATACACAATGGAAGCTATATTAGCGCCACGCTCAGGTAATATCACTATTCTCAATACCTCGTTCTCAACTTGTATGCTTTTTAGGTTACGATATGCTGCTTCCTTTATACATATTTTCCCCTCACCACACGCATCCGCAAAGAAAAACAAAACAACAAGAATAAAAGATAAAAGAAATCTCACTATATTCATAGGAAGAAAAAAATAAATATTCTACTTTTCTTCATAATTACCCAGTTACTTAATTCCTACACCAAAGTTTTGCTGCAAATTTTTCACCTCCCAGGATAGCCAATAGGAATTATGTACAAAGGGGCTTCATTCGCTGGCAAAACTAACACCTTGCTGACCTCATCATCAACAAATGCACCCACTGCTACAGAACCTAAACCTAACATCTCGCAAGTAAGATGTATATTTTGTGCAGCATGCCCAACTTCTATATGTACATATTGTATACCGCGTTTGCCATAGCGTGACGTTGTGCGCTCATACCTCGCAACAATAACTATGCTTACGGGAGCCTCGGCAATGAAATTTTGCCACAGCGCGGCCTCTGCAAGCTCTTCGCGTTTATCTTCATCTCTTTCACTAGCCACCCTCTTAATAATTTTATGCTCCTCCGGCACGTATTCAAATACACCAAATGAGCAAACTAAATACAACTTTAACGGGTAGGTAGCACCTGCAGAAGGCACCGTCTTAAAGCTCCTGTCTCTTTGCGTAATACCATACCCTGACCACAGTAGTAACGAAATATGTTCTACAGTAAGAGGCTCTTTTGCAAACTTGCGCACTGAGCGGCGAGTTTTTAAAACATCTATCAACGATTCTCTTACTATGAGAGCACCTTTTATACTCTCTATTTGTGGAAGCATATAAGCCTCATTTAAAGACAGAAGCTTTAGTTCTTCCATGGTTTGATCATCTTCTTAATTTAATTTTGTGTTTCTTAAGTTTTTCAATCATTCTTTTTTCGCGTTCTTTTCGCAACTCCTGCCAGCGCTTAATAACTTCAGCACGCACCCTCTCGCGCTCACGTATTATCTCTTTTATACGTCTTCGGTTAAGTTCTGCACGCTCACGTAAACGTTTTAAACGCGCTTTATAAGCCAACATTTGTGGTGTCACAGCATAGGGTTTCGTTGGGCGTTGCCGCAAACGTATGCTCACTTGCTCATTCGCTTTAACAACAATTTCCTCTGGCGAAATCATTCCATCTTCTTTATAGTAGTTGACAGAAACATCTCCATCAAATACTGCAACCTCGGTAATGTCTTCCTTAACTTCTGCAATATATTCTGTACCGCGAACTCCTATTACTGCAGTTGGTGTATGTAACTCAAGTTTACTCTTTGTACCTATAGCCTTTTTCACATTCGCAAGAATTCTCCCAATAAGCGCCTTTAGTTCTATCTTTTCTTCCTCTTCGCTCAGTAAAATAGACGACAACCTCAAATCGCTATCCTCCTCTATTTTCACAACTTGCCCGTTGTCAAATGTGATCTCTGCAAACGAGCCCTTACCTGCTTTAATCCTATCTCCTTCTTCTAAAGGCATATTTAATACTGCGGGATACCAGTCATTATCGCCTTGCCTTTGTACCATCACCATACCGCCAAGTTCAGTCAATGTAGCCTTACCATATGTACACGAAACCAATACGAAAGTTACTAAACCAAAAGTCAAAAAAATATGCATTTTCCCCTCCTTGTTATTATTTTTGATTATCTAAACCGATAAACCACCCACAAATACAACAATTAACATTTTTTGATACTTTCTCTTCACTCTCCACAAGAGCTGCAATTCTCCTTTTTTATTTTAGCCGTTGCGCAGTCGCGCGCAACAAACAAGTGATATTATATATAAATCACTAAATGTTTTCCAATAAAAATAAATGCAACGTTCTACCTTAAATCTTTATCATTAAAACCACCTTACAAAGCTTAACGTGGACAGAAAAAGTTTTGTTCAGAATCAACCCTAATAGGCAAGAAAGAGATGTTTCGCGGGATGAAACCTACAGATCAAAATATTATTTTTTACTACTCTACTTTTTTACTGTTATTATTAGCCCTTGACCTTTGTTGACAGATAGGATTAAGCGATTATTCTTTACCAGCAGTTCGGTAATTTTTTTAGGCCCTGCAAGTGTAATCTCAGAAACTTCTACTGCTTTTACTCTTTTCCAATCCGGAGGTAGCTCAAACTCTCTCCCAAAGAAGCCATTCTCACTGTATGCGATTATCGTTTTCTTTTTGCTCCATAAGGCAGGTATGAAAATATCGCTTCCTTCCAACACTTTGTACTTTCCCTTATATGGATAGGTATCGTTATTTTTGTAATACCAAGGCACAACTTTTAGACAAAACTGCTCAAGTAGTCCTGTCAAATTCTCCGGATCTATTTTTATCTCTTGTTCTGCCTGCATCGGCGTACCGCAGTATAGTGATGGTGGACAGCCTTCTATTGGTGTATAATGCCAAGCCATAGGCTGTAGCCCTACAAAAGGATCAAACCGTAAGTCGTAAATGCTACCTTCACAAGTCACATCAACTCCTTTATCACGCCAATAGCGAATTATCTTTCTCTGTGTAGCTGCTTCTTCTTCAGGTGTGATCCCTAACCAAGGGCTAATAGGACCTCTTCTATTCGCTGGCGGATAGGTGTGGAAAGCGTCAATATGTATTGTACCTGCTCTTTGGATAGGCAACATCTCTAATAGTTCATCAATGCGCTTTTGCGCATACCCAGTTTGCCATTCACGTGTGTAACTAACATAATAACACTGTTCTCCGCCAAATATCTCACCTTTCATAAACTCTCCATTTTCCCACCGACCAATAATGTCATTTTTAACATAAGTTTCCCACAGAGGACTACTCTGGTAAGCATCAAGCATATTGATATGTAAACTTACTGTAGTATTGTATTTGAAACCCTCCTCCATCAACCACTTTAAACTATCTACCGCTGTATTATCCTGTTTACGCTTTAGCCTATGGTTTACTTTTGCCCAAGAAGGATACCCTGAATCGTGCCCATCAAACTGCCAACCTACTAAATATACAATTTTAGGTATACCGCAGGTTACATTGTCTAACTTTTTTATCACTTCTAACGCCTGCTCAAATGTTAAATACACTTTGCAAGGGTCCTGCGGATTGCCAAACTCATCCACTGGTGGACGCTTCTCCGCTAAGAATATCTTCATCACTAAAGTTTGATGATATTTATGTATGTAAGGCCGTTCTGGCTTGAGCGTCTTTTCCCAGTCATAATATTCTCCTGAAGGCTCTTTCATTTTGCTAGTTGCCCCCATGATAGCTAAAATAACTATACCTAAAACAACAACACATTCTATTTTGAATCGCTCCACTCTCCCCACCCCCTTTCCTGTAATAACAACTAAAGATAAATCTCATATTACTATTACAGAAAGAAATACGTCATCTGTATCTTGCTTTTTTTCTAAACCATTACTTCAAAATAGATTTACTCCAAAGTTGCTATTTTTCTTCCTTAGTGATAATCTCACCTAAAGTTGCATATATGTCTTTCTTCGTTATTATACCCTTTTCAAGGGCAAACATTTACTTCACCACCATGTATCGCCTGCTCGTAATCGTCTACAGTTCTCAATATCAATGGTTCTAACTCGCACTTACCAGGAGCATCCGCACCAATGGCATTTATATGAACTTCCTTGGATAGGAACATACCCACTTCATGCCGCAGCAAGAGTCCATACTTCTTATTCACGCTGGCATTGCCCTAAAGTCGCCACTGTACCCTTTCATCTCAAGATATACCTTTGGCGGCATACATAACAGTGTCCTTGTTAACATACGCAATAAAAGCTCTCTCTATCAACTTTAATTGCTTCTTTCAGTGTAATAATCTTTTTTATTATATCACTTTGCGTAAGTAATAAAGTCTTCCTCATAAATAAACTATTTCACCTTTGCTGTCATCGGGTAAAAGAAAAGTACATGGTCGTTCATAAATTCTTTAACTTGGCAAATTTCGCTTCTTTGTTGCTTGCAAAAATAAAAACTAAAATACTAAAATCGCCAAAAACTGTCACATATATAATTCAGGGAACAAAGTAGTCCTTAGTTAGTTTGAAAACCACAGGGCTTAAAATTATCAAAGCAATAATATTAGGCAACGCCATAAGGCCGTTTAACGTGTCACATATGCTCCATATAATTTCAAGTTTGCCAAGCGCTCCTACAAGAACAAATGGTAGCCACAAAATTCTATAAAATATCCTAATACTGTGTCCAAAAAGAAATGCAGTACATGTTTCACCATAAAAACACCATGTAAGGTTTGTACTATATGCGGTCAAAACTATACAGATAACCACTATAGAATATCCGACTGTTTTACCAAAAAGTTTAGAGAACGCTTCCATGGTGAGCATCGTGCCTGTGTTACCTGAAGTCCAGCTGCCTGTAACAATAATTACTAACGCTGTAGTTGTACAAATAACAAGTGTGTCAACGAAAACCTCCATCATGCCCCAAAAGCCCTGTCTCACAGGGTTATCTGTCTTTGCTGTTGAGTGCGCAATAGGTGCTGAGCCGAGGCCAGCTTCGTTAGAAAACACTCCCCTTGCAATGCCATACCTGATGGCATGCGTTACGGTAGCGCCCGCAAAACCGCCTACTGCAGCTTGTGCCGTAAAAGCCCCTCTCAAGATTAATAATATCGCTGCCGGTATTGCATGGATATTGACAAACAAAACTACAACCCCTGAAATGAAATATAAAATACACATAAAGGGCACACATACCATCGCGACTTGCGCAATCCTTTTTATACCACCAATTGTGACTAAACCCACCGCAATGATTAAAAAAAAGGCAGTAAAATGCCGCGGTATGCCAAACTGTAGCACACCGTGAGCAACTGAGTTTGCCTGTGCCATGTTTCCAATACCGAATGCTGCCAGTCCGCCAAATATAGCAAAAATATATGCTAACGGATGTAGTGCTTTCGGTAGACCTTTCTTTATATATATCATTGGCCCACCAAGCATAGGCCCTCCTTCTTCTCTTTCTCTATAGTTTATGCTCAAGACAACTTCAGCAAATTTCGTCGCCATGCCAAGTACACCAGAAATCCACATCCAGAAAATTGCCCCCGGGCCGCCTAAAGCAATTGCAGTTGCCACACCAGCAATATTCCCAACACCAACAGTTCCACCTAAGGCAACATTTAACGCCTGAAAGGGAGAGATGTCCCCTGCTGCCTCTACCTTTTCTCTTTTCCAAACACTTAAAAAAGTCTCTTTAATAATCTTTCCCAGACGCCTTATTTGCAAAAATTTTACGCCAATCGAGATATATAGCCCCACACCAATAATAAGAATAATCAACAATGGCCCCCAAACTATCCCATTTATGGCGTCATTCAAATTTAATAAAAATTTCATATCCTCTAATGAATAAAATTTTTCCTCAGAGCTTTCACATTTTACATTCTGACAAAAATTTTTCAGCTATTTCTTGGAAATTTAATTTTTCCCACCTCTCAGACGCAAACAATCCTTTCATTAAGAAAAAATTCACAGGTCTCCTATACACAATCTTCCCCTCATCAATAAGCTTCAACTCCTCTTCAGTAGGATTCTATCTCCTTTATTTCTACAAGAGAGTCAACATTTACATACTTGTCACAAACTGGGAAAATTTTTATTTTTTATTGTCATTAACAGCACATCCTATAAAATCAGGTAATTCTTTCTCACTTCTTATAGGATTTATAGGTGTCTGTGGTACATAATTTAATATTTCATTTTTGAAAATACAATTACCCGTACCCATAAAGTTATTAAACGGAACTTTTGGCCTTTCAATTAATCACCTAACAAAGCCGTCTTCTAAATATTACCTTTTACCCTTTTTTTTAACTTCTTTCCTTATTATATATCTTAAAACGATTTCCTTGTTGTAAGGGGTTCTATCATCGCCTATCTGCTACACATATCTTATCTATAAAATTTCGCACCATAAATGTATCAATTACTATTCCTAAAAACCTCAACAACCTTAATTGGTAAAGAAGGGTTAGGACAGTAGACTAAATCTGTATTCACTCCACCACATAACTGCTCAATCTCTTTGGATATATTTAACGATATAACAGCATTTTCTATTCCCAATTTTGACAATCTCACAGAAAATTCCTTTATAACATTTTCCGCTCCACCATACAAACTCATATATCTATGTACTATTAACACTATCATAATCTTTTAAAATTTAACACTTAAGCCAACAAGAACCGCAAAAGCAAAATGAAGTTATGTCTTCCGATTTTAGCCCAAAGGCGATTAGATTATATCCATATGGGTATAAAGCACCTATACTCAAAATATATCATAGAATTTCGGATGGCCCTTAGAGCAAAAAAAGATTTGTCAAGAACTTGCAAAATTTGTGTAAAACATCCAAATTAATCTCTTTTAGTTTGGTATATATTTTATAAAATTTTTGGTATAGAGTTTCATTAACTATTACTTAAAATTTTTTATCTTGTAAAAACCTTATTCACGCATAGAATTATTGTCCAGAGGCAAAATGAAGTTAGCACAATAGTTGGCCCTGTTGGCAAATCAAGAATGTATGATATTACGAAACCGCCTATGGTGGAAAAACTACTACATATGCAGGAATAAATGAAAATCCTCTTTATTCTGCCAAAGACGAGCGTCGCAAATGCTGCAGGTATTGCAACAAAGCCAAAACTGAAAATTATGCCTGTAGTTTTTATCGTGGTTATAAAAGCTAAACTTAGAAGCGAATAAAAGATTAAGTCCCAGAAAAATTTATTATAGCCGTGAACTTCTGCAGTTTCAGGGTCAAAGGAAGTGAAGACAAATTGCTTATGGAACAGCCCTTGCACAATAAAGAAGAGTACAAAAACTACAATACTTAGAATCACTTCATTTTGTTCAACTGTTAGTATATCTCCTGAGAAAACGTTCAGTAGGTATGATTCTGCTTGTGCGGATTTTGCAATAAATATCATAGATAGGCACAATGAGGTAATATAGCTTAATGCAGTGATGCTTTCTTTAGGTAATTTGTCAGAATGAATGTTTAAGGTGAACAAAAGTATGCCGATAAGGGAAAAAATAAAAGATGTAAAATAAGGATTAATATTAACAAATAACCCAAAAACGTAACCACAGGTAATAATTTGTGCTAACGCAATACAAACAAAAACAATCCTTCTGAAAACAATGTAGACGCCCAAGTAGGAAAGCATCACAGAAGAAAAAATTCCTATTATTAACCTTTCCAGCAAAAAAGACAAACTAAGCATTGACTTGGAAGAAATTTTGTATTTGTTGTTCGTTCAATTCCTTACTGTTATAAAGTTTAACTTTTTTGTCCTTTATTATAAGAACTTTCTTTGCGTGATTTATTACTGTTTTTATCTGGTGAGAAACGACGATCACTGTAACCTTTTTATCATCGTATACTTTTTTTATTAAGTCCATTGTAGCCTTCTCAGAAGAGATATCTAAGTTTGCCGTAGGCTCGTCTAAGACCAAAACTTTTGGCTCAGAGACTAAAGCGCGCGCTAATAGCGCTTTCCTCTTATTGCCATCGGAGAGTTCTCTAAAAATTTTATCTTTAACATCTGCGATATTGAAGTAATCCAACACTCCAAGAACTTTTTGCTTAGCTTCCTCTTTGCCTAAAAAATTTAACTTATTGAACAACCCCATAAGGACAACTTCGTAAGTGGTGAATGGGAAAAATTCTTCTACGGTTGATATCTGTGGCACGTAGCCAAAAGTTAATTTCTCTAAATATGAAACTTCACCTTTTATTGGCTTTAATTTTTTTAAAATGGCTCGCAAAAGTGTAGTTTTACCTGAGCCATTTGGTCCTACAATTGCAATAAAATCATTATTAGATATAGTAAAATTTACATTTTCCAAGATTATATTTTTTTTATACCCGATGTAGACACTACTAAGTTCAATTATTCCCATTGCATGCTTGTACTATTTTCGTAATGATATATTCAAAAAGAGAAAAATAATCTTTAACTTCTGGAACGCCACCAACAGAAGTCGGCAAAATTACAATTTTTTTCCCAGTCTGCGTAGCAACCATCTTTGACACTCTCAAGGGATAAAAATTTTCATGCAGAATGCAGACAGGTTTTTCTTCATTAACTACATCAATTAATTTTTTTATATATGATGCCGAGGGTGGAATACCCGGCTTTGGCTCAATAGTTGCAACAATGTTTATATTAAATCTTTTTGCAAAGTATGAAAATGTCTTATGATAAGAGATAAAATTCTTACCTTCGTATTTTTTAAACTTTTTCCGCCATTCTTCAATTTTTTCTGTAAGCTGCACCACAAACTCATCATAGTTTTTCTCAAAAAACCCCCCATCGGAGGGAGAAATTCTGCACAATCCGCTGAATATGTTTTTTGCTATAATTTTACCATTTTCGGGATCAAGCCAATAATGTGGATTGCCATATACATGTATATCGCCCATGGAGGCATCTACTTTACCTGTTGGCACTTCTAACCGCAAAATGCCCACCGATGCGTCAATATACCCAACAGCGCCATAAATAATATTTTTATTTTTTGACGACAAGATTAAACTATCAACCCATACATCCAGGTCTAAGCCAACTTTTACTATCATATCAGCCTTTGCCAGCTTCGCAACCATTGATGGCAAAGGCTGCACCATGTGCGGATCTTGCCAGCCATAAGACAGACTTTCCACTTTGACTTTTTCTCTGCCTATAAATTTTGCAATGCTTCTGAGATCTTCTGTGGTTGTTATTATATATAATTGTTTTGAATAGCAACACACTGAAAAGAGCAACACTACAAGTGTCCACTTTCTCATATTGTTCCTTTTTCTTCCTTTCAATATTTTGGGGATCTAATTTTTTTATTCTAACAGATGGCTATGAGGCCCTATACCGAAAATGAGTTGTAGCACAAATTGATGTGTATCTTTTGGATTTTCAAAAGTATAAGTATATTGAGCTCTTAAGCAAGTTGTTTCAGTCAAATTTTTTGAAAATACCAAAGAAGCTGAATAGCCCCTTATCCCATCTTCCACATTTTCAACATTATCATATCTTGCACCAACAGTGTGATACTTATCAAAGCGGAAATTTGCAAAAACAAAATAGCCGAATCTTTCAATAGTTTTCTCCTCAAGATGTCTTATTAACTTGAAAATTTCGGCTGTGAATAATGCGCTTCTATTTCTCGTAAAAAAGCTCCTATGTGTCAAATCTAAGCCGCAAATTTGCACTTCATCTTTATGCTCGCTATAATGTGGGCCGTGAGAAAATAAGTAATTTATTCCAACTTCTAATTCAGAATTTTTTATCGGTAGAGAGAGCCAAATTTTATTCGTATACGTTTTGTCAACCAAGGAGAACTCTTCCTGCCCCTCTCCGTGGTGGTGCTGGTGTCCTTTAGGGATATTCCATATTCCTAAATCAACTTGGAAAAATATAGGCAAAGGGAGAAGATAGCTAAAGTTTGCACCTTCTGCGACAAGCCCGTGACGGCCAAAAAATGAGCTTATCACCTGCGGCTGGTCGTAAAAATTCCTATGGTGCTGGTGTATTCTATTTACTTTGCCAAAATTGACACGCACTTTCCCAACTTCTAACGACAAATTATGAAACAATTTTTGAAAATTTACTTTCGCTTCACATATTTCAGGTTCTATTGTTTCTCCATGTTTGTGTAATTCTAAAAAAACATCGCCCCGGATATCAGGGTAAATATATCCCTGGAAAGCAGTTTCTATACTTCTTATTATGAGTATACCATTTTCAGCGTCATTTTTATCATTTGTGAGCCTATAATAAAAATCTCCAATAACACTTATATCTGGCAGATTAGAAACTGCGCTTCGCAGGCCAGGAAGTGGCGTCATCTGTTCCATCTTTTCCTCGGTAAATTGCTGTTCTGCAAAAATTTTTAACGGATAGAAGATGAAAATTACAATCATGGATAGTAGAACGAAGATTTTTTTCATATGTTTTGTGCTCCCGCTTTCTTTTTTTGTTAGGCGTTTTTGCCAAATTTTTAGTAGCAGTAGTTGGTTATAAAAGAGGAAAAGATTTCAAACAAATATTGCTACTGTGGAGGAGACCGTGACGAAGGATAAAAAAACAAGATAGAAGAAGAGAACAAAGAATGCAACTCAACAAACAATATAACGAAGAAAAATAAGAAAAAATATAAAAAATCAAAGGTACTGTTTTTTAAATTGTCTATAAAACAGCACAGGGTGCAATCTTCGTCTCCGCCGTCTTTATGTATGTGGAAAAAACTTAAAAATATAAAGAAGCCAAATATAACGACTATGCCGTGAGCTAAATACTTTGCCACCCTCGGGCTTTTAATTCCGCTTGTATACTTACTTGAAGCTTTTTTAGACTTCTTCATTTTTTAATCCTAATTGAAATACTGCAGGCGGCTTCAATTTATGTAAACTTAGTCTTTTTCTCTCCAAAACTTTCTCTACAGCTGATTTATCCACACCTGTGACTTTCCCTCTTTTCTCCATCTCCAATATAATCTTATCTAACAAACTATATTCTATTCCCATCTCACCTTCATCTGTTTGTCCTTTCCAAAGCCCAGCAGAGGGAGTCTTCTTTATAATCCTTTCTGGAATGTTTAGCTTTGCAGCAAGCTTATAAACTTCGCTTTTTGTCAAATCACCTAAAGGTAAGATATCGACACCGCCGTCACCATATTTCGTAAAATACCCCATTGTAAGCTCCGATTTATTCCCTGTACCAACAACTAAGTAGTTTAACTTATTTGCAAAGTGATACAGTGTCACCATTCTTAACCTTGGCTTTATGTTCACAACAGAAATATCCTTCTCTTGGCGGTCAACACCTAAGATTTCACAAAAAGATAAAAACACTTTCTCCAAATTGATAATTTTAGCGCTAAGACTAAACTTCTTTATCAAGAGCTCTGCGTCTTTTAAGTCTCTTTTTTCGGAAAAACATGGCAGGACTAATGCGAGATGCTCTTGAGGAAAAGCCTCTTTACACAACACAGCAACGACTGCAGAGTCTACACCACCACTTAAACCAAACACCACACCTTTAGCATTCGCATCCTCTACTTGCTTTTTTATCCAATTTGATATTTCTACTGCTAATTTTTTGTAATCCATTCACCAATGTTAGCCATTGACTAGCACCCTTTACAAATTTGCCGTGCTTGCAGAAAAAACAAAGGCAAACTCACTAGGTCTTTTTTATACAGCTCCGTAGTCAAGCATAGCTTTTGCCACTTTTATAAATCCTGCAATGTTGGCACCAACTAAATAGTTACCCTTTTTGCCATATGCTTCTGCTGCTTCAAGACATGAGCTATGAATATTTTTCATTATGTTCAACAGCCTGTTATCAACTTCTTCTCTGCTCCAGGATAATCTTAGACTATTCTGACTCATCTCCAAGCCCGACACTGCCACACCACCAGCATTTGCTGCCTTCGCAGGGCCAAATAAAACGTTATGTTCATGAAAGATTTCTATCGCTTCAAGTGTAGAGGGCATATTTGCGCCTTCCGCTACACATATACATCCATTCCTTACCAAAGCCTTCGCATGTTCAGCATTAATCTCATTCTGTGTGGCACACGGAAGAGCTATGTCAACTTTAACTCCTTCCTCTTTTATGACATCCCAAACGCTTTTCTTTTCAAAGCATTTCGCCTTTGGATATTTCTGAACGTATTCTCTTATTCTTCCACGCCTCACATTTTTCAATTCCATAATGTAGGCCAATTTGGCATTGTCAATGCCTTCCTCATCAATAATGGTTGAATCAGAATCGCTTATCGAAATAACCTTGCCACCAAGCTGGTTAACTTTTTCAATTGTATACTGTGCTACATTTCCAGCACCACTCACTGCAACGACCATGCCTTTAATCTCCTTACCTCTTGTAGCCAGCATCTCCGCTGTAAAGTACACCAAACCGTAACCCGTTGCTTCCGGTCTTATCAAACTTCCTCCCCATTCAATCTTTTTACCAGTCAGCACCCCTGTATGTTCATTCACAATTTTTTTATAAAATCCATACATATAACCAATCTCCCTTGCACCAACTCCAATATCACCAGCCGGCACATCAGTGTCAGGCCCTATATGACGATAAAGTTCAGTCATAAATGCTTGACAGAACTTCATCACTTCATTGTCCGATTTTCCCTTTGTGTCGAAATCAGAGCCGCCCTTACCTCCACCCATTGGTAGTGTCGTCAAAGAATTTTTGAAAATTTGCTCAAATGCGAGAAACTTCATTATACTTAAATTAACCGACGGATGAAACCTCAGACCACCTTTGTATGGACCAATTGAATTATTGAACTGTACTCTGTAGCCGCGATTTACTTGTATTTCACCTTTATCATCTAGCCAACAAACGCGAAACATTATCACCCTATCTGGTTCTACAATACGTTCGTAAATCTTTGCTTTAACAAATTCTGGATGTTTATCTACCGTTGGTTCAAGAGATTTTAAAACTTCTTCTACTGCTTGATGGAACTCTGTCTCGCCAGGGTTTTTTGTTTCACTTTTTCTATAACTTCATCAATAAGCTTCATTTTTTTGCCTCCTTCCTCAACTCTATAATTTTTTATAGTACGGTTTTCACAAGTTTTAGTGTTGTTGTATTCACCAACCAATTTTTAATATCTTCGAAATATAATACAAAATTTAATCATTCCGCATCAATAACAACTACACACTAAAAAAACAAAATATTTTGCTCTTTGGGAGTTTAAAACGAAGGGGATTGCTGTTTGTTATGCAACACATAAAACCTATTATAGGCATTCAAGGAACTATAAATCACAATTCCAATTCTCTATCTCAAATTTTTTGACTTGATTTTATTATCTTACAAGTTATAAAATTCTCCTACAAAAAAGTTGGTTTTAACATCTTTGTTGTTTGTAGAATAGCATAAATAAAAAATAATACGGAGAGAGGAGGGAAATTTACTTATGAGAAATCTATTGACATTGACTTTTGTCTTTTTTATGTTAACATCTGCTTACTCTGCAGATGTTAAAATGAAAACAAAAGATAAAGGGAACCAAAAATATTTAGATTTCGAACTTCCGGATTTATCTTCTAAGCAGAATTTCAAATTATCTACAATTGTAGGGAAAAAGTTGGTACTTTTGCATTTTTGGACGACCTGGTGTCCTTTCTGTAGAGCGGAGATCTCAGCTTTGAATAATTTACATGGAAAGTACAAAGATAGAGGTTTAGCAATTGTTAGTGTAAACATCAGGGAATCAAAAAATACAGTATCGAAGTTTACTTCTTCAAAAGGTATAAATTATATTGTTCTACTTGACCAAAAGGCAGAAGTTGCAGATATGTATGGTATAAGAGGTATACCGACGAATTTTATAATAAACTTGAAAGGAGAGGTAATTTTTAAAGGGCACGAGCTGCCTGATGAAAAAACAATTGAAGAAAATTTACCAGTGGAGGAGGTAAAGGTGAAGGATATAAAGGGGAAGAAAAAGAGCAAAAAATAAGGATGAAAATTTTTATTAGAAGGAGTGTTTTTAGCTTCTTAATTTATTTTTCTTTTTCAGTTATTTGCAGAGACAATAGACTTAGTTAATTTTATGAATGCTAAATTTAACTATCAAGGCTATAACGATAATAATTCTTTTTTAAACCCTACCAGCCATGAATATTCTTTCACGGAGAAAAAGTATCTTCATGACGTACCGCAGAGCTCCTGCCCGACAATTTATAACAGCAATTGTAGAAGTGTAGGGAATAAGTTTTATTTTATAGCAAAAAAGAAGGGGAATATTATTTATCAATCTAAACAGTTTTGGAGAGGCAACAACCTTGAAGTTTTTTGGTATAACGACTTTTGGGTGTACGACTTTTTAGAACCAGCGTTTAGTAGCGAATGCCCAATAAACATTAATGCCAATCCCGTGTGTTTCCATAACTTTTATCATCAAGACACTACTATCGATTTTCCCTATCGCGGCTTTATATGGTTTAAGAGATTTTTCACCTCTGGAGAAGAAATTAATGTCCCGCAAAATCATATTTTGTATTATAGGATACAAGATGGTATTTTACAAAATTACGGTTCGGAGGGCATTTGGCCTGCATCTTTAGCGAGGGCTATCCTGATACCATCCTGGGATGGTAGTGAACTTACATGGAATAACCAGAGAGAGTATGGCTCAAACTTGCCATACCCTATGGAAGTTGTTATCTTGGAAACACTTCTTCTAAATCCTAAGTTTAAAGAACGATATTATTATGGCCGGTATGGGGATAACATTTTTGGACTTATCCGTTATGATCATTGGGAAGACGCGGAGAGGTGTTGTGGCTCAAGCAGTAATCCTCAGCAGAATTGCCCCGGGATAGTTTCCGATACAGATCCCCTGTTAGGGACACTTGTTTTAGTGAATTATAGCAATTTTACTCTTTTAGAGAGAATGCCGGAGGCTGGTATTGAGCAAATCTTTATGAAAAGTTTTTACTCAGCACCAGCTCTTGAAAAGTCAACGTCAGCTGTTAGACTTACTAGGGGGGCTATTTTTGTCACTTCTGGAGAAACTGCGGAAGGGCAAAAAGTTTTCAATAATTAATATATATCTCACAGAGGTGTTAACTGATGGCGATTGGCTTATTAGCACACCTACAAGAGATGAGCAAGGTAATTTGATAGAATGCCCTTGTGGATATAGAAATAATGGTTCTATAGTTAGCAATACCCTTTATGACCACAGAGGAAATTTTTATCCTGGCGAGCGGTGGGCAGTTTTGTGTGGCACCAATAAGAATGTACTTTTTGCTGTGTCATGCCCGAATGGATACGTCTCGAGAGGTTCTATAGATACTACTGGATACCCTTTACAAAATGCTTACGAATATGATATTGTGAATGATAGATATAATGCTGTAGGTGGACAGGTTATACATCTGTGCGTAAAGTCAGAAGAGACATTTCAATCTAATAAATCTATTTTCCTTTTAGGCGACTTTAATGAAGATGAACATATAAGCGGCAAAGATGTGAAACTGCTATTGCAGGAGTGGCTATGCCAGAGGTACGAGTTCGATTTGAATTTTGACGGTAAAGTGAACAATATTGATGTAGGTATTGATATTTGCAAAGTTCAGTAGACAAAATAATGTAATATATCTGCTATTTAGAAAAAAATTTTTTTAATGTTTGATTTGGCTGTGAAAGTTTTTGTATAAAATTTGAACAACAACAAAGTTATTCTGTGTAAGAAGATTTTTTGTTCTTTAGAAAAAAAATGAGAGACAATAGAAACACCGTGTAAGTGGAGGAAGTGCTTGTGAGATCCAAGCCACTGCCGCGCAACGGTAATCTCTGCACTTAAATTGAAGTGCAGAGGAGTCCGGACGACCACTTACGGTCAGGGGAGTACCTTCGCGTCGGGGGGAAGGTTTCTATTTTTCTCTACTGTGGATGGTTTTCTTCTAAGTTAAATACCAAAAATAGAATTAAGCCCGACGTGGCAAAACATAGAGAAAGGTGCTCCGTCGGGCTTTTTTATTTTTGTATTGCTGGCGCTATGAAAATTTGCATATCACAAATTTGCTTAATTTTTTACAGTACCGTTTCTCTATATATTGCGGTTACCCTTGGAAGTACCAGAAATAATTATCCACAAAGGATAATTTCTTTATCCCCGGTGATTACAGAAGAGTTGTATCTTCTTGGAGTAGGCGATAGAATTATCGCTAACACAATTTATTGTAAGAACCCGCCAGAGGCTGAAAAAAAGGAAAAAGTGGGCAACGTGATAGAAGTGAATATAGAAAAGATAATTTCTTTAAAGCCTGATTTGGTATTAACATCATCCTTAACGGACCGCAGACAATTGGAGAAAATGAAAAAATTAGGCCTAAGGGTTATAACTTTCACGATACAGAAAAACTTTGCACAAATATGTGAAGAATTCATAAAGATAGGGAAAATTGTTGGCAAGGAGAAAGAAGCATTAGAAATAGTTTCCTATGCGAAACGAAGGATAGCCGATATTCAAAATAGAGTCAAAAAGTTTTCGTCAAGGCCAAAAGTTATTGTACAGATAGGAGCGAAGCCACTTTGGGTAGCACCTAAAAATTCTTTCATTAACGAATTTATTGAGCTCGCAGGAGGAATAAACATAGGTCCTCCTGGTGACAGTGGACTCTATAGCAGAGAAAAAATATTAAAGGATAACCCAGATATAATAATTATAACTACCATGGGTATTATGGCAGAAGAAGAGAAAAGAAATTGGGAAAGATATTCTATAATAAATGCTGTAAAAAACAATAGGATTTATATTATGGACTCCTATATGCTTTGTAGCCCAACACCTGTGAGCTTTGTCTCAACACTTGAAGAGTTGGTTAAAATCATACATCCTGGATTTTTGGAAAATGAGAAAAAATAATATATAAATAAAGGTAAAATGACAGATGCTATCAGTTTAGTAGTTACGCGCTTTTAGACAGGTATAATTTCCAAAGTGCTTTTGTAACTTTACAGCAAAACAAAAAACAATTTTAGATTGCGTGTTTCTTAGGAATTAAAGAAGTTAAAGTTGGGAAAATATGAAAGATAAGCTTATAGGTTTAATAAATAATATACAGCTGGTGGATAGTACTATTGGGACAAAAACACAACAGTTGCTGGATAATCTTACAAAACCAAAAGGTTCTTTAGGAGAGTTAGAAGAAATTGCGAAGAAAGTTGCTAATATTACTGGGTATGAAAGACCTAAAATAACAAAAAAGTTTGTTTTTGTAGTAGCAGCAGATCATAATGTAGTAGAAGAAAACGTTTCTGCGTATCCACAAGAAGTTACGTACCAGATGGTTTTGAATTTTCTAAACAATGGTGCCGGGATAAACGTATTCGCAAGACATACAAATGCTGAAGTTATAGTGGTGGATGCTGGTGTGAAGCAAAATTTTAATATTGTTGACAAAAATTTTAAAGTAAAAAAAGTAAATAACGGAGCAAAGAATTTTACAAAGGGTCCCGCATTAACAAACGATGAAGTTGAACAGTTGATCATAAATGGAATTGAACTAGTAGAAGAACTCATCAAAAATAACATCAGGAAAAAAGATGAAAACTTTATCGTTTGTATAGGTGAGATGGGTATAGGAAACACTACCGTTGCTTCAACTTTAACTTCCTTTATTTGTGGTAAACCTGCGTATGAAGTTGTAGGTAGAGGGACAGGTATTGATGATGAAAGATTAAAAAATAAAATTTGCGTTGTAGAAAAAGCAATAAAAGTAAACAAACCAAACATAAATAATCCGATTGATATTTTGTCAAAAATAGGTGGTTGTGAGATTGTATGCATGACAGGCATTATTTTAGGTTGTGCTTTTTATAAAATTCCGATAGTTTTGGATGGATTTATATCTACCGCAGCTGGACTTGTGGCAGCTTGTTTTTCTTGTAAAGTTATTTCATACATGTTTGCTGGACATTTGTCATTAGAACCGGGACATAAAATACAACTCGAATTTTTAGGATTAAAACCGATTTTATCTTTAGGTATGCGGTTAGGTGAAGGAACCGGCGCCGTTTTAGCATCAAGTATAATTGAGCTTAGCTGTAAGATATTAAATGAAATGGCGACGTTTGACAGCGCAGGTGTTTCAAAAAAATTATGAAAAAATTTTTTGATTTATTTTTTGAAACTATAAGTTTTTTGACAATTTTGCCAGTGAAAAAAACATCACAAAATCTTGGATATAAAATGTTTATATTTTTCCCATTTGTTGGTCTTGTGATAGGTGTGATTTGTTTTTGTTTATGCATTCTTTTAAAAAAAATTTTTAGTGTAGAAATTTCGGCATTTCTTGTTTTATTTTTCTATATTCTCCTTTCTGACTATCTACACTTAGATGGTTTTGTAGACACAGTTGATGCATTATTCAGCTGTCTCAAAAAGAATTATATTGATACTTTGAAAGATCCACATATAGGCGTTGTTGGAGGTATATATTTGTTTATGGTTTTGTTGATGAAGTATTTTTTATTTTTAGAGAATAACAAAGTAGTGTATATTCTAACACCTGTATTTAGCAAAACAGGATTGGTTATTGTTGGTTTTTTTGGAAGGAAATTAACCGATGGTATTGGTGAGAAATTTTTGCATAAGAATTTTTTTATTGCAATTTTTTGTTTATTATTTTGTTCAGTTTTATTTTTGTTTATTCTACAAAATTTCTTG
>Ga0197143_1000549_pt1 | contig 39287 bp, 36 predicted proteins | sample GBS70_MetaG_FD_148603 | JGI IMG/M metagenome (GOLD analysis project Ga0197143, IMG submission 148603) | Sediment microbial communities from Great Boiling Springs, Gerlach, Nevada, United States - GBS 70_MetaG | ecosystem: Environmental > Aquatic > Thermal springs > Hot (42-90C) > Sediment... | reverse complement strand
GGTCCGCTTCCGGCCACCGGCCCGCGCCATCGCCGTCGTGGTGGACAAGCGTGCCCAGCGCCGCCTGGCCGACCGCCTCGGCATCCCCCAGCCCGCCTGGTCGCCCGCTACATCCCCCGAGGACGTGGTCGCCTTCGCCCGCCGCCACGGCTGGCCTACGGTCGTGAAGGCCGCCCGCGGCGGGTACGACGGCCGCGGCGTCCGTCTCGTCGCCACTCCCGACAGCCTCGCCACTGCCCTCTCGGACCTCCCCGCCGAACTCCTCGTGGAGGCGTTCGTGCCCATCGCCGCCGAGGTCTCCCAGGTCATCGCCCGCCGCCCCTCGGGCGAGGTCGTCGCCTGGCCCCTCGTCGAGACTGTCCAGCGCGACGGCGTCTGTACCGTCCTCCGCTACCCGTCCGGGATGCCTGCGGAGCTCGAGCGCGCCGCGCGGGAGGCTGCCACCGCCATCGCCGAGGCGCTCGACGTGGCCGGAATCCTCGCCATGGAGTGCTTCGTCACCACCGACGGCGCGCTGCTGATGAACGAGCTCGCCTTTCGCCCCCACAACACGGGCCACTGGACGATCGAGGGTACGGTCACCTCCCAGTTCGAAAACCACCTCCGCGGCGTCCTCGACCTCCCCCTCGGGAGGACCGAGCCCACCGCCCCGGCCGTCTGCACCGTGAACGTCTTCGGCCCCGCCGACGGCAGCGACCCCCGCGACCGCCTGGCCCGAGCCCTCGCCGTTCCGGGGGCGCGCATCCACCTCTACGGCAAGGAGCCGCGCCCAGGGCGAAAGCTCGGCCACGTCACCGTCCTCGGCGACCGCCCGGATGAGGTGAGGAAGCGCGCCCAGCTTGCCGCCGATATCCTGATGGCGAACTCCACCGCCGAGGCCCACAGGTGAGCGCTCCCCTCGTCGGCGTCGTCATGGGCTCCGCCTCCGACCTCGAAACGATGCGGGCCGCCGTCGAAGCCCTGCGCGAGTTCGGCGTCCCCTGCGAAGTGCGGGTCATGTCCGCCCACCGACGGCCGTTCGACATGCTGGAGTACGGCCGCACCGCCGCCGAGCGCGGCCTCCGCGTCATCATCGCCGGCGCCGGCGGCGCCGCCCACCTTCCCGGAATGCTCGCCTCGGTCACCCCCTTGCCCGTCATCGGTGTGCCCGTTCCCCTCCGCCACCTCGACGGCCTCGACTCCCTCCTCTCCATCGTGCAGATGCCCGCCGGCGTGCCCGTCGCCACAGTGGCCGTCGGGAACGCCCGCAACGCCGGCCTCCTCGCCGTGCGCATCCTCGCCACATCCGACCCGACCCTCCGGGCGAAGATGGAGGCGTTCCAGCGCGCCCTGCGCGAACACGCCGTCGAACAGGACGCCGCACTCCAACGCGACTTCCCGACCGAGCCGCCTCAGCGGTAGAGGGCGAGATACCGCTCGTAGTTGGCGATGACCCGCTCCACGTAGGCGCGCGTCTCCGCGAACGGGATGCGCTCTACATAATCCGCAGGCGCCTCCCCCGGAGGCCCCACCCAGCGTAGGGCGTTGCCCGGCCCAGCGTTGTACGCCGCCAGCGCGTGGTATTCGTTGCCGAACCGTTGCAGCTGCCCAGCGAGGTAGTGCGCTCCGAACGCGATCGACGACGCCGGCCGGGTCAGGTCGGAGGGCTCGAAGTCGGCGACCCCGAGGGCGGCAGCGATCGCCTCACCCGTCGTCGGGATGACCTGCGTGAGTCCGATGGCGTTCGCCGGGCTGACCGCGTCCGGGTCCCAGAAGCTCTCCTGGCGGATGAGCGCCGCCAGGAAGAGCGGGTCGAAGTCGTACCGAGCGCCGGCGGCGTCGAGGGCTGCGCCGAAGTCCACCGGGTAGGCGAGCCGCCAGAGGTCGGGGGGAGCTGCCTCCGCCTCCCCGCCCGCCCGCTCCAGGAGCCGGCTTGCCAGCCGCGCGGCGGTGTCGGCCAGGCCGGCGTCCCACGCCTCCCAGAGCGCCTGCAGCAGCGCCGCGGGTGTCGCGGCGTTCCGCTCCAGCTCGGCGACCGCCGCCTCGGCCTCCCCGCGGAGCCCCACCAGGAGGAGCTCCCGCGCCGCCGTCTGCCGCTCGAAACGCTGCGCAACGCTCGGGTCGCCCACCAGCCAGGCGGCGATGGCCGCCCAATCCGGCGGAACCGCGGGCGGGAGCGGCTCGTACCCCATGGGGCTGCGGACCGGCTCGCCGAGGGCCCGTCGCGCCTCCCTGCCGAAGAAGCCTGCCGGGTCCGCTGCCGCCGCCGCTGCGAACGCCTTTCGCGCCTCCGTACCGTCGCCGACCGCCTGGAGGGCGCGTCCGCGCCAGTAGAGCCCACGACCGTCCCGCGGGACGGGCAGCGCATCCCAGGCTGCCAGCGCTTCCCGGGGCGCGCCCGCGAGGAAGAGCAGGTACCCCGTCCGGAAGGCCGCCTCACCCGAGAACTCCCCAGGCGGCATCTCCAGCGCCAGCGTTCGATACCGTTCCGCCGCCGCCCGATGCTCGCCCGCCGCTTCGAGCGCCCGAGCTGCCCAGTAGCGTGCCCGATGCGCGTAGGCGGAGGCGGGCGCGGTTGCGGCGGCGCGGTCGTAGATGGGAACCGCTTCTCGGTAGAAGCCGGCATCGTCGTAAGCGGCGGCCAGATAGTAGAGCCGAAAGGCGAGTGCCTCGGGGTCGAGGCCCGGCTCCTCGACCGCCGCGCTCAGGACCGCCCTCGCATCGGCGTACGCCCCGCGCCGGTAGGCCACATACCCCTCGAGCCCTGGGTCGGGCGGCGCTCCCATGGCCTTCAGTTCGGCCACCGCCAGCGCCGCCTCGCGCGACCCCGGCGCCGATTCGATGATGCGGCGGAGCTGGGCTACCGCCGCCTCACCGTCCCCCAGCCGAGCAGCCGCCACGGCGAGGGCGTACCAATTCGCAGGTGTCGGCGCGGCTCCGACCAGCCGCTCCAGCCAGTGGCGTTCTCCCGAGACGTCGCCCTCCACGGCCGCCAGCCGCGCCCGCTCCTCGTAGATGGCTGCGCGGAGGGCTGCCGACCCCTGGGGGCTGGCGATCGCCTGGTGCCACACAGCATCCGCCCCGGCGCGGTCGCCCGTCCGCCAGAGCGCCGAGGCGTAGACCGCCCAGATGTACGGCTGGAGGCGGTCGTTCCACGGCGTCGCCGCCCATCGGGCCAAGGCCGCGGCAGCCCGCTCCGGCGCGCCCGCCGCGAGGGCGCGCACCCCGCAGGCGAAGGCCGCTTGCCGCATCAACGCTTCGGCCGCGGCCTGTTCGGTGGCGGCGCAGGCGTACTCCGCCGCGCCGGCGGTGTCGCCCGTATCGGCGGCAGCCGCGCTGGCGCCCAGGAGCGCCTCCGCAGCCAGGAGCGGGTCCCGGGCCGCGGCCGCGAAGAGCGCCAGGGCCTCTTCGCTCCTCCCTTCCCGCCAGGCGGCGCGCGCCTCGGCCAGGGCGGCCGACGGCTCGACCGTCGGGAGCGGCGTGGAGGTCGGCTGGGATGGTTCGAAGGGCGGTTCCGGCGGGCTCGCTTGGGGCGAGGCTGGCGGAGCGGAACGCCCGCTACAGGCCAGCGTCGCGCCCCACAGGGCGAGGACGGCCGCCCCGAGGGCCGCCGCCATCGTCGCCCGGCAGGGGACGTTGCGCCTGGCGGCCACCAGGCCGATGCTAGGTCGGGTATGGCGGCGCGTCAAAGGAGGCTTCCGCGCCCATGACCGAACCTCGGGCTGCCACCGCCGCCGGCGAATCCCTCGCCGAGCTCACCGGCGAGCTGAACGCCTGGATCGAAATCGATTTGGCCCGGCTCGAGGCGAACGTCGCCGCCGTCCGCCGTTGGGTAGGTCCGGGAATCGAGCTCATCGCCGTGGTGAAGGCGAACGCCTACGGCCACGGCACGGCCGCCGTGGCGCCCGCCCTCGAACGGTACGGCGTCGAGCGCTTCGCCGTCTTCTCCGTCCCGGAGGGCGTCCAGCTCCGCCAGCTCGGGATCCGGCGGCCGGTCCTCGTCCTCGGCCACGCCTTTCCGCGCCAGGCCGCCGAGGCGGTCGCCCACGACCTTACCCTTACCGTCGACGAGCCTGCCCTTGCGGAGGCGCTGGCAGCCGCGGCCCGCGCCCGCGGGCGGAAGGCGCGCGTCCACATCAAGGTCGACACCGGGCTCCACCGGTTCGGCCTCGCCCCCGAGGAGGCGGTCGCGCTCGCCGAGCAGCTCCGCGCCATGCCCGACCTCGAGGTGGAGGGGCTGTGGACGCACATGGCGAACGCTGACGAACCCGACGACAGCTTCTCCGAAGAGCAGCAGGCGCGCTTCGAAGCCGTCGCCTGCCGCCTCGATTGGGTCCCATACCGTCACGCGGCGAATTCGGCCACCGCCATCCGTCGGGCGAGCCTCCGCTACCACGGCGTCCGCACCGGGATCGGGCTCTTCGGCGTCGTGCCGCCCAACACGCCCGACCCAGGCGTGCGGCCGGTCCTCTCCCTCAGGGCGAGGCTGGTACGAATCGCGGAGGTGTCCCCCGGCGAGGGGGTCAGCTACGGCCTCACCTGGAGGGCGCGCCGGCATTCACGCGTCGGGCTCGTACCCGTGGGGTACGGTGACGGCTGGCCGCGATCCCTCTCGAACTGCGGCGAGGTCCTCGTTCGCGGGCGCCGGGTCCCGGTCGTGGGCCGGATCTGCATGGACCAGTTCCTCGTCGACGTCACCGACGTGCCCGGCGCCGCCCCGGGAGACGAGGTCGTGCTCATCGGGGAACAGGAGGGCGAACGGATCGGCGCCGAGGACGTCGCCGAACTAGCCGGCACTATCGCCTGGGATATCCTCGCCAGCCTGCAGGCCCGCATTCCCCGCATCGCCCACCGCGCCGGCGTCGTCGAGGCGGTGGTGGGCGCGCTCTGAGGGCGCGGCGGCGGGGAAGTGGCGCAGGAGCACCCCCACCCGTGGGATAGGCGGCACCAGGAAGGGGCCGACGTTCACGAGGTCGATGGCCCCGAAGCCGCACCCGGTGAACAGCGCCGCCAGCCGTCCCCAGCCGCGGAGGTCGACCTCCGCGCAACCGGCGCCCGTCAGCCAGCGGTGGAAGCGGTCCAAGGCGGGGTTGCGGACCGGCGCGATCTCGAGCACGAGGGCCGCCCCTCCCGGAGCCAGGACGCGCGACAGCTCGAGCGCGAGGCCTCGCACCACGTCGTCGTCGAACCGGCGGATGAAGTAGAGGCAGGTGATGCAGTCGAACGAGGCGTCGGCGAAGGGAAGCTGCTCGGGCCATACCACCACATCGACGGCCCCCGGCCCGGGCACGATGTCGGCGAGCACGGGCGGCTCGTCGAGCCCCGCTCGGCCCGCGAGCAGCCGTGCGTACGCCCCTGTCCCGCAGCCGAGGTCGAGGTACCGCTTCCCCGGCTCCAACCCGATGAGGTCGATGATGCGGTCAGCCCGAGGCGTGAAGAGGGCCTGCGCCGCTGCCGACGCCACGGCGCGGGCGAGCGGGCGCGTCGGGCCGAAGGCCCAGCGGAAGCGGGCGGCCCGCGCCGTGCGGCGGCGTCGCATCATAGCTCGTAGCTCAACCTGACCCGCGCCCCCCGGGCGGCAGGTTCCCGCAGCAGCTCCCGGAGTGCGGCCACCTCGGCAAGGAGGCCCGGCGCGGCGCCCCGCTCCGCGAGCGCCCGGCCCAGCTCGTCGCGTTCGAGGCAGGCGGCAAGCCCGTTCACCGCCTCCTCCAACTCCGCCGCCGGCTGCCACATCCGCTCCAAGAGCGCCGTGTCTTCCTCGTCCTCGGGGACGCCTTCGTAGAACCGCTCGAAAGGGCCCAGGCGAAGCCGATGCTCCCGTCGCAGGTGTTCGGCCAAGGCGATGAGGGGATGCTGCCCGCCCAGCCCCCGGGCGAGGGCGAAGGAGAGGAAGGCCACGAAGGCCGCACCGCCGCCGGGGAGCTCGGGGAGCTCCCGCACGCCGTCCTCGTCCGCTATCTCGACGCGTAGCCGCACCGCCTCAAGGCTATCAAAGCTCGTCGACACGGTCCGGCGCCGCTTGACGCCCCGATGCGGGGCCACCAGACTCGGATCCAGGCCACTTCTCGCAGTGGCTCGTACCTAGGAACACTTCCCATTACGCCAGAAAGGGGAGCCCGCCATGACAACGGTCGAGCGCCGCAATCCCCCGCTCACCATCGGTGCGTTGCGACATACCCGTCTGGGCGCGGCGCGCACCAACCGGGATTGGTGGCCGAATCAGTTGAACCTCGCCATCCTTCGTCAGCATTCGGAGAAGTCGAACCCCTACGGCAGGGATTTCGACTATCGGAAGGCGTTCAGCGAGCTCGACTACTGGGCGCTGAAGCGCGACCTCCAGGAGCTGATGACGAACAGCCAGGAGTGGTGGCCTGCCGACTGGGGCCATTACGGCGGCCTCATGATCCGCATGGCCTGGCACAGCGCCGGCACCTACCGCATCTTCGATGGCCGGGGCGGTGCCTCTACCGGGGCCCAGCGATTCGCGCCTCTGAACAGTTGGCCCGACAACGCCAGCCTCGACAAGGCCCGCCGCCTCCTCTGGCCCATCAAGAAGAAGTACGGGAAGAGGATCTCCTGGGCCGACCTGATGATCCTGGCCGGCAACGTCGCCATCGAGTCGATGGGGCTGAGGACGTTCGGGTTCGGCGCCGGCCGCGTCGACGTCTGGGAGCCGCCCGAGGACATCGACTGGGGGCCCGAGACGGAGTGGCTCGGCGATCGCCGCCACACGGCCACCGGGGAGCTCGAGCGGCCGTTCGCGAACGTGCAGATGGGCCTCATCTACGTGAACCCCGAAGGTCCAGGGGGCAACCCCGACCCCGTCGCTGCCGCTCGCGACGTGCGCGAGACCTTCACCCGCATGGGCATGAACGACGAGGAGACGGTGGCCCTCGTCGCCGGTGGCCACACCTTCGGGAAGGCCCACGGCGCGGTGCCGCAGAGCGCCATCGGCCCCGAGCCCGAGGCTGCCCCCCTCCACCAGATGGGCCTCGGCTGGAAGAACAGCGTCGGCACCGGGAACGGGCCGTACACCTACACCAGCGGTATCGAAGGCGCGTGGACCCCTACACCCACGAAGTGGGACAACACCTACCTCGAGATCCTCTTCGCCTACGACTGGGAGCTCACGAAAAGCCCGGCCGGCGCTTGGCAGTGGGTGCCGAAGAACCCCCGGGAAGAGCACCTCGTGCCCGACCCGTACGACCCCGCCAAGAAGCACCCGCCGATCATGACGACGGCGGACCTCGCCCTTCGTCACGACCCCGCCTTCGAGCGCATCGCCCGGCGCTTCCTCGAACACCCGGATGAGTTCGCCGACGCCTTCGCCCGCGCCTGGTTCAAGCTCACCCACCGGGATATGGGCCCGAAGACGCGGTACCTCGGACCCGAGGTGCCGGCCGAGGACCTCATCTGGCAGGACCCCATCCCGCCCGTCGACCATCCGCTCGTCGATGCGAACGACATCGCCGCCCTGAAGGAGCGCATCCTCTCCTCCGGGCTGAGCATCCGCGACCTCGTCTACGTCGCCTGGTCGGCGGCCTCCACCTACCGCGATTCGGACAAGCGCGGGGGCGCGAACGGCGCCCGTATCCGCCTCGCCCCGCAGAAGGACTGGGAGGTGCACGAACCGGCGACGCTGGCCCGGGTCCTCGGCGTGCTCGAAGGCATCCAGCAGGAGTTCAACGCGAACGCCCAGGGCGGCAAGCGCGTCTCCCTCGCCGACCTCATCGTTCTGGGCGGCTGCGCGGCCGTCGAAGCCGCCGCCCGGGCGGCAGGCGTTCCGGTCGAGGTTCCCTTCCACCCCGGGCGGAACGATGCCCTCCAAGAGCAGACCGACGTCGAGATGTGGGCCATCATGGAGCCCCAGGCCGATGGCTTCCGGAACTACGAGAAGGAGGGGAACACGATCCCCCTCGAGGAGGCGCTGGTCGACAAGGCCCAGCTGCTCACCCTCACCGCGCCCGAAATGACCGTCCTCGTCGGCGGCCTCCGCGTCCTCGGCGCGAACCACGGCAACACCCGCTACGGCGTCTTCACCGACCGCCCCGGCGTGCTCACCAACGACTTCTTCGTCAACGTCCTCGATATGGGCATCGAATGGAGCCCCGTGGGCGATGACGAGCGCTTCTTCGAAGGGCGTGACCGGAAGAGCGGCGAGGTGAAGTGGCAGGCCACCCGCGCCGACCTCGTCTTCGGTGCGAACTCCGAGCTCCGCGCCCTCGCCGAGGTCTACGGCGCCGATGACGGGCTGGAGAAGTTCGTGCGCGACTTCGCCGCCGCGTGGGCGAAGGTCACGGAACTCGACCGGTTCGACATCGCCTGGCACTGATTCCACCGCGGCAGCGCCGCCTGCCATGGCGGGGAGGGGCGCGGGGCCCCTCCCCGCACCGTCTTCAGAACCCGTTCCGCCCGTCCACCCAGCGCAGGGCATCGACGAGGATGCCGTGCACCGACATCTCCCAGTGGAGGTGGGCACCGGTCGAAAGGCCGGTATTCCCGACGTACCCGATGAGGTCGCCGGCGCTCACCGCCTGGCCAGCGCTCACCGCGAAGCCCGAGAGGTGACCGTACCCCGAGAGCACGCCGCCGCCGTGGTCCAGGATGACCATGTTCCCCCGGACAGCCAGCGGCTCGGCGAGCGCCACCCGTCCGCCATTGGACGCAACGACGGGCGTTCCTTCCGGCGCCCCGATATCGACGCCGCTGTGGTGGCCCGAAGGAGGTCCGCCGTTGACCGAGCGCTGCTGGCCGAAGTGCGTCGTCACCGGGCCGTCGACCGGAAGGAGCCACGGCCCATCCCACAACTTCCGGGGCGTCTCCGCAGCGTACACCTCCGCCAGCCGGGCCTCCTCGGCGCGCACGACTGCCGGGTCGAGGTACGTCGCCACCTGATCGGGCGTGAACTCGACGTAATCGACCTCCCACTCGGTCGGGGCGACGGCGATGGCCGCCTCCAGCGTGCCCGTGCTGCCGTTCGGCAACACCACCTCGACCCTGAGCGGATGCGTCCCCGGCGGGTCGAGGATGCCGATACCGACGAACGTGTACAGGCTGCGCGCACCCTGGATGAGGGCGTACTGCCGCTCCAGGAAGCGGAGCGTGCCCCGTACCACCCCGCCAGTGACCGACACGAGGATGGCCCCTGCCTGGCTCGACTCCGTGCTGGAGAGCACGAGCTCGGGAGGCGGGATCGGGGTCGGCGTCGGCGTCGGCTCGTAGAACGCCGCGGCCGGAGACGGGTCGGGCGTCCGAACCCGCAACTGGACTGCGGGCTCGGACGCCCGGCCCGAGCAGGCCGCGGCCGCAAGCCCCGCGAGGCCGAGGAGGAAGGTCCGCCGGCGCATCGCCCCTAGATTCGCGAATCTGGACGGGCGCCGTCCACCTCCCCGCTCGACCATCCACCCGCCCTTACCACCCCACCGGAACCTGCGTGCCGCGCAAGCAGCGGTTCGTGCACGCACCGGGGAGAGGCTCGCCTCCGAATCCGAAGGCGGGAAACGGGGCCGGGGAGGCCTATCCCGGGAGCGAATGCGCGGGACCATCGCACCATCGCTCGGCCAACGCGAGGTCCTCGGCGCCACTCGCCGGGTACCGACGCGAGCGATGTGCGGCCCCCGTACTTCGCCGTCCGTGATGCTGCCAGCGGGGCGGCCGCTCTCCTGGCGATGCCCGGTGCCCCCGGTCGTGCTTACCGCGCCGGACGGGAGGTGCCCTCGGGTCGAGCGGGGGCGAAGCCCTCACCGTTCACGGCCCACGCCAGCCCGACAGCCCGCTCCTCCGCTTCGCCGGTGTCCCGCCCGCTCATGACGCTTCCCCGAAAGCCATCACGACATCGCCGTCGTCACCCCCGTCGATGGGCCGCCGCGCCCGACCGCGGAGCCCTCGCCCACCACCGCCGTCTCCCGAAGGCGCGGCTCGCAGGTGGCCTCCCCAGACGGGAGCACGGTGCCCAGACCCCGAACTCCCGAAAGGCCGGCCTCCCCCGCCTCGTGGCCCTGCCCCCGCTGCAGGCAACGTCGTCCGCTGCCCCGCTCCGGAGCGCCCGGGGGGAAGGGGCCGTTTTCGATCCGAGGGTGCCCGCGCGGACGTGACCTGCACCCCCGGAGCGGAACGCGGAGACAGGCGGAGGGTGGCCGGCGGTATCATCGCAGCGTGAGCGACCTCATCGGCCACGGCCCGATCCGCCGCGAGCTCTGGACGTTGGCCGCCCGGCCCGACCCGCCCCACGCCCTGCTCCTGGCCGGCCCGGAAGGTCTGGGGCGGACCCGGCTCGCCCGGGAGTACGCGGCCGCGCTCAACTGCGAGGCCCGGTCGGCGAGCCTCTTCGGACCGGCAGAGCCGACTCCGCCCTGCGGAGGCTGCCGCCCCTGCCGCCTCATCGCTGCGGGGACCCACCCCGACGTCCTCCTCCTCGAGCCGGGCGATGCCCTCTGCCGACCGCGCGCCGGGGAGAGCAGCCACGAACGCCACCCGAACTCCCGAGACATCCGTATCTGCCAGGTGCGCGGGGTCATCGACCTCGTATCGCGCTACCCGCTCGAGGCACGCTTTCGCGTCATCGTCGTCGAACCCGCCGAACGGTTGGGACGGGAGGCCCAGCCTGCGCTCCTGAAGACCCTCGAGGAGCCACCGCCGCATACCGTCTTCGTCCTCGTCACCGCCGCGCCCGAGGCCGTGAGCGAGACGATCCGCAGCCGTTGCCGCCGCATCGACGTTCGGCCGGTGCCGTCCGCCGAGCTCCGCGCCGCCCTCGAGGCTCGCGGCGTGCCCCCCGACCGCGCCGCGGCCATCGCCGAAGCGGCCCGCGGCCGCCCCGCGGCCGCCCTCGCCTACGCCGAACGTCCCGACCTGCTGGACGACCGCGAACGGCTGGCCCAGCGCTGCCGTACCCTCGCCCAGGCCAGCGATTCCGCCCGTCTCGCCCACGCGGGGGAGCTCGCCGAGCGGTACCGGCGCGACCGCCAGCTCGTGGAGGCCGAACTCGACTCCTGGGAAACGTTCTGGGAGGGAGAGCTCCGAGCCGCCGCCGCGGCCGGCGACCGCCGCGCGGTGCGCGAGGCCCTCACCGCCCTCCGGGGCGTCGCCCAGGCCCGCGCCGACCTCTTGGCGAACGTCCAGCCCCGCCTCGCCTTCGACCTCATGCTCCTTCGCTGCGGGCGCCGTACACTGGCTTCGAACGACGCCTGAGGGGCGCACATTGAACGCCAGCTCCCCGCGCACCGTCGTCGGTGTGCGGTTTCGCAATGCCGGACGCATCTTCTACTTCGACTCGGCCGGGATGCGGCTCGAGGCGGGTGAGTACGTTGTCGTCGAAACCGCCCGCGGGCCCGAGGTCGGCCGCGTCGTCATCGCCCCCGACCAGGTGGTGGTGAACGAACTCGGCGACGAACCCCTTCAGCCCGTGCTCCGGCTCGCCACCGAAGCGGACATTCGCAGGTCGGAGGAGCTTCATCGCAAGGCCCAGGAGGTGCTCCGCGAAGCGCGGGACCTGGCGCGCGACCTCCAGTTCGGCGGCCACCTCGATGCGGCCGAGTTCTCCCTCGACGGCAAGCGCCTCACCATCTCCTACAGCGCCGAAGAGCGGCTCGACCACCGGGAGCTCGGCCGCGCGCTCGCCGAGCGGTTCGGCGTGCGCGTCGAGCTTCGCCCCATCGGTGCGCGTGACCGCGCCAAGATCGTCGGCGGGTACGGCATCTGCGGGCGGGAGCTGTGCTGCGCGAGCTGGCTCGCCACCTTCCCTTCCATCTCCATCCGAATGGCGAAGAACCAGGACCTTCCCCTCACGCCCGAGAAGATCAGCGGCCTCTGCGGGCGCCTCCTCTGCTGCCTTTCGTACGAAGACGAGGTGTATCAGGAGATGCGTAGGACGCTGCCGAAGGTCGGTCAGCGCTGCAGCACTCCCACCGGCGAGGCGAGGGTCGTCGCCGTCAACGTCCTCCGCCGGGAGGTCACCCTCGCCATCCACGGCCAGAACGTCACGGTCGGCGACCGCGATCTCGGGCTCATCGTGCGCTGGGACCCCTCGGCGAAGACCGCCGAGCCTCCGCCACCCCTCTCACCGGAGGAGGCGGTAGCCCTAGGGCTCGTGCGCTCGCCGGAGGAGTTCCCCCGCTGGCCGCCCAGCTCCCGCACGGCGGTCGAAGGGCCCGCCTACGGCAGGCTGCCGCGCACGATCCGGCCGACGCTCGTGGAGGAGCCGCCCCCCTTCGAGCCTGCCGTCGTCCTCCCTGCGCAAGGGGAGCCGAAGCCGGCGCCCAAAGCCCGGAAGTTCGTGCGGAGCGGGGATACAACTCCCGGCGCACCGCCGCCCGCAGCGGTGGCGCCGTCGGCAACACCTCAACCCGCTCAACCCGCGAAGCCGCAGGCCCAGGCCCAACCCTCCAAGCAGCAGGCCCAGCCGAAGGGGAAGCGCCGGCGCGGCCGCCGGAAGCGCCGCTGACGCGACGGAAGCGTGCCGCTTTCGCGAAGGTTTTCACATTTTTCGTGCTCCGTTGCACAAGCCCCCTCCCGCCCGCGCGGAGGCGGGCGTAGACTCCTCGCGGGATGACGGAGCAGCGAACCCCTCGGATCGTATGCGCGTGGTGCGGAATCGAAGTGGCGGCCGGCGATACGCCGATCTCCCACGGCATCTGCCGGAGTTGTCAGGCACGGATGGAAGCTACCCTTCCCGAGCCCACCGTCGCCGCTCCCAACGTGCCGCGGCCACCCACGCCGTCCAGATGACCAGCCCGCCCGCCACCGCATCGAGGATGAAGTGGTTGCCGGTGGCGAGGATCGCCCACGTCATCGCCACGAGCATCACCAGGCCGCCAGCCCGCACCCACACACTCCGGCTGTAGGCCCACATGGCCATGGTCACCAGTTGCATCCAGCCGTAGTGGAAGCTGGGAATGGCGGCCCAATCGTTCTTGAAGAACCAAGGCTGGTCGTAGGAGACCACCGTCCCCGGCCCGAACACGGTATCGCGGATGGCCACGTCGTAGCCGAAGAGGGGTAGCAGCCGAGGCGGCGCCGCCGGAAAGAGGTAGTAGCAGACCAGCCCGATCGGCATGGAGATGAAGAGCGCGTTCCGGACACGGCGGAAGCCCGGACGATCGGCGAACCAGAGCCACACCCCCACGCCGATGAGGGCGGGGAAGTGGAGGTAGGCGTAGACGAAGTTCGCGAACTCCATCACCACCCGGCCGCGGATCGTCCACTCCTGGATCGCCGGCTCCCACCAGATTCCCAGCGCCTTCTGGGCCTCCATCAGCTTCGCGCCGAATCGAACGGCGAAGTCGACCCGCTCGGGCGCGATTCCCCGCAACACGAAGTAGACGACCACCACTGCCGTCGTGAACCCGAAATCGCGCGCGAACTCGCCGAGCCACGCCGGCCGCGACGCCGCTAGCCGTGGCAGGGCACGCCGCCGCGCCCCTTTTCGGCGCGCGATGGCCCGCTCCGTCAGCTCGAGGGAGGGCTCGCCCATCGCTCCTCCTGGCCCCGTGGCCGCGCCCAGGGCTCCGCGGCTAGGATACGAAGCAGATGCCGGAGCGGCACGCAATCGCGACCCAGGGGTGAAGGGAGATGGACGAACAGGCAAAGAAGACGGCCCTGCGCATGATCCCGTACGGGCTCTACGTCCTCGGCGTCGGGAGCGGCGAGCGGAGCACCCTCTCCACCGTGAACTGGCTCACGCAGGCGTCGTTCCAGCCGCCGCTCGTCGTCGTCGGCGTGAAGCAGGGCACCCACACCTACGACCTGCTGAAGGAGCACGGGGCCTTCGCCGTTTCCGTCCTCGGCACAGGGCAGAAGGACATCGCCTTCGCCTTCTTCCGCCATGTCGAGCCGAGGGACGGGAAGTTCGGCGAGTACGAATACGAGACCGCCGTCACCGGAGCGCCCATCCTGAAGGCAGCACCGGCGTGGTTCGAGTGCCGCCTCACCGACGCCATCGAACGGGGCGACCACGCCATCGTCGTCGGCGAGGTCGTCGAGGCCGGTGTCCGGCAGCAAACCAAGGCGCTCACGATGGAGGAGTGCGGCGTGACCTACGGTGGCTGACCGGGCGGTCGGTCGGACTCCTTGCCCAGCCTCGCCGCCAGTGGTAGTTTGTGGCGTGAATCACAACCCCGGCGCTCGCCGGGGGAAGTCCGGGCCGCCCATGCCGCGGGGCCCCAAGCTTCGCACCGCTTGGCCCCGTTTCCTTGTGCGGCCCGAGCCGACGGGGACCGTGCATGAGCTTCTACGACCAGTGGGCCGCCATCCTTATCGGTACGGTCGTGGGCTTCCTGCTCGTGTTCTCCGCCCTGGTCGGCGCGAAGCTGTTAGCCCCGTATGCGCGCGAGCGGGCGAAGGGCGTGTCGTACGAGTGCGGCATGCTCCCCCTGGGCCGCAACTGGACGCAGGTCCACGTCCGCTACTACCTCATCGCGATCCTCTTCCTCCTCTTCGACGTGGAGACGGTGTTCATCTTCCCTTGGGCAGTCACCTTCCTCGGGCTGCCTGAATTCGTCCTCTACCAGATCATCATCTTCATCGTCATCCTCGGCCTGGGCCTCGTGTACGCCTGGCGCCGGGGCGTACTGGAGTGGCGATGAGCGAAGCACAGGCCCCACGGAAGACCCGCCCGCCCTACGTGCCCGACTACGGCGCCGAAGCCGAGCGGCTGCGGCCGGTCGAGCTCCCCCAGACGCGCGCCGCCTACCGTGTCGTGCTCCCCGGCGTGGTGCAGATGCCCGTCGACACGGTGCTCGCCATCTGCCGGAAGAGCTCCCTCTGGCCGCTCACCTTCGGCCTCGCCTGCTGTGCCATCGAGATGATCGGGACGTTCATGTCGAACCATGACCTCGACCGGTTCGGCGTCGTCCCCTGGCCCAGCCCCCGACAGGCGGACGTGATGATCGTCTCGGGCACGGTGACGAAGAAGATGGCGCCCGCCATCAAGCTCCTCTACGAACAGATGCCCAACCCGAAGTACGTCATCTCCATGGGGGCCTGCGCCACGAACGGCGGGCCGTACACCCAGTACGACCGCGTCCTCCAGGGGGTGGACAAGATCATCCCCGTCGACGTCTACATCCCCGGCTGCCCGCCACGGCCGGAGGCGCTGCTCGACGGATTCCTCAAGCTGCAGGAGAAGATCATGGAGGACCGGAGGGCTGTGGGATGACCTCCGTCCCCAAGCAGTTCACCCCGACCCGGCAAGTGCCTCGCCAGGGGCTGGCCGAGAAGATCCGACGGGCAGTCCCGAACCACATCCCCCTCGAGTTCGGGGAAACGAAGACCGACGTCGACGTCCGCCTGAAGCCGGAGCACCTGCTCGAGGTCGTCCGGGTCCTGAAGGAGCACCGTGACCTCGCCTTCGACTTCCTCCGCAACATGGCAGGCGTCGACATGCAGGAGCAGGGGCTCCACCTGAAGATCCACCTCTACTCCTTCAAGCACAACCACACCGTTCAGCTCACGGTGGAGTGCCCGCCCGAGGAGGACCACCCCCACGTGCCTTCCCTCACGAGCCTCTACCGCGCCGCCGATTGGCATGAGCGGGAGGCCGCCGAGATGTTCGGCTTCATCTTCGACGGTCACCCGAACCTGAAGAACCTCCTCCTGGAGGAGGACCTCCACATCCATCCGCTCCTGAAGGCGCATCCCTTGCAGGAGCCGGAGATCCTCCAGGGCATCGAAGACGGTCCGCCGGGGTTTCCGTTCTGATGACGATCTGGCCCGAAGAAGCTATCGTCCGCCGCCACGGGGAAACCGAATTCGAGTTCGACACCGTCGACATGACGGTGAACGTCGGGCCCCAGCACCCGGCCACGCACGGCGTCTTCCGCATGCTCCTCACCGTCGACGGCGAGGTGGTCGTCGATTGCGAGCCGTACATCGGCTACCTCCACCGCGGGCTGGAGAAGCTGACCGAGAACGCCGACTACCGCCAGGCCATGGGCTGGTGGGACCGCACCGATTACCTCGCCGGCCTCAACTGCGAAGGCGCCTGGTGCATGGCCGTGGAGAAGCTCGCGGGCATCGAGGTGCCGGAGCGGGCGGAGTACATCCGCGTCATCATGATGGAGCTCTCCCGCATCAACTCCCACTTCATGTTCTTCGGCGCCTTCGGCGCCGACGTCGGCTCCTTCGGCACGAGCTTCACCTACGCCTGGCGGGAGCGGGAGCGCATCTACGACCTCTTCGAAGAAGTCGCCGGCGACCGGATGTTCCCCACCTACTTCCGCATCGGCGGCGTCACCATGGACCTGCCCGAGAACTTCGAGGCGCGCTGCCGTTGGCTGCTGGGCTCCATTCGCCAGGGTCTCGAAGACCTCGACGGCCTCCTCACCGGCAACGAGGTGTTCGTGGAACGGTGCCGCGGCCTCAGCCCGGTGACGCCCGAGCAGGCCATCAACTGGGGCCTCACCGGTCCCCTCCTGCGCGCCACTGGCATCCCCTGGGATATCCGTAAGGTCGAGCCCTACAGCATCTACGACCGTCTGAAGTTCGAGATCCCCGTCGGCACCCAGGGAGACGTCTTCGACCGCTGGATGGTGCGCCTCGCCGAGGCGTACCAGAGCACGAAGATCATCGAGCAGTGCCTCGACGAGATGCCGAAGAAGGGCCTCGTCCTCAACCCGAACCTGCCGAAGACGCTCCGCATCGACAGCGGGGAGGTGTACTTCCGTACCGAGGGAACGAAGGGCGAGTACAGCGTCTACCTCATGGCCCGCGGCGGCAACAAACCGTACCGGGCGAAGCTCCGCTCGCCCTCCTTCTGCAACCTCAGCGCCCTACGCGAAATGGTCATCGGCAACTACGTCGCCGACGCCATCATCATCCTCGGCTCTCTGGACATCGTGCTCGGCGAGGTCGATAAGTGACGGAGCTGCAGTTCGGCGAACCCTGGTTCGGCATCCCCTGGCTCGATGCCATCCTTCGCATCCTCGTCGTCGTCGGCGTGATGACGTTCACCGTCATCTACCTCACCTACGGCGAGCGGAAGGTCGTGGCTCGCTTCCAGATGCGCCTCGGCCCCATGCGCACGGGACCGTACGGCATCTTCCAGGGCATCGCCGACGCCGTGAAGCTCCTCGTGAAGGAAGACATCCGCCCCAGGGCCGCCGACCGCTGGGTGTTCGAATTCGCCCCCTACGCGACCTTCATCCCCGTCTTCCTCGTCCTCATCGTCCTGCCCTTCGCCCGCGATTGGGGAGTGCGAAACCTCACCCTCGGCCTCTTCTACGTCTTCGCCATCCTCGGGCTGAACATCGTGGGCATCCTCATGGCCGGGCTCGGGTCGGGCAACAAGTACGCCCTCCTCGGTGGGGTACGCGCCGCCGCGCAGATGATCAGCTACGAGATCCCCCTCGTCGTGAGCCTGCTCGCCGTGGCCATGGTGGCCGGCACCCTCGACCTGAACGCGATCGCCCTGAACCAGGCTGACCGGCCGTACGTCCTCCTCCAACCGCTCGCCTTCGTCATCTTCTTCACGGCGATGCTCTCAGAGCTCCACCGAGCGCCCTTCGACATCCCCGTGGCCGAGTCGGAGATCGTGGGCGGCTACTTCGTCGAGTATTCCGGCATCCGCTGGAGCATGTTCCAGCTGGCCGAGTACGCCTCGCTCTGGGCGTTCAGCATCTTCGGCTCGGTGGTGTTCCTCGGCGGGTGGGCTTTCCCGAAGGGAGACGATTGGCCCTGGCCGTGGCAGCTCTTCCTCACTTTCGTGAAGAGCCTCGGCTTCATCCTCGTCGTGATGTGGGTGCGAGCGACGATGCCTCGCCTCCGCATCGACCAACTCATGAACTTCTGCTGGAAGGTGCTCATCGAGGTGAGCTTCGCCCTCCTCATCGTGAACGGCATCTTCCTCTACTACGACTGGCCGCACGAGCTCCTCGCCCTCGTCAACTGGGCAGGAGCCATCGCCCTCCTCGGCTTCATCGGGGCGCGCGGCGCCCGCAAGGCACGCGTCTCGCAGTACGTCGGCCTCTACCGACGGGAAGGAGTGACGGCGCCGTGATCGGGATGCTGAAAGGCTTGGCCACGACGCTCTCCACCTTCACGCGGAAGCCGGTCACCATCCAGTACCCGGACGAGAAGCATCCGCTGCCCGTTCGCCAGCGCAGCTTCCCCGTCCTCGTCTGGGACTTCGACCACGACGAGCCCGCCTGCACCGGGTGTAACGTGTGCGTGCGCAACTGTCCGGTCGACTGCATGACGGCCACGATGATGGACAACCCCAAGTACGCCGAAGGGTTGAGCGACCGGCGGAAGATCGTCGAGAAGTTCTGGATCGACTACGCGCGCTGCATGCGCTGCAACATCTGCGTCGAGGTCTGCCCCTTCGAAGCCATCGTGATGGATAACAACTGGACGGGGCACGAGCGGGCCGTCTTCGACCGCCGCGACCTTCACATGGACCTGGACGACCTCACCTGGGCGAGCCGCAACGGCCTCCTCACCGTCCCCTTCCGGCCGCAGGACAGCATCGACTACCTGGAGGCCATCGAGAAGGGCGAGGAGCCGCCGCCCATCTCCTTCAAGTTCGCCCGGCCGGAGGCCCGCCAAGCGCAGCTCGAGCGCATCGCCCGGGGCGAAGGTCCGGCCATCCGCCTGCGACCGCCCGAGAAGCCGAAGGTGGCGGCCGTCGCGCGCGCCGGCGCCGCCGCCGAGGCCGAGGAGGAGGCCCTCTCCCCCAAGAAGGCGCGCGCCAAACGGATGAAGCTCGAGCGGGAGGCGAAGGAGTACGAGGCCCGCGGCGAACCCGTCCCCGCCGAGCTGCAGGCCCAGATCGCCCGCTACCGCGCCATCGAGGAGGGGAAGCCGGTCCCGGCGGCAGCGGGGGTTGCCGCGGCCGCGGGCGGCGAAGAGGGCGCCCTCTCCCCGAAGAAGGCCCGTGCCAAGCGCATGAAACTCGAGCGCCAAGCGAAGGAGTACGAAGCCCGCGGCGAACCCGTCCCCGCCGAGCTCCTGGCCCAGATCGCCGAGTACCGCGCCATCGAGGAGGGGAAGCCAGTACCGGCCGCCGTGGGTGCGGCCGCGCCAGCAGCTGCCGGCGGTGCCCAACCGAAGGCGGCCGCAGCCGCTGGCGTCGTCGGTGACCCGAATTCGCCCCGGAAGCAGCGTGCGCGGCGTATGCGCGCCGAGCGGGCCGCCCGCGAAGCCCTCGCCCGAGGCGAGCCGGTGCCCCCGGAGGTGAAGGCCGTGCTCGACGAGTTCGGAATCTCCATCGAGAGTCTGCAGCCGTGATCACCGAAGTGCTGTGGTGGATCTTCGCCGCAGGGATCGTGGCCTCGGCCGCCGGGGTCGTCTTCTCCCGGAGCGTCATCCATTCGGCGATCTTCCTCATCGTGGCCCTTGCCGGTGTGGGGGCCATGTACGTCTTCCTCCAGATCGAATTCCTCGCCCTCGTGCAGTTCCTCATCTACGGGGGCGCAGTGACGGTGCTCATCCTCCTCGCCCTCATGCTCACACGGACGGCGGCGGGAACGCCGCGCGGCGTCTCGCTCACGGGCCCGCACTGGCCGTTCGCCCTGCTGGTCGGCAGCGGCCTGGCAGCCGTCCTCGTGGGCGCCGCCACGGCGACCGTGTGGCCGGGCGACCAGGGCAAGCCGTCGCTGCTTCCCATCGGCCGCGTGGGCGAGCGCCTGTTCACCGATTTCGGCGCGGCCTTCATCGTGGTGACAGCCGTGTTGCTCGTCGCCCTGGTAGGGGCGATCATCATCGCCCGGCAGGAGGGGAGCGAGTAGCCCATGGTCCCGCTCGAGAACTACGTCGCGCTCTCCGGCATCCTCTTCGCCCTGGGCGTCTACGCCGTCCTGGCGCGGCGGAACGCCATCCTCGTGCTCATGGGCATCGAGCTGATGCTCAACGCCGTGAGCCTGAACTTCGCCGCCTTCGCCTCCTACCTCGACCCCGACCGGGTGACGGGCGCGGTGTTCGCCGTTTTCGTCATCACCGTGGCCGCGGCCGAGGTGGGGCTTGCCCTCGCGATCGTCATCCGTTTGTTCCGGCTGCGCGCCACCAGCAACGTGGACGAAGCAGCGGAACTCAAGTGGTAGAAGGGGTCGAAATCGCCCATGGGTGCTGAACAGGCCTGGCTGCTCGCTGCCATCCCGGCGGGCGCATTCGTCGTGCTCGCCCTCTTCGGCCGCTACCTCGCCCGCGGGGGCGACTGGTTGGGCATCGCCGCCATCGCCACCTCCTTCGCCCTCTTCTTCCCCGTCCTCGCCGACTTCCTCAGCGAGGGCGACGGCCTCGGGCCCTTCACCGCGGCCGTCGAATGGACCCGCATCGGGGACTTCTCCTTCCCCATGGGCATCTTCGTCGACCCCATCACCATCGTGATGCTCGCCGTCATCACCACGGTAGCGTTCATGGTGAACATCTTCTCCGTGGGCTACATGAAGGGCGAGCCGCGCTACTGGTGGTTCTTCGCCGTTCTCCAGCTCTTCGCCGCCTCGATGATCCTCCTCGTCCTGGCCGACAACCTGCTCCTCCTGTACATCGCCTGGGAGCTCGTCGGCCTCTGCTCCTTCCTCCTCATCGGCTTCTACTGGGAGAAGCGGAGCGCGGTGGAGGCGGCGAAGAAGGCGTTCGTCACCACTCGCATCGGCGATGTGGGCCTGCTCATCGGCATCATCCTCCTCTGGCGGGAGGCGGGCACGTTCAACATCCAGGAGATCCTCCGCCTCGCCGAGGAGGGACACTTCGGCCACACCTACCTGCTGGTGGCGATGCTCTTCATCTTCATCGGGGCCATGGGCAAGAGCGCCCAGGTGCCCTTCCACGTGTGGTTGCCCGACGCGATGGAGGGCCCGACGCCCGTCTCCGCCCTCATCCACGCTGCGACGATGGTGGTGGCGGGCGTCTACCTCGTGAACCGCATGCTCCCCGCCTTCGAGGTCGTCGACGAGACGCTCCTGGTCATCACCGTCGTCGGCCTGGTGACCGCCATCCTCACCGGCTTCATGGCCTTCGCCCAGACCGACATCAAGAAGGTGCTGGCCTACTCCACGGTGGGCCAGCTCGGCTTCATGTTCGTGGCCGCCGGGGCCGGCGCTCCCGAGGCGTCGATGTTCCACCTCATGACCCACGCCTTCTTCAAGGCGCTCCTCTTCCTCGCCGCCGGCTCGGTGATCATCGGCACGCACCACCACCAGGACATGAACGAGCTCGGCGGGCTGTGGAAGAGGATGCCCATCACGGGCACGACCTTCCTCATCGGCTCCCTCGCCCTCGCCGGCGTGCCGCCCCTGGCGGGCTTCTGGAGCAAGGATGAGATCCTCGTCGTCCTCGACAAGCAGTGGGGGCCTTGGGCGGTGAGCCTCCTCGGCTTCGCCGCCATCCTCACCGCCTTCTACACCACCCGCCTCTTCATCCGAACCTTCCTGGGGCAGCCACGCGACCCCCACATCGCCGAGCACACGACCGAGACGCCTCCCGTGATGACCGGACCGCTCCTCTTCCTCGCCCTCCTCTCGGTCGTCTCCGGCTTGGTCGTCTTCCACGAGGTCGGCACCGCCCTCGGCTTCCCGGGCGGATTCGGCGAGTTCGTCTTCCTCCCCTCCCACGGACCGCACGGGTACGAATTCGACGCCGCCTTCGCCGGGGCCTCGGTGGTGCTCGCCCTCCTCGGGATCTTCACGTCCGGATGGCTCTACTGGGGCGGTCGCCTCGACCGTTCCACGCGGCTGGCGGAATGGCAGCCCCGCCTCTACGACATGCTGGTGAACAAGTTCTACTTCGACGAGCTGTATCAGGCGGCCATCGACTACGGGATCCTCGGCTTCAGCTACGTGGTGAGCTGGTTCGACCGCTACGTCGTGAACGACACCGGCGTCGACGGCTCCGCTCAAGTGACCGGCTACGCCGGCTTCATCCTGAAACACCTCCAGTCGGGACGGCTGCCCCACTACGCCATGAGCCTGGCCCTCGGCGTGGTGGTGCTGGCCGTCGCCGGGCTGGTGATGAGGGGCTGACCGCATGACCTTGGAGGAAGCACAGGGGTACGTGCTGCTGGCCACCCTGGCCACGCCGCTGGTGACGGCGGCGATCCTGGTGCTCATCCCGTCCCAGTACCGGATGGCGCACCGGTACCTCTCCCTCGCGGCCGGAGCGGTGATGCTCGGCCTCTCCGTCTACGTCTTCGCCGCCTACCAGGTGGGGCACGACCCCATCCAGATGACCCTCCGCTGGCCTTGGGTCGAAAACGTCGCCTTCCTCGGCGAGAAGGGCGTCTCCCTCTACCTCGGCGTCGACGGGATCTCGGCGCTCCTCACCCTGCTCAACGGCATCGTCGCCTTCGGCGGCATCCTGGTGAGCTGGAAGATCGACTACCGGCCGAAGGACTTCTTCATCCTCTACCTCGTCCTTCTGACGGGCGTTTACGGCACCTTCTTCTCGCTCGACCTCTTCTTCTTCTTTTTCTTCTACGAGCTCGCCGTGGTGCCCCTCTACCTGCTCATCGGCGTGTGGGGCTCGACGCGGAAGGAGTACGGCGCGCTCAAGCTCACCCTCTACCTGGTGGCGGGCTCGGTGCTCATCTGGATCGGCATCTTCGCCGTGGTGCGCGAAGCGGGGCTGGGCACCTTCTCCCTCCCCGCCCTCTGGGAGGCCGGCCAATCCGGGGCCCTCTCGCCCGCCTTCCAGAAGACCTTCTTCCCCTTCTTCGCCGTCGGCTGCGGGGTGCTCGCCGGCCTCTGGCCGTTCCACACCTGGTCGCCCGACGGCCACATGTCGGCACCCACGGCCGTCTCCATGGTGCACGCGGGCGTGCTGATGAAGCTCGGCGCCTTCGGCATCATCCGCCTCGGCATCCAGATCCTCCCCGAAGGTGCCGAGTTCTGGATGCCCACGCTCCTCGTCCTCGGCACCATCGGAGCCGTGTACGGCGCCGTTGGGGCCCTGACCCAGCGGGACTTCAAGCTCATCTCCGGCTACAGCTCCGTGAGCCACATGGGGTACGTCCTCATGGGCCTGGGGACGCTCAACGCCGTCGCGATGACGGGCGCCGTCCTTCAGATGTTCAGCCACGGCGTGATGACCGCCCTCGTGTTCCTCCTCATCGGCGCCATCTACGACCAGGCGCACACCCGCGACATGAAGGACTTCGGTGGCGTGGCGAAGGTCATGCCCCTCTGGGTCATCGGCTACGTCATCGCCGGCCTGGCGAACGTCGGGCTTCCGGGCCTATCCGGCTTCACGGCCGAATTCCACATCTTCGTGGGTACCTTCCGGTCGTACCCGGTGTTCGGCGCCCTCGGCGTCCTCGCCGCCGCCTTCGCCGCCGCCTACATGCTACGCCTCTTCTCCATCGTCTTCTTCGGCCCGCTCAACCCGCGCTGGGCCAGCCTGCGCGACGCCCGGCCGGTCGAGGTCATCTCGGGCGGGCTCCTCATCCTCTCCATCCTCGCGATGGGCCTGTACTGGGCGCCGTTCGTGGACCGCGTGAGCGAAACGGTACTCGTCCTTCCGGGGGTAACGAACTGAGATGCGCGACTACTCGCTCTTCGTCCCCGAATACATCGCAGCCGGTGCCGCCATCGCTATCGTGGCCATCGAGCTCATCTGGCCGCGCCTCCGCAAGGACGTCCTCGCCTACCTGATGGCCCGCGTCTCCCTCGGCTGGCTCGCCGCGAGCCTGGCCTACCTGGGCCGCGACCCGAAGGAGTTCATGGGCGTTCTGGTGGTAGACGACTTCACCACCTACTTCCGCGCCCTGGCCGCGGGCATCGTCTTCGTCACCTGCCTCCTCTCCGCCCAGTACCTGCGGCGGCGCACTCGCGAGGCGAGTGAATACTACGGCCTCCTCCTCACCGCCGGCGCCGGGATGTCGCTCATGGCCGCTGCCCGGGAGCTGCTCACCGCGTACCTCGCCCTCGAGCTGTTGAGCTTCTCCCTCTACATCCTCGTGGGGTTCTTCCGGCGAGACCTGAAGAGCAACGAGGCGAGCTTGAAGTACGTGCTCCTGGGCGGCTTCGCCAGCGCCATGCTCCTGTACGGCATCAGCCTCCTCTACGGCCTGACCGGCAACACCACGTACGACGCGGTCGCCGAGGCGCTGGCCAACCGTTCGGGTGACACCGACGTAGCGGCCATCGCCGCCTTCGTCCTCATCATCGCGGGGCTCGGCTTCAAGGTGTCGGCGGTGCCCTTCCACACCTGGGCGCCCGATGCCTACACGGGCGCGCCGGTGCCCATCACCGCGTTCCTCTCCACCGCATCGAAGGCAGCAGGGTTCGCGCTCATCCTCCGGCTCTTCACGAACGCCTTCCACACCGACCCCGAGGAATGGCGCTGGCTGGTGGCCGTGGTGGCTGCCCTGACCATCGTCTTCGGGAACCTCGTTGCCATCCAGCAAACGAACTTCCGCCGTCTCATCGCTTACAGCTCCATCGGGCAGGTGGGCTACATGCTCGTCCCCGTCGCCGCCCTCGGATACGGAGATGGCGAGATTGCCCACGCCGCCACCGCTGCCCTCCTGCTCCATCTCACGGGGTACATCATCAGCACGCTGGCGGCCTTCTCAGCCTTCCAGGCTGCCTACGACCGCACCGGGGACGACACCATCCCTGGCCTGCGCGGCCTCGCGGAAACCCAGCCCTTCCTGGCGATGGTGATCACCATCTCCCTCTTCTCCTTCGCGGGCCTGCCCGTCTTCGCCGGCTTCGCCACGAAGCTCTTCATGTTCCAGGCGTCCGCCTTGCCCGAGCTGATGTGGCTGGTGGGGATCGCGGTGGCCGCCAGCTTCGTCAGCCTCTACTACTACCTCATGGTCATGCGGCAGATGTACCTCTTCGACCCGCCCGAGGGTGCATCCCGCTTCCGGGTGACGCCCGCCCTCTGGGCGGCGGCCGCTGCCCTCATGCTGGGCACGATCTTCGTGGGTGCCTACCCGCAGCCCCTCTTCGACGCGGCCGACGGTGCCGCCTCGGCCCTCTTCCAGGAAGGAGCTGCCCCTCACCAGGTGCGCGAGCGGTAGCGGGCAGGATCGTTCGTCCCCGTCTTACGAATCCGTCCCGCCGCGCCCGCGTCTTGCTAGACTCTAAGTACGCCGAATCCCTGCGCCAGCGGGGAACGGGGGACCCACTTCTCGGGGTGAATTGCGCTTCGGGCGCATAGGCGATCCCCATCGCCGAACCCGTCAGCTAACCCCGTAGGCGGATGGGGAGGGGTCCGCGCTCACCGCAGCCCCTCTTACGGCTCCGGCCCGCGGCCGCCAGCCGCGGGACCATCGACGGGAGTTGCGGCCGTGGCGGACGCGGAGGCGAAGGCTGCAGGAAGCGAAGGGGCGGCGGTCGGCTTCTACGCGATGCGCTTCGTCGCCCAGTCGGCGCAGAACGTCTTTCTGGCGGCCCTTTTCCTCGCTGCCGGGACGAGCGCCAGGGCGGCGGTCGACCTCTCGAGCGTCTTCGCTGCCATCCTCATCCCCGCAGTCGTACTCGGACCTCTGGGTGGCGCCGCCGCGGACCGCCTCGGGCCGCCGGCGGCTATCGCCGTCGGCGCGGCGGGGCGGCTGGCGGTGGCCGCAGCCGCGGCGACGGCCATGGACGGCGCCCGCGAAGCCTGGCTCTTCGCGTTCGCTTATTCGGCCGTCTCCCAGGTGTACACGCCCGCCGAGCTCACCCTGGTGCGGGTGCTCCGGCCGAGCCAGCCCGGACGGGCGCACGCGGTCCTGGTGGCGCTGCAGTACGGCGGCCAGGGCTTGGGCATGTTCGTCCTGGCGCCGCTCCTCCTCTTCGTGGGCGGCCTCCAGGCCGTCCTCCTCGCCGCGGCGGCGGGCCTCGCGGCCCATGTCGTCCTCGCCGTCCTCCTCGGGTATCGAATCCGGGGCACCGCCGCCGCGACCAGCTCCTCGCCGCGCCCGGCCTTCGGCTTCGGCGACGTCCTCCCCTTCTTCGCCGCCGAAGGCCGGGCCGCGTACGCCGTCCTGACCATGGCCGCGCGCTCGCTGGCAGCGCGGGCCATGGTCATCGCTCTGCCAGCCTACCTCGCCCGTGAGATGGGAATCGGGCCTGGCGGCCTGGCGCTCCTCTTCCTTCCGGGTGCTGCGGGCGTGGCCTCGGGCCTCGCTTGGTGCGGCCGCGGCTTCCGCGCCGAGGCCCTCGTTCCGGCAATGCGTCTCTCCCTCGTCACCCTGGCCGGCGCGGCGCTCGCCGCCGCCGCCCTCGACCTCGGGGTCACGCTCGCTGCCCGCCGCACGCCGCTCGCCCTCCTCGCCGGGGTGGACTCCGGCACCGCGATCACGCTCGGCGTGGCGATGCTCGTGGCCCTCGCAACGGGCTTCGCCCTCACCGTCTCCCTCGTCGCCGCCCGAGCGGTGCTCACGACCACCGCCCCGCTCGGCCAGCAGGGGCGCGTGTTCGCCATCCAGGAGGCGGTGAGCGAAGCGGTCATCGTTCTCCCGCTCCTCCTAGCGGGCGCGGGCGCCCACGCCCTCGGGGCTCGTCCGGTCCTCGCCGCCGTGGGAGTCGTCGTGCTCGCTGCTTGCCTTGCCGGCGAACTCCTGAGCGCCCGCAGAAGGCTGGCCGCAGCCGCAGCCCCCGCCTAGTTCATCCGGAATTCGTCCTCGTCCTCTTCGTCGTCCTCGAAGTCAGCGTCGCTGTAGACGCCCGCGGGCGACCCACGCCACACCGTCACCACGAAGTCCTCACGGTAAGGCTCGGCGGTCATCACCAGGCGCTCGTCGATGGCCTCGATCAGCTCCTGGATGCGCGCCTCGTCGGCGTCGGCCGTGGTGCAGAGGGTGCCGTACACGTTCCCGTTCTGGTAGTGGAGGTCGATGCGGCCCACGATGCCGCCGTCCTCGTAGATGGTGTACGACTCGGAGGTCGGAGTCCGCGCCTCGCGCTCGAACTGGATCACGTCCGTACCTGCCCGTTCCCGAAGATGGTCCACTTGTAGCTGGTCAGCTCGCGCAGGGCCATCGGCCCGCGGGCGTGAACCTTGTCGGTGGAAATGCCGATCTCCGCTCCCAGCCCGAACTGCGCCCCATCGGTGAAGCGCGTGCTCGCGTTCACGAACACGGCCGCCGAATCCACCTCCTCCACGAACTGCATCGCCCGACCGTAATGCTCCGTGAGGATGGCGTCGGTGTGATGGCTCCCGTACCGCTCGATGTGGGCGATGGCCTCCTCGAGGGTGTCGACGATGCGCACCCCACAGCGGAGCGCCAGATGCTCCGTCCGCCACGTCTCCTCGGTGGCCCGCTCCAACGCCAGCCCCTCGGAGACGAAGGGGCCGAGGATGGCCAGCGCCCGGTCATCGGCGATGAGCGTCACCCGGCCGGCCCACTGGCGCGCCAGCGCCGGGAGGAAGCGCGGAGCGATGCCCGCGTGCACCAGGAGGGTGTCGACGGCGTTGCACACCGAATACCGCTGCGTCTTCGCGTTCTCCGTCACCCGCAGCGCCATCTCCAGGTCGGCAAACTCATCGACATAAATGTGCACCACCGCATCGCCGTGGGCGACCACGGGCATCGTCGCGTGCGCCCGCACGTAGTCGATGAGCCCCTTCCCGCCACGGGGGACGACCATGTCGATGAGGTCGTTCGCCTGGAGGAGTTCGTCGATGTGCGCCCGGTCGGGGTCCGTGATCACCTCCACCGCCGAGGGTGGCAGCCCGGCCGATTCGAGCGCTGCCTGGACCACCTCACCCAGGGCTCGGTTGCTGTTCACCGCTTCCTTGCCGCCCCGGAGGACACACGCGTTGCCGCTCTTCAAGCAGAGGGAAGCGATATCGATGGTGACGTTCGGGCGCGCCTCGTAGATCGCGGCGATGACGCCGAGGGGCACGCGCCGCCGCCCGATGAGGAGGCCGTTCGGCAGGGTTCGCACATCGAACATCTCCCCCACCGGGTCGGGGAGGGAGGCGACGTTGCGAACGTCGGCCGCCATCTGCCGGATGCGCTCCGGCGTCAGCGTGAGACGGTCGACGAACGCCGCGTCGAGTCCCTGCGCCTCGGCATAGGCCAGGTCGCGAGCGTTCGCCTCGAGGATGGCTGCGGCCCGCTCCTCGAGGAGAGCGGCGATGCGCTCGAGCGCCGCGTTCTTCACCGCCGTGGAGGCGCGGGCGAGCGTCCGCGCAGCGGCCCGCGCCGCCGCGGCCCGTTCTCGAACCAGCGAGCCGGTGGCCGTCATGCCGCTAGTGTACGGCAGGCCGACCTTCCCGGCTGCGGGCCTTCGGTCACGGCTTCGCCACGGTCACCGAAGTCTCGCCCCCGAAATCGCCGCTCCCGGCCACGGAGGAGACGGTGAAGGTCACCGAAGCCGTACGCTTCGAGATCCCGGCCAGCGACACGGAGCAAGTCCCGTCTCCGCCCGTCGTGCAGGAAGCCGACACTCCGGTGTCCCACGACCCGGCGACGAGCACGTTGGCCGCCGCTTGGCCGCTCACGGCCACGGCGATGAGGACCGTCGCCGTCCACGTACGGCCCTGATTCGACGCCGAACCGGTGAGGTCTACAACGTACCCACCGGTCGGTTCGCCGCCGCCGGAGCCACCGCCCGAGGCTTCGCTGCAAGGGACGCCCAGGGCAGCCAGCGCTCCGCAGGCCGTGACGCGGCCAGCGCCGTCGTACGTCGTCCCAGGAACGTCCTGGGCCGTGGAGGTGAGGGCGCCCCAGACCGCGACGGCAGACGAACCGGTCGAAGCCGACCACACGAGGGCTGCCGCCCCGGCAGCGAGCGGGGTCGCCGCCGAGGTGCCGGAGCCCGCGTCGTACCCGCAGTCGATGCCACTGCCCTGCAGACGGAAGCTCGAAGGACCCACGCAGTCGGGGAAGGCGCCGAAGATGCTCACCCCGGGTGCAGCGACCTCGCCGGCGTTCGAGAAGCTGGCGACGGCGTCGTGGTCATCGGTGGCGGCGACGGCCAACACCTCGTCGAAGGCGCCCGGATACTCCGGGCTTGCCTTCCCCGAGTTTCCCGCCGCAGCGACGAGGAGCGCTCCCTTCGCCGCCGCATCCTGAACGGCCGCTTGCAGCGTGTTGCAGAGGAAGAGCCGCCCGCGCGTGCAGGACCCGCCCAAGCTCATGGAGATGACCGTCGGCGCGCCGTTCCCGTAGTCGACCGCCCAGGTGATGCCAGCAGCCACCTGGGACCAGCTCCCCGAGCCATTGTCGCCGAGCACCTTCCCGACGATGAGGCGTGCATCGGGCGCCACCCCGGCGATCCCCACCCCGTTGTTCGTCGCCGCTGCCGCGATGGAGGCCGTCCAGGTGCCGTGGCCGTTCCGGTCCTCGATGCCCGACCCCGTGAAGTCGGAGGAGGCCTCGACGCGGCCGACGAGCTCCTCGTGGGTGGTGTCGTAACCGGTGTCGAGCACGGCGATGATGACGCCGCTTCCCTGCGCTCCCGCGGCCCACGCCTCCGGAACATCGACGTCGGCGTCGGGCGAGCCGCTACCTCCGCCCCAGTTTTGCCCCATGTTGTCGAGGCCCCACTGCCGCCAGGTGCAGGGATCGTTCGCGAACGTGCCGCTGCCGCTCGCGCAGTCGACCGCGGCCCTCACGACCAGGTCCGGCTCGGCGAAGCGCACGTTCGGGTTGCGGAGGTAGGCGCGCACCGCCCCGGGGACGCGCCCCGGGCCGACGTCGACGATCTGGACGCCGAGCGAGGGCAGCTCACGGACGACGCGCCCGCGCACCTGTGCGTGGGCAGCGGCCGCGGCCTCCGCGGGCGTGCCGGGCACGAAGGCCACGAGCACCCGGCCGTCCACGTAATCGACGCCGGGGATTCCGTACGGGTCAGTAACGGCGTCGACCCGCCCCGTCCGAAGGGTGAGCGCGAACAGCGCACACGCGGTGAGCAGGACTATAGGCCGGCTGAGCAAACGCACACCCACGGCACCGCCTCCTCGGTCGGTGCCGGGCCTGCTCCGTTCCGACGCGCCCCCAACGTCCCCGGTGCGGCCAGCCTACGCCGCGCGCTTCCGCACCGTCAATCGGCGTACCCCGCTACCGCGCGGCCGGCGTTCCCCTACCAGCCGCGGACGGCGAGGAGCTCCTTTTCGCCCAGCGAGTGGACCGAGATACCCTGCATCGCCTTCCCGAGTCCGCGGCTCACGCGGGCGATGACTTCGGGGTCGTTGTAGTGGGTGGTCGCCTCCACGATCGCCCGGGCCACCTTGGGCGGGTTCTCGGACTTGAAGATGCCCGACCCGACGAAGACGCCGTCGGCGCCCAGCCGCATCATGAGGGCGGCATCCGCCGGCGTGGCGACGCCGCCGGCCGCGAAGTTCACGACGGGCAAGCGCCCCTCGGCCTTCACCCGCTTCACCAACTCGACGGGCGCCCCGATCTCCTTCGCGTAGGCGTACACCTCGTCGTCGGCCATCGTCTGCAGGCGCCGAATCTCGCTCATCATCGCGCGCATGTGGCGCACCGCTTCGACGATGTCGCCCGTGCCGGCTTCCCCTTTGGTCCGGATCATGGCCGCCCCCTCGGCGATGCGCCGCAGGGCCTCTCCCAGGTTCCGTGCCCCGCAGACGAAGGGCACCTTGAAGCGGTGCTTATCGATGTGGTGGGCGTCGTCCGCCGGGGTGAGGACCTCCGACTCGTCGATGTAGTCGACGCCGAGGGCTTCGAGCACCTCCGCCTCGACGAAGTGGCCGATCCGACACTTCGCCATCACCGGGATGGTGACGGCCTCCATGATCTCGAGGATCTTCTCCGGGTCGCTCATGCGGGCCACCCCGCCGTCGCGGCGGATGTCGGCCGGCACCCGCTCGAGGGCCATCACCGCCACGGCGCCCGCTTCCTCGGCGATCTTCGCCTGCTCGGCGGTGACGACGTCCATGATGACGCCGCCCTTCAACATCTGGGCGAGGCCAACCTTCACCGCCCAGGTTCCGGTCTCGGTCATGCGCCACCCCCTTATCGGCGTCCTGCGAATTCGGCAGCTTCGCCTTCAAGCTTAGGGAGTCCGGACGGCCGGAGGTAGGGTCGCCGCGGTTGACGCGCCGCGCCGTTCCGGGCAGGGTGGCAGGGAGGGGTTCTCCCTCGGCGGCGTCGCTTGGAGGTCACGGCCGACCGAGGCGTCGCAGGAAGCCAGCCAGGAGGTCGCGCCATGACCATCGACCCGGTCCTGACCCTCACGGAGCGCGCCGCCCAGCGCCTTCGCGCCTTGGCCGCCGCTCACGACCCGCCCGATTGTGTGCTCCGCATCTCGCTGGAAGGCGAGGGCGCCGCTGCCCGCCACGCCATCTCCTTCGAGGCGGCGCCCCGGCCGGGTGACGTGGTGCTCGCTCAGCACGAGGTCACGCTCGCCCTCGACCCCGCCAGCGCCGCCGCACTCCGGGGCGTAATCATCGACTACGAGAACGGTGAGGCGGGCGGGCGCTTCACTGCGCGGCGCCGCAGCTCCGACGGGCTTGCCTAACGGAGGAGCACGAGGCCGCGCGGGGTGAGCACAGCCGCCGCCAGCCCGGGCTCCGGGCCCTGGTCCACCGGCAGAACCACGCCGACGGCCGCGAGAAGCCCCATCGCCCTCCCAGGCTCAGGGTGAACGCCCCGCAAGGCGACCAGCTTCCCGAGCTGGGGGAGCCCTTCGGAAGGGTGGGGAGAATCGCCCCAATCGATGAGGAAGGGAACCACACCCTCGCCCTCGGGAGGAGGCGCCGCGGTGTACGTCCAACGGAGAGCGACGCCGTCGGGGCGCTCCCGGCTCCCCGGCCGCGGGTCGCCGGGGTCGTAGCCCGCCGCCCGCGCCCGGGCCACACGCTCGGCCAACCGGTCGGCCCGGGCACACCAACCGACGAGCCGTGGCGCCGTCAGCCGGTCGACGCCGAAGAGGCGCTCCGGCGTCGAAGGCTGGGCAGGGTCGGGGGCGAGGATTTCGAGGTAGGCGCCTTCGCCCAAGCCCACGAGCGCGTTCCGCGTCCCACGGCCGGGGTGGCTCCCTCCGGGAACGGGCCGCACGCCGAACCGGCGCTCGAACTCTTCGACCCCTGCCTCCAGGTCGGGCACACCGAGGATGAGGTGGTCGAGAACGGGCGGCCCCAGCGGCTCCACGGCGGTCGGAGCGTACAACGCCCCGACCCGGCCGGCAATTCGTGAGGCATTTCACATGCCCGTGGTCCTCCGTTCACACTGCGGCAACATCGGCGCGCGACGGTGGGATCGGCGGGCGTTCCCGCCACGAAGGAGGACACCATGTATGTCGACGAGTGGTACGTGCGCGAGCGGCTCCGCGAGCTGGACGAGGCCATCGAGCGCGGGGCGTGGTACCGACGGGAGTTCGCCCGCGGTCGGCGGGCGGGTCCGGACACGAAGGCGCATCCGCTGCCCGTGCGCTGGCTCCTGCGCATGCGCCGCTGGGCCCTGGGCAATGACACGGCCGCGGGCACTGGGGTAGATTCGACGGAAGTCGCCCCAATCCCGCTGCGCGAGGAGCCTCATGCCCGAGTACGAGCAGATTCTCTACGAGCAACGCGGCCGCGTCGTCACCATCACCTTGAACCGCCCCGAAAAGCTCAACGCCTGGACGGGCACGATGGAGCGGGAGTTCCTGGACGCGCTCGCCCGCGCCCGCGATGACGATTCCGTCGGCTGCATCGTCATCACTGGCGCCGGCCGGGGCTTCTGTGCCGGCGCCGACATCACCGGCTGGGCGAGCGAGGCGGCTGCCGGACGGCCGCACCGCCCGCCCCTCATCAACTTCGCCGACGCCCAGGAGGCGAGCCCCAACGTTCCCATCGCCCTCGCCGAAGGGAAGCCCGCCATCGCGGCGATCAACGGGCCGGCCGTCGGGATCGGCCTCACGATGGCCATGGCCTGCGACATCCGCGTCGCCTCGGAGCGGGCTCGCTTCTCGGCCCGGTTTGTGCGCGTCGGGCTCGTGCCCGAATGCGGAGGGACCCACAACCTCGCCGAGGTCGCCGGCATCGAAGCCGCCCTCGAGCTCGCCCTCACGGGCCGAATCATCGACGCCTCCGACCCGCTGGCGAAGAAGCTCGTGAGCCGCATCGTGCCCCACGACGAGCTCATGCCGACGGCGTACGCCCTGGCGGAGGAGATCGCCGCCGGACCGCTGGAGCCGGTGTGGTTGGCGAAGCGGCTCATCCGCCGCAACGCCTGTGAAACGAACCTGCGCGACGTGGTGAAATTGGAACAGGCGACGCTCCTCCAGTTGCGCCACGGGCCCGCGCACCGCGAGGCGGTCGCCGCCTTCCTGGAGAAGCGAGAGCCGCGCTTCCACGGCTGAGCCCGCTCCCCCTTCACCGTCGCGGCCAGAACTCCGGCTCTCGCTTGGCGAGGAGGGCAGCCACGCCCTCCCGGAAGTCCGGACCGCGCATCAGCTCGTCGAGGAGCGCGCGCGATTCGCGCACGGCGCTGGCGGCGTCCCGATGGAGGTCGGTGTAGAGCTGCCGCTTCGTGGCCGCGAGCGACGACGGCGCCACGTGCCGCACGAGGCGGTCCGCATAAGCGTACACCTCCTCCAGCAGCCGCTCGCCCGGCACGACGCGGTGGACCAGGCCCATCGCCTCGGCCTCTTCGGCGGTGAAGATGCGACTCGAGAGGAGGAGCTCCATGGCCCGGGAGGCGCCGATGAGCCGCGGCAGCAACCACGAGAGGCCGTACTCAGCGGGGAGCCCGAGCCGGCCGTGCGCCGCCGTCAGCTTCGCCCCCGCCGCCGCGAAGCGCAGGTCGCAGTAGCAGGCGAGCACCAGCCCGACGCCCGCAGCCGGCCCATTGATCGCGGCGATGACCGGCTTGGAAAGCCCGAAGTGGTAGGCGAAGTCGGCGTCGAACTCCGGCCGCACGCCGAACCCGGGGGTGGGGATGTCCTCCGGCGTCCCGGGGTCGTAGCCGCCTTTCTCCACCTGTCCCTCGAGGGCGCGGGCATCGGCCCCGGCGCAGAAGCCCCGCCCCGCGCCCGTCACCACGACGACCCGCACCGCGGGGTCGCCCTCGGCCTGAGCCAGGCACCAGCGGTACTCGGTGTGCATCCGCCCCGTCCAGGCGTTGAGCCGCTCCGGCCGGGAGAGCGTGATGGTGGCGACGCCCTCGCGAACCTCGTAACGGGTGACCTTGAGCTCCATGCGGCGATTCTACCGGTCGGACCGGCCGTGGCCGCCCTTCGGCCCTAGCGCGTAAGCCTTGCGAAGCGCTGTTATCTTCGAAAAACGCAAGGAGCTCCGTTCCACATGACAAGTTCCGAGGGATTTGCGGCGTTCGACCTGGCGCCGTTCACGGTGGCGTGGGAGGTCACCCGAGCCTGTGCCCTCCGCTGTATCCACTGTCGCGCCGAAGCCCAGCCCCGCCGACACCCCGACGAACTCACCACCGAAGAGGGGCTTCGCCTTGTCGATGAAATCGCCGAGATGGGGGCGCGTGTCCTCGTCGTCACGGGTGGCGACCCCTTCATGCGCCGCGACATCCGCGAGTTCATCGCCCGGGGGAAGGCCAGAGGACTGCGCGTCGCCCTCTCCCCTAGCGCCACCCGGCTCGCCACGGGGAGGGCCCTCCTCGAGGCCTGCGAGGCGGGAGCGGAGATGATCCATATCAGCCTCGACGGCGCGACCCCGGGGGTCCACGATGCCTTCCGCGGGGTCCGAGGCTCCTACGCGCGCACCATCGCCATCCTGGGCGAGCTTCGCTCCCTCGGGGTCCCGTTGCAGATCGGCACCACCGTCTGCCGGCGGAACGTCCACGAGCTCGAAGCGCTGGCGGGCCTCGTCGGCACGCTCGGTGCGAGCGTCTGGAGCGTCTTCTTCCTCGTACCCACAGGCCGTGCCCAGCAAGCGGACGTCCTCTCGCCGGACGAACACGAGCGGGTCCTCGGCCAGCTCGCGGACCTGGCCGCGAGCGCCCCGTTCTACGTACGCACGACCGCCGCTCCTCAGTTCCGCCGTGTGGTGCTGCAACGGGCGGCTCGTGGCGAGACGCCGGTCCCCGCGGCGGCGCACATCCGCACCGGCGCCGGATACGCCCGCCGCCCGAGCGACCCCACGGCAGCCGCTGGCGTCAACGACGGCAAAGGGTTCTGCTTCGTCGACCACCTCGGCAACGTGTGCCCCAGCGGCTTCCTGCCCCTCCCGGCGGGGAACGTCCGCGAGCAGCCGATTTCCCGCATCTACCGCGAGTCCCCACTCTTCCGCGCCCTCCGCGACCCCTCCCGCCTCGAGGGAAAGTGCGGACGCTGCGAGTTTCGCGAGGTGTGCGGCGGCTCGCGCGCTCGCGCGTTCGCCTTCACCGGCAACCCCTTCGCTGCCGACCCCTCCTGCCCGTACGAGCCGGCAGCGTCGGCCGACGCGCGCGGCGACGCGGAGGTCGCGAACTTCCGACCGACCGGCCGGTAGGCAGCGGCCGCTGGGCGGCGTACCATCGCCGCCGGCTCACCAACACCGGAGGTGGCGGGATGCAGTGGGAATCGATCGCTTCGCCGCTGGCGGCTGTCCGCGAGGCCCTCGGGACCCTGCCGGATGTCGAAGCTCTGGCCGACTACGAACGATTCCTCGCGACCGAAGGCCGGGAGATCTCGGCCGCCGTCGACCGCGCCGGAACCCCCTGGCTCCGCCAGTTCGACCGCGACGGTCGCCGCATCGACGAGGTCCTGTACCCGCCCGAATACCGCCGCCTACTCGCCCGCGGCTACGAAGCGGGGGCCGTGTGGCGGGCGTTCGCCGAGGGTTCCCTCTTCGGGCCGTACGCGGTGCTCTACCTCACCGCCTTCGCCGACCCCGGGCTCTCCTGTCCGTACACGGTCTCGCTCAGCACGGCGGTGCCCCTGGAGAAGTACGCCGAACCCGCCGTTCGGGACCGCTTCCTGCCGCCGATGCTCGCCCGGGAAGGCGTGCCCTGGCAGGGCGCCACCTGGATGACGGAGGTCCGCGGTGGCTCGGACCTGGGAGCGGGGGTGGAAACGACCGCCGTACCCGCCCAGGACGGCTGGCGGCTCACCGGTGACAAGTATTTCGCCAGTAACGCCGGAGCCGAGCTGGCCGTGGTCGCGGCCCGCATCCAAGGCGCGCCGCGGACGGTGCGCGGGCTCGCCCTCTTTCTCGTGCCCCGCTTCCGCGCCGACGGCGCCCCGAACTACACCGTTCGCCGCCTGAAGGACAAGATCGCCACCCGCTCCGTGCCCACGGGGGAGGTGGAGCTACGGGATGCCGAAGCCTACCTCCTCGGCACGCCGGAGCACGGCATCTACCTCATCCTCGAAGTCCTCAACCTGTCGCGGGTGGCGAACAGCGTCGGGAGCGCCGCCCTCATGCAGCGCTGCCTGGCCGAAGCCACCGCTTACGCGCACCGGCGGGTTGCCTTCGGCAAGCCCATCGCCGAGCACCCCCTGCTCCGCGAGCAGTTCCGGGAGCGGCTGTCGGCCTTCGAGGCCGTATCCGCTCTCGCGTGGGAATCGGTCCGCGCCCTCGATGCCGTCTGGCGGGAACGCCCGCCCTACTCGCAGGCGTACCACGAGTTCCGGCTGCTCGCGCACCTGGCGAAGTACTGGACGGCCGAGCAGGCCGTGCAGACGGCGAAATGGGCGATGGAGGTGCACGGCGGCCTCGGCACCCTGGCCGAGTTCGGCGTCGAGCGCTGGCTCCGGGAGGCGATGATCCTCGTCATTTGGGAGGGCACGCCGCACCGTCAGATCCTCGACGGACTGGAGGTCATCGAACGCCGCCAGGCCCACCGGGCGCTCCTCGACCGTCTCCGGCCGTACGCCCCGGAAGCCATCGCCCGGGCGGAAGAGCAGCTCGCCTGGCTCCTCGACCTTCCCCCGGACCAGCGCGAGGAGAACGCCGAAGCTCCCTTCCGCGCCCTGGCCGAGGCCGTCGCCTTCGCGCTGGCCGCTCGCCGGCGGGCCCCCGCCACGCCCTAGCTGCGCGCCACCGGCCTCGCTAGGCTTCCGGCGTGGAGCCGACGTTCGCCGACCACTTCTCGGCCGTCGCGAAGGAGTACGCCCTCTTCCGCCCCCGCTACCCCGAGGCCCTCTTCGACTACCTCGCCACCCTCGTCCCGGCCGACGCCTGGGTGTGGGATTGCGCCGCGGGGAGCGGACAGGCCACCGAAGGGCTGGCGCGCCGCTTCGCGCGCGTGGTGGCCACCGACGCCAGCGCCGAACAGCTCGCCCACGCCCCCCGGCTCCCCAACGTCGAGTACCGCGCGGCGCTCGCGGAGGACTCGGGGCTCCCGAGCGCCGCCTTCTCCCTGGTGACGGTCGCCCAGGCGCTCCACTGGTTCGACCTCCCGCGCTTCTACGCCGAGGCCCGCCGGGTGAGCCGCCCTGGCGGGGTCCTCGCCGTCTGGTGCTACGCGACCTGCGAGCTCGAAGGCTCCGTGGCGAACGCCCTTCTTGCCCGGTACTACAGCGAAACGCTCGGGCCGTACTGGCCGCCGGAGCGCCGCCACGTCGAGGCCGGCTACCGAACGCTCCCCTTCCCCTTCGAGGAGTTCCCCGCCCCAGCCTTCCACATGGAGGCGGAATGGACCCTTCCCCAGCTCCTTGGTTACCTCGCCACCTGGTCGGCGCGTCGGCGGTTCCTGGCCGAGACCGGCCTCGACCCCCTCGTTCCCTTCGCCCAAGAGCTGGCGCGGCACTGGGGCGACCCCGAGAGACCGCGGCGCGTCCGCTGGCCGGTGCTCCTCCGGGTGGGCCGTGTGAGTGCCGACCGAGGTTGACGGCGACACTGCGCCCCGGACATGCTGCGCCCGTGGTCCTGCCCCTCGAACCGCTCGACGAGCTTCAAGTCCAGATTCTGGTCGATAACGTCGCCGACGCCCTCCTCCCCGGCCGCGAGGGCGCGGTCATCCGCCGGCCCTTTGGACCGGGGGTCGAGAACCCGCTCCTGGATGCGCCACGGGTCGCTTCCGCCGTGGTCGCCGAGCACGGGTTCGCCTGCCTGGTGACGGCTCGGGCGGGAGCGCGTGTGCACCGCTTCCTCTTCGATGCGGGCCTCTCCCCCACCGCCCTCGTCCACAATCTCGAGCGGCTGGAGATCGACCCCCGCGACATCGAGGCCGTGGCCCTCTCCCACGGCCACTTCGACCACACCGGCGGGCTTGCCGGCCTGGTCGAACGGCTGCGAGGCCGCGAGCTTCCCATCCTCGTCCACCCCGACGCTTTCCGCCAGCGGCGTTCGAACCCGCCCAGCGGACGTGTGCTGCCCCTGCCCCCGCCGTCGCGCAGCGCCCTGGAAGGGGCGGGGTTCCGCCTCTACGTGGACCGAGAGCCGCACCTGCTCTTCGACGGGATGGCGGCGCTGACGGGCGAGGTGCCGCGGGTCACGGAGTTCGAACAAGGCTACCCCTACTTCGAGTACCTGGAAGGCGGTGAGTGGCGGCCCGAGCCTCATCTGATGGACGACCAGGCCGTCGTAGCCCGCGTACGGGGCCTGGGGGCGGTCGTCATCACCGGCTGCGGGCATGCGGGTGCGGTGAACATCGCCCGTCGCGCCCTCGAGCTGACGGGGGAGCAGCAGCTGGCGGGGATCATCGGCGGGCTCCACCTCCAGCCGCTGGGTTTCTTCGCCATTCCGGAAACCGTTGCCGGCCTCGCGGCCCTCGAGCCGGGGCTGGTGGCGGCTGGCCACTGCACCGGCTTCGAGGCACTCCGCCAGCTCGCTGACGCCCTGCCCGAAGCGTTCGTCGTCAACGCCGTCGGGACGCTCTACCGCTTCGCGGCGCCAACGGATTAGCCGGACCCGCCACCCGAAGTCCAATCGGACCCTCCCGCCGATTACGAGCCCGACCCCTCTTTCCCAGACCTCGAACGCTCATCACGGGGGCGCACCCCAGCAGCTCCACCCCCGCCGTGCTGGCCCTACGGTTCCCGTCCCAGTGCTCAACGCCTTTCGGCATCGGAGGTGGTTGCACATGCGACCGCTCGCCAGTGGGGGTGGCTGTCGGTGTGCTCAACGCCTTTCGGCATCAGAGGTTTTTGCACCGTCCGGATCCAAACAGGCGACGAAAGCCAGCCATTGTGCTCAACGCCTTTCGGCATCAGAGGTTTTTGCACGTCAAGATCGACCATTCTTCAGGGGTGCTGACGGAGTGCTCAACGCCTTTCGGCATCAGAGGTTTTTGCACGGCGGGGGAATGGGTGACGTCCCCGGGGGTCAGTTCAGGTGCTCAACGCCTTTCGGCATCACAGGTTTTCGCACGACGCCGACCCCTGGTGCCCCGGCTGTGGGCCGCTGTGCTCAACGCCTTTCGGCATCAGAGGTTTTTGCACCAGGAACGTCGAGATTGATGCCATCGCTGAAAAATACGTGCTCAACGCCTTTCGGCATCAGAGGTTTTTGCACTCGGTGGGATTCAGAAGCCCCGTACCTCGCGTATACAGCGTGCTCAACGCCTTTCGGCATCAGAGGTTTTTGCACCCGCTTCCACA
>Ga0197143_1000547_pt1 | contig 39341 bp, 39 predicted proteins | sample GBS70_MetaG_FD_148603 | JGI IMG/M metagenome (GOLD analysis project Ga0197143, IMG submission 148603) | Sediment microbial communities from Great Boiling Springs, Gerlach, Nevada, United States - GBS 70_MetaG | ecosystem: Environmental > Aquatic > Thermal springs > Hot (42-90C) > Sediment... | reverse complement strand
TGCCAAAATTTTTTTATTTTTTTCATCTATTACTTCTCCAACCCCTCCAACATATTGAATGAGAGAAAAATCCATATAATCTTTATCCTCAATAAGCTTGCTAAGCTTGATTTGTTCTTCTTCTAATTTTTTTAGGTCTATCATATTTTTTGAATTTTTTAAGCTTAAAAAGCCACGGGAGGGATTTGAACCCTCGACCCCAACCTTACCAAGGTTGTGCTCTACCAGGCTGAGCTACCGTGGCATCTTTGCTATTTATTTTGTATTTTTATTTATTTTTATTTTGGATTTATATTAATAACCTTAAATTTTTTAAAAATCTTTTTGAGAATGTAAAAATCTAAAATCATAAAAATAAAAAGAGAAATTAAAAATAGAGAAACTAAGAAAAAATGAATGCTTTAATCATATTTTTTTAAAATTTTTTTAATTTTTTTGATAAAATTATAGCTAGACACTACTTAATACTAAAAAGTCTTAAACTAAAAAGTCTAAAAAAATCTTTAATAAGTTACAGAATTTAATTTAACTTTTTTGATTTTTTTAATTTTTTAATAAAATTATAGCTGGATATCACTATTAATACTAAAAAAAAATTTTAACACTAAAAAGTCTTCTAAAAAATCTCTAATTTAATAAGTTACAGAATTAATTTGACTTTTTTAATTTTTTAATAAAATTATAGCTGAATATCACTATTAATACTAAAAAAGTCTAAAAAAATCTTATGAAAAATCTCTAATTTAATAAGTTACAGAATTCAATTTAAAAAGTAAAAATATAAATGTAAAAATATAAAAATTCTATCGAAAATAAAAATTATATCATAGCCCCGTGGTGTAGCGGTCAAGCATGCAAGGCTCTGGCCCTTGCGACCCAGGTTCGAATCCTGGCGGGGCTATTCTTTTTATTCTTTTATTATTTTTCTAAAGAACACATATCCAAAAACAAAAGGAATCCAAAAGCTTATAAGCCTAAATACCAAAGCTGTTGCTAGAGCTAAATTATACTCGATACCTAAAGCAAGCAGAGATAAGACAAGTCCTAATTCAAAGAAACCAAGTTTTACATAACTAATAATAGAAAGTATAGATGAAAAGACAAAAGAAATTATTACTTTATCAAAACTTAAATTGTAGTTAAGTGATAGAATGGCTAGGAAAAATGCTAGAAGCTTACAAACATAACTTAAAAACATTAACAAGCCATATCTATAAAAATCGAATTTATATTTTTTTCTTTCTTTATAAAATCCTATCAAAATGTTTTTACTTCTTTCATCAAAATTTTTTATAAACTTATTTATTAGCTTTAAAGGCAATCTATTAATAATTCTTACAGCAAGATCTTGGCTTACAAAAAAGATAAAGAGAAAAAGAAGAAAAAAAGCAACAATAATAAATAGGAAAAGAGAAAGCCCAATAGTGATTCCTATGCTTTTAAAATTAAGATAAAAATAAAAAATGCTTACAGCAAAAAGTATAATAAAGACGGCGTAATTGATAGTAAAAGAAAAAATTAAATGGATTGCTCTTTTACCTTGCTCCAAGTTTTGTTTGGCCAAAGCCTTAAACATAAAAAATCCTGCAGATATTCCTTGGCTTGGCAGAACTGCATCAACAAAAGTTGCAGCTATATTCAGCTTTGTCAAAAACCAAACCCTAACCTTAACATTCATGTCTAAAAACATTTCATGCATAGAGAGAGAGGCAAAAAGAAAAGAAAGGTATTGGAAGAATAAAGCAAGAAGAAGCCAGAAAGGATTGGAGTTAGAAATTATTTTAATTAAATTTTTTATTTCTGCTACCCTTAATAAAATAAAAAGGACGAAAAGGAATAAAAATATAGTTAAAATTATTCTAGCTGATTTTTTGTTTGGCTTTTTGTTCTTTTTGGTTTTTGACATCATAAATAAAAATCTAAAAATTTAAAAACTTTTAATATTTTTTTAATGTACTGCCCCGGTGGTGTAGCGGCCAAGCATTCAGGCCTTTCGAGCCTGAGACGCGGGTTCGAGTCCCGCCCGGGGCATATTTAATTTTAAAGAAATCAAAAAGAATAGTGGTAGAAGAAAGATTTAAAAACTACCTTGTTATTTTTATAAAAAGATAATAAAAATGGAAATTGAAATTGGTAAAGTTACACACTATTTTACGAAGATAGGGGTTGCAGTTATAGAGTTAAAGGATAAAATAAAAGTAGGGGATAAGATACATATAAAGGGAGCTACTACAGATTTTGTGCAAGAAGTTAAAAGTATGCAGATAAATCATAAACCAGTAAAAGAAGCAAACTCTGGAGATGATATTGGTCTGCTTGTTGAAGAAAGGGTTAGAGAAGGGGATAAAGTATATAAGATAGTTGAATAAAAATATAAAGAATTTTTTTTATGAAAAAAGTCATTGGTGTATTAGGAACTATAGGAAGTGGAAAAGGAACAATTGCAGATTTTCTTAAAAATTATGGATACAAAAAAATAAATATGGGGAATCTAGTTAGGGCTGAAGCTAGAAAAAGAAAAATAAAATCTACAAGAGAAAATTTACATAATTTACAGCTAAGGCTTAGAAAAAACAATCCTTATTATTTTATCAATAAAGTTATTGAAAAGATAAATAAAAGTAAATATGATAAGTGGGTTGTTGATGGCTTAAGAAATCCAGAAGATGCAAAAATGCTTAAAAAGGTTTTTAATGCTAAAATAATTTTTGTTGATGCCCCAGTTGAGCTTAGATGGGAAAGAATAAGAAAAAGAAGAAGAGGAAAAGAAGCAAAAATAAGTTTAAAAGATTTTATAAGGGTAGAAAAAGAGGAAAATAAAATTTTTAAGTTTAACATAACAAAGAGATATGCGGATATTAAAATCATTAACGATTCAACAAAAGAAGAACTTTATGAAAAGATTAAAAAAATTTTAAACCTTTAAAGTTATATGATCACTTTTATGATCAAACCATTAACCTTATCATCCTTTAATATAATCTTCTCTATACTCTTAGCCTTCAAATAATTTTTTAATCTTTCTTCCAAATAACTCAAAAATTTCTGGTTATATGGCTTTTTTAATTTCTTCAAACACATTCCTCATCATTAGCCTTAAATATATAAAATCGTTAAACCCATGTTTTTCAAACTTTTCTTTTTTTAACACAGAAAAAACATAACCGTTTTCTATAATATATTTGTGGTAATCAATATAATCATTAAAATGAGAAAGGTAATAATATTTTTTCTGTGCTAAGAGATTTTTCTGCATATATTGCTATCAACTCCATAAAAAGAAATAATTTTTTAGTTTTTAATTTTTTTAAAATTTTTTAAAATAAAAAATAAAAAAATTAAAGGAGGTCTTCTATATCACTTAGATCTCCTTCCAAAGTTGTATTTTCAGAAAAATCCAAGTTTTCAATATTTTTTGAAAGATCTTCTATATCTTTTTCTATGTCTGTTTCTATTCCTGCCTTTTTACATCCATTAACTACTAGTAAACCCATAAAAATAAATAAAAGGAAAAAAGCAACAATTACCTTTCTCATTTTACTCATTTCATTCTGTTTCGTTTTCTACTTCAGTCTCGCTCTCGGTTTCTGTTTCTGTACTTTTCTCTCTTATCTCTCTTATCTCTTTCAATATTTCTTTAAGTATTTCATGAGCTTCTTTTAAATGCTTTTTAGCTTCCTCAAGATTTTGATGAATTGCTTTTACCATCTCCCTTATCTCTTCTGCAGTAATATCTTTGTTTTTTATCCTTTCATGTAACTCATTCCATAAGGCTATTGCCTCATTCCTGCTTTCATTTGCCTTTTCTATATTTTCGTAAAATTGTTGTTTTAAGTTTTCTAAATCTGTTGCATTATACTTTTCTATAAATCTTTCAAGTTTCTTAACAAGATGTTCTGCTCTCTCTACAATAAGCCCGACTCTCCTTTCTTCAACTTTTTCTAATGTTAGCCTATGCCTAAGTCTAAAATTTTCCCTTTCTTTTTTATATTCTTGTACTACTTCTCTTAACTTGGTTGCATCATCTGGGAGATTCTCCTTTAAAGTTTCTAGCTTTTCAATAGATGTGTCAATTCCCTCCAAGATCACTTTTTTTTCCTCATCTCTAAGTCTTGGGTCTTCTTTTATCCTTTCTTTAAGGCTTTCGAGTCTAGCAATATTTGCTTCAAACACTTCCACAATTTTTACCTTTGCCACTTCTATGCCTTGTTGCCTAGCCAATTTACATTCTTGAGTCTCCTTTCCCTTACACTCTCTTATTTTTGTTTTTAATTCCTCAATCTGAACTGGGGAAATTGGTAAAATTTGTACTGAATTCTGCTTCCCTTGTGCCTTCTGTGGAAAAACTGCAGCCACTCCACTTAACAAAAACACTGTTATAACAAAAAGGGCAAAGATTTTCATTAAATTTTGGTTTTTCATTTTTTATTTTTTTATTTTTTATTTTTTTTTCATTTTTTATTTTTTTAGTTTATTTAGTAAGTAATAAAATATTTAGTTATAAAAAGAGAGTATATAATTTTTTTTCATATATTTTATATTTTTTATTATCAAAAGTTATGTATCCTTCCTTTATCGCTTTTTCAAGCCTATCTATAATTTCTTCTCTAGAAAAAAGATTATTTATGTTTCTATCTTCCATTAACCTTTTTTCAAGTCTACTAACAACCTCTTCTTTTGAAAAAAGGCTGAAAAATAGGGGTTTTATTTCTCTTATTTCTAACAGCTTTTTTATATATGCCCCTACATCAAGATCTACAAAATTTTCCTTTTGGTTACTTAGATAAATGGTTATACTCTCTCTGTTTTCTGCACCAGTATATGGAAATAACACATAGAGATATTGGTCTTCTAAGTTATTTCCTGATTTTTCTTCTTTAACCCTAAGTTCTAAAGCTAATATTTTCCATTTTCTCATAAAAACATAATTGAAAAATTTTATTTATAAATATACTTTATTTTTGATACAAAATTTTGCTTTATTAAGCTTTATCTCTTTAAAATTTTGTAAAGAATTAGAATATTAGGATTAAGATAAAAAATTCATCTCTCAAGAAACAAAGGTATATATTAGATATAGAGCAGAAAGTAAAAGATAAGTAGTAAAAAATTTAAAAATGAGAATTAATTTAACATAAAATAAACTTAAAAAAATAAAAAAACAAATCAAATAAATTAAAATGAAAGTAAAGGCCCTTTTGTTTATTTTTTGTTTTGTTTATTTATGTTTTTTTTGTAAAGCTGCAAAAATTTACGGGGATGTTTATGATATAGAATTAAATAAAGTAAAAGCTCTCATCATAATCAACACAACACCCCAACAAAGAATAATAAATTATTCTTATGAATTTGAGGTTTATCCTGGTGTTTATTGTATAAAAGCATATTTGGTTGAGAACAATATTAATTATTATGCAGAAGAAGTCATTAAAGTTGAGGAAGGGAATTATAGAATTGATTTAATTTTGTTTCCTGTTGATGAAGAAGTTATAGAAGATGAAAAAATAAAAGAAATAATGAGTTTGCTTGAAAGTATAGAGAAAAGCAAAAAGAAATTTTCAGCTTGGCCAATTGTTTCTGTCTTAATTTTTATTTTTTTGGTTTTTATTGCAATTTTTATTTTTAAATTTATAAAAAAAAGAAAAAAATTGAAAAAGGAAATAGATTTAAGGTCTGTTGATGAATTTAAAAATAAGGTTGAAAGTATATTGAAAAAGGAAAAAAGGATTTTGCAAAAAGATTTGAGGAAAATGTTGAATGTTTCTGAAGCAAAGCTTAGCTTATTGATTACAGAGTTGGAGGAAGAGGGAAAAGTGAAAAAAATTAAAAGAGGGAGAGGAAATATTATAATATGGCAAGAAGCTTAAAGGCTTTGGCATAGGTTTTGGGCCTGTGGTCTAATGGTTATGATGCTGCCTTCACATGGCAGAGAACTGGGTTCGAATCCCAGCAGGCCCATCATTTTTTATTTCAATTAAGTAATAGGGAGTTGAATATAAAGATAAATCGATACAGTATTTTTTCGATTTTTCCTGACTAAGTATTTTAATAAAACTTTCATAAAAAACTTTTTACTAAATTATATTTTTTATTTCAATTAAGTAATAGGGAGTTGAATATAAGGGTTAAAACAATACGAAGTAGTTTTAATTTTTTCTCACTTAGAATTTTTTTATATAAAAAAACTTTTTTATTTCAATTAAGTTAATAAGGGGTTTAATATAAAGTTAAAACAATAAAAGTATAAGGGTTAAATTAATAAGGAAGTTTTTTCGAATTTTATGTTAAATTTTTTGTTTACTTGGGTATTTTTATAAAATCTTTTTTTATTCAAATTAAATTAATAAGGAGTTAATATGAAAGTTGAATTAATACAAAGCATAAAAGTTAAATTAATAAAAGAAAGATTAACAAAAGGAAGTTTAGAATTTTTTTGCTTAAATTTTAATTTTGCTTAAATTTTAAATTCGTTCCATAATTTTTTTAAAAAATAAAAAAGTATAAAAAAATGCGCCGGTAGTCTAGTCTGGAAGGACAGGAGCCTGCCACGCTCCAGACCCGGGTTCAAATCCCGGCCGGCGCATTTTATAATAGAAAAAATTTAACTTAAAAGAAAAAATTAAAAAATATAAAAAAATAAATTTTTAAACCCCCCCATAGCTCAATGGTAGAGCGCTCGGCTGTAGGGCTTAGCTTAAGGCTAGGCTTTCTAGCCTGCGCAGCTACCGAGAGGTTCCCGGTTCGAGTCCGGGTGGGGGGATTTTTTATCTTAAATTTTAAATCTAAATTTTGAATCAATTTCAAATCAAAATGAAAGCAAAAACCTTACTTTTAGTTTTATCTTCTTTTTTGTTTTCAGAAAATTTAAAGATTAAGTATGATGTTTATGTGAAATTTCCTTACTGGATTAAAATAGGAGAAGCGAGTTTTGAAGAAAACAAAAATATTTTGGAAGGTAGAGTAGATTTGAAAGGAATTTTGAAAGGAATTTCTTACTTAATACCAATAAAAGAAAAATATACATATAAAACAATCTATGGTGAAAAAACTATTTACTATGAAAATGGTAAAGCATATGAGATGGATGGAAAGGCATTAGACATTTTAAGCATAATAAAAAATATTAAAGATTCTTTGGTTCATGGTAAAGAGAAAAATATTGATTTAAAGTATAGGTTGTTTATAGGTAATAGAAAAAGGAATTTAAACATAAAACTTTTTAAAGAAGGTAAGGAAGAGATAGAAGTTTATGGTTTACCTTTGATAAAAGAGGTTAAAGGAAAAGATATAAAAAACAATATCCCTGTTCTTCTTGAAACTTCTGTTTATGGTATCAAGTTTAAAGGTGTGTTGAAGAATGGGTATTGAAAAAATTTCAGAAGAAATAAAAAAATGTAGGAAGTGTGGGTTATGGAAAAGCAGAAAAAATGCTGTTCCAGGAGAAGGTGATATAAACGCTAGGATTATGATAATTGGCCAAGCACCAGGAAAACAAGAGGATGCTACAGGAAGGCCTTTTGTTGGCAAAGCAGGAAAATTTTTAACAAATAGCTTAGAAAAATTTGGAAAAAAGAGAGAAGAATTTTTTATAACTTCTGTCATTAAATGTTTTCCTCCAGCAAACAGAAAACCAACAAAAAAAGAAATTCATGCTTGTTTGCCATATACTTTAGCACAAATAAAAGCAATAAAACCTGAAAAGATTTTGGTTTTAGGTGAAATAGCTTGTACGGCTTTGTTAAATAAAAAGTTTAAGGAAGTTAAAGGAAAGTTTATAGAGAAAGAAGACATAGAATTTTTTGTAACTTTCCATCCTTCAGCTGCCATGAGGTTTAAAAAAATAAAGGAAAAATTTTTTAAAGACCTCGAAACTTTTTTCAAAAAATAATTTAGTTTTTTAAAAAATAATTTTAGGATTAAACAAAATTTTAATCTAAGGGAATTTCTTTAAACTTTGTATATTCCCACAAAGCTTTAGGTATTTTTATTACTTTTTTTTCTTCATCGTAGTGGTTTTCAACTAAGCATGCAATGGTTCTTTCTATAGCTAAGGCTGTACAATTCAGTGTATGCACAAAAATCCTTTTACCATTCCTATAAAATCTTATTCCTAGCCTTCTTGCCTGAAAATCTAAGCAATTACTTCCACTAACTATTTCTCTAAACTTTCGCTGACCAGGAAACCATGCCTCTATATCGTATGTTTTAGCTGAAACTTTACTTATTTCACCACTTGCCAGAAGCACTACTCTATAAGGTATCTCTAAAGCCCTAACAATTTCCTCAGCATTATTTATAATTTCTTCATGCATTTCTTCACTTTGATCTGGAGTACAAAAAATAAACTGCTCTACCTTATTAAATTGATGAATTCTAAATATTCCTTTTGTATCTTTTCCGTGTGCTCCAGCTTCTTTTCTGAAACAAGGGCTTATACCAACATATTTTAATGGCAAGTGTTTTTCATTCAAAATTTCATTCATATGTAAGGCTGCAATGCTATGCTCGCTAGTAGCTATTAAATATAAATCCTCTTCCTCTATTTTGTAAATTGCATTGGCAAAATCTTCAAAGCTTATAACTCCTTCATAAGGCTTTCTTTTAATCATATAAGGGGGAATAATAGCTTTATAACCTTTTGCCACTAGCTTATCTAGGGTAAACTTTTGTAAAGCTAAATCCAGCTCAGCCAATTTTCCTTTCAAATAAAAAAACCTTGCTCCCGAAACCTCTGCAGCTTTTGTAGTATCGAGTAAATTTTTTAATATATCTTGATGATGCAAAGTTTTCTTTTTTGCCTCTCCATATTGCTTTTCAACTTTATTCTTATCTTCCATTCCTATCGGCACTTCTGGCAAAAGTTTGTTTGGAAAAGTATAAAGCAAATCCTTCAACTTTTTTTCATTTTCTTTTAGTTTTGGTTCCAAAGAAGAAAGTCTTTTTTCTATATTCTTACCTCTTTCTATCAAATCCTTATTCTTTGTTTTACTAATCTCAATATTTATCTTGTTTTTTTCTGCCCTAAGTTTATCAACTTCTTTTTTTAAATTCCTAAACTGCTCATCTATTTCTAAAAACCTGTCTACTAAACCAATATCCATAAATCTTGCCTCTAAAAGCTTTCTAACTTCTTCGGGGTTTTGTCTTATGTAATTTGGATCGAGCATAAAAAATAATGTTAGGTTATTTAAAATTTTTTTGGATTCAGAGCTTTCTTTTTGATGTCAAGTTTTTGATTTTTTGTTTTCGTATTTTGGAAAAGCTAAAGCAGAAATATCTGTTACTTTAACCAAAAGCCCTGGCAAGCCAGTTCCTACAGGTGCTGGTTGATTCAACAGAATATTCTCTATAATTCCTGTCATATTATCCTTTATACCTTCAACACAAGCCGTTATGAAATGTGTTATAGGAGTTTCAAAACTTGCCCTAGCTAAAACGCTGTGCTTATCCTCTATGATGCCTAATCTTGTTGTTCCTTTTATCTCTCCACTAACACACATAGCATCGGCTACAAGCCTTATATGTCTTTCATCTATATCCAAACCTTGCTCCTTCAATATCTTTTTAACTTCTCTTATTATAGATTCTCTAGCCACTTCAATACCAAAAACCTCATACATTTCAAAAATGTTGTTGGTAAATATTTTATCTTTGTTTACTCCTTTAATCTTTAACACTTCTCTTAAATTCGATCCGCTTGTCAAAATAACATAATCCTTATCAACCTTCTTTATAAGAACTTGAGATATTCCTTTTATCCCACCAACATGCAAATCCTTTAATTTCTGTTTTATCTTGTAAAGCTTAGATATCTTTGTTTCTTCAACTTGATTTAGCTTTATAACATTTTCTCTTAAACTTTTCTTAAATCCTTTTATGGCTATCTGCTCATAAATTTTATCCACACTCAACTTCTTTTCTGCTAGGGCTTTTTTATCTAGAACAATCTTTATGATCCTTTCTCCATAATCAACATTTATCTCTTCCACAATATCTTTTAGCTTGACTTCCTTTATTTTTTCAGCAATTTTCTTTGCATCGTTTTCATTATTATAATCTTTTTCTAAATAGATTTCCATTTGTGGAGTGGATGGAATTTTTCTTGCATCGAAAATTTCTGTAAGTCTTGGTAATCCTAGAGTTATTTGCATTTCACTAACCCCAGCAAAATGAAAAACGTTTAAAGTCATTTGTGTTGCTGGTTCTCCAAAACTATGACTTGTTATGATTCCTATAGGCTCGGCTGGTGTTATAGATACATTTTTGTGTTGCTCACCAGGATCAATTCCATCATCTCCAAATAAAAATTCTATAATCTGTCCACTACTATCTCTTACGCTTCCGTCATACTCTACCCTTACATCTTGTAAAGCATTTACGAGCCTTCTATAAAGATATCCTGACTTTGGAGTTCTTAAAGCAGTATCCATCAAGCCATCTCTTCCAGTAATACTTGCAAAAAAGAATTCATAAGGATTTAAGCCATTATAATAATTGCTTTTTATAAACCCTCTACTTTCTGGAGTAAGTTCATATTCTTTAAAAAAGCTTAGAGTTCTGTTTTTAAATCCAATCTCTATTCTTTTTCCCCAAAGGGACTGCTGACCTATGCTTCCCATTATCTGTATTAAATTCAAAATATTACCTACAGAACCGCTATTGATCAATATTCTTACTGGATTATTTGCTTGAACTACTTCTTTTATTTTCTCTCCAATCTTAGTTCTTACTTCGTTTAGCAATTTTAAAAGAATTATTTCTCTACTTTCTTCCAAGCTCTTTCCAGGGAAAGGCTCTAGTTGTTTTGAATTATATTTTTCTATTACTTCTTCATGTTTCTCATAAGATTTCTTGATTATTTTCTCTGTCTCTTTTCTTATTTCTTCTCCTGGCTTAAAATCACTCAAGCCAATACTAAAACCTTTTTTTGATAAATATATAGTTCCAAGAATAAACAAAAGTTTTATTATTTTAATTAATTCCTTTCTGTCAACTACAGCATCCAAAGCTTTTACCAAACCATCCTTTTCTGGTCCTAAAGCATTTCCATCGACAACTCCTCTTATTATTTTTCCATTCTTTATAACAAGCCTACATGTTGAATTTGGTTTGTTGCAATTAGGACACTCTGCTCCACCACACTCCCTAGTTTTTAACTCTAGATTTAAATTGTTTGGCAAAACTAAAGAAATAATTTCTGTTCCCTTTATTTTATCTTTATCAGAAATTTCTTTTAAAAGAGATATATCAATACCTGCTTCTATCAAAAGCTGTATGGCATCTTGCTTGCTTAATTCATCCTTACTTAATAAATAACAACCAGTAATACCATCCATAATCAAGCCAATTAAGTTTGTATTATTTTTTTGGCTCATCACCATATTTTCAGAATTTAAAAGGATCTTTGCTTCAGCTCTAGCTTCTTCTGTCTGAGGAGAATGTATATTCATCTCATCTCCATCAAAATCAGCATTATAAGAAAAGCAAATGGAAGGATGTAACCTGAAAGTTCTTCCAGGAAGAATTTTTGCATGATGTGCCATCAAGCTTCCTTTATGTAATGATGGGTGTCTATTAAACAAAACAATATCTCCATCAATCATATGTCTTTCTACAATATAGCCAATATCTATCTCTTTAACAATCTCATCTTTATTCTCTTCTGTTATTTTTCTTTTTTGACCGTTTGGCCTTATTATATATTCTGCTGATGGATAATTTGGATATCTTTTTACAAGGCCTTTTAAATATTCTATATTGTATCTTGTTACTCTTTCTGGAGTTGTAAGAAGCCTAGCTATTTCTAATGGAACTCCAACTTCATTAATATTTATAAAAGGATCAGGGCTTATAACACTTCTCGCAGAGAAATTTGTTCTTTTTCCAGCCAAATTCCTTCTTATATGTCCCTCTTTTCCTTTTATCCTTTCTGTTATTGTCTTTAATTTTTTTCCACTTCTATGCCTTGCTGGTGGCAATTGAGCAATGTCATTGTCTATATATGTTGAAACATGATATTGCAACAAATCCCATAAATCTTCTATAATTACTTCTGGTACTCCTGCATTAATGTTTTCCCAAAATCTTTGGTTTGTTCTTATTATGTCACTTAGCTTATGTGTTAAGTCATCCTCGCTTCTTTCACCAGTTTCTAAAGTTATAGAGGGCCTTATAGTTACTGGGGGTATAAGCAGTGCTGTTAATATAGTATTTTCTGGCCTAAAGGATGAAGGATCATAACCATATACCTTTAAATCTTCATCAGGAATTTTTTCTAACCATTCCCTAATCTCATTAGGAAACATCCTTACATTTCCTTTATAAAAGAAATAAGGTTTATCCAATTTTATCCTTTCCTTTGGCCTATTGCAATGGGGACATTTCCTTATATTTTTTAATTTTTTAATTTCTTTCCTTTTTATTTTCTTTGTTGTTAATATTCTGCCACAGTATTGGCAGGTAGTTTTTAAAAGTAATTCAATTATAGGAACAAATTTGATATGGATGATTGGCCTTGCTAATTCTATATAACCATAATGACCTAAACACTCTTTAAAACTTCCACCACAAGTTCTACATCTTACTCCAGGATCGATTGCTCCCATCCTCAAATCCATCAGGCCACCATCAACAGGATATCCATCAACATCATAGAGTTCTGGAGTAATTACTTTTGCTTTTGCCAAATCTTTTATTTCATTCGGGCTTAAAAGTTTAAAAGAGATCTCTTTCACTTGCTTTCTTAAAGGTAAATAAAAAGCATGTATCATTTTTATTCTTCAAATTTGTTTTTTAATTTTAACATAACCCCAATACCCATACTTTGCAATTCCTCAAATAAAAGTTTAGAAGCATAAGAAATTTCTACAGCATCTAGTTTGTTGTTGTTACATAAAGGACATACAAGAGTTCCTTTTATATAATCCCTATATCCCATACTCCCACACTTATCACACACATAAACGATAACGTCATCGCTCCCAAACCTTTCTTTAAGCAAGAGGCTTGCTCCATGTGCAACTAAAGCATCTTTTTCCATTTCTCCAAGTCTCAAACCACCACCTTTTGCTCTTCCTTCTACTGGCTGCCTTGTAAGCAAAGTAACTTTTCCCATACCTCTTGCATGTATCTTGTTAGCAACAACATATTTAAGCCTTAGATAATATATAGATCCAATAAAAATCTTTGCCTCAAAGGTCTTTCCTGTTATTGGATCATACATAATTTCTTTTCCATCAGGCCTAAATCCAAGCTCTATAAGCATATTTTCAAATTCTTCCATGTTTATAGGCTTAAAAGGAGTTCCATCTATTATTTCTGCTTTGTTTGCTGCTATTTTCCCTCCTAATAACTCTATTAAATAACCAATAGTCATTCTGCTTGGTATACCATGAGGGTTAAAAATTATGTCTGGTTTTATACCTCGAGCTGTAAAAGGTATATCGGCTTCATCAAAAATATATCCTATTACTCCTTTTTGCCCATAATAAGTGCTAAACTTATCACCAATCTCAGGAATCCTCAAGTCTCTTGTTCTAACTTGCACAATTTTATCACCGTTTGGGCCAAGGCTTATAAAAACTCCATCGACAATTCCTTTTTCCTCTTCTCTTATAGCTACAGAATTTTCTTTTTTAACTTTCTCTTTTACGAGCTCCTCAACCTCTATAATGAATTTTGGAGGACTAACCTTGCCTATTATAACATCGTGTTGATTAACTTCTGCTTCGACATAAGCAATACCATCTTCCTCCAAGGCTTCATAATATTTTTCTGCTCTATATCCCTTTACATCTTTTTCAGGAATACATATTTTATCCTTTAAAGCTCCTGTATAGCTCATTTCTTCTGTTGTATATGGTCTAAAATAATGGCCTCTGAATAAACCCCTATCTATACTCCCTTTATTAACCACTATAGCATCCTCAACATTATAGCCATAATAGGGAGTAATAGCAACAATGACATTTTGACCAACAGGCCAAAACTTACAATAATCATATATTTTACTTCTTACCAAAGGTTTTTGTGGGTAATGCAAAAGATGGACATCTGTATCTATGAGCAAAGGAAAGTTTATATCATATAAAGCGATGGCCTGTTTTTGGGTTTTACTTCCTCTGTTAAGCCTTGATGTTTGATTATAGTTACAAAAAGGAACTAAAGCAGTTGCTAAGCCTAAAGCAGCTATAGGATGGATTTCCAAATAGTCTTTTCCTTCAAGGTTTTCTTTATCTAAAGCAACAAGACAATTATCTTCTTCTGCAGCATCTACCCAATCTATAAATCCTTTTTCAACAAGCTCGTGAAAGCTTACTTCTTTTTTTTGTTGCAAATATTCATCAGCCAAAACTTTAGCGTTTTCTACAACTAACAAAGGCCTAACGATCCTTCCAGCATCGCTAAAGATATGTATAATCTTTGCATATTTATCATAGCTAATACTTACAAACTTATTTATCTCATTGTTCCTTCTTTTTTCCTTAAATTTTTTAACAAAATCTAAATTAGCTTTTCCTATAAACTTTCCGTTAAACAAAACATCGTACTCTGCTTGAGCATCATTATTTAAACCAATGCTAGTTAAGATTTTCAAAAATTTATTCTCATCTATCTCTATTTCTGTAGTTACTCTTGCCATCAAAGCCAGATTTTTCCTTAACCCTATATTGGTTCCTTCTGGAGTTTCTATGGGACAATATCTGCCATATTGTGTTGGGTGTAAAGTTCTTGCCTCAAAGTTTTCCTGTTCTGCACTCAACAAGCTAACAACCCTTAACAGTTGAGAAGTTTTAGCTAGTATGTTTGTTTTATCTATATTCTGAGTAATACCTCTTTTTTCACCAACCCAATTTCCAGTAGCCAAGCTTGACTCTATTCTATTACTTAACAATCCGCTTTTTCCTATAATCCTCAAATCAAAATGCCTTCCTCTTCTTCTATATTTCTCTATACTTGCCTGTATATCCCTAACAAACAAACTTAGATGTACTCTAAACAAATCGTATAATAAGTCTCCAGCAAGTCTAACCCTTTTGTTTGCTATATGATCTTTATTTGTTTGAATTTTCTCATACTTATAAATTAAAAATTGTTTTATTAACTTGCATAACAATTCTGCTTTATTTAGCCTATCTTTTGGCTTTACACCTATATGAGGCAATAAACCCCTATCCAGCCTTGTTGCAATAATATCTCTTATCTCTTTTGCAGTTCCACTTAATTCAAACTTTTCCTCTAACCATTTCCAACTTTCTTCAATACTAGTAATTTCTGCAAACTCTACAAGATTAACAAGAATTTCTTCATAATTAGCATTAACACTTTTTGCAATATCTTCATCTTTTGTTAAGCCTAAAGCTTTAATCAAAATTATTGCTGGGATGTCTCTGAAACGAGAAAAATTAACCTTTATAATTCCGTCCTTATCAAGATATATTTGTAAAGGAATTCTATAGCTGTCTTTTTGGCTAAAAAGCCTTAAGCTTAATCCTTTTTCTGTTTCTTCCACAAATATGTTGTTGCTTGCTAGATCCTCCATCATCATTATAGCTCTTTCATTTCCATTAATAATAAAATAACCACCAGGATCATAAGGAGATTCCCCCTTTTCTATCAGCTCTTCTTCGCTCAAGCCATATAAATTACAAAACTTACTCTTTACCATAACAGGAATCCTTGCAATTTCTACTACTTGCTTATCCTTTCCTACAAGACCTATTTCCATGTATAAAGGAGCTGAATATGTTAACTTTCTTATCCTTGCCTCTGAAGGAAAAATATTCCTTTTGGTTCCATCTACATCAATAAATTCCGCTTTTCCAAGCCATATTTTACCAAGTTCTATATCAGCTTTTTCTTCCTTTAACTGTTCATTCAGGCTATCAACAATTTGCTGTATTTTTCTTTCAAAAAAATCGTTGAAACTATTTAAATTCGACTCTGTAAGCAGAGTTTCTTTCATATAATCCAATACAATAGGTAAATAGTCTTGCATTTTTTAGGGAACAACAATCCTGTAGTATATAGAGATTTTATTTTCAATTTTTCTTTCTATCTTTATTATATCTCCTACTTTTGCATTTTTTGGTAGAGATGGGTCTTTCAACTTTATTTTTGGTAATTGAAACTCATCTATGTTATATTTTTCAAGCAACTTTTTTTTCTCTTCCTCACTCAATATAGAATATTTTGGTTGTAAAACATGCATTTTAATCACTGGTTAGTATATAATATCACTTCTAGAATGTTTTAAAAATCTTTCGGTTTTCAGGATTTAAAAATTTTTATTTATGTTTAGTATAGCTTACCTTTATCCAGTATAGCTTATCCTCTTCTTCTTTTCTTCTCCTGCTTTTATTATTTTTTCTATCAAACTCCTAATCTTTTCCTCTATTTCTTCTGCTTTTTTCAGCAAAGGCTTATAGTCCACTTCTAAGCCCAAATAACTATCTAAAGCTTTAATAATTAAGGCACTAGCTCTATTGTCTGGCATCTCTCCATGAACTTCAACAAACAAACCTAAAAAAGGAAAATTTTCTGTTCTTAAAAGCAAAGCACCAGTTACTCCTATGATAACTCCTTCCTTAATTTTCTCAAAACCTTTTTCTATTAGTTTTTTCTCTTCCTTTTTTTGAGTTGAAAAGAAATAAATTTTCTCACTAGGTTCTTCCAAACTTGTTATACCTTCTATAGATATAATCTGTCTTGCTTTTATCTTTTTTGCAAATTCCAAAATTATTTCTGCAATATCATATTCTATGCCTTCAAAACTTGTATATGTATTTATTATAACAATGTTGTTTTTTTCATCATAAAAAATTTGTATGGGTTGAACAACTTTATCTTGATGTATGGTTGCAAAAGGCAAAAGTTTTTTTGTAAAGATATAGCCAATGTACTCTGCATCAAGATGTTTTATAAGATAATCGCATACAATAGTACTTACAAATCCTAGACCAGGAAAACCTTCAATGATTACAGAATTTTCTTTCGGCATCTTTTCCAAGTTAATTTCATAGTCCTCTCCTTTTATCTTTTTCATTATTTTTTTAATTTTTGGTGTTTATAAATTTTTGGAAACAATGCTTTGTTGCATAAATGTAAAAATTTAATAGTATTTCCTCTTATTTATAAGGCAAAAACTTTCTTTTTGCTTCCTTGCAATGTTTTTATCTTTGGTGATGATGTATTTAAATTATTTAAAATTAAATTATTTAAAGTTATAGAATAATCTATAACAACACGGCAGAAAAAAATTTATAAATCTAAAAAAATTCTAAAATTTATGGTTTATGAAAGGGCATGGAAACTTTTTGGTGGAGAAACTTATAAATATTCTGCACTTCTCGAGACTCTCGAAAACATAGTAAAAGAATCAAAAGGAAATAAAGAAGACCTATATAAGCCCGCGCTAGAAGAAGTATATACAGCATTAGAAAGAATAAATAAATATAAGTGGATTAATAAAAAAATTTTAGAGAAGATTGTAATGTTAGGAGATTTAGCTAAGAAGGTTGGAGCAGATATAGCTTATGTATATAATTCCATAGGTAATCTAGTAGAAGAAAACATAATAAGTGAAAGAAGGAAACTTCATAAAGTACTAAATGCCCTTATTGAGGTATATGGACATGGTGGGGAAGGTAAAGGATATACTAAACCAACTCCAAAAAAAACCCCTGCAAAACCTGAAGAAAAACCTGAAAAAAAACCAGCGATAAAAAAGGAAGAGGAGGAAGAAGAGGAAGAGGGAATATCTTTAATAAAATATGCAAAAAAGTTAGGGTTAAAACCAAGTAATATGTATGTGCTAACCAATCTAGCAGATAAAGCTAGAAGAGAAGGATTAAAAGTCAAGGAAGTATTGGATGCGTTAGTTGAATTAAGTGAATTAAATTATTTAAAAAAAGCAAAGACTGTAGCTCCAATAGAAAATGTAGGAAACACTTTAATTAATTTAGGAAAAAAATCTCTAAGAAAAGGTATTAAGCCAAAAGAAACATACGAGTATTTAATAGAAAATAAAGACATGCTCGAAGAGGTTTATGATTTTTTAGGGGGAATGGAAAAGTTGGTGGACATCTATTTTAAGGAAAAAGAAAAAAAATACAAATAAAAAAACAACTAGATAATAAATAATGATAAACAAAAAAATTTTTAAATTTTATTGTTATTAAAATTAAATGAAATCAAAAACCCTTAAAATTTTATTTTTGATTTTTATCTTTTTGCTAATTATCCAATTTTCTTTTGCCCAACGATATACTGTAAATGATGTTATTAAAAGTTTGAGGATTCCTGATCGACCTTTGGATATATTATTTGGACTTACTCCCGACCAGCCCATAGAGATTGCTATTATTTGGCTTATTATTCTTATCATGCTTTTTTTCGCTTTTAGTGATATCTTTAACCTTTTCACAGGTTTCTCAACAAGAACTTCTTATATTTTGGGGTTCGGTTTAGCGATGATTGCAGCTATGACGAGAGCGGTGCTATGGTTTAGTGTTTGGATATTTGGTAAACTTGCAATGTTCGGAGTATTCTCAATACTTATCGTTTTAGGTGCAGCTTTTGTCGCCTTTACTATTCTTCATTTGCTTACAGGTGGAAAGGCTCAAGGAATTATGAGATGGGCAGTAAAGAGAAGAATAGCGTCGAAAGCTCTCAAAGAAGCTGGAGAACCAGCCGAAGCTTGGAAAAAGCTTGAGGAATTTGCAGGATTGACAAAATAAGTTCTTTACTCTTTAAGATAGGGGTCTTATGAAAAAAGCTTAAAAAAGAGGAGGAATCAAAAACAATATGAATAAAACAAAAAATCTAATTTTGAAATATATAAATGAGGAAGGCGAGAATAGAAAGAAAAAGGTTAAATAAATAACAGGAAAGAATTCGGATTACCAAGACAGACCCAATCACAATAATAAGAAACCCTTTATCATTAAAATTTAAAAATATTTAAAATTTAAAAATTAATGAACAGTCTTCCAATAGATTTTTCAATTTTCTTAAGTTTATTCAATCAAAAGGATCCAACAATGTTAATATTAATTTTAATCACAATAATTTTTCTTGTTGTATGGCTCTATTCAATATTAAAAGATTTTACAGCTTTTTCATCAGGAACAGCTTTTATTTTATCTTTAGGTTTAGCTGTAATAATTACTATTTTTGGTTTTATAGGAAAAATCATTTCCTTTTTAACAAAAACTTTTGGCCCTATAATTACTTTAATCATCATTATTTTATTTTTTACATCAACCTATATTTTAGAACATTTAATTTCCATAAAAATTAAAAAGTCAAAAAAATTAAGAGAGGAATATGAGAAAATGTTGGGAGAGGAAAAATTGAAACTAATTGGAAAGATGACAGAATGAAAAAGAAAAAATCAGAATAAAAAATAAAATGTTAAAAGAATTCATAAGCCTAAGCATTTTAGGATTGCCAGAAGGATTGATAAGTATTTTAATAATTTCCTGCATCATAACCTTTTTGCAGCTGTTAGCATATAAAAAGCTGAGTAATCAGGAAAGAATTAAGGAGTTGAAAGAAAAACAAAAAAGTTTGTATAAAGAAATAAAAAATGTAAAAGATGAGAAAAAATTAAAAGAAATGCATCGAGAAATCACACAAATCAATCTCGAACTTATGAGGTTAAACTTGTGGCCCACAACCATAATGTTTTTACCTCTTATTCTTGTTTTTATATTTTTGAGATATGCCTATGCATATGCTGAGATTGGAAACATTATTGAGTGGCCATGGAACTTGCCCATCGTAGGAAATGGAGCTGGGTGGCTTTTATGTTATATCTTTTTTGGTCTTATCTTTTCAATACTCTTTAGAAAATTAATAAAGGTCTATTAAATTTTTATTCGACAATTTTCTAAGCCAAATTTAGCCTTTCTTTTACAACAAAAAAAATTTAAAAAAATAGGGAGATAAAAAAATATGGAAGAATTGAAAGGAAGAGTATGTGTAAAGATAAGGGGAAAAGAAAGAAATATGCCATGTGTTATAGTTGATGTTATAGATAAAAATTTTGTTGTGATTGATGGGCTTGTTAAAAAAAGAAGATGTAATTTGAAACATTTAAAGATTTTGAATAAAACTATTAATGAAAAAGATAAAGAAAAAATTATAGAAAAGTTAATAAAGGAAGGGATAATAAGTAGAGAGAAAGTTGATAAGTTGAAGAAAAAAGAGGAAATAGTTAGGAAAAGAATGGAAAAGAAAAAGAAAATTTAAATTAAAAATTTAAAAAATAGGATGGATAAAGAAAAAAAAGAAAAAAGAAAAATTTTAGAAGAAAAAGGTATTCAGCTGTTGCTTCTTGATCAAGAATTGAAAAAAATAGAAGAGCAATATAGGCTATTGGAGCAAAGTATTGCTAATATAGAACTAACTAAAAACAATATGGATGAGATTAAAAATTTGAAGGAAAAAGAAGCCATAGTTAGCTTGGCTGAAGGTATTATGATAAAGGCAAACATAGAAAAAGTTGATAAAGTTTTTGTTAATGTTGGGAAAGGTATTGTGGTTGAAAAAACGATTGATGAAGCTAAAAATTTTCTTGATAAAAAGATTGATGAAATTTATATGTTAAAATCTTTGCTCTCTTCTGAGGCACAAAAAATTCTTGATGAAATTTTAATGATAGAAGAAGAAATAAAAAAGTTAAGATAAAAGAATAAAGATTGTTAAAATAGCTAAAGAAAAAATTGAGGAAAAGATAAAAGAGAAAAGGAAAAATTTTTCTGGATAAATTTGAATAAGGACATAGCTAGAAGGAAATTCGTAGTTTTGTTTAAAGAAAATTTTGTGAAAAAGAGAGAAAGATGTTTTAAAATTAAAGGCAGCTAAAAGAAAGAATAATAGAAATAATAAAGTCAAGAAAAATAGAAATTTTTTTTGTATTTTATAGAAAGGAAAAAATATAAGGAAAAGGGAAAAGAAAAAGAAAAAAAGGAATTTTATAATAATTAATAAATTTTTTACATCTATCAAATGGTTTATTTCTTCTTCTCTAAACCCAAGATTTTCTCCATCACTGCAATTGCTAGTGCTTATACAACTAATAACAAAATTTGCTTTCTCGTTAGGTAAAAAATTGAAGGAAGTTAAAAGTATGTAAGGAAAAAACAATATAACAAAAAACAAGGAAAATGTTAATAGAAAAGAAAAGAAGTGGGCCCTGGCGGATTTGAACCGCCGACCTCCGGTTATCCTAGCGCCTTTCTGCCAAGAGCGGCAGTTGGCCATATAAGACCGGCGCTCTAACCTGGCTGAGCTAAGGGCCCACATATCTTTTTATTTTTAATGTTTTTTAAATTTTCTTCTTTTTTAAATTTTTTTAAGTTAAATTTTTTTAAGTTTAATCTAGGTTATTAAAGTATCTATAGATTGTTAAAGTATCAAAATGTTTAAGCATTCTTTCTACTTGCCAACAAAAATTTTAGCATTAAAACAAAGCTTTGCATTACTTTGCATTATATTCTTTAAATCTTTTTAAACAAAATTTCTTTTTCCTTAAGAAAGTATTCTTTTTTCTTTCCGAATTTACAATCTTTCATGCTTTTTATTTCAAAACCATAAAGTTTTGCTATGGTTAAAGAAGTGCTTGGCATTGCTGGATATAATAATAAAGTTATTAGCCTTATTCCCTCACAAATGAAGTACAAATGCTGATTGAGTTGTTTTTCCTCTAATTCCCAAAGTTTATGATTCTGGATGTATTTATTAAAAAAATCTAAAACTTCCATAATTTTTTTCATTCCTAGATTAAATTCATACCTATCAAAATGTTGGTGTATCTCTTTTATAGCTTGCTCAACAAAGATTTTTTCCTTTTTCTTTATCCTACATTTCTCTATTTTGTTTTCTTTAGCAAGCCCAATAACTCTTGTTATTAAATTTCCAAGTTTATCTGCCAATTCATTATTCGATTTTATAATTTTATCTTCATCAAAACCTATATCCTCCCCCTCACTCGTAGAAGCAATTAAATAAAATCTTAAAACATCGCATCCATACTTTTTTACTAAATCGAAGGGGTCTACAACAATTCTTCTAGCCTTACTCAGTTTTTCCCCTTCTAAAGTTACAAAGCCATGGACAAACAATTTTTTTGGCAACTCTATGTTTAAAGCTAAAAGCAAAGAGGGCCATATAACAGAATGAAACCAATTAATATCTTTTCCTATTAAATGTATATCTGCAGGCCAATATTTTTTAAATTTCCTTCCATTTGGCCAATCCAAAGCAGTTATATAATTGCTTAAAGCATCTATCCAAACATATATCGTTTGTTTTTTGTCAAAAGGAACTTTTATTCCCCATTTTAATTTTTCCCTACTTACACTTAGATCTTTAAGCTCTTCGGCTTTTAGTCTTTTTATTATTTCATTTGCATATTTTTCTGGAAAAACATAATCCTTTATAATTTCCATCAATTTATCTTTAAACAAACTTAGCTTAAAGAAATAATTTTCTTCTTCAATTTCTTTTAGCTGGGTTTGATGCACAGGGCAAAATGGTTGATTATAAAAGGCTTCACAATTCAAACAATAAAATCCTTTATATTTTTCTTTATACAAAAAACCATTTTCATAAAGTAATTTAAAAAAATGTGCAGCTTTTTTTTTATGTTTTTTGTCTGTAGTCCTTATAAAAAAAGAATAATCTATGTTTAAAGCTTTACATAATTCTTTAAACCTTTCAGCTTTAGCATCGACAAACTTTTGTATATCTTTTATAGTTTTTGCTCCTTCCTCTCTAGCTGCTTTTGCAACTTTGCTTGCATTTTCATCAGTTCCAGTAAGAAAAAAAACATCAAAGCCATTAAGCCTTTTCCATCTAGCTATAAAATCTGCCAAGATTTTTTCGTAGGCATGGCCTAGATGTGGGTCTGAATTTACATAGTCTATTGCTGTAGTTATGTAAAACTTTGGTTTTGCCATTTTTTAAATAAAAAAATTAATTTTTTAAATTTATCTATGGAAAGTTTATGGTTTAAAAAAGACCGAAAGATTTTTAAAGTATATATATTATGTATATACATGAGAGATATATTTGAAGGAATCATTTTATGCAAAAATTGCAAGAAGGAAATGAAGAAAGGGGTAGTTATAAAGGAAGGATTTAGAATAAGGTATGCTTATTGTGAAAAATGTAAAACAAAACTTTGGCATTCTGGAGATTTGGAAAATTATAGGAATTTCAATAATCTGAAGAAAAAAGCTTTCAAAGTTAAATTAAGAATAGTAGGCAATAGTTATGCCATTACCTTACCAAAAGAAGTAGTTAATTTTATAAAGGAAATAGAAAAAGAATTTAAAATAAAAGAAGAGGAAACTGTTAAACTCATGTTCGATGAATTGGGAAAACTTAATGTTATATTTGAACAAATCGAACAAAAAATAAATAAATTAAAAAATCTAATGTGAAAAATGGAACAAATAAATCAACTAAAGCTAAAGGTTGTAGAGGCATTACAAGAAGATGCCTATAAAGGAATTGCAAGGATAGATAGAAATTTAATGAAGCAAATAGGTTGTAATCCTGGAGATATAATAAGTATAAAGGGACAGAGGGAAACTGTTTGTATTGTTGATCGAGCATATCCGGCTGATATAGGCGAGCCTATAATAAGGATAGATGGAATAGTAAGAAAAAATGCAAAAGCAGGAATTGGGGATTATGTAATCGTTAAAAAGGCTGATGTAAAAGAAGCAGAAAAAATAACTATAGCTCCTGCACAAAAGGGAATTACAGTAAGAATAAGTAGAGATCTATTAAGAGCAAGTTTAATAGGAAGGCCTATGGTTAAAGGAGATCTTATGGTTTTAGGAAGTATTAAAAGAAGAAGAGATGCCTTTGAAGATATGGAAGAGCTATTTTCTGTTTTAGGAGAAGCTTTTGGAAGCTTTGCTATTCCTTATGCAACAACAAGATTTTTTGTTGTAAATACTGTTCCAAAAGGTCCAGTAATAGTTACCGACATGACAGAAATCGAGCTATTACCAAGAGCAGTAGAGATTATAGAAGAAAAAGTTCCAGAAGTTACTTATGAGGATATAGGAGGATTAGATGAGGAAATAAGTAAGATTAGGGAAATGGTTGAATTACCTTTAAAACATCCTGAAATTTTTGAAAGACTTGGTATAGAGCCACCAAAAGGAGTTTTGCTTTATGGGCCACCTGGTACAGGAAAAACACTTTTAGCTAAGGCAGTTGCTAATGAAAGTGATGCAAATTTCTTTAGTATTGCTGGTCCTGAAATCATGAGTAAGTTTTATGGAGAAAGTGAAAAAAGGATTAGGGATATTTTCGAGGAGGCAGAAAAAAATGCACCAAGCATAATTTTTATAGATGAAATCGATGCTATAGCACCAAAAAGAGAGGAAAGCTATGGAGAAGTTGAAAGAAGAGTAGTTAGTCAACTTTTAACAATGATGGATGGTTTAAAGGCTAGAGGGAAAGTTATTGTTATTGCAGCAACGAACAGGCCAAACGCAATAGATCCAGCATTGAGAAGGCCTGGAAGGTTTGATAGAGAAATAGCAATAAATGTTCCAAACAAAAAGGCAAGGCTAGAGATTTTAAAGATACATACAAGAAACATGCCTTTAGCAAAGGATGTTGATTTAGAAAAATTGGCAAACATTACGCATGGTTTTGTTGGTGCAGACATCGCTGCTTTATGTAAGGAAGCAGCTATGAATGCTTTAAGAAGAGTATTGCCAAACATAGATTTAGAGAAAGAAGAATTACCTCCAGAAGTTTTGGAAAAATTGCAAGTAACGATGAAAGACTTTATGAATGCTTTAAGGATTGTTAGGCCATCTGCGATGAGAGAAGTACTTGTTGAAACTCCTAATGTGAAATGGCAAGATATAGGAGGCTTAGAAGAAGCCAAGCAAGCATTAAAAGAAGCAGTTGAATGGCCATTAAAAATGCCTGATGCATTTAAAAGACTTGGTATAGAGCCACCTAAAGGTGTTTTGCTTTATGGGCCAAGTGGAACAGGAAAAACACTTTTAGCTAAAGCAGTAGCTAATGAAAGTGAGGCAAACTTTATCTATGTTGCTGGGCCAAGTTTATTAAGCAAGTGGGTTGGGGAAAGTGAGAAAGGTATAAGGCAAGTATTCGAAAGAGCAAGACAAGTTGCTCCTTGCATAATTTTCTTTGACGAGATCGATGCTATAGCAAGTAAGAGAGGATATGATATAAATAGGACTACAGAAAGAATGTTAAACCAAATGCTTGCAGAAATGGATGGATTGCAAGATATTAAGGGGATAGTTGTTATAGCAGCAACAAACAGGCCCGATATATTAGATCCAGCATTACTAAGACCTGGAAGGTTTGACAAGTTAATTTTTGTTGGTCCTCCTGACGAGAAAGCAAGGCTAGAGATTTTAAAGATACACACAAGAAACATGCCTTTAGCAAAGGATGTTAGCATAGAAGAAATAGCAAAGAAAACTGAAGGCTATAGTGGAGCAGATTTGGCTGCTGTTTGTAAAGAAGCAGCTTTAACAGCATTGAGAGAAAATAAAAATGCGAAAGAAGTTAAAGCAAAACATTTCGAAGCAGCATTGAAAAAAATAAAGCCAAGCATAACAAAGGATCAGATTGAAAGGTTTAAGGAAATTGAAAAAAGGATTCAGGAACAACCAAAAGGAAGTTTCTATACTGGTTGATTTTTAATTTTTTAAAATTTTTAATTTTATTTTTGATTTTTACTTTTAACAAAAAAACAAAAATATTCAAAAAAGAAAAAATTTTAAAACTTGTAGTTTTAAAGTAAAATGCCTAAGGAACATAAACCAAGAGCTGGAAGTTTGCAATTTTGGCCTAGAAAAAGAACAAAGAAGCCATTAAGAGTAAATTGGAAACCTTTAGAAGAAAAGTATAAAGACATTCCTTTACCTCTTGGTTTAATAGCTTATAAAGTTGGGATGGAGAGTGTGATAGTTAAAGACGAGCATGAAAAAAGTTTAACAAAGGGAGAGGAAATTTTTATGCCAATTACAATTCTCGAGATACCACCACATAGAATATTTAGCGTTAGGTTTTATAAAAACAATAAGCTGATGAGTGAATTGTGGAATCCTTTTGCCTTTAAAGATTATAAATGGCTAAAAAGAAAAGTAAAGGGGATGAAGAAAGAAAAAAGCAAGGAGGAAATTATTAAAGAAATAGAAGAAAAAGCAAAAGAGGCTGATAAAATAAGATTGCTTCTTTATACTAAACCAAAAGCTATAAAATTAAAAAAAACTCCAGAAATTGTTGAAGTAGCTATGGGTGGAAAAAAAGAGGAACAATTAGAGTTTATAAAGAATCATTTGGATAAGGATATAAATGTTAAAGAAATTCTTAAGCCAAAAATGTTAATAGATGTTAGGGGAGCAACAAAAGGAAAAGGTTTTGCTGGCCCAATAAAAAGATTCGGAATAAAAAGAAAGCAACATAAAAGTGAAAAAGGTGTTAGAAGGCCTGGAAGTTTGGGGCCATGGAATCCAAGCAAAGTTTCTTTTAGAGTTCCTATGGCCGGCCAATTAGGTTTTTTCAAAAGGATAGATTATAATAAGTATATTTTGGATGTTGGTAATATAAAAGAAAAGAATATCAATAAAAAAGAAGGTTTTTTACATTATGGTTTTGTTGATGGCGATTTTGTAATAGTTAAAGGCAGTGTTATGGGAACTCCAAAAAGACCGATATTTTTAACATTTCCTCTTCGTCCAAGTAAAAAATCATTAAAACAAAATTATACATTAGTAAGATTAAATTATTAAATCTAAACTAAATGATAAGGAAAATAAAATGATAATAAGATAGCGAATATAAAGATGAGATAAAAAGTGACAAGACCATGCTTTATAAATGCTTTATAATAAAGCTTAACTAAAGATTAAGGAAGATAAAAATGAAGGTAAACATATATAATATTGAAGGGAAAAAGATTAGTGAGATAGAATTACCAAAATTTTTTAGCTTGCCTTATAGAGAAGATATTATAAGTAAAGTATATGAAGCTTTAAAGCTAAAGGCAAAACATGTTTATGGAGCATATCTGCTTGCAGGAAAAGAAAGAAGTGCTAGTGGAAAGGTGAGACATGCTAGAAGAAGATACAGAAGCCATTATGGTAGAGGCATAAGCAGAGTTCCTAGAAAAATTTTATTGAGAAGGAAACCACAAGGATTTTATTGGGTTGGAGCTTTTGCTCCTGGAACAAGAGGTGGAAGGGCTGCACATCCACCCAAGCCTTTGAAAAGAAGAATAAAAATAAATAAAAAAGAAAAATTTTTGGCTTTGCTTTATGCTTTAACAGCTATCGCTAATAAACAATTTGTAATTAATAGATATGAAAGGTTGAAAAATAAGGAAATAAGTCTAACTTTTCCTGTTATTATCGAAGGCTTAGAAAAATTGAAAAAGACAAAGGAAATTAAAAACGCACTAGAGAAAATATTTTCTGAAATAAAAGAAGTTATATTTAAGGAAAAGAAAATTAGAGCAGGAAAAGGAAAACTGAGAGGAAGAAGATATAAAAAAAGTGCTGGATTGTTGCTAGTTATAGCAAAAAACGAATTACCAAAATATAACACTTTAGGAATAGATATTGTAGAAGCTTCAAAGCTCGGAGTAGAACATTTAGCAAAAGGAAATAAACCTGCAAGATTAACGGCTTTTACTATAAATGGATTAAAAGAATTGGAGGAAAGAGTACAAAAACAAGCACAAAAATTAAATTTAGATAGTTATTTAAAATGATTTTAAAAAAACCAATTTTAAGTGAAAAAGCTTTAAGGCTTTTAGAGAATGAAAACAAAATAGTTTTTGAAGTTAAGAGAGAAGCAACTAAACCTGAAATAAAAAAAGTTTTTGAAGAAACATTTGGTGTGAAGGTTGAGAAGGTTAATACTTTGATAAACAGAAAAGGAAAAAAGATTGCATACATAAAACTAAAACCAGAATTTAAGGCAAGTGAAATTGCGGCTAAGTTGGGAATAATATAAAATTAATATAAAAAATTATTAATATAAAAAATTATTAAAATGAATGTGAAAGAAAAAACATACAGAAGAATTTATGATGAAGAAGAAAAGGAGGTGAAAAAATATTTAAAAGAAATAGGGGAAAAGTACTGAAGAAATCCTCAAAAATATTTTCTGCAATACGTTTATGCTCTTTATTGGGATGGTTTAAGAAATTTGAGAAAGATGAAAAAGAAAAAAAGTAAAAGTTTAAGAAGAAGTTTAAGAAGGTATTCACGAAAACTTTCAAAAAAAATCTTTGAAATAATAAAAGAGAATAATATGTTAGAGTTTTTTGAAGAAAACTAAGGAAGATATTATGAAATTTGGAATTTGTTGGAGTCTGAAAATTTAGTATAAAATTTTTAGCAAAGAAATTTAATGGGCCCGCCAGGATTCGAACCTGGGATTTCTGCCACGTCAAGGCAGCGTCATAGCCGCTAGACCACGGGCCCAAGACATTTCAATATGTTTTTTTAAACAATATGTTTTTTAAATTTTTTATTCTTCAAGTTTTAAATATTTAATTAACAAATATTTAGGAATCTTTAAATATTTGGTTTTTTGTTTTTTATTTTAATTTTATAATTCTTTTTTTATTTTGATTTTATAACATGGTCCCCGAAATTTAAAAAAGAATATTTTAAAAATGATGAAAAATTTTTAATAAAAATAATAAACTTTTAAACTTTTTATTACTCAAATTTTAAATCGCTTAATTTAATTTATAATGTTTCCAAACATCATCCAAGAAAATTTAAAGGAGGACTTTTTAGTTTTCGTTTTATTTATAATAATCTTTGTTATTCTTTTTGAGATTTTATATAGAATAAAATTATTTAGAAATAAGTCAATGGCTTCTATAATCGCATTTCTTATTACTTTGATTTCTTTGTTAGTAGGATGGACAAGAAGATTAGCTGCAAAAATTTTACAAATATCTACAAGTATCTATGTTTTTGTGTTAGCTGCTTTAATTGCATTAGCATTTATTTTCTTTTTAATTTCATCGATAATAGGAAAACCCATTAAATTAAGAAAAAGATATAAAAGATAGATTGAGATAGAGAAATATTTATGATGATGTAGGGTCTTTTAGGATTTAATACCATGAAGAAAGAAGATTTATGAGTTAGAAAATAGCATGGAAAAATTTAAAAAGCAATAAGCAATTGAGATAAGAATTTTCTATGATACAATTTTAATGTAATAAGGAGTTGAAAAAAAATTCAAAAAATTAAGAAAAGAGTTGCTATTTCTTGTCGCTTCTTTGTTATGGAAGTCTAAAAAATTAAAATATTGATCTGTAAAGTAGAATATTAATAACAATCGTAAATAAAATTAAAGTTATGTGGGTTTTGGCATATAAGAAGAACTGTAACAAAATAAGGAATATATTTTAAAAAATTTGAAATAAAATTTGACAAAAAGTTTAAATTTTTGCTAGAGGTCCTTTCTATAGTTATTCTCAAAATTTTGTCTTCTTACAATTTTATAAAATTTAAAAGATTTCTTTTAACTGGAAGCACACAAGCAATGCCCTTTTCAAAGTCAAGAATTATTTCTCCACTTATAGTCTTATAAATTTTTTTACGACGTACAACATCATACAACTCGTTTTTCCATACCACTAATGCACTAATCCAATCTTCTCTTTTGCCTATTAATTTCATATCTTTGGTCCTATAAATTTTTTTATAATTTCCAGCATCATATAGTTCATTATTCCATACAGCCAATCCATAAACTATGCCATCTCTTCTAGCTATGGATATGCAATCTCCAACCCTACTAATAGAAGAAGATGAGTTAAAAAATTGTGCTTCGTATAATTCATTATTCCATACAGCTAATGCAGTAACAGGAATATCTCTTTTAAAAATACATATGTTATCTTTAGTTCTATAAATTCCATAACGTCCAGCATCATATAATTCATTGTTCCATACAGCTAATGCCATAACCATATATTTCCTTTCACCGATAATTTTATTATCTCTAGTTCTATAAATTTTTCCATCATGACTACTATGATATAATTCGTTATTCCATATACCCAAAGTATAAGCTATTTCCTTCGTTTCAATAATTCTTTCTACCCTCTTTCCATCAAACACATAAATACCATCAATCCCCCCAAGAAGCAAAACCTCATCCTCAAGTTTTTCTTCTATACCTTTCTTTTCAAAACTATTCAAATCGATTTCAAAAATCTTTTTTTGATATTCTTTTATTTTCATTTTTATTAACAATTGTAAACTTCTATTAAACTTCTATATTCTTATATTCCTTTAATACTTTATATTATTTAATCATTTATAAATAATAACAACATATTTTATAAATTTTTTCTTAGAATTTTTTGTTATGTGTTTTGAGTCCACTTAGAAAAAAAGAAGGGTTTGTTTATTAAAGAATAATTATTGTTCTAAAAAATAATGTTTGAAAATAAATGGTGGTATGCTTGAAAATAATACGAATTAGAAGGAAGATGATAGCCGAGAGCATATGAACTTAATGAGCAATTAAAAGAAGAAAAAGGGTCTTAATTTAGTTTCTTCACTTAGTATAGCCATCAAGTAACAGAAACATTTTTAAATTTTTCCATTTAAAAATTTAATTATGGTAAAAATAATACGGAGTAAATATAAGATTCAAAATCTCGTAGCAACTACTAGTTTAGAGGTTAACATTCCTCTTTTAAAACTTGCGAAAACAAATCCAAACACAGAATATAATCCAGAACAATTTCCTGGCCTCATTTTACATATATCTGAACCAAAATCTGCAGTATTAGTTTTCGGCTCAGGGAAAATTGTTTGTACAGGAACAAAAAATTTAGCACAAATAAAAAAAGTAGTACAAAAGGTTATTAAAGAGTTAAGGAAAATTGGCATAAAAGTAAAGGTAAAGCCAAAGCTTACTATACAGAATATAGTGGCAAGCGGAGAATTGAATATAAACATCAATCTAAACAAAATATCTTTATTATTAGAAAATACAGAATATGAACCAGAACAGTTTCCAGGCCTTGTTTACAAGATATTTAAACCCTCCTCAACTTTCTTACTTTTCACTAATGGAAAGCTAGTTTGCACAGGAACAAAAAACAAAAAGGAACTAGAAGAAGCCATCGGAACCCTTATAAAAAACTTGAAAAGTGTTTTGTAAAAAAAGAGGATTGAGGGTTGACAAAAAAGAAAATATATTACAAAAAACATATTACAAAAAAGACATTTAAAATCACAGGAAATTTAAAACTATATAAAATAATTTAAAACAAAACAAAAATATATAAGATAACTTAACTGTACAAAATAAAACTATAAAAATATTAAAATTATATAAAAAATTTAGAAAGTTTTTTAATCAAGAAAAATAGGTTTGTAAAGAAGAGAAGTTAAGTTAGAAGAAAAGTTAAGTTGAAGGTTGGAAAACACATATCATAAGAAAAGAAAAAAGATATTTAAAATTATATGGATATTTAAAATTATATAAAAAAATTTAGATAAAAAAATTTAGAAAGTTTTTTAATCAAGAAAAATAGGTTTATTAAATGGAAGAGGAACTCTTTATAGAGGCAAAAAATTTTTTTGAAAGTATTAAAAAGAATATTGTGAGCCAAATAAAAAAAGGTAAAACCGTATATCTTTCTTTTGAAGATATAATTGAGTATAATTATAAGCTAGGAGATTATATTTTGGAAAACCCTGAAGAAGCTATAGCAATGCTCGAACTTGCTTTGAATGAGTTATTTACAGAAAAAGATTTGAAAATTAGATTCACAAACATACCAAAAACCCAAGAAATGTTGATAAGAGAGATAAGAAGTAGACATATAGGAAAAATTTTATGTATAGAAGGAATAGTAAGACAAAGCTCAGATGTCAGACCACAGGTAGTTAATGCAGTGTTTGAGTGTCCTAGTTGTGGAAAAAAGATAGAGGTTTTGCAACTAGAAAAAAAGTTTATAGAGCCAAGTAGATGTAGTAATTGTGGAAGAAAAAAAGGTTTCAAAGTTGTTGAAAAGCATCTAGTTGATGCGCAGAGAATAGTAATAGAAGAAAATCCTGAATTGTTAAAAGGAGGAGAACAACCAAGAAGAATAAGTGTATTTTTAGAAGATGACTTGGTTGAGCCAAAAATGGAAGAAAAAACAACTCCAGGAAGCAGAGTTAAAGTTATTGGTATATTAAAGGAGGTTCCCCTAACTTTAAAAACTGGTGGAAAAAGTACTAGGTTTGATTTGATTATGGACGCTAACAACATAATCCCATTAGAAGAAAGTTTTGAAGAATTAGAAATTAATGAGGAAGAGGAAAGAGAAATTATTGAATTGGCAAGTAGTCCAGACATCTATGAAAAAATTGTAAATGCTATAGCACCGAGTGTTTATGGATATGAAGAAATAAAGCTTGCTCTAGCTTTACAGCTATTTTCTGGAGTAAAGAAAAAGAAAGTTGATGGAACTTATACAAGAGGAGATATACATATTTTGCTTGTAGGAGATCCAGGTGTTGCAAAATCTGTTATATTAAAATTTATTGCCAGCATAGCTCCTAGAGGAAGATATGTGGTAGGAAAAAGTGCTACAGGCGCTGGTATTACTGCTACGGTTGTTAGAGATGAATATTTGCATGGATGGAGTTTAGAAGCAGGAGCAATGGTTTTGGCTAATAAAGGTATTGTATGTATAGATGAGCTAGAGAAAATGAGCGATGCTGACAGAAGTGCTATGCATGAAGGAATGGAACAACAAACAATTACAATAAGTAAAGCCAATATTCAGGCTACTTTAAAAGCAGAAACAAGTGTTTTGGCTGCTGCTAATCCAAAATTTGGTAGGTTTGATCCATATCAGCTTATATCTCAACAAATAGACTTGCCACCAACCTTACTTAATAGGTTTGATTTAATTTTTGTGCTAAGAGATATCCCAGAAAAAGAAAGAGATAGTCTTATAGCTGGACATGTGTTGAGAGAACATAGCATGTTAGGAAAAAAACCAGAGATAAGTCCCGAACTTTTAAGAAAATATATAGCTTACGCTAGACAAAAAATAAAACCAAAATTAACAGAAGAAGCAATAGAAGAAATAAAAAATTTTTATGTTGAATTGAGAAATATGCCAACTATGGCAGAAGATGTAGTTAAACCAATTCCAATATCGCCAAGACAACTTGAAGCTTTGATAAGACTAGCAGAGGCTAGTGCAAAAGTAAGACTAAGTAACAAAGTAACAGTTGAAGATGCAAAGAGAGCTATAAGGCTGATTAAATATATGCTATTACAAATAGGAATAGATCAAGAAACTGGGCAAATAGATATAGATAGAATTGCTACGGGTGTTCCTGCAAGCGAGAGGGCAAAGATAATTTTGGTTAGAGAAACTATAAATAGGCTAGAAACAAAACTTGGCAAATTGATACCAATAAAAGAGTTAATTGCTGAGCTAGAAGGAAAAATAAAAGAGGATGAAGTTTATGAAATTATAGAAAAATTAAAAAGAACAGGCGATATTTTTCAACCAAAAAGAGACTATATAGAAAAAATTTAAAAAAAATAGAAAAAATTTAAACTTAAAATTTAAACTTTATGTTACGTTATTTTAAATTTTGAGATGAGAAAAACAGCATATAAGGTATGGATAAAAAATATAAATAAAGGAAATCCTCTGATAGAAGATAATAGGTTGGTTGGTGTAGAGATAAATGGTAATGTGATAAGCAGGATTAATATAATAGCAAATGTTATAGATAAATTTGTTGGGAATAACTTTGTTATATTAACACTTGATGATTCTACTGGGATAATAGAAGTTAGGGACTTTGAAAACCTTCTTGAAGATATAGACGTTGGTGATACTGTCCTTGTTATCGGAACGTTAAGAATTTTTAATGAAAAAATATATGTGTTAAGAGAAATAATAAAAAAAGTCCATCCCCTTTACTTATTGGCAAGAAAACTTGAACTAGAAAAAATTTATGATTTAAAAGGAGAAATAAAAAAGACGAATTCAGAAATAGTTTTTGAAAAAATAAAGGAAATAGAAGAAAGAGAAGGAGAAGTTGATGTAGAAAAATTGCATTTGGAGCTAGAATTAACTAGAGAAGAAATAAAAAAGATAATAGAAAAGCTTATGGAAGATATGAAAATTTATGAACCTAGGCCGGGCATTTTTAAAGTTCTTTGAATTTTTTAATTGAAATGGTTAATATTAAAGCTAATTCTTAAAAAGCGAAAAGTTTAAAAATGTTGTAACTTTAAAATAATTATGAAAAAAACATTATTCATAGCTTTTGCATTTTTTTTACTGTTAGTAAGTTTGGCTAGTTTGGTTGTTGCTTTAGAAATAGAGAACTTTTATCCAGATCCAATTCAATTAGTTTATGGAGAAAAAAATTTTACATTTGTATTAGATCCAGAAGGCCAGGAAGTTGGAAGTATAGAAGCAATTTGCATTACGCCTTTTGAATGTAGTATAACTTGTCTAAGATACATAAATCAGCCTGAAACATGCAATGGAACTCTGAAAGTTCCACAATACACTTATGCAGGAATGTACAGTGGCTTTGTTAATGTAAGTGGGGAAACTAATATCGGTACTGTTTATGCTGAAAAAAATTTTACAATAATTGTGGAACCCTATCCAAGCTTAGCCATAAACTTTGATGTTGAAGATATGCAAGCTAACGATTTTAAAGAATTTTTTATTGATATTAAAAACAATGGTAATATAGATTTAGAAATAGAGTTAAATGGTTATGTAGAAAAGGATGATGAAGTTTATGATAAAATAAATATTCAGCTTAATGAAACCCATTTTTCTTTACAACCAAACCAAAGCAAGATTATTAAAGCAAATATAACATCTGAAAAGGCAAAGGTTGGAAAATATTATGCCGTTATAAAGGCTAAAGCAGTGAATGTTAACATTAATTTTACACAAAAGAAAGAATTTGAAGTAACGTTTGCTTATTGTAAAATTAATAGCACTCATGATTATTTGGAGGTAGAGATAAAAAATAAAGATGATATAGAAGGGAAAAAGTTTTATCCGTATGATGAGTTAAAGTTAGATATAAAAATAAATAATGGGGATGATGAAGATCATTATGTTATAGTCGAGGCTGCATTAGTAAAGGATGATATTATAGAAGAAAGTGAGGTGAGTAAAAAAATAAAGGTCGATGAAGATAGTTATAAAAGAATAACTCTTACCATAAATATACCTTTGTTAGAAACAGATACATATTATGTTTATGTTAGGGTCTATGATGATGATAATGAGGATGAGTGTGTAGAAGATAATACCTATTTAAATATAACAAGACCTACTAGAATGGTTAAGTTGGTGAAGGTTGTTATAGATAAAGAATATTACCAGTGTGGAGAAAGTATGATTGTTTCTGGAAGTGTGGTAAATATTGGAAAGAAAGACGAAGATCTTGTAAAAATTGTTTATAAAGATGATTTGCAAAATGAAATGGAAACTAAGTTTAGTTTAGATGTAGATGAAGAAAGAAACTTTTTATTTAATGTAGAAATACCAAAAAATGCAAGTGAAGGAATGCATGAATTTTTGATTTATGTTTATTATAATTATGATGAATACAGCAATACATTTGATGAATTTTTCACTTCAGTATATAGGTTTAATATAAGTGGAAATTGTATAAAGCCTGAAAAAGATGGAGAAATTATAATTGATTTGCCGGCATCGATGTATGAAAACAGTTCTTATGATGGATATATAGTCATAAAAAATACTGGTGATCTTCCAACGATTTATAGATTAGAAGTTATAGCAGATTGGGCAACAGTAAATTTAGAAACAAGCTTGATAAGTCTTGAACCGAAAGAAGAGAAAAAGATTAAAATTTCAATAACCCCATCAAGCACTGGAAAGAATATCTTAATAGTAAAAATAATTTTTGACGGAAAAGAAAAAACTGCAAGTAAAGAAATAGAAGTAAAAAAGTATGGAGAAGAATATAGAAAAGCTAGTTGGCTTGATGAGCTTGTTTTTGAATTTGAAAGAAGACCATGGCTCTTTATCCTAGTAATCGCAAGCTTATTGATTAGTATTGTTTGTTTAATCTTGCTTATAATTGCTTTATCTAGAAAGAAATAAAAATTTTTTGACTTTTTATTTTCTTTTTCTTAACTAAATTCTTCATAATTTTTTAATATTAAAAATTTTTTTTGTTTTATTTCTTCCATCACTTTCTCTATAAATTTATCAACCTTCTTTTCCGATATTCCATTCTTTGCCAATATTTTTTTAACTTCATTCTCTGTCTTATAATAATTTTTAAAAGTTTCGTTCATTTTTTTCCAGGGAATGTTTTTAAGAAAAAAGGAAATTTCTGGGCTATAACTCAAAACCTTTTTAATCATGAGTAAAGCTATTGAAGGATATCCCAAATACCCTTTAAACTTACTTCCATTATCGTCAGATATAATAGCATTATCTTCCTGAATATACACAATATTATACACTTTATTCTTTTCGGAACTAATACATATAGCCTTAATTACAGTTTTACCGTTGAGCTTTTTTTCACTCAAGATATTTATTCTTTTATCTGCAATGCTACCTAAAGCCTCTAAAATTTTTATCCTTGGAGGTAATTTCCAAAATTTCATTTTTATCTTTTTATTTCTAACTCAAGATAAGCTTTAGTATTGTTAACAAAATTTAAAGTTTCTTCAACAAGGTTTCCTTCCATTTGCTCGATCCTATTTTTTATTATATATTTTTCATAAACTGCCCTTAAAAATTTATGGAAAGGGCTTATCTCAAATTTGTTTTCATAATCTCTATCCAATATAGAAGTAAATTTAATTTCTAGGTTTCCTTTGTTCATCTTAATTTTTTTTCCTTCCTTTACTATTTCAACATCCAATAATCTAAACAAACGCCAATCAATTTTTATCCTAAACCTAAAATAGTCTGTTACTTTTTTAATGCATCCCCATTTTATTTCTATTTCTTTTCCCTCGGCCGTTATTTTTTCTGAATAACTTTCCTCTATAACAAAAAAGCCAGCATCGGTAAGGAAATCATAAAGTAAATTATAGAGCTCTTTGAAATCGAATAGGCCGCTATACTTTATTTTTGTTGAATAGATTGTATCAGATTCCATATTCTATTTTAATGATTTAAATTTTATAAATTTTTCATAGATAAAAGGGATTAAAAAGTTTATGATAAAAGAATAGAGAAGATAAAAAAATAAGAAAAATAAAAAGAGAATTCATTTCATCAACTATAGAGCTGTTTTTATCTTTTAATAAGTTAACAAATAAAACATATCGGCCTTGCTTGAATATTCACGATAATTTTTTTAAGATATTTTTTGAGGAAGAAAAAAAATAAAATAGGAAAAGAGAAAAGAAAATTAATAAAAGAAAAAGGAAAATAAAATTAATAAAGGAAATAGGAAGAAAAAAGAAAGAAAAGCAACTTTGCTATCTTTATTTTTCTTTTTTCATTCTTATTGTTCTTTCAAAAATAATAATTGGGCTTATATTTTCTCTTAATTCTTTGATTTTTGAAACAATAAATAATATTAAGGTTAAAATAAAGAGAGTTAAAATGATAATCTTAAACATGTTTGGTTTTTTTCTAGGCAAGTATTCTTTTAAGCCGCATGGAGGACAATGAGGGCCACCACAGTCAACTCCAACTTCATCAAAATCTTTTACTCCATTAAAACAATACCAACAATACCTCTCTTTTTCACTTGGCAAAATATAAACATCAACACCAGTAAAACCAAAAGGCCTCTTTATCTTTGCCAAAGTTTTGTTAGTTTTTAGATCAGTAATATAAATAAAGGCAACTTCACATTCTTTTTTTGTTTCAACTTTTATTGGAACTAAAAGAGTACAATTTTTTACATGGATTCTTTTTAAGCTTGTACAATTTTTTATATCATGGCATTCAAGAAACATTTGGCCTTTAACATAATATGGTGGCTCTTTATCTATAAAATCTTCAAGACTGTATTTAGCAATGCATTCACTCCAATTTCCACAAACCCATTCAGTAGTACAGTTAATAAAACAAGAAGGATCATACATTTCTATTGCTGGCATATTTACATTGCTTTGACATTCTGGATTCAATTTATAACATTCCCTATGCTTTTTTCCATATTCATCACAGTCGCTCCAATTGCCACATTTCCAATAATCTACACAAGTAGCATTGATCAGCTTTACTTGCCATTCACAGCTTTTATTGTTTAAACCATCAGTTACCACAGCTTTTATACTGTATAAACCAACATTAGAGGAAAATTCAAAACTATCGCTAACATTTGTGTCTTGTTTTGTTTTTACTTGTTGATCGTCAACAAACCATGTCAAAGTTAAAATATCGTTATCTATATCTGTAGCATTTGCATAGAAGATTATTGTTGTATTTGTTTCTATATAGCCTGGTTCTGGAAAACAAAAAAGCTGTGGTGGATTGTTTATAACGTTTATTTCCCATTCTAAACTAACATTATATTCTTGATCGCTAACAACAACACTCACAATATGGCTTCCCAAACCATTGCTAAAAACAAAACTGGAATTTATCGGTTGTTCCCCGTATTCACTAGCCACCATTTCGCCATCAACATACCATTCAACTGTTAAAGTATCATTATCCCTATCTATGGCATATATCCATAAAGTTATGGCTTGATTTATAGTTAAGTTTTCTTTTGGCCAAAAGTCTATGATTTCTGGTGGATAATTTCTAAAACAAACACCACCCGGTAATCTTACAGTTGGCACAATGTCAAAGCCAGCATTGCTCAAATTTATAGTTATGTTATAAATGTAATGGGTTGTATCTTTTACAATATCTATAACCAAAGTTTCTCCTGGTTGCCATGGTGTTGGAAAATTTCCTACATCAACAAAATACCAATTGCTCGTTCCAGAATTTCCGCTAGGCCCAACAACATCATAAAGTATTTCATTAGGCCTTGTTAAGATATAAAAAGTTACGTTAGCACCATCCGCCTTAGTTCCATCGCAGGCATCCAAAACCTTTCCCAAAACACCATGAGTAGTTCCTGCATTCGAAAAGTTAATACAGAAAATTAAAAAAAGGCCAAAGAAGATAAGAAAAACAAAGAAATTATCTTTAATCATCCTTTCGATCACTTTTTTCTTTTTTATATTTTCCATTTTTCTTTTATGAATAGCATAAAAACTAATGCATGATAGGCAGGGAAAAATAAAAGCAAGAGAATTGAAACAATTAAATCAAGGCCAGGAATTAAATT
>Ga0197143_1000546_pt1 | contig 39386 bp, 43 predicted proteins | sample GBS70_MetaG_FD_148603 | JGI IMG/M metagenome (GOLD analysis project Ga0197143, IMG submission 148603) | Sediment microbial communities from Great Boiling Springs, Gerlach, Nevada, United States - GBS 70_MetaG | ecosystem: Environmental > Aquatic > Thermal springs > Hot (42-90C) > Sediment... | reverse complement strand
CCAACAGCCGCTGTGCATCCTCCAACTGACCCTGCTGGGCCAACTGCTGAGCCACCAGCGCCAGCGCCAAAATGTCCTCCAAACTCATCCCCAGCGCATCGACCAAATTGTCGTGCCCCTGGAGAAGGGCCTGGAACTGCTCATGCAGGACCTGGATATCGGGATTTTGCGTCATGTAGACCCCCATCCGTGCTTGGTATGGATGTAGGACACAAGAGGCAGGATGCAGGATATAGAGAAACGGTAAGCACTGTCCCATCCTGCATCTTACATACCCGGGGTGCGCGTTTTCGGTCTTCGGTGTTCGGTCCTCGGCGTTGATCCGCTCCCGGGTCCCAGTGCCAGGTACCCGACACCTGGTACCGGGTACCAAGCGGAATGCCCGTCTCATGCTTCGAAAAACCCGCACACGGGGTATGCATCCTATATCCTGCATCCATTCACGCAGTCGGCGAGGCTGTTTCTACGGCAATTCGGCAGTACGGGTAACGATTTATTACCCCGTCACTCGTTACTTCGTCACTCCGTCACTCCCCTTACCGAATGACCCGTTCGCCGGGCGGCGGATTCATGTCCCGCTGGATGAGGCGGCGCAGGGCCTGGAGGGCCTGCTGGTGGAGCCGACATGCCCAGGAGCGGGAAATGCCTAATTGCTCCGCGGCCTTGGAGAGATTCAGCCCCTCAAAGTAGACCTTGTGGATGAGGCGACGCTCCGCTTCCGGTAACTGCTCGAGGGCCTGCCGAATCTGGCGCCTCCACTCATCAGCCAGGACCGAGGCCTCACCCTCGGTAGCCGACCCCGGGTCCTCGTCCGACAGGACGCTGGCATGGGCCAGCATGAACAGGACGAGGCTCTCGTGGAGGGCTTCGTCCAGGGTCCGCCAGACCTGCTCCAGGTCTTCCATCGAGAAATCACAGGCTTCGTAGTGAGCGGCCAAGACTTCGTGGAGGCCCCGGTAGAAACGGAGCTTCTCCATAAGCCGCCGAGACAGCCCCTGGAGCTTGCAGAGGCCGTCCAGGATGGCGCCCCGGATGCGGTAATAGGCATACGTGGAGAACTGACAGTGGGTCTCGGGCTGAAAGCGGTCGATGGCCTCGATGAGGCCGATCTGCCCGTATCCGACCAGATCCTCCAGGGGGACGGCCCGGCCGATCATGTGCCAGATAGACTTCGCTACATGATGAACTAATCCCTGCTCTTGGAGGATCCGATCCTCCCGGGAGGGACTCATCAGGTCCGGTGGATGGCTCATGCGGTGCCCTCGACGACGACCCGAATCGACTCGTCTCGGGACGTTTCCCTCTCTTACGTGGACCGAAGACTCGATTGCCCGATGACCGGACCTCTCAGGTCGACAGCTTCTGAATCAGCGCTTGGAGTAAAGGGTCCCTCTGCAGAAACTCGACGACTTGCTCCCGGAACGCCTTCAGGACCGGCGCCGGCCACGACCGGGACGGGACATACTGCTGAAGCCACCAATCCACGACGCTACGGGCCAGGACCTCGGGAGCCAACTGCCGATTCGGCAGGGACGCGACCTCCATTTGGAGAAGCCGCAGGAAGTCGGGGCCCGTCACGGGCTCATTCCCCGAAGCCTCCGGAACGGGCTTGTCTTCCGTTACCGACGGCGTTTCCGGGGCCACAGGACCCCACTTATGGGAATCGTCCGGTATACGGGTCATCGCCCCTCTCTCCCTCACCGGGCCAGATCGGTAAGATTTCCCCTCCGTCCTGAGGTGAACGACGGGACCGATAAAGACAATGGATCAGGACAAGACAACACCCAGCCTGGCGGACGCAAGCGCCCCACCTGCGGAGTCCCCCATTCTGGCACGGGGTTTGGACCCTGTCAAGGTCAACGGAGATCACCCCTTTCTCCCAGGAGAAAGGGGCCCCTATGTCTCCGGTAGACAGAGCGGGCGGGAAGGCAATAGGGCAGTACGGCATTAGGGCGATGGTCCGGGTTCAGGATCCCATGGACTCGTCGAATCCATCTACCATCCGACTCCCAAGCATACCCGGTGTGCGCGTTTTCCAGTAGCCGGGCTCGGTCTTCGGTCCTCGGCGTCGGACCGGGTCAGGTGCCAGGTGCCCGGTCCCCGACACCTGAAACCCAGTACCTGGCACCTGAAAATAAGCCTACATCCCCATGAAGGCCAGTGGGTATCCCCGAACGATACAGGGGACGCGGGGAGGGAGTGCGGTCCGTCCGCCCGTGCCGCTTCTCCGTCGTGGGGTCGAGTCGATGGGAACACCGGGGGTCCTGGGGTATAATAGGAATGTCCGGCCTCCGGGCCGGACGACTTCCGGGTGGAGGTGGAGGATGCTGAAAGACGAGGAGATTCGGGACATCCTCCTACGGGAAAGCGCCGAATTCCGGGACCTCTACGAAGAACACCAGCGACTCGAGCGGCGTCTCCAGGAGCTCATGGAGAAACGCTACCTGACCCCCGATGAGGAAGAGGAAGAACGTCAGATTAAGAAACGCAAGCTGTTCATCAAGGACCGGATGTATGCCCTGATCGCGACATACCGTCGGGAGCATACGTAAGAGTCGTTCGGGACTCCATCGCGAGGCGGGGGATGCGTCTCACACCGGAGGGGTGGTGGGGTCTGGTAGCCTGGGTCGCCGTAGGGGTGGTCCTCATGCACGGGGGGGCCTCGTCATGGATATGGGTCCCCGTGGGGCTTGGGGCTATCGGGTGGGCCTTTTTCTGTCGGCATCCGATCCGGCGACCTCCGTCCGACCCGGACCTGTGGGTCGCTCCGGCCGATGGCCGGGTCGTCGCCTGTGAACCTCACCCGGAGGGGGGCTGGCGGGTCGGCATCTTCATGCAAGTGTGGGACGTTCACGTCAATCGGGCCCCCTTCGCGGGCGTCGTCATCGCCCAAGTCGGCCAGCGGGGCCGGTTCCGACCGGCCTTTCGGGTGGAGGCCCCTCGGGTCAACGAACAAGTTCACACGTATATCGTGTCCGACGGCCGGTCGTGGCGGTTGGTCCAGACGGCGGGCATTCTGGCCCGTCGGATTCGCCGATGGGTCCGACCGGGCCAGCGGCTCGACCGGGGCCAGCCGGTCGGGATGATCCTTCTGGGATCTCGGGTCGACGTCTTTCTGCCGCCCGGGGTCCTACCGACGGTTCAGGTCGGCCAACGGGTACGAGCGGGGGAGACACCTATCGCGCGAGGTGAATATGCGGCCCAGACGGATGCATCGTAGCTTCTTTCGCCGGCACCGATTCCCCCTCCGGCGGGGCATCGGCCTCCTGCCGGGTCTGCTGACGCTGGGGAATCTCTCGCTGGGGATGATGGCCCTGCTGAACATCCTCCATGGACGGCTCGAGCGGGCCGCCTGGATGGTCGTCGCCGCCATCGTCCTGGACAGTCTGGACGGGTGGGTCGCCCGTACGACCCGGACGGCCTCGGCGTTGGGTCTGCAGTTGGACTCTTTGGCGGACCTGGTGTCTTTCGGGGTCGTCCCGGCGATCTTGCTGTACCGCTGGACAGGAGCGTCGGCGGCCGTACCGGTTGCCCGGTCTTTTGCCGTAGCGATGGTCCTGTTCTACACGGCCTGTACGGCCTTACGGCTGGCCCGCTTTAACGTGATCGCCCCGACGGCCGACCCTCGGTTTTTCGTCGGGCTACCGAGTCCGGGGGCCGCCGCCCTCGGCGTGACCACGACGCTGGCGTTTCCCCGACCGTCGTCCGACTCGCCCCTCCTGTTGGGACCCCTGGTCTTGATGGGAATGTTGGCCGTCCTGATGGTCTCGCGCCTTCGGTACCGCAGTTTCAAACGCCTGGAGGCCTATCGGCGATGGCCTCTGGCGACGCTGGCGACCGTCGCCCTCCTGCTGGCCCTGGCGTTGAGTTACCCCCACTGGACCCTGTGGGCCGGGTCGGTCGCCTATGTGCTCAGCGGACCCGCCGCCCGTCTGAGCGGGTCCCTCCGACGGGCCCCGGCCCGATATCGGGTCGAACCCCCATAGGGGCGTGGCGCGGGTTCCAGGTGTCAGGTACCGGGCAACGGATTCGGTGTTCGACCCTCGGCTTGGACGAAGGATGCGGGAAAGTCGTATCTCCCTTGCCCCTCATCCCTCCATGGCCGAGGACCGAGCCCCGGCAAACCCGCACACGGGGTCTGCATCCTGCATCGATTGCTTAGCCCGGCGTCTCTGTCCCGGTGCCGGGACCGGACGCCGGAGGTGGGATGACTATACTTTATATAGGAGTTACGCAGTTGATGGGGAAGTGGCTCCGAGTACTGCTTTGTTAAGAAACGGATGCAGGATAGAAATGGCCAGGATTCGGATTACCCGGCACCTGTGCCCCATTCCTACATTTCAAATCTTAATGCCAGTTATGAGTAACGAGTAACGGGTGACGGGTAATAACTGATTGCCCTATTGCCGTAGTGCCGTAAAACGGCCCTGCCAATTTCATGGAGACCCGACAGGGGTTGCGGTATGGCGATCCTCGTACCAACCGTGACGGCACCGCCGGTCGACCGACTCCCGGCCAGCCTTCCCCGTCTGTCCGGTCGGTTTTGCATCTACACGTACGGATGCCAGATGAACGAGCACGACTCGGAGAAAATTGCCAGCCTGCTTCAGCAGATGGGCCTCCAGGCCGTCGCCGAGCCGGAGGCGGCCGACGTCGTCGTCCTCAACACGTGTAGCGTCCGGGAGAAGGCCGGCCAGAAGGTATTCTCGGAGCTCGGCAAACTGAAGCGGATCAAACAGCGACGCCCACACATGGTCATCGCCGTATGCGGGTGTCTGGCCCAGCAAGAGGGCGAGCGAATCTTCCGGCAAGCGCCCCACGTCGACGTCGTATTTGGGCCCCGGAACATCCCTGAGTTCCCGGAACTCCTTCGGCGGGTCGTCCAGGGAGAACGCCATGTCCTTTCCCTGTCCCGCCCTCGCCAGCGGCCGGCTTTTGACCAGTGGGCCGTCTACCGGCGCTCCCCCGTCGTCGGCTACGTCACCATCATGGAGGGCTGTGACAAGTTCTGCACCTTCTGCATCGTTCCCTTCACCCGGGGCCGGGAGACCTGCCGGCCGCCCCGGGACATCCTGATGGAGGTTCAGGCCCTCGCCGAGGCTGGTTATCGGGAAGTCGTCCTCCTCGGCCAGACGGTCAACTCATACCGGTGGGAGGACGTGACGTTCGCCGCCCTGCTCCGGATGGTCCACGGCGTCGAAGGTATCCGGCGCATCCGCTTCGTTTCGCCTCATCCGTCGGACGTGACCGACGAACTCATCGAGACGCTTCGAGATTACCCGAAGATCGCTCGGCACATTCACCTGCCCCTGCAGTCCGGCTCGGACCGCATCCTACGGGCGATGCGCCGGACGTACACGCAACGGGAGTACTTCGAGAAGGTCGAAAAGCTTCGGAAGGCCGTCCCCGACATCGCCATCGGGACGGACATCATCGTCGGCTTTCCCGGCGAAACGGAAGAAGACTTTCAGGAGACCCTGAAGGTCGTCCGCCTCGTCGAGTACGACTCCATGTTCAGCTTCAAGTACTCCCCTCGACCCTTTACGACAGCCTGGAAGTTCGGTGACCCCGTCCCCGACGGGGTCAAGACCGACCGTATTCTCCGCCTGCAAGCCCTCCAGGAGGAGATCCAGCTTCGGAAGCATCGGGCCCTCATCGGAAGCCTTCAGGAGGTCCTCTTCGAGGGTCCCTCCAAGAAGCGGCCCGACGAGCTGGAGGGCCGGACGACCCACAACCGCGTCGTGAACGTCCCGGCGGACCCATCCCGCTGGCTGGGCCAGTTCGCCTGGGTGCGTATCACCGAGGCCGGCCCCCACAGCCTCCGGGGCGAGCTGGTCGGAGCCGAGGGGACGGACCGGCCTCTCTCCGGGCCTGAGAGATTATGAGAGAGGGACCGCTGGCGGGAAATCCTGCCGGACTTGTAGCCGTACTGCCTCACTGCCGTATTGCCCTGCCGTAAATTAAGGAGTCTCCTATGGACCCCACGTGGATTCGACCCCGCCTTCGATGGGCCGTGCGCCTCGTGCGGCGAGTCGGCCGCCAGCTTCGTCAGGCCTGGACGCAATCCGACGGTCCCGTCCCCATGGAATGGAAAGACGAGGGCCGCCGGCATCCGGTCACTCGTCTGGACCGAGTCGTCGAGGAGACGATCGTTCAGGAGATCTTTCAGAAGGACCCGAAGGCCCAGGTCCTGACGGAGGAATCCGGCGTCCTGGGGCCGGCCCGCAGTCGGGCTCGATGGATTCTGGACCCCATCGACGGGACGAGTAACTTTATCCACGGATTCCCCCACTTTGCCATCTCGCTGGCCCTGGAATACGAGGGTCGCCTCGTCTTAGGCGTCGTCTATGACCCCGTCAAGCGGGAGTGTTTCTGGGCCGGGGCCGGGATGGGGGCCTTTCTGAACGGGCGGCCCATCCGGGTCTCCTCGGTCCGCTCCGTCAACGAGGCCCTCCTGGGGACGGGCTTCACGTACCACGTCTACGAACATATGGATCGGACACTTCAAATATTCCGAGGCTTCCTCTATACGGCCATGGGGATCCGCCGGGCGGGGGCGGCGGCCTTAGACCTGTGCTACGTAGCGGCCGGCCGGCTGGACGGCTTCTGGGAAGAGCACCTGTCGCCGTGGGACGTGGCCGCCGGGGTCCTTATCCTGCAAGAAGCCGGCGGCTGTTGGACAGACTTTGCCCTTCAGCCCACGTCCATTTACGACGGGGAACTCCTGGCCAGCAACGGCCTCATCCACGACCAGATGGGCGAGGTGATCCGCTGGGCGCTGGCCACCCGATCCGGATAAGGCGAGGAGGAAACGGCCTTACGGATATGATTCAAAGGGCCGGAGGGACGAGGTCTTATCCCAGGGAGCGCTTTCGCGCCATTGGAAATCTTCAGGCATTCCGCAAGGGAGGGGCCCACCCGAGGAATCCGTAAGGTCCCGTATAAGGGCCTTATTGCCCCGACTGCCATAGATTCGTAGGAGTTACGCAGTTGAATAGAATCGGATCCAAGCCATCCGTCGAGCCAGGTACTCCAATCATCGCCGTATTGCCGTATTGCCGAATTGCCGTACTGCCGTAAAAAGCCCCCGCCAACTGCGTAAGCCCTACTTCGATCTATCCTGCACCCTGCATCTTGCCTCCCGCATCCATACGGACCAGCGCTTCTAAATGAGCGAGGGTCCGGTCCAGGGCACCCGCCTGCTGGAGGACGACTTGCCGAGCCCGCCGACCCCAAGCGGTCCGGAGCTCCGGAGTCCGAAGCAAGTCCTGAATCGACGCCAAGAGAACCTCGACAGTCCCCGCCGCCAAGACCTGAATCCCGCCGCCGGCCTGAAAAGCTTCGACGACGTCGATGAAGTCCCGATGATGGGGACCGATGAGGACGGGGACACCCCACCAGGCCGGCTCAATGGGATTGTGACCGGTCTGACGGGCCTGAAAGCTCCCCCCGACGACGGCTACGGACGCGCCCCCGTAACAGGCCGCCAGTTCCCCCAAGGTATCGAGGACCATCACCGTCCAGTCCTCCCCCTGCCAGGCCGTTCGACATCCAACTGAAAGGCCCCGGGCTCGCCAGGCTTCGGCCCATTCGGCGGCGACCTCGATGTGCCGAGGCGCCACCAAAAGCCGGACGTCCGGGACCTGTCCGGCAAGGGCCGCGACCGTATCCCGCAAGAGGGGCCACTCGGGTGCCGTCCAACTACCGAATACGACCAGGGGGCATCCGGCCCGCCACCGGTCCAGCCAGTCGGGCGGCCGGGCCCGGGCCATCCGCCGGATCACGGCGTCAAACTTGAGATTCCCCGTCACGTGGACGGTCTCCGGTGGGGCGCCCAGCTGACGAAACCGCTCCGCCTGTCGGTCCGACTGGACGCCCACGTAGCCGACGGCTGATAAGACCTGCCGCATGAAGCCCCCGACCCGCCGGTATCGCCCGAAGGCCCGGTCGGAGATCCGTCCGTTCACGACGGCCACGGGGACCCTCCGGTCCCGGGCCTGCCAGAAGAGGTTGGGCCATATTTCCGTTTCGACCGTCACGACCAAGGCCGGTTTCAGCCGGTCTAACCAACATCCCACGACCGGGGCGAGGTCCATCGGGAGGTAGGCGACAACCCCCGGCCCGTGACGGCGGGCGACGGCGTGACCGGTCGGCGTGACCGTCGTCAATAGGACCGCCCAATTGGGATGCCGTTCGGACCAGGCTTGCAAGAGGGGAACGGCCGTCAAGACCTCGCCGACGGATACGGCGTGAAGCCACAGAAGAGGCTGGTCCGGAGGACGGTTCCCCAACTCAGCCGGCGGCCCCTGGAGACGAAGCCGGAGGTATCGCCCCGGCGGAATGTGCCGCCGGACGGCCCACCCCAGACCCAGGCCATAGAGAGGCGCGACCGCATAGCTCAGGACTCGGTAAGCCCATCGATACGTAGAAGTCATGGCCGTAGGGCAATCCGTCGGTCCTCGGTGCTCGGTATCCGGCCCTCGACGTCGATCCGGTACCGGGCACCGGATTCGGTGAACGGCCCTCGGCCTGGACGACGAGTGTGGGAAGGTTGTATCTCCCTCGCCCTGCACCCCTCCATGGCCGAGGGCTGGATACCGAGGACCGAGCCGGGGGACCGGGTACCCGGTACCGAATCGACTGCCGAAGGCTTGTAGCTCTTACTTTTTCCCCGCCAGCAAAATCTCTTGGAGGGCTTCTTGAAATAGGGCCGGGCCTTCCGGGCGGAGCTCCGGCGGGATCCGAGAAAGGTAGTGCGTCTGCGCCAGGGCCAGGTCGTCTTTCAATTCCTCCAGGATCTCTTGGCGGGTTTGGGCCTTCTGGATGAAGTCCTGATGGTAGTATCGGATTTCATGAACGATGAACCGGGCCAGCCGCCGGGCTTCCTGGAGAGCCATATCGGACGATGTCTCCGACGCCGTGTCCGCCTCGAGTCCGACCTCGACCCACCACTCGTAAGTGCACTGGCGACATCGGATGAGGACCCGATGGCCCCGGTAAGGTTCCTCCGAAAGTCGGGCCTTGCGCCCGCAGGACGGACAGACGACGACACGCAGGGACATAGACACTTCCTGCCCGTCACATCGATGACCAAAGGGCTTTTAGCATACCCAGCGGACCGACGGCGATCAATCGGTCCATCCGCGTGATTTTAAAGTAACCGGGCCGGAAGGATTGACAGCAACACGTAAAGGCCGGAACAACCCAGTCGATAGGCCGGCCAGCCTGCAGATGGGCCGCCGGACCCTCCCAAACCACGGCGTCCCAATACCACTGGCATACGGGACAATGCGTGTACAACCGATCCGACGGTAACTGCTGAATCGAGCCCATACGCGGACCTGCCCCGGTGACCCGGGAATTCCGACGTGGGAAGAGAATACAGGAGAGAAGCCTCGGATACCAGAGGCGGGTCCCCTTGGGGCATCCGGGTCTTGACGGCGCCAAAGACCCGCATTACTGTAACAAGGCTACGGGGGAAGAGAATGCTGGGCCTTGGGGGCCGTGATGTAGACCCCATAAGTGAGGCGGAGGGGGGCGGCGAGCCGGTTGATAAAGGTGTTCCTTTCCATTAGTCTTAGATAGAATCCGGGGGAGGTAAGTATGGGGCAGGACCCCACGAAAGGTAAGCCCGAAACGAAGGGATCCTCGGAGCGGAATCTCGAGGACACCTTATTCCGGCGGAGTCAGGAGTTCTCCCAGATATTCAACCAGACGAAGGCCTTTGTCGAAGAACTCCTGCGGGAAAACGAGCGTCTCCGGTACCAGGTCGCCGTCCTTCAGAGTCAACAGCCGGCGGGACCGACTCTCGAGAGACTCCGGAAGGAGGTCGAGTACCTCCGCCAGCGTATCGTCGAATTGGAGCGGGAGAAGCAGTTTCTGGAGGCGAAATACCGGGAAATCGAAGCCGAAAACAAGGACTTTGCCCAGCGATATGCGGAGATTGAGGAGCAGAACAACAACCTGGCCAATCTCTACGTGGCCAGCTATCAGCTCCATTCGACCCTGGACTTCCAGGAGGTCCTCCGGATCGTCAAGGAGATCATCATCAACCTCATCGGGGCCGAGGTGTTCGGCATCTTCCTCCTGGATGAACGGGACAACCATCTGCACCTGGTCGCCCACGAGGGGATGGACGACGTCTTGGGCCTGAAGGTCCAGGTCGGGGAGGGCATCCTGGGGCAGGTCGCCAAGACCGGCGAGCCCTTTTACATCAACCAGGTCGTCCGGCCCGGGCCTGTCATCGATTTCTATCACCCCCTGGTGTGCATCCCCCTGAAGATCAAGGATCATATTATCGGCGCCATCGCCATCTACATGCTGTTCGTCCAGAAGGACAACTTTTCGGCCCTGGACCACGAGTTATTCTCCCTCCTCGCCGGTCATGCGGCGACGGCCATCTTCAGCGCCCGCCTGTACACGCAGTCGGAGCGGAAGCTGATGACGCTCCAGAGCTTCCTGGAACTCTTGACGACGCCGCCCTCCCCATAGAGGAGGCGGCGACCTCCGTGGGAGCCCCGAGCCTATGAGCGTTCGGACGGTCATGATCGTCGAAGACTCACCGACGATGCGGCAACTCCTGATTTTCGCCCTGAAGCGCTTGAAGAACCTGCGGGTCGTCGAGGCCGGCGACGGGGTCGAAGCCCTGAAGAAGCTGAATCAGGAAAAGACGGACCTGTTCATCATCGATATCAACATGCCTGTCATGGACGGTTTGAAGCTGATCAGCATCCTTCGCCAGAATCCCGAATACAAGGACGTGCCCATCGTCATCGTGACGACGGAGGGGGCTGAGGAGGACCGGAAGCGGGCACTGGCCCTGGGGGCGAACGTTTACATCACGAAACCCGTACATTCGGCTACCCTGTTGAAGACTGTGTCCGAGCTTCTCCATGTATCGGAGACCGGTGAGTAAAGCGCTGGGGTGGTTCGGCTGGGTCCTGTGGGCAGTCCTCAGCGGGGCTTGCGGCTATGCCCTCCAGGGTCGTGGGACCGGAAGCCTCAGCCCGGATGTGCGTGTGATCGCTATCCCCCCCATCGAGGGCGTCCTGCCCCGGGCGGAAGTCCAGCAGAAGTTGACTCAGCATGTCATCCAGGCCTTTGTCGCCCGGACCCACCGTCGGATCCAGGCCGACCTCGCAGGGGCGGATGCAGTCCTGAAGCTGGAGGTTCAGACCTTTCAGGTTACCCCCGTGGGATGGACCGCCCAGGGACAGGCCCAGACGTTTCAGGTCCTGATCGGCTTGCGGGTGCGCTTCTATCGGGTCCCCGGGGAATCTGTCCTGTTCGAGCACCCGAATTGGGTCTTCCGGAGCCAGTTTTCCGTCGGCGGAGCTTCCGGTGACCCTTACACGGACCCGGAAGTCCAGGCCATCGACGAGCTGGGTCGGACGCTGGCGCAGGCTCTGGTGAGTGCTATCTTAGAGGCCTTTTAAGAAAGATGCAGGATGCATACCCCGTGTGCGGGGTTTTTCGGAACATGAACCGGGAATCCCGGCGGTACCCCGGCTCTCCATTCCAGTATCGGTATCCGGTACGGGTGTCAGGTCTCAGGTCCCGGGTACCGGACACCGAGGACCGAGTCGGGAAACGCGCACACCGGTTATGCAGGATGCAGGGTAGAAACGGATCGAGTGCCCGGTACCCGACACCTGGAACCCGGTACTGAGTAGCCCGATAGAAGATGGCTCCCGGTAGAAAGTCGGGGGCCTGGACGGGTCGTCGATGAGTCTGCGGGGCTCTTTAAAGGACATTCAACTGCCGGACATCATCCAACTGGTCAGTACGGCCGGAAAGACGGGGATGTTTCTGCTCCGGCGGGGTGCGACGGAAGGACGCATCTACCTCCAGGAAGGCCAGATCGTCCACGCCGAGGTCGGCGACTTCCAGGGCGAAGACGCCGTCTATGAAATGGCGATTTGGAATGATGGCGAGTTCCTGTTTCAACCCGACGTCCAGCCGCCTCGCGTGACGGTCCAACGAAGCAATACGACCCTCTTTATGGAGGCCGCCCGCCGGATCGACGAGTGGCGGATTATCGCCCGTAAGATCCCCTCGATGGATATGGTCCCCGAAATCGTCCCCTCCCTCCCCCAGGGCCGGAGTCACGTCCAGCTGAACACGGGGGAGTGGATGGTCCTGGCCCGTATCGACGGGCGACGGTCGGTTCGGGAGCTCGCTCAAGTTTGCGGTTTGAGCCTCTTCGATACTTCCAAGATCCTTTACGGCCTCATCACGCATAACCTGGTCCGTCTGAAAGAGCCCCCGCCGGTAGCCCCTCCGCCTCCTCCGGGGGAGGATACCGGCGCCATCCGCTCCGAGGTCTCTTCCAACATGCAGGCCTCCGGCGTGACCCCGGCCACTCGTCACGAGCGACTCTTGAACTACCTCGAGCGGGTCCGCCACGTCAGCTTGGAGGTCCTGGGGCCCGACTGTGCTCCCATCGTCGAGACCTACTACCTGAAAGCCCGAGCGGCCCTCCAGGGCGACCAAGGCTTGCAAGCCATCCAGGAGGCCATCGTCCAGATGGTTCGAGAAATCGCGAAGCTGAAGGGACAGGAAGCGGTCCGGACCTTACTGGACCAACTCAAGCGCATTAGGGCATAGGCGCGACGTTCCCCGGACGGGCCGGTTCAAAGTGTCGGAACCGCCAGAGGGCCCGGATGACCCGGAAGAAGTCCCGCACGCGGATCTTCTTTCCCTGCGTATAGACCCGGGGCCGATAGCTCACGGAAACCTCTCGGATCGACCAGCCGCTCCGGAGGATTTTGGCCGTCAGTTCGGGTTCGATCTCGAAGCGGTCGCTGACCAACTGCAGGCTCCGGGCGACGTCCCGGGTGAAGACCTTGTAACATGTCATCATGTCCGTCAGGCGGACGTGGTACAGTCGATTCGTCAGCCACGTCAAGATGCGATTGGCCAGGTACGTCGCCCATAGGACCCGCTCGGGACGGCGGAGAAATCGGGAACCGAACACGACCTGGGTCTCACCCCGGCAGATGGGCTCCAGCAGGACGGGATACTCGGCCGGGTCGAGTTCCAGATCGGCGTCCTGAATCAGGATGACGTCCCCCGTAACGTACTGGAGGCCCGTCCGGATGGCCGCTCCCTTTCCCCGATTCCGGTCGTGGAAGATGACCCGGGTGTCGGGCGCCTGATAGTGCCGAAGCCACTCCCGGGTCCCGTCCCGGGAGCCGTCGTCGACGACGATGATCTCCTTCTCGACGGGAACTTCCCGGACACGTCGGAGGACTTCGGCGATCGTGTCGGCTTCATTGTAAACGGGAATGATGACCGAAAGCTTCATTCCCACAGACCCGTAGCCCGTCTTGGGGAATGAGAGAGCCGCCCCCGGATCCACCGATAAGCGTTCGCCCCTCCCGCCGGTCCTTTAGGGAGCCGCCGGAGGTTCCGAGGAAGCTACGACCCGAAGCCGATCCGGAAGCACCTGAAGGACGAACAGCTCATGGTCGGCCGACTGGGCCCCTCGGAATCGGACCCGGCCGGTCACGCCTTCCAGGGACATCTGGCGCAAGACATTGGCCACAGCCGCCGGAGTCGGCGACTCGGCCCGAGCGATGGCCTCCAGCAGGAGGATCATACTGTCGTAGGCCGCACCCTCAAAGGCGCTGACTTCCCCGGGCTTCTTACGCATACGCCGGGCGAAGTCCTGCCACGTCGGCGCCGTGGGGTTGTAATATGTCACATAATAAGCCGTCAAGCCGTATCGGCGGAACAGACTCCAAACTTCGGGGATCGACCAGGAATCGGGTCCCAAGAAGACGGGCCGGGACGCCGCTTTCTGCGCCCAGACGGTCACGATGGGGACCGTCATGTTCTGGTTGTCGGGCAGGAACACGGCCGAGGCGTTACCGGCCCGGTTCAAAACCTCGCCCGGCGGCGTTTCCGCATCATAGGCGACCTCTTGGACGACCTTGCCCCCGGCCGACTCGTAATGTTTCCGGAAGGACCGTCCCAGGTCCGTGCTGAAGGCGTTGCTCACGTTGGTCAGAAGGGTCACCTCCCGAATCTTCAGGTCCCGGAAGACTACACGGGCCAGAAAGGCGGCCATCTCATCGTTGGACGGCAGGAACCGGAAGACCCGGGGCCCCATCTGTTCCAATTGGGTGTGCGTCGCCGACGGCGTCAGACATAGCAGATTCCATCGGACGCATACTTGAGCCATCGCCAGGGCCTGGTTAGAACCCGAGCCGCCCAGGATGAAGGATACTCCTGCCTGGGCCAGCCGCTGGGCCTCGCTGGAGGCTTGGCGGGCCGTGCCCTGATCGTCGGCCCATTCCAGTCGAACCGGCGGGAGACGAGAAATTCGACTGGCCGCATCCCGCACGGCCTGCTCGACAGCCTCCTTCATCGCTTGACCGACGCCCTGATTCGGGCCGCTCAGCGACAGCAAGACTCCGATGCGTAGCTCGGCGGGCTGGTCCGCTGGCGTCGGCGGCGGGGCCCTGAGGAGTCCCACGCCCCATGCCCAAAACAGGTACCCGGCTATCCAGAACTTTCGCCTATGGCCCACCATGGCTCAGGTCCGGAAGGCCGGGGGTTACTGGCTCCGAATGCGCGCCAGGGCCCGAAGGACGTCGTCGTAGTCCGGCTCCTGCGCGATTTCAGGGACACGCTGAATGTACCGGATGACGCCATCCCGGTCCACGATGAAGACGACCCGGGCCAGCAAGCCGAGTTCTTTGATCCGCACGCCGTAGTTGAAGCCAAACGAGTGGTCCAGGTAGTCGGACAGCGTGACCACGCGGTCCACCCCGTGCGCGCCGCACCAGCGTTTTTGGGCAAAGGGCAGGTCCATGCTGACGGTCAGGATGACGACGTCGTCGCCCATTTGAGCCGCCAGCTGATTGAATTTCTGAGTCTCCCGACTGCACACGTCCGTGTCCAGAGAGGGGACGCTACTGATAATTCGGATCTTCCCGGCGAAGTCCTTCAGGGTGACCGGCTGAAGGTCCGTGTTCATCAGGCGGAAGTCGGGCGCCTTGTCGCCGACCTGAAGCTCAGGCCCGACCAGCGTGAGGGGCTTTCCCCGCAGAGTCACGGCATTCGGTCGTTCCTGCATCGTTCGACCTCCTGGTATTGCGATCCGTCCGGGGGCGGTCCCGAAAAGTCCCAGGGCGATGCCTATCCAAAGGACGATCCGCATCCGGGGCCTCTGCACAAGGCATTTTCGGAGAGGGGGTCCTAACGACTGGGAGGAGTTACTCTATAACAAGACTGCTTTAACTGTCAAAACGACCATGGCCCGAGGACCCCTCTTTTCCACCTCACCCACCCATTTTGGAACATAGAATCAGGCGTGAGGCTTGACAAGAGAAAGTTTGGTGAATAACATAGGGTGCTCCCGGGGGAGACGTCGGACATGCTGAAAGAAGTCCGCATCCGCCACTTTGGGCCCTTTGCCTACGCCGAATGGACCCCTCACCCCGCCTGGACGGTCCTGACGGGCGAGACGGGCGCCGGCAAGTCTCTCCTCATCGAGGCCCTCCAGTGTATCGCCGGCGAGCGGGTGCAGGCCCGGTGGTTTTCGCCCCAGTCTCCCTGGACCGAAGTCGAGGCCGTCTGGGAGGTTCCCCGCCATCCCCAGCTCCGCCGGTTCCTTCAGGGCCTTGGGCTTACTGACGAAGGCGACGACTCGACGTTGGTCGTCCAGCGGCGGATCTACACCGACGGCCGTCAGCAGGTCTGGCTCCAGGGGCGGCGTTCGACCCTCAAGAACCTCCAGGCGGTCATGCGGCTGTTTTTGGACATCTGCGACCAGTGGGGCATCGCTCGCATGCTCTCGGCGGACGTTCAGCGGGCCTGGCTGGACGCTTACGGTTCGCACGATGACCTCCTGCAGACGGTCCGCCGCCTGGCCCGCCTGATCCGCCAGCACGCCCGGACTCTGCGGGCGGCCGAGGCGCCCGAGACGCTCCGCCAACGCTTGATCGGGATGCGTCAGGAGTGGCAGGAGCTCACGGCCGCCGACCTAAAGCCGGGTGAGGACGAGGAACTCGAGCGCCAATTCCAGCTCCTCAGCCGGTCTCTCCAGATCCAGGAGGCCGTCGAAGCCCTGGTCCAAGAACTTCAGGAAGGAGAAACACCCTTCATCCAACGGGTCCGTCACTGGCAGAAGACCCTGGAGGACCTGGCCCGATGGGCACCCGAGCTGGCCGGTTACGCTCCGACCTTGGACGAGTGGCGGGCGACGGCCCAGGCCCTGGTCTTTGACCTCGTGCGGCTCCGGGACCGAGCCCAGTGGGACCCGGCCGAATGGCGACGGGTCGAAAGCCGGCTCAGCCTCCTGGAACATCTGAAGCGGAAGTACCGGATGGACTACGCGGGCCTCCTGGCTTACCGGGACCGACTGGCCCAGGAGATCGAGCAACTCGAGCGCCAACTCTCCCAGAAGGACGAACTCCGGGCCGAGGTCGAACGCCTCTACCGGGACTATCGGGGAGCGGCCGTCGAGCTTCATCACGCCCGTGTACGGGCGGCCCAGCGGCTTTCGGAGGTGGCGACCGAGCAGGTTCGGCGGCTGGCCCTGCCAGATGCCGAAATCCGGGTCGAGGTCACCGAGACCCCCCTGCCCGAGACGTGGTCACCGGAAGTAGCGGTCCACGAGGCGGGGGCCGACCGGGTCGTCTTCCAGTTCCGTTCTCACGGCGGCCTTCCCTTCCTGCCCCTCGTCCAGGTCGCCTCGGGCGGAGAACTGGCTCGAGCGGTCCTGGCCCTTAAGACCGTCATCGGGCGGACGGCCTGGCCTCGGACGGTCGTCTTTGACGAGGTCGACATGGGCGTCGGCGGAGAAGCCCTCGAGGCGGTCGGTCAGATGCTTCGGACCGTCGCCGCCTTCGACCAGGTCATCACGGTCACCCACTGGCCCCAGTTGGCCGCTATGGCCGACGACCATTGGCAGGTCCTGAAGGAGACCCAGGGCGGGGAGACCGTCCTGACCTTGCGGGCCCTGACGCCGGCTGAGCGGGTTCAGGAGATCGTCCGGATGTTGGGCGGTCAGGCCGTAGCGCCGACCGTCCGGGCCCATGCGGAGGCCCTGCTCCAGCGGTTTCGAAAGATTTCCTGAGGGGCCGACGCCCCGAATCCATCCCGGCCGATCCTCGGTCCGCTCAAGCCTTCGCCCCCAAGACCCGGAGCGACCGCTCTTGCCAAGCCCCATGGATTGGCCTACTTTAGGAGGAGTCTCGGTCGAGAAGTCCGGAATCGATGTGGGAAGGACTTCTTCCCTGAGGAGGCGTTCATGTCCCATCGAGCCTTTGAAGAACGCATGCGGGAGCTTCGAGAGCGGCTCCTCTACATGGCCCGTCTGGTCCGGGAGATGGTCGAAGCCAGCATCCAGGGCCTGCAACAGCGGGACGCCCGTCGCCTGGATTGGGTCCTCCAGACAGAGGAAACGGTCAATCAGCTGGAGATCGAGATCGACGAGCGGTGTGCCACCATCTTAGCCCTGCACCAGCCGGAAGCCCGGGACCTGCGGACGATCCTGATGATCCTGAAGATCAACAACGACCTGGAGCGGATCGGGGACCACGCCGTCAACATCGTCGGCCACGCCCGATTCCTCATCGACCAACTGCCCGTCAAGCCCCTGGTCGACATCCCCCGGATGCAGGAATTGGCCTGTCAGATGCTGGACCTGGCCTTGGACGCCTTCATCTACGGCAAGGAAGATCAGGCCCGGCAGGTCTGCCGGATGGACGACCTGGTCGACCACCTCCGGGATCAGGTCATTCGGGAGCTGTTGACTTACATGATGCAGAACCCTCGCATCATCGACCAAGCCCTGCGGCTGATCTTGATCAGTCGAGACCTCGAGCGGGTCGCCGACCTGTCGACCAACATCGCCGAAGACGTCGTCTACATGGTCGCCGGGATTACGATCAAGCATCACGCCCAGGAGAGGTCGGCTCAGACGTCCACGACGTAGGTCGCTTGCCAGCGGCCGTCGGCGTCTTGCCATACCTGAAGGCGGTAGTACGTAATCGCCTTGATCTCCCGCGCGAGGGGTTCCCGAGCGATGTCAAACCGCCCCCCGCGTAAGAGGACCCGGAGACGCTGGGGAGACAGTTCGAAGAAAACTCGCTCGGGGTAGACCTCATGATACGCACTCTGATAATAAAGAAGTTCACTCAGAAAATCCTTCAGCAGGATCTCAACGTCCGGCGCCTCCAGGGTCACCGTCCGCTGGGTCGGCTGGACGACGGTGAAGTGGGGCCGGAGTAAATCGTAGAGACCGTCGGCGGCCGCCTGGAAGAGTTCTTCCAGAGTGGTCCCCCATGCGTGGATGCCCATCTCCCCCTCGTGTTCGATCCATTCAAATCCCCTCGAAGGCATGGGAGGCATTCTATATGCTGTAGGATACAGGATGCATACCCCGTGTGCGCGTTTTCCGGTGGCCGGGCTCGGTCTTCGGTGCTCGGCGTCGGACCGGCTCCGGTGCCGGGTACCAGGTCCCAGGTGCCAGATAGCCGGTACCCGGAACCTGGTACCCTTACCCCAAGGGCCCTTCGGCCGTTCGGCAATACGGCATTACGACGATGATTCAGAGCCTGGACGCGGGGGATGCCCCCGGATGGACGGTCGGTAAGGATTTGAGCCTTATCTGTTTCCGGTCGCTTCGGACGGCTCACCCAGGACCGCCGGAAGACAGGCGGCCACGGGCGGCAACGGCCTCTGAAACAGCCACCCCGTCTCCACCCACAGCCCCGGCACGGCCCGACTGACGACCCGTCCCGCCGTCACGACCTCCACCCGATACCGTCCCCCCTCCAGCCGGTGCACCACGACCTCCGCCCGCTCCCCGTCCACCACCCAATACTCCGGAATGCCCGCCGCCGCATAGTCCCCCGCCTTCTCTTGGAGATCTATCGTCCGGGTCGAAGGGTTGACCACCTCGATGACCAGCACCGGCCGCACCTCCAAGGGCACCCCCCGGGCCTTCGGCACGTCCTCCGGCGCCAGCACAAACAGGTCGGGTTCCCGCACCACGTCCGGCAGAATCCGCACGGCCGCCGGCCCCATGAGCACCTTGCCCCAACCTCGCGCCTCACAGTACCCATCCATGAGCCTTAGTAGAAACCTTACCAGGTCCTGGTGTTCGGCCGTGGCCGGCGAATACATGACGACCTCCCCCCGTACAAATTCCCACACCAGGTGCTCCGGCGCTTCCTGCAGATACCGCTGAAGGGTCCACCCGCTCAGACGTACCACGTAAGGCTCCGTCACGGGCGCTTTCGTCTCATCGACGACCAGAATCCTCATGACCGCGACCTCATGCAGGTGAAGGATATAGGATGCACGATGCAGAATGCAAGATGCAGGATGCAGACCCCGTGTGTGCGTTTTCCAGTGGACAGGCCCGGTCCTCGGCGTTGACCCGGTCCCAGGTCCCGGGCACCCGACACCTGGTACCTGATACCTGATACCCGTACCTGACCCGGTCCGACGCCGAGGACCGAAGACCGAGCCTGGGGACCGGGTAACGGAAAACGCGCAAATCGGGTCTGCATTCTGCATCCTGCCCCGTACATCCCCCATCTCCTCGCGGCAGTTGCCCCCAGGTCCCGATGGACCCAAAATAATAAGACCCTGCTCGATAGTGGGGGTGGGTCGGGAATTCCTCGGTCTTTGAGGAGTGGGGACCGATGTACGCCATCGTGGAATACGGAGGCAAGCAGTACATCATGCGGCCCGGGCGTTTGGTTCGTCTGGAGAAGATCGACCAGGCACCCGGTACGGTCGTGGAGTTTACGAACGTTCATCTGGTCCGGACAGAGGACAGCACGGTGGTCGCCGCCGGTCAGCCCCTGAACTACGTCGTGAAGGCGACGGTCCTGCGGCATGAACGGGCCAAGAAGGTCATTGTGTTCAAGAAGCGCCGCAAGGAGCAGTATAAGAAGAAGCAGGGTCACCGTCAGTGGATGACGGTCGTCCATGTGGATGACATCCGGATCCGAGATACGGGATGAGATGAGGGGAATCCCTTTATCCTGCTGGGGATAAAGGGTTCAGCTTTCGGAAGGGAGGCACCGATGGCTCACAAGAAGGGACAGGGTAGTTCCCGAAATGGTCGGGACAGCAATCCCAAGTATTTAGGGGTGAAGCGCTTTGACGGCCAATTCGTCCGCGCCGGGTCCGTGCTGGTCCGGCAACGGGGGACTCCGATCCGGCCGGGTCGGAATGTCGGAGTGGGTCGGGACTGGACCCTGTTTGCCAAGGTCGACGGGATCGTCCGGTTCGAGGCGAAGGGCCGGATGGGTCGCTTCGTCCACGTCTTGCCCGTCGAGCCGGGGACTCCGTAAACGATGTTCGTCGATGTCGTCGAGATCGTCGTCAAGGCCGGCGACGGCGGAAATGGCTGTGTATCGTTCCGACGGGAGAAGTATGTCCCCAAGGGAGGACCGGACGGCGGCGACGGCGGTCGGGGCGGCCATGTGTTCCTGGTCGCCGACCCCCACTTGAACACATTGTATCCCTTCACGTTTCAGCGCCGCTTTGAAGCCTCCCGGGGCCAGCATGGCCGGGGTAAAAACCAGACGGGTCGCGACGGGACGGACCTCTACGTGCGAGTCCCCGTCGGGACCGTCGTTTACGACGAGGCCGGTCGGGTCATCGCCGATCTGTCCGAGCCGGGCCAGACGGTCCTCGTGGCCCGTGGGGGTCGGGGCGGTCGGGGCAATGCCCGCTTTGTGACGCCGACCCGGCAGGCCCCTTACATCGCCGAGCCGGGCGAGCCCGGCGAACAGCGACGCCTCCGGCTGGAATTGAAGCTGTTGGCCGACGTAGGCTTAGTCGGCCTGCCGAACGCCGGGAAGTCGACCCTCATCCGAGCCGTCTCCTCGGCCAAGCCGAAGGTTGCCCCCTACCCCTTTACGACGACCGTGCCCCACCTGGGCGTCGTGTTCTGGAAGCACTATCGGCGTTTCGTGATGGCGGACATCCCGGGCCTCATCGAGGGGGCCGCCCAGGGCCGGGGACTGGGCCTTCAGTTCCTGCGGCATATCGAGCGGACCCGGCTCTTGCTCCTCCTGGTCGACTGCCAAGCGGCGGCTCCGGACCCCGTCCAGGCCTACCGCACCCTCCTCCAGGAGATGGCAGCTTACAGTCCCGCCCTCCTGGAACGGCCCCGGGCCGTCGTGGCGACCAAGGGGGACATCGCCGTCCCGAACCGGGTCGAACGATTGGCGGCGGTGGCCGCTCGAGACCAGACCCCCTTCTTCGTCATCTCGGCCCAGACGGGCGAAGGCCTGGAGCCACTCATGGATTGGGTCGCCGAGACCCTGGACCGGACGGCCCCGGCGGCCGTCGCCCTGACGACTTCATAGATAACGGACGCATCGGAGGCAGGACGCGACGGTGAGCGAGTGGGTCCTCTTCGGCGGTCGGTTCGACCCCGTCCACCGGGGTCACTTAGCCGTAGCCGACTGGTGGTATCAGCATCGGCCTTCTCTGCAGAAGTTTCTGTTCGTCCCATCGGGGACGCCGCCTCACCGGGACCCGGCGGACCTGGCACCGGCCCATCACCGCTTCGCCATGCTGACCCTGGCCCTTCAGGACCGGCCGTGGGCCATGGTCTGGGACGACGAGCTCGTACGGTCCGCGCCGGCTTATACCGTCGAGACGCTCCGGCGCTTCCATCGGGCCCGGGGAACTCGCCCGGACCAGGTCGTCTTCGTGATGGGGGCCGACGCCTACCTGACCTTCCATACATGGTACGAATATCCCCGGCATTTGGACCTTTGCACGATCGGCGTTTTCCGCCGCCCGCCCGTGTCGGTCGATCAGGTCCGGGCCTACCACAGGACCCATCTGCCGTCGGTCCCCCTGTACGTCGGCTGTCCCGATCCGTGGCCATCGCCCCCGGCGGTCGTCTTGATCCCGGACCTGGCGGTCGACGTCCGGGCGACGGACATCCGGGACGCCTGCCGGCAGGGCCGACCTTTCGCTCATTGGGTCGTGCCGCCGGTAGCGGCTTACATCCAGCGCTATCGACTCTACGCCCCGGGGGCGTCGGAGTGACCGAGGTGACCCGGATGCAAACCCCATGGACGGGCTTTCAGGCTCGGACCTCGGTGTTCGGTATCCGGCCCTCGGCGTCTGGGATTCGGTCCCCAAAGCCGAGGGCCGAGGCCCGAACACCGAACCAGGAGGTCTCGCCTCGATGAAGACGACGCTTCCCGAATACTGCTGGATGGCCGTCCAGGCCTCGTTGGAAAAGAAGGCCGAGCGAGTCTTGGTCCTCGACGTTCGTCAGTTATGCGACTACGCCCATTACATCATGGTATGTCATGGGGAGGTTCAGCCCCACGTCCAGGCCATCGTGGACCACCTGCGGGAGACCCTGGAACCTCGGCTCCGCCTGCATCATGTCGAGGGCTATGAGGCGGCCCGATGGGTCGTCCTCGACTATACCGACTTCATCATTCACGTGTTTGACGAGGATACCCGGTTTTACTACAACATCGAGGACCTCTGGGTCGAAGCCCCCCACTGGTGGTTCCGGGCCGACGGGACGCCCGTCGTTCTACCGCCTCCGGAAGAATTGGAAGGTGCCCCCGAGGCGGTCCCGACGGCCCGACAGGGCGGCTCGAAGACCCAAGAGTAACCGAACGGACGGACTCGCGGGGAATGCGGCGGTTCACCCAAGCAGACCGCTGGGGTATAATACGGTTGGTACGGCAGTCGGGCCATCGGTTATTACCCGTTACTCGTCACTTGTACCTGTCACCATTCCACTCGGGTCCAAAGGGGGGTTTATGAGCTGGTGGGACCGAGCGACCTTGGAAGAGCGCCGCCGGGTCAGTAACAGCTTCTTCCTGGGCATCATGCTGGGGAATCCGGAGATCCCCGAAGATACCGTTTTGAACCGCTCTGCCATCACGATGGGCCGGTCCCTGGGCCTCGACATCGAGGCCATCTTGGAGGCGATGCGCCAGAATCGGGAGTGGGTCGACCTCCTGACCGAATCCTTTGAGATGCTTCCCCGACCTTACTTTTGGTCCTTCCTGGCGGGCTTTTATGCCGTTTCCCTCTTTCAGTATGCCAAGTTCTATCAGGTCCGGCCAGACGACCATTCGCTTCGACGTATCGAGGAAACCCGTTCCAAGATGCTGGAGTACTTACAGAACTTGCAGGTACCGTCGCATCTTTACGAAAGTTTTGTCCGAGCCGTGACCACCCCGGAGATAGCCGGTGCGACCTTGAGCGAGTCCTTCAAGGCCTTTATCTCGAACGTCCGTCTCTGGATGGAAGGCCTGGAGGAGATGATCGGGACGACGGAAGGCCCGACGGTCGAGCTTCCCCCCAAGTACATGCAGTGATCCGCGAAAGGGACGGAGTCCCGATGAGGCGCCTCTATCCCGGAGGGTGGGTTCTGCGACCGGTACCCGACCACCGGGTAGGAAGGCCATGGGGCGATGCTCCGGGTCCGGGACCCGTGGAATCCGTTATGGCTTGAGCATTACCGGTACCGGAGCCGGTCCGACGCCGAGGACCGAGCCGGGGGACCGGGTACCGGAAAACCCCGTGAGGTCTGTCCCATGCAGACCGACTCTCCTCTTCGTATCGGCATCACCTGTGGGGACCCGAACGGCATCGGCCCGGAGGTCGTCCTGAAGGCCCTGGCGACCCAAGAGGCCCACTCCACCTTACGGGTCTATGGCCCCGTCGAGGCCCTGCGCGTCTGGGCCCGCCAGTGGGGCTTGCCCTGGCCGACGGGACCGAACCTGGAGTGGGTGGACATCCCCTGGGACGTCCGGCACACCGAGTGGGGTCGGCCCAGTCCGACAGCCGGTCGGTGGGTCGCTCAGTCCCTGGAGGCAGCCGCCAGCGACCTGGCGGCGGGCGAGTTGCACGCCCTGGTCACGGCCCCCATCATGAAGAAAAGCCTGGAGCTGGCCGGCCACACTGCATGGGACCACACTCAATTTCTGGCCGGCCGCTTTGGAACCCGTACGGTCATGAGCATGATCACGCCCCGCCTGCGGGTGGCCTTCGTGACGGCCCACGTGCCCCTCCGGCGGGTCGCCGAGACCCTCTCCCCGTCCCTCATCGTCGAGACTGTCCGTATCGCTTACCGGGACCTCGTCCGGTGGTTCCGCATCCCTACCCCCCGGGTCGCCATCTGCGGTCTGAATCCCCACGCCGGCGAGGACGGCCTGATCGGCGAGGAGGAAGAGCAGGTCGTGCGGCCGGCCGTGCGGGCGCTTCAGTCCGAGGGCCTGACCGTCGAGGGTCCGGCCCCGGCCGAGACCCTATTCCGTCAGGCCCTGGAAGGCCAGTGGGACCTGGTCGTGGCCCTCTATCACGACCAGGGGATGATTCCCGTCAAACTCCTGGACTTCGGGCAGGGCGTGAACCTGACGATGGGCCTGCCCTTCGTTCGGACGTCCCCGGACCACGGGGCCGCCCCGGACATCGCCGGCCGAGGGGTCGCCCGGCCCGATGGGCTGCGAGCCGCCCTCGCCCTGGCCTTGCAAATTCTTGACGCCCTCCGGACCCCAGCATAAATTTGAATGCACAATGACCAGCAGGTTGTGCCGGAAATCCGGTTCGGAGGACGTGCATGGCCTGGTCGGATGACAAAGAGGTCCGGATGCAGATCAAGGGCCTCTTCATGGATCCCCTGAACCGCATGCCCATCGTCGTCCTGGCTGATTCCCACAGTGAGTCCCTCCTGCCCATCTGGATCGGCATGGCCGAAGCCAGCGCCATCGCCATGCAGTTGGAAAACGTCCAGCCCCCCCGTCCGATGACCCACGACTTGCTCCGTAACGTCATCGAGAGTCTGGATGCCCGCCTGGAAAAGGTCGTCGTCCACGACCTCCAGGAGAATACTTTTTATGCGCTCCTCGTCCTGAAACACCCATCGGGCACGATCGTCATCGACGCTCGACCCAGCGATGCCATCGCCCTGGCCCTCCGGTTTAACGCCCCGATCTACGTCAGCGAGCGCGTCTTGACGGAAGCCAAGACCATCGACCTTCGCGAGCAGACCGAGTCCGTTCAGCAGTGGCTGGAGAATATGGAGCCTGAGGACTTCGGCAAGTATCAGGTTTGACGACGAGCGGTTTCACAGTTCCCGACGTCCCTGAAGCGCCCGCGTGAGGGTCAGTTCATCGACATATTCGATGTCGGCCCCCATGGGAAGCCCTGCCGCCAGTCGCGTGATCCGCAGGCCCAGGGGCTTCAGCTGAGCCACCAAGTACGTGCACGTCGCCTCCCCCTCGACCGTCGGACTGAGGGCCAGAATGACCTCGTGATACTGGCCCGACTGCAGTCGATCCATCAGTTCCCGAACCCGCAACTGCTCCGGTCCCACCCCGTGCAGGGGCGACAGGACCCCCATCAGGACGTGGTAGTGACCCCGGAAGACGCCCGTCCGCTCGATGGCCCATACGTTCAGGGGCGCCTCGACGACGCAAAGGACCCCCGTCGCCCGCTGGGGGTCCCGACATATGGCACAGACCTCGTCTTCCGTCATCGAAAAGCACTGAGCGCAAGGCCGGACAGCCGCCCGGGCCGTCTGGATGGCCTCGACCAGCCGCTGGACCTCGAGGGGTGGGAGTTGTAAGATGTGCAAAGCCAGGCGCTGGGCCGTCCGAGGGCCTACGCCGGGAAGCGTCATCAGGACCCGCACCAGCCGCTGGACCGTCGGCAGTGGAATGCCTGTCATCACCGCCTCTTTTCCCGCCTGGAATCCGAAACGTCTCGTCCTCTAAGGATATCTCAAACGGGAAAGGGATGCAGACCCACTGGGCGTGTTTTTTGAAACCTGAGCCAGGCATTCCGCCTGTATCCGGTACCGGGTTCCCCGTTCCGGCCTTCGGTCTGGACGAAGGGCGAATAGCCGAGGGCCGGATACCGAGCACCGAGGACCCCGGAGCACTACTCCCCAAGGGAGCTGACACAGTCCCGCTTTCTTGACGGAGGGAGGACCCGGGGTATAGGATCTTTTGCAGTCCAGACCATGCGGAAGGCCCGCTGACGGGAAGGGGTCCTGCGTATCGTCTGCACCTATCTGGGTCATCCTTCCCTGCAGGACGTTTACCGGGTCGCTCGCCAGCAAATGCCTCGGATCGGCCTGGCCACAGTGTATCGGCACCTCGAATGGCTCGTGCGGGAAGGCATAGAGGACCGCATCACCCGCTACGATACGCATACGGTGCGTGGAGTGCGGCCGTATCGATGACCTCCCCCCTGTCCTTCATAGACGGTATCAACGAAAAAATATTGTCTTGTTAAGATTTTGAAGAGAGGGGAGCCGACCATTCATGCCGCTTGAACCCGGGAGCCGGGGCGGCTTTCAGGGGACTCCCCATAGGGGGCGAGGCCGATGAAGCTGACGTTTCAGCGGAAGCTCATGCTGGCCTTCGGGACCATGGTCCTTCCCTTGGGCCTCATCGGGCTCCACTCTCTTTGGAGCCTCCGACGGGAGAATGCGGCCTTGCGGGCCCTGGAGGCGAATTTGGCCCGGCGGGCCGTCCTGGCCGAAGCCGAGAACACCATCTCCCGCCAGGTCCGGGAAGTCTTTCACTTCCTCATCGAGCCCGACCCCTCGGTCCGGAGAGAAATTGAGGGCCTCGATGGGATCGTACAGGACCGGATTACTGAGTGGAAACGGATGGCCGTGGACCCCGACGAGGTCCGACTGACTCAGGATTTGGAAAAACAGTATCAAGCCTTTCTGAGAGTCCGAGACCGGATCCTGACCCTCTGCGAGAAGGGGTACAGGGTCGAGGCTTTTCAGGTCGCGCAGAAGGAGTTGAGGGGCCGAATTCTTCCGGACCTCAGTCGGACGGTCGCCGAGATTTACCGCATCAACCGTGAGCGGGGGCTCCAAGAGGCCTTTCAGGAAGTGGCGTCGGTCCGGCGCCATACCCAGACGGTCCTGGCGGTCCTGATCCTGGGATCGGCCGTTGCCGGGACCCTCTTCTCCGTCCTCATTTCCCGAAGCCTGGCCTGGCCCATTGAGGACCTGAAGCGGGCCATGGACATCGTCGGGGAGGGCCAGCTCGACTATCGAGTCGAGGCCCGGTCCGACGACGAGGTCGGTGACCTGGCCCGGGCCTTTGCCTCGATGGTTGAGAAGCTGAAAGAAACCCAGGCTCGCTTGATTCACTCGGAGAAGCTGGCCTTTATCGGGCAGATGTCCGCGGCCGTCGCCCACGGCCTTCGGAATCCACTGGCCAGTATCCGGGCGGCCGCCCAGCTGAGCCTCTACCGGCTTGCGCCCTCCGACCCGATCCGGGAGAACCTGCAGGCCGTCATCGCCGAGGTCGACCGCTTGGAGCGGCGGATCGACCACCTCCTGGACTTTACCAAGCCGGTGCCCCTCCAGCCGGTCTGGGAACAGGTCAACCGCATCGTCGAGAACGGCCTCGCCGGTTTGGCCGAGAGGCTCCAACAGCAGGGGATTCGGCTGGAGGTCGACCTTCAGGCGGACCTGCCGGAGGTCTGGGTCGACCCGGTCCAAGTCGAGCAGGCCGTCCTGGAGGTGCTTTCGAATGCCATCGATGCCATGCCCCGCGGGGGGGTCCTTCGGGTAGTGACTCGGAGGACGGACGACGCCGTCGAAATCCTCATCGAGGACACGGGGGAAGGGATGCCCGAAGAGGTCCTGGCCCGGGTCTTTGAGCCCTTCTTTACGACGAAGGCTGACGGGACCGGCCTGGGGCTATCCATTGCCAAGCGATTCGTCGACCAGAACGGCGGGACTCTGACGGTCACGAGTCAGGTCGGACGGGGGACGTCCGTCCGCATTCAGCTTCCCGTCGCCTCGAATGCCCCTAAGGCCGTCCTTACGCCGGCGTGAGGACCGCTTGGAGGTCGGGGATGGGATCCTTTACCGTCCTCATCATCGACGATGAGCGGACCCTGGCTCGGTCGATCCGCCTCTTTCTGATAGAGCAAGGCTACGAGGCTGAGGTCGCCGAGGACGCCGAGACGGCCCTGACCCTCCTGGAGAAGCTTCATCCGGACTTCGTCTTCCTCGACGTCCGGCTTCCGAAGGGAGACGGCCTTGAACTCCTCCGGCGGATCAAGGCCTTTGACCCCAACATCTACGTCGTCGTGATGACGGCTTACGGCTCTGTCGAGGGGGCCGTCCAGGCGATGAAGCAGGGCGCCTTCGACTACCTGAAAAAGCCAGTCGATTTGAACGAACTGAAGATCCTCCTGGACCGGGCCCGGGAAGACCGGAAGCTCCGGCAGGAGCTGTCGTACTACCGCCAGCGGGAGCGGACGGCCTCCTTTGAGGACCTCATCGGTCAGTGCCCGGCGATGCGCCGGGTCTTTGAGCAGATCGACCGGCTCGCCGCCCTGGAAGAGGCCCCGCCGGTCCTCATCACTGGCGAGACAGGAACGGGCAAGGGGATGGTCGCCCGAGCCCTCCACTACCGGAGCCGGCGCGCCCAAGGCCCCTTCATCGAGGTCGACTGCACGGCCCTGCCGGCGACCCTCGTCGAGGCTGAGCTGTTCGGCTACGAGAAGGGCGCCTTCACCGACGCCAAGGAAAGCAAGATGGGCCTCTTCGAGGCGGCCGACGGCGGGACCCTCTTCCTCGACGAGATCGGTGACCTGGACCCCTCGCTTCAGGGAAAACTCCTGAAGGTCATTGAGGAACGGACGGTCCGACGTCTGGGAAGCGTCCGGAGCCGGAAGGTCGACGTGTGGATCCTCGCGGCGACCAACAAGAACCTCGAGGCGGAGTGCGCCCGAGGCAACTTTCGAAAGGAACTCTACTTCCGGCTCGCCGTCCTGACGATCCACCTCCCGCCCCTGCGGGAACGGGGCGAGGACATCCTCCTGCTGGCCCAACACTTCCTGGAAAAATTCAGCGCCAAGTATGGAAAACGCATCACGGGCTTGAGCGACCGGGCCGCCTGGGTCCTGACCCACTATCCCTGGCCGGGGAACGTCCGGGAGCTCCAGCACGTGATCGAGCGGGCCGTCTTCTGGAGCCCGGGCGGGACGATCGAACCCGAGCACCTCGGCCTGAGCCTGGTCCTGGAGAGTCGGGACCTGAAGGCCGGCGGCTCGGTCCGCCCGACGCCGGGACCCTTCCCGGAAGGCCTCAGCCTGTTCGAGATCGAGAAACGGATGATCGAACAAGCCCTGGAGGCCACCCGGGGGAACTGCGTGAAGGCGGCCCGTCTTCTGGGGATCAGCCGGGACACCCTCCGTTACCGGATGAAGAAGTTCAATATCTCCCGGAGTCGCTTCCGGACCCCTCGCGAGGCCAGTCCCCGGGGATCCGGAAGTCCCATAAGTGGGTGATTTGACCCAGTGGGTCAAATCACCTCCTTCTCCGACCGGATACCCCCCGCTTGTTGTCTCATTTTTGGGATTCTCCCCATTTGGCACGCTTCTTGTTAAACCCACGGGACGTCCCATCTTTGGGCATCCGGGAGGTACCCCGAATGGAGCCGAAAGCCCTGGTGGCCGAGCTGACCTACCGTTGCAACATGTTCTGCTACTACTGCTATAACCCGACCGACCTGGCGGCTTACCCGGCCCAAGCCGAACTGACGACCGCCGAGTGGATTCGGGTCCTGACGGAGGCGGCCGACCTGGGCGTCCTGCACGTGCACTTCACGGGCGGCGAACCCACCCTCCGGCCGGACCTACCGGAGTTGGTGGCCCATGCGAAGGCCCAGGGCCTTTACGTCAACCTCATCACGAACCTGACCCTGCACGACGAGGCGTACTGGCGGGACCTCATCGGGCGGGGCGTCGACCACGTGCAGGTCAGCTTTCAGGCCCACGAGCCGGGCCTCAACGACCGGATCGGGGGCCCCCGGACGTTCGGGCGGAAGATGGAGCGGATGGCCTGGCTCCGGGACACGGGGGCCTACGTGACGCTGAACGTCGTCCTCCATCGGTGGAACATCGACGCCTTGGAGGACATCCTCCACTTTGCCCGCCGACTGGGCGTCGATCGGCTGGAGCTGGCCATGACCCAATTCTACGGGTGGGCTTGGCGGAACCGGGCGGCCCTGCTCCCGACGCCCGAGCAGGTGGAGCGGGCCGTCGAGCTGGCCCGGCAGTACAAGGAACGGTGGGCCGGCACGATGGTCATCACGATGGTCGGTTTGGACTTTTACGAGAAGCGGCCCAAGCCGTGCATGCTGGGGTGGGGCCAGGTTTACATCGTCGTCAATCCGGTCGGCGAGGCCCTGCCCTGCCACGGGGCCAAGGTCATCCGAGAACTCCGGTTCGACAACGTGCGGGACCGGCACCTGTCCGACATCTGGCTGGGCTCAGAAGCTTTCCGACGCTTCCGGGGCGAGGCCTGGCTTCCCGAGCCCTGTCGGTCTTGCCCGCTCCGGTCCGTCGATTTTGGGGGATGCCGTTGCCAGGCGTACTTACTGACGGGCCGGGCCGACGTGACGGACCCCGTGTGTGAGTTCTCGCCCTACCGATCCATGCTGGACGCCCTGGTAGCCTCGACCCTGCAGTCGACGGCTTCGGCGGCCGTCCCGCGAACCCATGTTTCCACCCAAACCCTGGAATGATGGCACTGAAACGGAGGAGAGCCATGCGGAAGACGTGGCACAAGCCGATGGCTCGGAAGGTCAACGTGGGCGCTGAGATCAGCGCCTACTCCATGGTGAAGGTGTAAGACCTTCCGGCGTGCCCCGGATGCCGACCGGCATCCGGGGCACTTCCCATTAAATGGCAGGACGCAGACCCGCAGGTACGGGGTATCGGGTGCCAGGTCCCAGGTATCCGGTTTAGGATGGAGGGGCTCATCCGAAAGGACCTGCGCCCGGCTCATGGGTGTGGTGCTGTATTGCTTGTGAGACGACCCGTCAATCGCCAGGACCTGGTACTGGATACCTGAACTGCATCCTAATACGGAGGAGTGGCACCCATGACGATCGGCGACCGTCCCCTTCCTTTTGACGAATTTGTCGAAGTCCTGCGGCGGGAGGGTTTTCAGCGTTACCATCACCAGCATCCCTTCCACCGCCTCATGAACGAGGGCCGATTGACGCCCGGCCAGATGCGGGCTTGGCTGGTCAATCGCTTCTACTATCAGTCGGTCATCCCTATAAAAGATGCGGCCATCCTGGCCAACTGTCCTGTCCGGGAGGTCCGTCGCATCTGGATCCGCCGCATCCTGGACCACGACGGTACGGCCGACAAGCCGGGCGGCATCGAGGCCTGGCTCCGGTTTGGCGAGGCGATGGGCCTGCGGCGGGAGGATATCCTGCAGGCGTCCGTCTTACCGGGCGTCCGCCTGGCGGGGGACGCGTACGTGACCTTCTGCAAGACGCACAGCTGGCTGGAGGGCGTCGCCTCTTCCCTGACCGAGATGTTTTCCCCCATCGCCATCCAGGAACGCCTGACGGCGCTTCGCCAGCACTATCCCTGGATTCGGCCCGACGGCTTCACCTACTTCGAGTGGCGCCTCCAGGCGGCCCGGCAGGACGCGGAGGAGGCCCTGGACATCCTGCGCCGCTACTGCGTCACGGCCGAGGACCAGCGGCGTTGTTTGAACGCCCTCATCTTCAAGACCGAACTCCTCTGGTCCCTTCTGGACGCCGTCTACCTGGAGTACATCGTCCGGAACGACGGCAAGACCCCCTACGACGACGTCGGCGGGACATAGGCCGGCGAGGGTCGCTCGATGGAAAGGACGTGGATTCCCGTCTTGAAGAAGGGCGTCTACTTACAGGAAAGGCCGGGTGCCTACCTCCTGTTTATGCCCGAGGGCTACATGGAGCTGGACGAGGTCGCCTGGGAAGTCCTGCAACGCTGTGACGGACACCACGACGTGGAAGCCATTGTCCAGGCGATGGCCGAACGCTATGCCGGAGACGTCGAGACGATCCGCCGCGACGTCTATGAGTTCTTGACCGACCTGCGGGAGCAGGGCGTCCTGGAATTCCGGGAGCCGTCGCCGTCGTAAAGGAGGCGGCCTACACCTGTCGGGGAGCCGTCCGACGGGGGAGTTGGCCTGGGAGGGCGGCCTTCATGCGGTCGGGCTGGCTCGGGCGGAGGCCGAGATATTCGGCGGCCGAGGCGAAGTCCTCAAATACCCCGCATTGGAAGCCCTTCTCCGTGTGGTGGAGGGAAAACACCTGGAGGTAGATGTAGTCTTCCGACTGGACGTTGAAGTGAAGGTACAGGACCGTAGGAGCCTCTTGAAAGCTGGGCCGACCCAGGATGATGCCGATGCGGTAATGCTCATCCAAACGACCCCGGTCGGCTTGCGGAAATTCCCGAAAGCTCATCAGGAAGCCCATCCGCTCGAACTTGACGGCCAGGAACTCGCCGCCGTCTTTCGTGATGGTTTTGGAACTGCAGGTGGAGGTGTCCAGAACGGCCTCTGTCCGGCCGGTGCCCAAGACGGCATCGGCCAGCGTGAAGTTGTCGGAACCCGCATAGAGCGTGACCGCCAGGAATAAGGCGGTCAGGAGCCAGGGAGTCGATTTCATCGGCACCTCTCCATCAAAGAGTAGGACTTACCCGTCCAAATATAGAACTTCCAATCCCGGCTGACCACCCCCCCGGCCCGCCCCAAAATATAACTGGAAGATCTCCCGCATCGGTCCTACGATGATCCGGGTGTCGAGCCTTGGAAGGCCACTGGGCCGACCGACCTGAACCCGCTTCTTGAGACTCCGATGGAACCCTTCGTCGCCGGCATCGACCTCGGGACCGAGGGCGTGCGGGTCTGCGTCTTGGACCTCGAGGGTTCACTCTTGGCCGAAGCCGCCGAGCCCATCCCCACGTATGAGACGACGACCGGCTTCGTCGAACAGGACCCTGAGGACTGGTGGGCGGCCGTCGTCCAGTGTTGGCGACGGGTCGCCCTACGGCTGGACCCCCGTCGGATTCGGGCCCTGGCCGTAGCGTCCACCTCGGGGACGGTCCTTGTCCTGGACGCCCGGGGCCGGCCCTTGCGACGGGCCCTCATGTATAACGACGCCCGGGCCCTGGCGGAAATTCCGGCAGTTCAAGACGCTGTCGGCGGACCGATGCCCGTACGACCCACGGACCCCCTGCCGAAAATCCTGTGGCTTCAGCGTTATGAACCCAACGTCTGGACCCGAACCCGGCGGGTCGTCCACGCCGCCGACTTCGTGACGGGTCGGCTGACGGGCCGATGGGTCACCGACTGGACCCATGCCCTCAAGACGGGCTATGACCCTGTTCATCGGACCTGGTCGCCAGCCCTCTCGTCGGTCGGGCTTGAACCCACGATGCTTCCGGCCGTGGTCCCACCGGGAACTCCCATCGGCGAGGTCCACGCCCGGGCCGCCCGGGTGACGGGGCTCCGGCCGGGAACCCTCGTCGTCGCCGGGATGACCGACGGGTGCGCCGCCCAGGTGGCGGCCGGCGCCGTCGCTCCGGGAGACTGGTGTAGCGTGCTCGGCACGACCCTCGTCGTCCGAGGCGTGACGGAAGCGCCCCTCCGGGACCCCCAGGGCCGCATCTATTGCCACCGCCATCCTGAGGGGTTCTGGCTCCCGGGCGGTGCCAGCAATACGGGCGGCGAGTGTTTACGCAAGGCCTTCGGAAACGTCGACCTCCGGGCGATGGACGTCCAGGCCCTGGCCTGTTCTCCGACGGGACGGGTCGCCTACCCCCTCGTTCGCGTCGGAGAGCGTTTCCCCTTCATCGCCCCCCAGGCCCGGGGTTTTGTACTGGACCCGCCCCGCTCGGAAGTCGAGCGTTATGCGATGTACCTTGAAGGCGTCGCCTACGTCGAACGCCTGGCGTATGACCTGTTGACCCAGCTGGGGGCGGTCGTCGGAGGGACGGTGTTCACCGCCGGTGGTGGGTCCCGGAGTGACCCCTGGCTTCAAATTCGGAGCGACGTCCTCGGCCGGGTTTTGTGCCGACCCCGCCACACCGGGGCGGCCGTCGGAGCGGCCATCCTCGCCGCCACAGTCGTCGTCGGTGAGGGCCTGATCGCCCGGACCCGGGCGATGGTCCGGTTCGACCGGACGGTCGTCCCCCGGGACCATACCCAGGACCTTTATGCCGAGGCCTACGGTCAGTTCTTAGCGGCCCTCCGGGCCCGGGGTTATCTGGAGTGAGGCCCGGCCCCGTCCCTGTTTTGCCCCGTCGGTCCCCCGGCCCACGGGTCCGGATCGTCCGGCGTGGGGCCCGCGAAGAGCCTCTCCGGTCGCTCCGGGTGGGGTATCCGACGTCCTGGGGTTGGGACTTGACTGACCGGTCAGTCATATAATCGCCCCCGATGGAGACGTTCCACCCACGGAGCGGTCCGGCCATGAAGAAGACCCGCCCGAACCGGTCCGAAGCGACCCGCCACCGCATCGCCGAAGCCGCCCTCCGGGTCTTCGCCCGCCGGGGCTACCACGAGGCGACGATGGACGACATCGCCGCCGCCTCCCGCCTCTCCAAGGGCGCCCTCTACCTCTACTTCCCCAGCAAGCAGGACCTCTTCCTGAGCCTCGTCGACAGCCTGGCCGACATGCTCGTCCGCCGGATGGAAGCCGCCATGGCCGCCGCCGGACCCAGCCGACGGCAAAAGCTTCGGGCCGCCCTGGAGGCCGGGTTCCGCCTCTTTCAGCGGCATCGGTCCGTCGTCCGCCTGATCTTCTTGAAACTGGCCAGCCTGGGACCGCCCCTGGACACCAAACAGGCCGAAATCCTGGACCGCATCACCGCCTTGATCCGGCGGGAACTCGACGCCGCCGTCGCCGAGGGGAACATCGCCGTCGAGGACACCGAGACCGTCGCCCGGATGTGGGTCGGAGCCATCCACGCCGTCTTGATTCACTGGCTCCATCAGCGGAAGCCGCCGCCCCTCCGTCAGCAGTTTCCGACGGTCTATGCAACCCTCCTCCGGAGCATCGGGCTGGGCGAGGCGGCTGAAGTTCCCCGTGCGGAGAGCCATCCAGCAGTAGGCCGATAGGCAGGAGGGCAGTTAGGCCATCGGGCCATCTGGCAGTGGGGCATCCATCCCGGTCGCGTCGAACAGCAGGGACGTGGATGGATGCAAGATGCAGGATACAAACCTGATGTGCGCGTTTTCCGTTACTCGGTCCCCAGGCTCGGTCCTCGGCCGTGGAGGGATGGGGGGCGAGGGAGATACGACCTCCGAGGGCCGAACACCGAATCCGTTGCCCGGTACCCGACACAGGTACCTGTCTTCGAAAAACCCGCCCACGGGGTATGCAGGATAAGCAATCCGTCCAGATAGGGGATACGATGAGCCGCAGAGCGGTGGCCATCCATGAGACGCCGATGGTTTTCCGGGATGAGCGCCTCCGACCCATCTGGGAGAAAGTCCAGGCCGGTCAGCGGCTGTCGGCCGACGACGGCCGCATCCTGCTCGATACCCCGGACCTCCTGGCCCTCGGTCGGATGGCCGACTTCGTCAAGCGCCAGAAGTCCGGCGACTACGTCTACTTCGTCATCAACCGCTACATCAACCCGACGAACGTCTGTGTCCTGTCCTGCCGGTTCTGCGACTTCGCCAAAAAGAAGGGCGAGCCAGACGCTTACGAGATGAGCATCGAGGAGGTCCTGGCCCAGTTGGACGACGAAATCCGGGAGGTTCACATCGTCGGGGGGCATCACCCCGACCTTCCCTTCGAGTGGTACGAGGACCTGCTTCGGGCCGTCAAGGCCCGCTTCCCCCGGATTCAGGTCAAGGCCTTCACGGCGGCCGAGATCGACTACTTCTGGCGGCGGTGGCGGATCCCGCCCGAGGAGAGTCTGGCGCGCCTGCGGGCGGCGGGGCTGGACCTCCTCGCCGGCGGCGGGACCGAGGTCCTCTCGGACCGGCTTCATCGGCTCCTGTTTCCGGGCAAGGCCGGGCCGGCCCGGTGGCTGGAGATCCACCGCACTGCCCACCGGATGGGGATTCGGTCGAATGCGACGATGATGTTCGGTCACTGGGAGACGCCGGAAGAACGGCTTCAACACCTCCTGCTCCTCCGGGAGCTCCAGGACGAGACGAGTGGGTTCATGACGTTCATCCCCTTTGCCTATCAGTTGGGGACGACCCGACTGGTGGACCGGCCGGCCTCGGCCGTCGACGAACTCCGAATGGTCGCCGTCGCCCGGCTCCTGCTGGACAACTTCCCCCACGTCGAGGCCTACTGGGTCACGATGGGCGAGGACCTGGCGTCCGTCGGGCTCCACTTCGGGGCCGACGACGTCAACGGCACGTTGGGGAATGAACGGATCATGCACGCGGCCGGGGCCGAAAGCCCGGCCCGACTCACGCGGGACCGCATCATTCGAATGATCCGGTCAGCCGGGCGGATTCCCGTCGAACGGGACGCCCTCCACAACGTCGTCCGGGTGTACGCCGACGAGGCGGTGGCATGAGGGAGGCCCCGTCCATGCCCGATACCGTCGGTTACTTCCCCTACCTGAACCTGTGGCCCTTCGTGCGGGGTCTTCCCGACGACGTCGAACGGGTCATTGCCTCCCCCCGGGCTCTGGCCGAGTATGCCCGGGCCGGACGGCTGGACGTGGCCATCCTGCCGGTCGTGGACCTCCCGACCCTGACCGACCGGTACGAACCCCTCGGGGACCTCGGCCTGGCTGTGGCGGGCCCCGTCTGGAGCGTGCTCCTGTTGACCCGGCGGCCCATCGAGGCCCTAAGCGGCGCCCGCATCTGTGCGACGCCCGAGAGTTCGACGTCGGTCCGGCTCCTGACGCTCCTCCTGAAGGTCCGCTACGGCGTCCGCCATTGGCGGTGGTGGCCGACGCCCGAGGAGGCCGACGCCTGGCTCGTCATCGGGGACACGGCCCTATCCATCGCCCGAGCCCAGGGAATCGCCCGGGCGGACGATCCGTCCGACGCCTGCCCTCCCGAGGCGCCGGTACCGACGGCTCCACTCGACGGAGATGCCGTCTCTCGGGGGCCGGCCTCCGTGAGCGGGGCTTGGACGAGAATCTACGACCTGGCCGACGAGTGGACCCGGTGGCAGGGCCTGCCCTTTGTGTTTGCCCGATGGGTCGCCCGGAGGGACCGACCGGCCTCGTGGCGCCAGGCCTGGTATGAACGCCTCTCGGCGACCTTAGCCAACCACCTGCCCCGCCTGCATGGCGGGGGTCCCGTGGATGGCCTGCGGCCCTGGCAGATAGCCTACCTCCGACGCTTCGAATACCGGCTCAGCCCGGTGGCGCTGGAGGGTGGGGAACGGTTTCGGGCCCTGGCCGCCGGGAGCAGGGAGGGAGACGGGGGGAGTTCGCCGTGAATGCAACGGTTCCCGGCGATGGAGCCGCTGAGCCATCGAGGGGATGCCCATGACACAGGTCCAGGCCATCTTCGATAAAGTCTTGGAGGGCCGGCGCATCACGCCCGAGGAGGGACTCCGTCTCCTGACGGAGGCGGACCTCCTGGCCCTCGGTCAGGTCGCCCAGGCCGTTCGATTTCGAAGGTACCCCGAGCCGGTCGTGACCTTCGTCGTCGACACGAACCCCAACTACACGAACGTATGCGTGACGGACTGTCTGTTCTGCGCCTTCTACCGGAAGCCGGGGGCCCCGGACGCCTATACCCTGAGCGTCGAGGAAGTCCTCCAGAAGGTCGAGTGGGCCGTCGCCCGGGGAGCGACGACGGTTCTCCTGCAAGGCGGCCACAATCCGGCCCTTCCCCTGGACTACTACCTGACGCTGATCCGGGAGACCCGTCGGCGGTTTCCCCACGTCACGCCCCACTTCTTCACGGCCTCGGAGGTTCGGTTCATGGCGGAAGTCTCGGGCCTCTCCGTCCGAGAGGTCCTGGAGCGCCTCAAGGAAGCGGGCCAGACGACCCTGCCCGGCGGGGGTGCCGAAATCCTCTCCGACCGCGTGCGGCGCCGCATCAGCCCGAAGAAGGGCCCGGCCGCCGACTGGCTGGAGGTCCACCGCACGGCCCACGAGTTGGGCATGCGGAGCACGGCGACGATGATGTATGGCCACGTCGAGACGCCCGAGGACGTCATCGCCCACCTCGAAGCGATCCGCTCCCTGCAAGACGAGACGGGCGGGTTCACGGCCTTTGTCCCCTGGAGTTTCAAGCCGGACCACACGTACTTACGGAAGTGGGTCCCCCATCGGAGCCCGCCCCAGCAGTATCTGCGCATCATCGCCCTGAGCCGCATCTACCTTGACAACTTCGACCACATCCAGGCGTCGTGGTTTTCGGAGGGCAAAAAGGTCGGTCAGGTCGCCCTGCACTTTGGGGCCGACGACTTTGGGGGCGTCCTCCTGGAAGAACACGTCCACGAGGCGACGGGCCACGTGAACCGGTCGTCGGTCGAGGAGGTCGTGGCCCTCATCCGAGAGGCCGGCTTCATTCCGGTCCAGCGGACGACGCTGTATGAAGTGATCCGGAAATGGGAGGCGGGAAGGGGGGCCTCCGATGGGGCCTCGTAAGTTCGCGTGCGGGGGGAGGTCTCTATGGTCAAGGGTTCGGTCTTGCACATCGGTCACAGCCCGGACCCCGACGACGCTTTCATGTTTTTCGGGATCGCCACGGGGGCCGTCTCCCTCCCGGGCTGGGAGGTCCGCCACGTCCTGGCCGACGTCGAGACACTGAACGAATGGGCATGCCGGGGGATGCTGGAGGTCACGGCCATCTCGGCGGCCGTCTATCCCTGGGTCGCCGAGACGTACCGCCTCCTTCGGGTCGGGGCGTCCGTCGGGCGTCGGTACGGCCCGAAACTCCTGGCCCGCACGCCGTCGTCCCCGGACGACCTGCGGGGCCGACGTATCGCCGTCCCGGGCCGATACACGACGGCCTTCCTCCTCCTGCGCCTGTACCTTCCCGACGGCCGGCCCGTCCCGATGGCTTTCGACCGGATTCCGACGGCCGTGGCCCAGGGCGAGGTCGACGCCGGTCTCGTCATCCACGAGGCCCAACTGACCTATTCGGCCTGGGGCCTTTATGAGATTGCAGACCTGGGCCGTTGGTGGGCGGAAACGACGGGCCTGCCGATTCCCCTGGGCGTCGACGTCGTCCGCCGGGACCTGGGGGAAGCCGTGGCCGTGGCGGTGGCCGACCTCCTCTGCCGGAGCATCCTGTACGCCCAAGCCCATGCGGACGAGGCCCTGGCATATGCCCTGCGCTTCGGTCGGGGCCTGGACGCCGAGACGGGCCGGTCCTTTATCCGGATGTACGTCAACGACGACACGCTGGACCTGGGGCCAGACGGGGAGCGGGCCCTCCAGACGCTTTACACGATGGCTCATGAACAGGGAATTGTCCCGACCGTCCCGGTTCTGGACTGGGCGGGGTGATTGGGGGGTACGGCCGTCTATGGGGGAACGCCTTTGGACTTACGTCCGTTTCGTGAAATTCGAACACACCGTGTTTTCCCTCCCCAACGCCTATGCCGGCGCCTGGCTGGCCGACCCCCACGTCCGCCTGGGGGATTGGGCCCTCA
>Ga0197143_1000543_pt1 | contig 39505 bp, 37 predicted proteins | sample GBS70_MetaG_FD_148603 | JGI IMG/M metagenome (GOLD analysis project Ga0197143, IMG submission 148603) | Sediment microbial communities from Great Boiling Springs, Gerlach, Nevada, United States - GBS 70_MetaG | ecosystem: Environmental > Aquatic > Thermal springs > Hot (42-90C) > Sediment... | reverse complement strand
ATCCTCCTCCAGCTCCTCCAACATATCTATCATATCTTGCATAGCTTAAGCCTCCTCCTCCAGGTCCTTGACCATTTTGAGCTCCATCTCCTCCAAGATATCCTTTAGCAAAGGCATCTATTTTGGAACCTGCTTGAATTTCAAGATTTGAAGCGCGAAGTAAAGAAAGGTTGGCAGAAATTTGTCCCCCGCTTTCAATAACTACGTTTCCTCCCATCTCAATTGAAATAGAATGCAATGGATCAGCAGTCTGAAGCTTACCATTTTGAGAAATAACAAGATTTCCAGCACCAGAAATCTTTTCTCCGTCAGATAAAGTCTTTGTGGAAGTAACGTAACAAGTTGTTGAGAGAGATCCAGAATCACAAGAAAAAGCAGCAAAAGTAATTTTTGCAATACAAAAGATAAAGAGGTAGGCGAATAAAAAAAATTTCTTTAACATAAAAAGTTTTATCTTACCACCATAACTCCTTTTAACTTCTCTCTTCCTTGGATTTCTAAATCAAAAAAGCGATAGTCGCCAGGAGTTTGCGGAGCAAAAAAAACAATTCCCCTTGTTGTTTTTGGCTCAACAATAATTTTCACTTTCTCAAGCTCTGGTTTCTCAAAAATTAAAGAATGAAAACTATCATCAGTTGAAGATAAAACTAAAGTTACTCTTTGGCCCCTTTTTACTTCAAATCTATCTGGCCTAAATCCAGCTTGGGAAACTTCAATTAAAATTGCTCCAAATGGAATGTCTTTTTTTTCAAGGGGGGGAGTATAAAAAGGGTTTTGAGGATCAATATTTTGAAAAGGATTTTCTTTTTTAGGAAAGATTTCTCTTCCAATTTTTTGCCAATTTATCCAAGCAAAAGTGCCAAGAAGGGCTAAAATTAAAATAGCGCCAATAAAATTTTCAATTTTTTTCATCAATTTTCTTTTTACGACCTTTTTTAAATTTTAAAAAAACTTGTTGTTTTTTCAAGATTTTCAGACCCAAAATTTTAAAATCCACTGGATTCCAAAATGTCCAGTGAGGGCTAAAACTAATGAAGCAATTAATTTTCCCAAAAAACAGGCAATGAAGAATTTTTTTAAATCAAAACTTACCATTCCAGCAACAAGACCAATTAAATCAAATGGTAAAGGAGTAGCTGCAAAAATAAAAGTTGCCCAAAAACCACCATATTTTAAAAAGAATTGTTTTACCTTTTCAATTTCTTTTTCCTTTTTTTTTGAAAATCTCTTTGTTACTTTTTGAGCACCAAAGCCAGCAAAATAGGCACTGAATTCCCCGATAGTTCCACCAAGTGCTGAAAAAATCGCCACCAAAAATGGATTTAAAACTCCCCCAGTACCAAAAATTAAAGCGCTCACTGGCAATGGGAAAAAAATTGTTGCTGAACCAAAGAGTGACGCCAAAAATATTCCGATATATCCGAACGCCAGAAGATAAATTAAAAAATTTTCCATAAAGCTAAAACTCTAAAGGAAAATTTTCTTTACTCCAGGAAATAAGTTTGAGAGTTTCTTTTTTGAGGCCATCAGCTCCAAGGATTATAAAAAGAAGATGTCTTTCTTTTCCTTCTTCATCTTTTGCTTTAAAGATAAAAATTCCTGTATACTTTGCTTCATCAAGATAACCACCTTTTCCGCCAACAAAACTTTCTAGCTGGAAAAAAACATTTCTATTAACAAGTTTTTGGGGATCGATTTTCTCTGGTAAAAGATTTTCCGGAATCTCTCCACGAGTAATTTTTAAAATTTCTGGTCTTGAATTTAAAATATATTTTGCTAAATAAAAAAGATCTTGAATTGAGGCCACATTTCTTGGGTCAAAACCGCTTGGATCAAAAAATTTTGCATTTTTCATAAAAAGTCTTTTTGCTATTTGATTCATCAAACTCACTGTCTTTTCCCTGCCCAAATAAGATCCAATAGCCTCAGCGGCGTCGTTTGAGGATTCAATCAAAAGCGGATAAAGAAGGTCTTTGATTTTAATTTTCTCCCCCTCTTTAAGAACTGGAGTGTTACCATAAGCCTGAAGTATTTCTTTTGTAATAAGCACTTCCGCATTTAAGGGGAGGTTTTCAATTGCCAAGATAGCAGTGAGAAGTTTAGTAAGAGAAGCAATTGGAAGGGGTTTTTGAATATTTTTTTGGGTCAAAACTTCAAAGGAAGTTAAATCGGCAATTAAAAAACTTGAAGCATTAACTTGAGGCGAGGGTAATTTAGGAACATCTTTTGGGGGGGGCAAAAAAACCAAAATATTTGAATCTATTTTTTCATAGTTTTTAACCCAAATTTTTGTTTTTCCCCAAAAAAATGATAAAAAAACAAGCCCTAAAATGAAAATAAAAGTTATTTTCTTCTTGCTTCCCATAATTTTTATAAAATTTTCCTAGCTATTTTGTAAAAAATATACCAAGGTTTTTGGAAAATAACTTCCTTGCCTTCGGGATATTGAATTTCCTTGCCTAGTTTGTTTTTTAAAATTTTAAAACTTACAAATCCTCTTTTAAATCTTGAAAGTCCTGGTAAATTTTGATCGTCAATTCCCCACAAATCATAAAATGAAAGCCCAAGACTTTTTGCTTTTTCAATTTGTTTCCACTGAAGAAGGTGGGGGGCCATTAAATTTCTAAATTTATAGTCTGAACCCCCTTGAAGGCAAACCATTTCTTTTCCAAAGATTAAAATTAAGTTTGTAGCAATAAATTTTCCTTGATAAATCGCAAAAAAAACCAGGGGCTGAAAATAATTTATAATTCCCTCTTTGTCGCCTGGTTTACCAAAATCAAAAAGGAGGATTTTATAATACTCCTTTGGATGTAAAAAAAACTTTTTTCTTTGGCTCGATTTTTTAAGAAGCTTCCAAAATATTTTAAAATATTTCTCTTTTTCGCTTTCATTTAACTCCTGAAAATTTAGTTCTTTTATCTCAACGCCTTTTTTCCGGGCTAATTTAATATTATATCTTGTTTTATGATGAAGATTTTCAAAAATTTTTTCAAGGGGCATTGAAAGTTTCAAAACTAAAGTTTGCTGGGGTTGAATTCTTTTAGTCTGAGGCAGAAAAATATCAAGAAGCGGAAGTGTTGTTTTTGGCTCAATTTTTAAAAAGAAAGCTTTCTCTTTTTTTGCTATTTTTTTAAGCTCAGAAATCAAGATTTCCAAGGCTTTTTTTTTGCCTTTTAAAAAAATATCCTGGGAAAATACAGGACCAAAAGGAATGTAAAGAAAAGTTCTACCAAGAAAAAGCCTCTCTAGTATTATCTGGGCTTCCATTACCTTACTTCCTTTTCTTAAAATAGCTATTCTCCAAACTTTTTTTCCAAGCGTCTTTTGGAATTCTCCCCATTCAAAGGATTGAAGAAAGTTTCCATCATTTTGCAATACAAAATCGTTCCACTCTTTTTTGTTTTCCAAAAATGTAATTTTCATGAAGTTTAAAAAGTTTGTATAATATAAATTGAAAAAAATCAATGTTTAAAACTCGTTTTCCTTTCAAGCCAATCCCGCCTCAAAAAGAAGTAGTGGAGAAACTAGCAAAAGGAATAGAAAGAAGAGTTCCTTATCAAGTTTTGCTTGGGGTTACCGGTTCTGGAAAAACTGCAGTAATGGCTTGGACAATTGAAAAGGTTAAACTTCCTACTTTGGTCATTTCCCACAACAAGGTTTTGGCTGCCCAACTTTATCAAGAATTTAAGGAAGCATTTCCTGAAAATGCAGTGCATTATTTTGTTTCTTACTACGACTACTACCAACCAGAAGCTTATCTGCCAGAAACAGATACTTATATCGAAAAGGATGCTAAAATAAATGAAATCATTGATAGATTAAGACATGAAACAGTCCAAAGTTTATTTACTCGAAACGATGTAATAATTGTCGCCTCGGTCTCTTGCATCTATAACATTGGCTCTCCCGAATTCTATCAAAAAATTTCTCTGACTTTAAAGAAAGGGCAAAAAATTAAGCGAGAGGAGTTTTTAATGCATTTAATTAGGCTTCAATATCAACGAGAGGAAATTGAGTTTAAGCCAGGAAGTTTTAGGATTCGAGGTAACTTTGTTGAAATTTTCTCTCCTACTGGGAAAAGTATCCTGAGGGTTTCAATCGAAAAAAATACCATCAAAAAAATTTTTACCGCTACTTCAAGAGAAAATGAAATTAAATACGGTAGCCTCCAGGAAATTGAAGAAGTTTATCTTAAATTTAAACCTCATTTTGAGGAATGTAATTTTTGTAAAATCTTCCCAGCAAAATTTTGGATTGGACCCGAAGAAAAATTGGAACTAGCAATTTCAAACATTAAGCTTGAGCTCCAAGAAAGACTTAGGGAATTAAAAAAGGCAAGAAAAATCCTTGAGGCAGAAAGGCTTAGGAGAAGAACTTTGTATGATCTTGAAATGATCAAAGAGACTGGATGGTGTCACGGAATAGAAAATTACTCAAGGCATCTTGAGTTTAGAGAGCCTGGCGAACCTCCTTTCACCTTACTTGATTACTTTCCCAAAAATTTTTTAGTGTTCATTGATGAATCTCACATGACCATTCCTCAACTTAAAGCAATGTATCGAGGGGATAAGCAAAGAAAGGAAACTTTAATCGAATATGGTTTCCGTCTTCCCTCGGCTTTAGATAATAGACCATTAAAATTTGACGAATTTATAAAAAAGGTGGACAAAATAGTTTTTGTTTCAGCAACCCCTGGACCTTATGAAATGCAAAAAGTAAAGAACGGAAAGGCAAAACTTATTGAGCTTCTTATCAGACCCACCGGGCTTTTGGATCCAAAAATTGAAGTAAGACCATCCACACCAAAAAGAGAGGGTGAAAAATCTCAGGTCGAGGATTTAATCTGTGAAATCCAAAAGGCAATAAAAAGAAATGAAAGGGTCTTGGTAATTACTTTAACCAAAAGGTTGGCCGAAGAGCTTTCCTCTTTTTTTGAGGAAAAGGGTATAAAAGTAACCTACCTTCATTCAGAAATCAAAACTTTAGAAAGACCGGATATTTTAAAAAAACTAAGACTTGGAGAATATGATGTGATTGTAGGAATAAATCTTTTAAGAGAAGGCCTTGATCTTCCAGAAGTGGCTCTTGTAGCCATTTTGGATGCCGATAAAGAAGGCTTTTTAAGAAACGAAACTACTTTAATCCAAACAATGGGAAGGGCAGCAAGACATCCAAATGGAAGAGTGATTTTATATGCTGACAAAATAACTCCTTCAATGAAAAAAGCAATTAAAGAAGTTGAAAGGAGAAGAAAAATTCAAATGGAGTACAACAAAAAGCACGGAATTATTCCAAAGGGAATTCAAAAACCGATAAGGGAATGGGAATTTGGGGAAAAGAAAGAAATTGAAAATTTTGAAGAGTTAGCTAAATCAAAGGATTTAAATTATCTAAAAAAAGAAATGAAAAAAGCTATCGCTAATTTAGACTTTGAAAAAGCAGCTTTTTTAAGAGATCAAATCAGAAAACTTGAAGCTAAAAACTAAGGATCTCTACTTCGGTAAGTAATTGGCGGTGTCCTTTTTTCCTTTTGTAGCTATTTTTTGGTTTAAATTTAAAATTAATTACTTTATCCCCCTTAATTTGTCTCAAAACTCTCGCATTAATTTGGAAACCTTTTAAATTTGGTTTTCCAATCTGAACCTGTCCTTCTTTTACTAAAAGTAAAACTTTATCAAAAACCACTTCCTCGCCTTCTTTTGCCTCGATCTTTTCAATTTGTATCTTTTCTCCTGGAGTAACTAAATATTGCTTACCTCCGCTTTCGATAACTGCTATGTGGATCTTTTTTTGATTTTTGTTCATAAATATTATTTCTTTTGTAAACTCTTGCCTTTCTCTATTTGATTAATTGAGGTTTTCATTTCGCCCAAAATTGATCTATATTCCAAAGTTGCATTTTGAATCATCTTTGTACCAGGAATAATTTTATTTTCTAAAATTTCCTCAAGAATTGCAAGATTCTTTTGAAAAAGCGAAAGATAACTTCTTAAAACTTCCTTATCGAAAGAAGCTCCATATTCAAGATGAAGCCTGTAAAGATAAAGAACAATTGGCAGAACCATTGAATAAGGAAGCAAAATAATATTTTCTTTCTGGGCTCTAAGATGGGCTTCTTGGCAAACCTGATAAACACTATCTGGAAGGGCGATTAATGCCTGAGACCAAGTAAATGCTGGGTCAATATATTCTTTAACTTCTTTAATTTTCCTCATCACTTCTTTTTCAATGGCGCCAATAATTTCTTTTCTTTCGTCTGGATCTTTTTCTTCCTCAAGTTTTAAAACTAAACTTGAAGCTGGCCACTTTGAATCAATAGGAACTCTCTTTCCATTGGGCAAAATTAAAGCAAACTCTACCACTTTACCTTTCAAATGAAAGTTTCTTTCAATCATTTTTGGGGGAAGTTTTTTGAAGGTTTCCCACAAAATTTCCTCGCCAGAAGCTCCCTTAGTTGCACTTCCAGCTAAAATTCGATCAATTCTTTTTATGCTTTCCAAAAACTCTTTCTCTTTCTCTTCCCTTAATTTATCGCTTAATTTAAGCTCTTCAAGAATTTCTTTCGTTTTATTTATTCCCTCCTTAAAGTCTCTTTGAAGCTCTTCCCCAACAAGAATTTTTTCTTTGATTTCTTGAATTTCTTTTTGTTGAGAAATGTTTGTCTCAATTTGAGATCTAAGCTTTTCATTAATTTTTATAAGAAAAAATAGTAAAACTGAGACTAAAAGTCCAAAGATTAGAAAAATAGCAAAAAGCAAAGTTTCGCTCATAATTCTTAAGCGGTTGGTATACCAGTTGCTTCAAGTCTCTCTCTTAAACTTGGACAGTTCAAATTAAGACCTCCACAGATATTAATAATCTCCTGCCAGGTTTCAGCATATGATAAAACAGCTTTGACATAGGATGAGCTTTGATTATAAACAAAAAGAGCTCCGCTTTCATTTCCAGAAGTCGCTCCATTTCTATTAAGATAGCAAGCTGTAGCCAAGACTGCGTGGTTTAAATCCCAGGGATTATAAATCCCAGGACAAAGTCTTTCATAAGCAAGCCAAGTACTTGGTAAAAACTGAGAAGGTCCAATAGCACAGCTTCTTGACATTGGGACGTTATTTGGATCGTATCCAAATCGAGAACAAATTTGAACTAATGCATCGTACTCTCGTGAACTCCCTCCCCATCTATCAATACAGTACTCTTTCGTTCTCCCGGCCTTCCCTAAGTTTTGGCCAAAACGTGTCTCTGCTTGCAAAACTCCCAAAAGCAAGGCCTCCCTTACTCCGGTCATTGCTGATGCGTTTGAAACTGCTTTGAAAATAGAGGACCAGGTAATATTTCCAGTTAAAGTCCATTTTAAAAGATAGGATCTAATTTTTTCCATAGCAATTTTCAATTGTTGAAGTTCCGCTTCAATCCTCACCATCTCTCTCTCAAGCGGCGTTTTTGCTTGAGCTAATTTTTGCAAAATTGAGGCTTGCTCTCGGCGTGATAAAAGGAGGCTTTGACGCCTTATTTCCCTTAAGCTTTTGAGCTCAAGTTTTGTTTTTTTTGCCTCTTCAAGATTATTTTTTTCTTCTTCGAGTTTCAACTTTGCTTTTTTAATATCCAAAATGGTACTTCTCAAAGCTTCTCTCATTCTCTCTAGTTCCTCAAACTTTTGAAAAACCTCAGAAAGTGTATTTCCGAAAATTAAAAGTTCAAGGGAACTTTCCTGATCATATTCATAAATAGCTTTTAAAATTGCTTCCAAGACTTGGATATAATCTCTAAGTTTGCCTTCAAGTTCTGAAATTGCTTTCTCTCTTTTTTTAATTTCTTTTTCAATTGATTCTATATTCAAATTAAGCTCGGCAATTTCAAAATTAATTTCAGCAAGAGCTCTATCAAGGCGAGAAAGCGTGGTTTTTGTTTTGAATTCCTCAGTTTTAATATTTTCAAGTCGTGACTGGGCCTCCTCTTTTTCTTTAAGATAAGTTTTTTTACACTCTTCAAGTCTCTGTGATAAAGCTGTTATTCCTCCCTGATTACATTTTTGGCTCACTTTTCCAAAATCAATCTCACCGATTTTGTCACATGAATATTTGCTTAAGGTATTGCAATCTATCTCCTCTGCAAAAGTAAAGTTTAAAACGAAAAGAATTGCCCCAAGAAAGTAACCGAGTTTTTTTATCATATCTTGAAAAATTGTATCAACTAAGGTCTTTTTTGTAAAGCAAGGGTTGACTTAAAAAAAATCTCAAACTATACTTTGTAAAAGAGTTCAAAATAAGTTTGGTTTATTTTTTTATGGAAAGAAGACACCTCGCTCGTGAAGAAATAGAACACGAAATAAGAATCGCTCAAGTAGAGAACCGTGAAGTTTTTCTAAAAAGAGCGGTCATTCCTCCTTTATCTCTATCAGACCTCCAGTTTGTAAACGGTATTAACTTAGAAGATAGCGTAATTACAGGAGATTTTTATCTTGGAGGCGCTCAAATTGATGGGGATCTCAACTTAACCAACGTAAGAATCGATGGCTCCCTATATCTTGGAAAAACAATCATAAAAGGGAACTTATTGATGCCAAATGCGATTGTAGCAAGACCCTTTAATCTCATTGGAGCAAAAATCAGTGGTAGAGTAAACTTTGAGGCTCTGGAAGTTTATGGTTTTTTAAGCGGAGTAAAAGCAGAGATTTCTGGAGACGCCAATTTAAGAAAAATAAAAATACTTGATAAAGAAGAGGAGGGTTTTACAATAAAGGGCGATCTCTTCTTAAGTGAGGCAATTATCAGAGGTTCTTGTTTTGTAGAAGAAGCTACTGTAGAAGGTGGTGTAGATTTTAGACATGCAAATATTGGAGGTTCTTTGGATTTAAAAAACTCAAGAATTAAAGAATTTCTCTTTCTTAAAGATCTATTTATAAAAGGGGTAATAAACCTAGAGGGCGTTAAAGCCCAAGGAATTTTACGTTAAAAATTTTTTACAATTTTGGGAGATTTTATGCCCCGAAATTTTTTTCATTTACATGTTCATTCTCATTACTCTTTACTTGATGGGCTCCCCAAAATTGATGAACTCCTAAAGGAAGCAAAAAACCAAGGAATGAATGCCTTGGCTCTCACTGACCATGGAACTCTTTATGGGGTTGTTGAGGGTTATCTTAAAGCGAAGGAATTAAATTTAAAACTAATTTTAGGAGAGGAATTTTACCTGGCATATGAAAGAATGGATCAAAGGAGGCCAAATATTGATAATCAGCGCTACCATGTGATCCTTTTAGCAAAAAATTCCGAAGGTTATCAAAATTTAGTAAAACTAACTACAAAAGCTTGGCTCGAAGGTTTTTATTACAAACCGAGAATCGACGAGAAGCTTCTTTTTGAAAACTCAAAAGGACTCATTTGTCTCACTGCATGCCTGCAAGGAAAAATTCCGCAACTCATTTTGGCAAACAAAACTCAGGAGGCAGAAAAGCTTGCAAAAAAATACCAAGAAGTTTTTGGATCTGAAAATTTTTATCTTGAAATACAGCACCATCCAAATTTGAAAGAACAAAACATTGTAAATAAGGCACTAATTCAAATGGCAAAAAAGTGTGGTTTTAATCTTGTAGCCACAAATGACGTTCACTACTTAAAAAAAGAAGATGCCCAAGCTCAAGATATTTTGATGCAAATAAATACAAATTCAAGACCTGACGATCCTGAAAGATTAACGATGATTGCTGATGATTTTTCATTTAGAACCCCAAAAGAGATGATTGAGGCATTTAAAGAAGTACCAGAGGCTATTGAAAACACAGAAAAAATTGTAAATCTTTGTAATTTCAACTTTACATTGGGGCAAATTTTGCTTCCTTGTTTCCATATTGAAAGCAAAGATCCAAACGATTATTTAAGAGAGCTTTGCTATCAAAATTTAGGTAAGAAGAAGATTGCAGGCACAAAAGAGGAAATAATTAAAAGACTCGAATACGAACTCTCGATTATTAAGAAAATGAATTTTGCTACCTACTTCCTTATTGTTCAAGATATCGTGAATTGGGCAAAGAGCAATAAAATAGTCGTCGGTCCTGGCAGAGGTTCGGTCGCTGGTTCTCTTGTTGCTTATCTTTTAAACATAACTGAAGTTGATCCACTAAAATATGGGCTTTTATTTGAGAGGTTTTTAAATCCAGAGCGCCAAGCTGGTCTTCCAGACATTGATCTGGATTTTGCTGACAGACGAAGAGATGAAGTTATTGAGTATGTCTCCCAAAAATATGGAAGAGAAAATGTGGCAAGAATTATTACTTTTGGTACTATGGCCGCAAGGCAAGTGGTAAGAGATGTAGGAAGAGCTCTTGGCTATCCGTATAAATTCTGTGATCAAATAGCAAAACTTATACCACCTCACCTCCCTTTGAAAGAAGTCCTTGAAACTGTTCCAGAAATTCAAAAAAGTTATTTTTCAGATCCAAAAGTGAAAAAATTAATCGACATCAGCTTGAAACTTGAAGGTGTAGCAAGGCATGCTTCAACCCATGCTTGTGGGGTAGTAATTTCTCCTAAAAAGATTACCGAGTTCACTCCTCTACAATTTGCTTCCCAAGACGATAAAACAATCATTACTCAATTTGATATGTATAGCATCGAAAAGCTTGGACTCCTAAAAATGGACTTTCTTGGTTTGACAAATCTTACAATAATTGAAGATACAATAAGAGTAATAAGAAAACTTCATCAAATAGAAATTGATATCTCAAAAATTCCTTTAGATGATAGGGCAACTTTTCAGCTTCTTCAAAAGGGAGATACTACCGGCGTTTTCCAGCTTGAAAGTGAAGGAATGAGAAAATGTCTTCAAGAATTTAAACCAAAAAGCATAGACGATATCATTATTATCCTCGCTCTTTATCGTCCTGGACCAATGAAGCTTATCCCTTCTTTTTTGGCACGCAAAAATAAAAAAGAAAAAGTAACTTATTTGCATCCTGATTTAGAAGAGATTCTCAAACCAACTTATGGATTCCCTATCTTTCAAGAGCAAATAATGCTTATTGCCCAAAAACTTGCTGGATTTACTTTGGGCGAAGCAGATTATTTAAGAAAGGCGATTGGAAAAAAAGATGAAAAGCTTCTTCTCAGCTTAAAAGATAAAATGATTAAGGGAATGATAGAAAGAGGAATTTCTAAGGATGTTGCTTTAAAAATTTGGGAGTGGATTTTGCCCTTTGGAAATTATGGTTTCAATAAAAGTCATGCTGCTGCTTACGCATTAATCGCTTACCAAACAGCTTATCTTAAAGCTCATTTTCCAGTTGAATTCATGGCAGTTTTAATGAATAGCGAACAAAAAAATATTGACAAATTGAAAATTCTTTTGGAAGAGGCTCGTAAAATGGGAATAAAAGTTTTACCGCCAGATATTAATGAGTCAAAAAGTCGTTTTACTATTGTAGGAAAAAAGGTAATTAGGTTTGGACTTGGAGCGATAAAAAATGTTGGAGCAAATATAGTAGAATTTATTGAAAAGGAGCGAGAGAAAAATGGTCCTTTTTCAAGTGTTGAAAACTTTCTTGAAAGAATGCCAAGTTCAATTCTAAACAAAAAATCTCTTGAAAGTATGATTAAAGCGGGAGCTTTTGATAGACTTGGAGAAAGAGAAACTTTGCTTTGGAATCTTGAAAAACTTTTAGAATATGCCAGGGATGCAAATTTCAAAAAAATTTTGGGACACAATTCTCTTTTTGGATCAAAGAAGTCATTCACTTTGAAACTTGAACCGCCACCTCGTAAATCTAGTCCTCTTGAAAGGACTTTCTGGGAAAGAGAGCTTCTTGGTGTTTTTATCTCAAACCATCCAATGATAGCCCTTCGAAAACGAGTAAAAAACACGCTTTTGCTAAAAGATCTTAACTTAAGCTTTATAGCCCAAAGGATAACTATCGCCGGAATTGTCACCAATATCAAAAGAGTGCTCACAAAAACTAAAAAAACGATGCTTTTTGTAAAACTGGAAGATGAGAGCGGTGAAATTGAAGCAGTGGTTTTTCCAGAGCTTGTCGAGAAATATTTCTCACTTTTTCAAGAAAATAAAATTCTTAAAATAAAAGGTAAACTTACTCAAAGAGACAATGATCTCTCAATTATCTGCGAAGAGGCTGAAAAACTCATATAAGCTTGAAAAAATCCGCCACTCACTGGCACATCTTTTAGCTCATGCAGTTCTGGAACTTTACCCTGAGACTAAATTTGGAATCGGACCAGCGATTGAAAATGGTTTTTACTACGATTTTGAGTTTAAAAAACCGATAACAAACGAAGATTTACCAAGAATTGAAATGAAAATGAAAGAATTAGTAAAAAGCAATATTAAATTTGAGAGAAAGCTAATTTCCAAAGAAAAAGCAAAAGAAATTTTTAAAACTCAGCCCTACAAGCTTGAGTTAATTGAAGAGATTGAAGAGAAAAAAATTTCAATTTACAAAAGTGGTAAATTTATTGATCTTTGCAAAGGTCCTCATGTTAAATCAACAAAGGAAATTGATCCCCAAGCTTTTAAACTGATAAAAATTGCTGGAGCTTATTGGAGAGGTGATGAAAAAAATCCAATGCTAACAAGAATTTATGGAATAGCTTTTGAAACAAAAAAAGAACTAGAAGAATTTTTGAAAAAAGAGGCTGAAGCTGAGAAAAGAGATCATCGAATTTTGGGACAAAAATTGGAATTATTTTTGTTTGATGAAGAAGTAGGGGCTGGTCTTCCAATTTGGACACCAAAGGGAACAATTTTAAGAAAAATTATTCAAGATTATCTTTATGAGGAATTAAAAAACGCAGGCTATTTTTGGGTAACAACTCCCCATATTGGAAATTTGAATTTGTGGAAAACTTCTGGTCACTGGGAGCTTTATAGAGAAAATATCTACTCCCCTATCAAAATTGATGAAGATGAGTATCTTTTAAAACCAATGAATTGTCCTTTCCATGTCAAAATTTACAAATCAAAAGTCAGATCTTACAAAGATTTGCCAATAAAATACGCTGAATTTGGAACTGTTTATCGTTATGAAAGATCTGGGGTTTTGCACGGATTGACCAGAGTCAGGGGTTTTACTCAAGATGATGCCCATATTTTTTGCACACCAGAGCAATTATCAACTGAGGTAGAAAAACTTCTAAAACATGCAATAAAAATTTTGAAAACTTTTGGCTTTAAAGACTTTAACATTTATTTGGCAACAAGACCTGAAAAATTTGCCGGAACTGAAAAGATGTGGAAAAAAGCAATGAATGTTTTAAAGTACGCTTTAAACAAACAAAAACTAAATTACCAAATTGATCCTGGAGGAGGAGTTTTTTATGGTCCAAAAATTGACATTAAAATCAAGGATTGTCTTGGAAGGGAGTGGCAGTGCACAACAATTCAAGTAGATTTTAATTTGCCAGAAAGATTTGACCTAAACTTCATTGACAAAAAAGGGGAAAAACAAAGAGTAATAATGATTCATCGGGCGCTTTTGGGATCGATTGAGAGATTTGTTGGAGTTTTGATTGAACATTATGGAGGAGCTTTGCCTTTGTGGCTGGCGCCAGAACAAATTTGGATTGTTCCAGTTGCCACTCGCCACCAAAAATATGCAAAGGAAATACAAAAAAGCTTTGAGCTTTCAGGTTTCAGGGTTCAGGTAAAAGATGAAAAAGAAACAGTTTCAAAGAAAATCAGAGAAGGAGAAATTCAAAAAATTCCCTACATTTTGGTTGTTGGAGACAAAGAAGAAAAATCAAAATCAGTGAGAGTAAGAAAAAGAGGAAAAGGAGATGTTGGAGAAATGGAGCTTGAGAAGTTTTTGAAAAAAATTAAAAGAGAAATAATGCGATAGAAAGGTCGACAACAACAAAACTTAAAGCCAAAAATTGTGAAAAATAAAAATTTGTTGTTGGTTTTGATAGGAGTTACTGTTTTAGCACTCTTTATTTTAGTAGGAACAGTAACTCTCATTCAAAAGAGACCGGCTCCAATTCCAGAAGAACTAGCTCCAATCATTGAAACAGAAGAAGGACTCTTGAGAGTTTGCGGCAAGATAAAGAAGCAGTCGATAAAAGAGCGTTGTTATTGGAATGTTGCCACAGCTAAACAAGATTTATCTATTTGCGAGAAGATAGAAAGGCGGGAGGGAAAAGATTATTGTTACTGGAATGTTGCCGTAGCTAAACAAGATTTATCCATTTGTGATAAGATAGAGAGCCGGTGGGAAAAAGATTCTTGTTACTGGAAAATTGCCGCAACTAAACAGGACTTATCTATTTGCGATAAAATAGAAAGGTGGGAGGGAAAAGATGTTTGTTATTCGGATATTGCCAAAGCTACACAAAATTTATCTATTTGCGATAAGATGGAGGGAGAATTGGGAAAATATCTTTGTTATTCGGATGTTGCCGTAGCTAAACAAGATTTATCTATTTGCGATAGGATAGAGGAGCAACCGGCAAAAGATTCTTGTTATTCAGATATTGCCGCAGCTAAACAAGACTTATCTATTTGCGAGAAGATAGAGAAGTGGGAGGGGAAAGATTATTGTTATGCGGTTGTTGCCGTAGCTAAACAAGACTTATCTATTTGCGAGAAGATAGAGAGGCAGGAGAAAAAAGACTATTGTTATTCGGATGTTGCCGTAGCTAAACAAGATTTATCTATTTGCGATAGGATAGAGGAACGAAGAAAGAAAGATTTTTGTTACCGGGATGTTGCCAAAGCTAAACAAGACTTATCTATTTGCGAGAAGATAGAGAGGTGGGAGGAGAAAGATTATTGTTATGCGGTTGTTGCCGTAGCTAAACAAGACTTATCTATTTGCGAGAAGATAGAGAGGCAGAAGGGGAGAGATTATTGTTATTTGAATGTTGTCGCCGCCAAATTAGGTTTGCCCATTGAGGAATAAAATAGCCTCAAAAAATCAAAGAAGGAGAAATTCAAAAAATCCCTTACATTTTGGTTGTTGGAGACAAAGAAGAAAAATCAAAATCAGTGAGAGTAAGAAAAAGAGGAAAAGGAGATGTTGGGAAAATGAAGTTTGAGAAATCTGTAGAAAAAATTAAAAGAGAAATAGCCAACAAAAAATAAAAATTTGTTATTGGTTTTAATTGGACTTACTGTTTTAGCATTTTGTATTTCAATAGGGCCAATTTTTTAACTCAAAAGAAGCCCTTCTAAACCCAGAAGTTAGCCAATCAATGCTTGAATCGTGGCCTGAAGAAATAGATTTTCAAGATTTTAACAATTGGCTAAAATAGATACGTCAAGAAATTGAAACTCTATCTTTTAAGGTTATAAAGTAATTTTAATCCTCTGAAATTATCATCTTGCTGCAACGTGTTAAAGCAAGGTGGTTTTAAAATTATGGTCAATGTGATAAAATAAAGAGGGATGAAGAAAAAGTCAAAGAGAGAAACTCCAGAAATTCATTGGGAAGTTTTAACTAAAGAGCAGAAAAAGTTATTGTCAAAACTAAAATTTTTGAGAGAAATGGGTTTTTATTTAGCAGGGAGCACTGGTTTGGCTTTGCAGATTGGCCATCGCACCTCAATTGAGGTAGAATAAAATAAGATTATGGTCTCAAATAAGAAAAACGATAAAAAAATCATTACCTCCATTTTTACAACCTGCCTTATGGTCTTTTAAGGTAAAGGGTTTAGATTTTAAAAGAGACAAAAGATATATAATCACTCAGATACTAAATTATGGAAACAAGCGCGATGTTTCTTGGTTGCTTTCTCACTATTCAGAGAAAGAGATTAAAGAAGTATTAAGAAAACCCAGCCCAGGTAGTTGGCTCCCTCAGGTTTTAAATTTCTGGATCACAATTTATAATATAAAATATAATATAAAATTGGATAAAAAGACTTTTGAGGATGCAATTTTTGAACCTTGGCGAATCAAAGAAAAATATTTAAAGAAAAAGAGCTAATAACTACTAACCAATTAAAGAGTTCATTAAAAGAAAATTCAAAAAATCAAGACCCATCAGCTGAAAAAAAGGTCGACCAGCTGAGGAAAATATTGCGGAAAGTTTAACCCAAAAATATGACAAAGAAAAACATCATCATCTTTATTACCATCTTAGTGGCTCTGGCTTTTGTTGGAATAATGGTTTTTGTAGCTCAAAAGCCATTACCCCAACCAAAAGTTAACCAGCCATCGCCCGAGACAAAGTTTGAACCATCACCCGAGACAGAAGAAGAGAGTGATATCTCTGATTGGAAAACCTATCGTAATGAGGAATATGGAATTGAGTTAAAGTACCCTCCTGAGTTTCAATATAGTGGGGAAGGCCAGATTGATTTTATTCAAAAAGAGACACCAGCACCGGCAACTCTTTTTAGTTTTTTAATTTTTACTCCTGGTGTAGATTCTTTGGAGAATTATTTGAAATTTTATGTCGACAAATTAGCAAAGGAGGTAATTAGTAAAGAGATAAAAACCCTTGGTGATGCCGAAGATGGGATCTTATATATTATAGAGCTTGACCCCGATTATAAAGAAATGGGCTATATTTTTAGCCGGGGGCCCTTTATTTATCACTTTTGGAGAGATGATACACATGTGTGGACCCGTGAGCCAGAATCTATTAAGTTATTTTTAAAAACTCTTTCTACTATAAAATTTATTCCATCTTCCCCTGAGGTCTCGATCAAAGAAATTGATAATCAAAGGATTTATAGAAATGAAAAATATGATATTGAATTTAAATATCCTAAAGAATGGGGCTCATTAGCTTTGCACTCCATCAGAAAGGATACTAGAGGAAATAAAATTTATCGATTTGTTACAGCCGGTGAATCAGTTTCTACACTTTACTACCATCAACCAAGTGGAATGATAGCTTTTATAATGAAAGGCGAAAAATATGAATTGGCTTTTGGTGGTGGAAGCCGCCAGGATATATTGAAGGTCTATAAAGAGAGAGAAATAAAAACAATCCACTCTCTTTCTCCGCCTGAAGTAGAGTTTTATGGTCGTATTGAGGATGTTAATTTTTCTCCGGATGGAAAATATATTTATTTTAGCATTGTTTTATACGAAAGCTATGATTGCAGGATGGTAAATATTGATAGTGGCTTAAACATTATCGATTGTAGGATTATTCGTTTCTCCTCCCCCTATGAAGATGTTTACTGGTCACCAAATAATAAAACATTAGCAATTAGAAGCTGGCATAGTCCGCTTGAGGGCCTAGGAATCGCTGGAATATTTGTTAGCCACTATGGAAATCCAGAAAAACTGAATAAAGTTTTTGTGCTACAACCGGAAGAAGTGTCCAATTTACATATTTCCGATGTATATTTTATTGACGACAATAAATTATCTTTTTCAGTCGTTTTAAGAGAATGGAATCCAGAAAAAAATGATTATGATATATTGAAAACGAGAGAAAAATATGAATATATTGTAAAAACAAAAGAGTTAAGAAAGATAGAATAATCCTTCTCGAAATTTGATCTCGACTTTACTAAGAGATGCTTCAGTGCACCGAGTCACAAATTATCAGCTAAAAATAAAAAAGGACGATCAGCTGAGGAAAATATTGCTGAAAGTTTAAAACCAACATATGACAAAGAAACACATCATTTATATTGTTATCGTTCTCATCGCCGCTTTAAAAGCTTTTATATTTATTGATCTCTCTACAAATTATTGATCTCTCTACAAATTTAAACGCAAGTCACACATATTTTGATATAAAAAGTGGACGATATAAACGTGTCGACCATTTTCTCGGCATCAAAATAAGGGAAGTAATAGAAGAGACAGGATTCTCGAGACTATATGGTAAGTATTTTGAATTGCCATCCGAATCTGATTGGCAAATAGTGAGTAGTTCTACTTTCTTCAACCGCCGATTTTCACCTCATTACAAATATCATCATGCTCTCTTTGGAGCTCAACTTATCGTAAACGCTATAGAAATCGGAAATTTTACCCAAGAAGCTGAAAAACAAATCCTGAAAAATTATCTATATCTTCTCCAAAGGGATGGGAATGATTTTAACGCAAAAGAATATGCCCAAAGCGTTATCGGCCTTGCTCATAATAAATTTTTAGAAAATACTCGAAAGATTGATGTCGAAGAGCTACCGCCTTTACCCGGAAGTACCCACTAGGCTCTATCGCAATAAGGACTGTAAGTTTGAAATAAAATATCCGCCAAATTACATTTTTGACCGACCGACAAGAGAATCTGCCTCCCCTGCTAAATTTTGGGATAGATTTATTACTTAAAGAGGATTTAATTAAAGTCAGCATTCTCTTAGGAATCTTTTCTTGTCCTTCAGAGATACCAGCTCCTTTAACTTTGAAAAAAGTTGAATTCTTGAAAACACTTGTTAAAATTAAAAAGATGAGAATTAATTTTTTAAAAGAAAGGGCAAAAGAATTTCTTGCTGGAGCAAAATTTCATTTTAAAAAGGGCAATTTTAGTCTTGTTGCCTTCAATTTAGAGCAAGCCTATATAACTTCGCGCTATTTACCAGTTGAATTTAGCAAATACCGCATCGAAAATATGTTTTCTTTTGTCAAAAAATTGATCAAGTTTCTGAAAACTTTATGAAAACAGAGCTTGATTTTTTGATTGAAGAAGCAAAAAAAGAAGAGAAATATTTTAAAAATTACAAACTTTACGCAAAGAAAATAAAGAAGGTAGCAGAAGAAATTTTGGGCAAAGTGAAAGTTTTTGTTTTTGGCTCGATTTTAAGAAAAAAGGAGATTGCCCAAGATATTGACGTTTTAATAATTTCTGACAAAGTAAAAACGGCAGAAGATAAATCAAAAGTAAGGTTAAAAATTCAAAAGAAACTCGGATTTTTAGCACCTTTTGAAATTCATTTAGTAACCCCAAAGGAATACGAAAATTGGTACAAATTTTTCATCGAAAAAAGGTCAAAATAAAATAAAAATATGAAAACTCCAAAAACATTGATTGTCAGTTTGGGCTTAATTTTTGCTTTAGGGAGTATTACCTTTGCTCAAGAGTCCAGTCCACCTCTCGCCCCCCCCGAAAGTTCCTTGCCAGAAGTGACTCAAGATGAGGAAGTTCTACCTCAAGATCTTGGAATTTCAGAACCAAAAATTTTACCAGACAGCCCTTTTTATTTTTTGAAAAATTGGGCAAGGAAAATTAGGTTGTTTTTTGCTTTCAACAAAGTAAAGAAAGCTGAGTTAAGATTGCGAATCGCCAATGAAATGTTGATTGAAGCGAAAAAATTAGTTGAAATGAAAAAAGATCCAAGATTGACAGAAAAAGTTTTAGAAAATTTTCAAAATGAGATTGGAAAAATTTCAGAGCAAAGTGGTGAAAATTTAAAGCAATTTTCCGAAAAGCTTTTGCACCAGCAAATTTTACACCAACTAATTTTGCAAAAGTTAGAAAATCAGGTTCCGCCTGAGATGCATGAAAAAATAAAAACTCATAGAGAAAGGCATCTTGAGAGATTCGCTCAAGTTATTCAGAAGGTAGAAACAAAAGAAAATATAGCTGAAAGATTAAAAAGTGAGTTAGAAAAAGTAAGCGGGGGTGAATTGAAAAATTTCAAAAATTTAGAAATTTTAGAAAAAATCAAAGAAAAAATGCCAGAGGAAGTAAAAGTAAAAATAGAAGAAAAAATTGAAGCTCAGTCAGAAAAAATTATCAAAGAGGAATCGGAAAATAAAGAATTAACTTTAGTAGGCACCATTCAAGAATGCAAGTGGACAATGGAAGAATTTTGCGAAAGAAATGAAGGGAAATGTTATTGTATAGAAACAAACGAAGGATGTAAAATTCTCTGTGCTACCAAAGAACAAAAAGAAAGATTAAAAGATTTAGTTAATAAAAAAGTAGTTCTTATTGGAGTCAATACACAAGTTAGTTCAACAAGAATGTGTCCATGTTATTTAGCGTATACTGGAATTGAAGAAATAAAAAACGCAGTTTTTTGCCCAATGGTTTGGGATCCAGTCTGTGGAAAGGATGGAAAGACTTATTCAAACGAGTGTTTTGCAAAAGTAGCTGGAGTGGAGATCGAATATAAGGGAACTTGTAAAGAAAGGGGGTGTGAAAAAGATGAAGATTGTCCACAGCCTAGATGCCCTGGAGTAAAATCAAAATGTATTGGGGGTAAATGTTTTATTCCAAAATGTCCTCCTTTATCGCCTCTTCCGGTTCAACCAAAACCAATTCAACCAAAAACAGAATGCGAAAAAAATGAAGACTGCATGCATTTAATTTGTCCTCAAGTTGTGGGAATGGACACTCCAATCTGTAAAAATGGGAAATGTATCTGCGGACCAAAACAAGAGAGGAGATAAATTTGAATCCAAAAAAAATCAAGCCCCTGAAAAAGCTTTTTGAACAAAAATTCTCGAATCAAATAAAGTTTCGTAAATTTCTTGCCATGGCAATAATTTAACGAAAGTTTAAAATTTCAATTATTTGATAGTCTCATGTTCCTTAATTTTAGAGCTCTAAAAATTGTTTTTGAATTTAATTGGCTTCTATAAAGACCAAAAGAAATCTCCGTTAATAGAAGGTGCTTGAAAAAAGCTACTTTTTATTTTACATTAAAAATCATGAAGTATTTTATTCAAACCTTTGGATGCCAAATGAATAAATCTGATTCAGAAAGAATCGCTCAGGTTTTAGAAAGCATGGGTTATCAAAAAACCTCAAACGAACAAGAGTCTGATTTATTAGTGGTAAACATGTGTTCTGTCAGGCAATCTGCAGTTGATAGGGTTTATGGAATGGCAAAAAAATTTGCAAAACTCAAAAGTCAAAATTCAAAAGTCAAAACTTTGTTGACGGGTTGTGTTTCAAAAAAAGACTTTTCAAAATTTAAAAATTTTTTTGATTTCATTTTACCAATTAAGACCCTTCCAAAATGGCAAGAGTTTTTGAAGAAAAAGGGGGTTCATTTTTTGCCAAACCAAAGAGAAAAAGATTTTGTTGAAAACTTAAAATGCGATTATTTAAAGATAAAACCAAAGCATGAAAAAAGTTTTTCAGTTTTTATTCCAATTTCAACAGGCTGTGATAATTTTTGTTCTTTTTGCATTGTTCCTTTTGTAAGGGGGCCTTTAATTTGCCGCCCAGCAAATGAAATTTTAAAGGAAGTAAAAGAAGCAATAAAAAGTGGTGCAAAGGAAATTTGGCTTTTGGGACAAAATGTGAATGATTATAAATTCAAAATGCAAAATGCAAATCTCAAAATGACAGTTCAAAATTCAAAATTTGTAAATTTCGCTAAGCTTTTGAAAATGATAAATGATATTCCGGGAGATTTTTGGATCCGTTTTACCTCGCCACATCCAAAAAATTTCTCGAATGAATTAATTGAAACTATGGCAAAATGCCAAAAAGTTACTCCCTATTTAAATTTACCACTTCAATCTGGAGACGATGAGATTTTAGAGAAAATGAATAGAAATTATACGACAAAAGATTATGAAAATTTGATCAAAAAAATTCGCCAAGCGTTCAAAGAATATAGAAAAAGGTTGGAAAAAGAAGTTGCAATTTCAACTGATATTATTGTTGGTTTTCCAGGAGAAACAAGAAAGCAATTTGAAAATACAGTTAAATTTTTCAAAAAAATAAAATTTGATATGGCCTATATTGCTAAATTTTCCCCAAGACCAGGCACTGCTGCAGAAAAGATGAAAGATAATGTCTCTTCAAAAGAGAAAGAGAGGCGCTATAAAATTTTGACCAATATTTTAAAAAAGATTGCTAAAAAGAAAAATGAAAAATTTTTAAATAAAGAAATAGAGGTTTTGGTTGAAGAAGAAAAAAACGGTTTTTTATTTGGAAAATCGCGCCATTTCAAAACTGTAAAATTTAAAGGAGAAAAAAACTTAATCGGGGAGTTTGTGAAAGTAAAAGTTTTAAAGGCTGAGCCCTTTGGGCTTTTTGGAAAATTGATAAAATAAAGGGGCCAAAAATGGCCCCTTCCCTAAATTAGAGGTAAGGGTTCATCAAACACAAAGGACAAAGCAACCTTTCATTATAACTCCTTGGATAACTTACAACCCACCCATCCCTTGGACAATAAATCAAAAAAAGCAGTTGAGCTGCGGTCCAATGATTCCCTAGCTTGCCATAACGATAAGGAATGGGTATTCCGAAAAGCCGGCATAAAAACAAGCGCCACCAACTGACTTCGGCCGACTCCTCCGTGATAAACGGCTCCCCATTATCCATTCTATAAAGCACTTTAACCTTAATCCTCATTCTCCCCTCCTGACGATTTTGATTTTAGTAAAATATAATATGATGTCAAGTAAAAAATTAATTGTAATTTTAGGACCCACTGCCTCTGGCAAATCTGCTTTGGCAGTAAAAATTGCAAAAAAATTTGGGGGTGAGGTGATTTCAGTTGATTCAAGGCAAGTTTATAAAGGAATGGATATTGGAACAGGAAAGATAAAAAAAGAAGAAATGAAGGGTGTGCCCCATTATCTTTTAGATGTTGCTTCACCAAAAAAGAGATTTACAGTTGCTCAGTTTCAAAAATTAGCCAAAAAAGCAATTGAAAAAATTTTTAAAAAGGGAAAAATTCCGATTTTGTGTGGAGGAACAGGTTTTTATCTTTGGGTTTTGACTCATCAAGTTTCAATTCCAAAAGTAAAACCTGATTGGAAATCGAGAAAAAAATTAGAAAAAAAACCAGCAAAAGAGCTTTTTGAAATTTTAAAAAAATTAGATAAAGATCGAGCAAAAACAATTGAAAAAGAAAACAAAAGAAGATTAATTCGAGCAATTGAAATTGCAAAAAAATTGGGAAAAGTACCTCCTTTGAAAACAGAATCTCTCCCCTATCCAATTTTGTTTTTGGGAATTAAAAAATCTAGCGAGGAATTAAGAAAATTAATTAGAAAAAGGCTTTTGAAAAGATTAAAAGAAGGGATGATCGAAGAAGTCAAAGTATTGAGAAAATCGGGCATTTCCTGGAAAAGACTCGAAGAATTTGGTTTGGAATACAAATGGATTTCAAAATACTTGCAGGGAAAAATTAGCTATAAAGAAATGATAAAAAATTTACAAAAAGATATTGAAAGCTTTGCAAAAAGGCAGATGACATATTTTAAAAAATACTTCCCAAAAACAGTTTGGATTAAAAACTTTAAAGAGGCTGAAAAATTAATAAAAGATTTCTTGAAATAAAAAAGGAGTGGACTCAATCGCCCACTCCAACCTCAAAAGATGTCTCGATCGCTTTCAGGGGGACACGAACAATGCCACATTTGACTTTTTTTCCTTCGGTGTCAAGAGGCGTCGGCTCAATGTCTATGATTGCCTCTTTTTTGTCAGGATCTATCCCAAGGACGACACCATAGAAAAACCTGCCTTCCAGCCTCACTCTCACGTAGCTTCCAACTCCGATTTTAGACATGCTTGATCACCTCCTTTTGAGTTTTTAAAATAAGCTCCTTCATTTCATCAACTTTTTTATCTAAAATCTCTTTGTTTTTTGCTTCGACCATTAATCTTAAAAGGGGCTCGGTATTTGAAGGTCTAATCAAAACCCAAAAATCATTAAACTCTGCTTTGATACCATCTAAAGTTGAAATTTTACAAGGAAGTTTTTTAAAGTATTCTTTGAGAGCCTTAACGACTTTTATCCTTTCTTCCATTTTAAAATTAATTTCTCCAGAGCTAAAATACTTTTGAAAGGGCTTTAAAATTTGGGAAAAGGGCTTTTTTTTCTCGCTTAGTCTCTCAATAACTTTAAACAAAACAAAAAGCGGCATTTCCATGAAATGATTATCTCTAAGGTAATAGTGTCCAGAAACTTCTCCTCCAAAATAAATGTTATACTTTGCCATTTTAAGTTTTATAAAAGAGTGACCAGTTTTGCAAAGATAAGCTTTTCCGCCATTTCTTTCAATCACTTCTTTTACAATTTTGCTTGAGCGAATATCATAAAGAATTTTTTCGCCGGGACTTTTTTCCAAAATAATCTCGCTAACAAAAGCAGTAATTACATCTCCGGCAACTGGATTACCATTTTCATCAACAAAAATAATTCGATCTCCATCGCCATCGAAGGCTACTCCAAAATCTGCTTTTACTTCTTTAACTTTTGCACTTAAAAATCTTAGATTCTCTTTCTTGAGGGGATCGGGAAGATGATTTGGAAAGGTTCCATCTAATTTTTCAAACAAATGATAAAATGTAATTTTTTTAAGATTTCTTTTTAAAAATGGTACCCAAAGACCTGCTACCGCGTTGGCGGTGTCGACTACTATTTTAAGTGGTGAAAGCTTGCTTTTGTCCAAAAATTTAAAATTAAATTTTAAATACTTACTTAAAATTGTTTTTCTCTCTTCCTTTCCTTTGCTTATTTTGGTAATTTTTGGCAATTTTTTAACTAAATTTTTTATCTTCTCCATTCCCGCCCCTTTGGCAATGGGTTTCGCATTTTTCCCAACAAGTTTTATTCCATTAAATTCTGGAGGATTGTGAGAAGCAGTAATCATTGCTCCACCATCTGCTTTTAAATACCAAGTGGCAAAATAAAAAGTGGGGGTAGGTAAAATTCCTAGATTCACTATTCTTCCTCCTTGAGACTTCACGCCCATTGAAAATCCTTTTGCTAAAGAGGGAGAAGAAAGGCGATTGTCTCTTGCAAGAAGAATTCTGAGAAGTTTCTTTTTGGAATCTTTTAAAAGGAAGTGGTAAAAAGCTTGACCAATCTTAAATGCTGTTTCCTCGTTAATCTCTTGTGGATAAATTCCCCTTATATCGTAAGCTTTAAATATTTCAAATTTCATAGATTTTTAACCTCCTTTAAGATATGTTTTACCTTATTAACCTTTTCCCAAGGAAATTCGTCTCTTCCAAAATGACCAAAAACACTTGTTTTTTTATAAATTGGTCTTAAAAGGTTAAGCTCACGAATAATTCCTCCAGGGGAAAGATCGAAAATTTGTCTTACCAAATTTGATAATTTTTCATCGCTTATTTTACCAGTATTGAATGTTTCTACAGAAACTTCAAGTGGTCTTGTACCGCCAATAACATAAGCCAACCTTACAAGACACTTTTTAGCTAATTTTGCGGCAACAATATTTTTTGCAACATATCTTGCCATATAGGCACCTGATCTATCTAATTTTGTTGGATCTTTACCAGAAAAACTTCCTCCACCAATTGGAATCTCTGGACCATATGCATCAACTACATTTTTCCTTCCGGTAGCGCCAGTATCTGAAACGGGTCCACAAACCACAAATCTCCCGGTATTGTTTATGAAAATTTCAGTATCTTTGGTCAAAAATTTTTGACAAACCGGTTTAATTACTGTTTCAAAAATATCTTTTTTAAGCTTTCCCATTGATACATCCTCATCATGACTTGCAGCAACTACTACACTACTTAATTTTGGAGGCAAATCATTTTGATATTCCAAAGTCACCTGGGCTTTTCCGTCTGGTCTTAAATAAGGCAAAATTTTTTTCTTTTGAACTTCGTCAAGCTTCATCGCAAGTCTGTGAGCTAAGATTATTGAAAGTGGCATAAACTCTGAAGTTTCGTTTGTGGCGTACCCTATCATTATCCCCTGATCTCCTGCCCCCTGTCTTTTTGTACCAGTTTTCCTTACCCCACGAGCAATATCTGGAGATTGCCTGGAAATAGTATTCAAAACTGCAACCGTCCTCCAATCAAAACCATATTCTGGTTTTGTGTACCCAATCTCTCTAACCACCTCTCTCACCAAAGAGTTGACGTCCACACGAGCTTGAGTAGTGATCTCGCCCCCTACAATAACATATCCTTTTGAAACATAAACTTCACAAGCCACTCTAGCATATTTATCTTTTCTTAAAATCTCATCCAAAATAGTATCGGCGATAATATCGGCTATTTTGTCGGGGTGACCCTTCGTTACTGACTCGGCAGTAATGAATCTTTTCATAAAAATTTTGTGAGTAAATACCCCAATACTCCTCCAAAAGCCAAGGGAGGAAGGGCAGGCATTGACCTTTTTTCGAGCTTTAGAAAAATAAAAAAACCGGCAATTAACCCAAGAAGTGTGAAAAAAGCGATAATACTGCTTTTTAAAAGATTTGCGGAAGCAAAAGACGCTGAAAGCATCGTAGGTAAAATAAGATCTCCAGAACCCAAAAGAAAAAATTTTTCTTTTTGGTCGCCAATTTTTATATCTTTAAGAGGGAAAAGAAAATTGTCAATCTTGTGAGGAACAATGATGCCAAAAATAACCTTGGAAGTTATCATTGGTTTTACTGCTTTAACCATGTGCTTTGTCTTATAAACCGCAATGATATCATAAATTGAAAGAAAAATAAAGATTAAAAGAATGGTCTCTGGCTTTAAAGAAATACCCAAAAAACCACCAATACCAGAAACGGTTAACACAATCAAAAAATTATGCCAAAAAACGTTTGAAAGAATATGCCAGAAAATGATAAATAAAAGTGTTAAAGGATATACTAAAAAGCGTGGCAAAAAGACCCCGAGGCTAATCTGGGTGCCCAAGAAAGCCGTGAAAGAAAAAATTGCTTTCAGAAAGATCCTTTGATGTCTGAAAAAAAATATTATTAGAAAGAAGGTGAGCGTCGAAAGCCCAAAAATTAAAATGAAAAGGGAAAAAGAGAGTAGAGAATCTTGTGGGAAAATTTGAGGAATAGTTCCTGAAACTTGCAATTTGCGAGCAGTTAAAATCCCAAAAAATTGGCAAAATAGAAATAAAAAGGTTTCAAAAAGGAGAAAGTTGCTTTCAAAACGTTTCATTTTTTATTTTTTGCGCGCGAAATTCGAATAAGCCCTGAACAAGGGATGATTTCTATGCCTCTCTTTTCAAGTTCATCCAAAAAAAGATTCATTCCTAAAGAATCCGAAGGAATATGCCCCGCAACCACTACATTAATGTTTGCCTTTTCCGCTTCTTTTCGATGCTCTTCACTTTGGTGCATTGAAACTACAGTGCCGATACCGCAAATTGCCATTTTTTCGTATAACTTTGGCGATCCTTCGGTTCCACCAGTGATCTCGGTTAAAGCAATCTTTCCACAATAATTTTCTTTATCCCCAACAAAAATTTTAGGACCAGTCCCTTTTCTTTTTGCCTCTTTGTATTCTGGAATCTCTTCCAGTAAAGAAAGTAAATCTTCTACTCTTTCGGGGTTTTTTCTTTTTATAAAATTTTCCAAAAATGCTCCGGCTAAATTATCAGAAGGAGTATGGACATTCATTAAATTAACTCCAAGAAGTTTTGCTGCATCAACAGTTCGAAAATGATTTAGACGATTTATTCCTCTAGCAACTTCGCTAATTTTTTCTTTAATAAGCCTTTGGGCAATATTAATCGGAATTCCATAAAGATGATAAATTTGAATCTGCATCTCCATCACTTCATTTAAATAGGCAAGTCCCTTTCCAATTGGATGGTGGGCAATTACAAGATCAATATCTCCCAAAATTTTAGCCAAAATAATCTCACTCACTTCAATATCTATTCCTACAAGGACTTTTTTAATCTCCTTATTTTGAGCAATATGATGAATTTGCGTGTCTGGATAAGGATTTGAAACAATTTCAGAGTCAATTTCTTTTTTTAAAAGAAGTTTTTTATATTTCTCTTTTTTTCTTTTAAGAAGTTTTTCAATCATTTCTCTTGGCCGAAAATCGGCATCGATTCCCATTTTAATTGCCAAATTAAAAATCTCTTTTATTTTCATGTTTTTAATACATTTGTAACTACGAAGCTTTCTTCTTTTGCTTCTTTTTTTGATGGAATTTTTTTCTTTTTTAATTTGAAAATGACTTCTTCATAAAGCCTTTTAATAGCTTCTTTTTGCTTTTCCTCCTCAACTATTTCTCGTCTAATTCTTGCTTTTTCTTTTCTAATAAATTTTCTTATGCTTTTTGGAAGCTTCATAAAATTTTGAGCAAAAAACCAAGAAAAATAATTTATCTTATTTTAGGAGATTTGACAATACCCTGAAGCTATTTTGAAGCCTTCGTAGAGCTTTATCCCTTTCAGATATTGAAATGCTTGCTTTTTTAATTGCTTTTTCTATTATTTCAATAGTTTTGTCATAAACCTCCCTTTCAACGTAGTATGGAGTTCCATCCTTTCCGCCATGAGCAAAGGAATATCTTGCAGGATCATTATAACTTGGTCTTGCTCCATAGATTACTTCGGCAACAAGACTTAGTGCTCTAATTGTTTTTGGACCAACTCCCTCAATCATCAACAACTCCTTGAAATTTTTTGGTTCCAAAAAGTGAGCTTTTTCGATTATTTTTTTCAATCTTTTTAAATCAAATTTTTCTTCCACAACTGGATGCCAATAAAATTCAACGTCCTTTAGCTCCATTTCGCAAAACCCTGGAAGTCTTCTTTGAGAAATTAAAGAGGTGTTTTCTTTTCTAAAATTTAAAGACAATAAGGGCGACTTTTCTGCTATTTTTTGAAAGTCACTTAAAAAGATTTTGGGATTTTCTTTCACTAACTCAAAAGAGATTATTTTATTTTTCTTGCTTTCTTGAGCTACTAAATTTAATGATTTTAATTTTATATCTGAAACGATTGCGAAATGCGGTTCTTCAGTAAAATCTTGAATTGTCAAAGAAAGCCAATGATATCTTCTTGCTTTGTGAAAATCTGTGTTCATGCCCTGCTGGATGACGGCAAATTTTCCATCTTTGGTGAAAACGAAGCTATGATGATAAATATGGAAGCCGTCTTGAATTAAACAGGAGTCAACTTTTGCAGTAAGTTTTGAGGCGTGGATTAATTTCTCGTAAAAATCGAAGCCTCTTGTGATGCCAAACATTTTTATCTCTTCTGGAGTCTTTCTTGAGGTTTTTCCTTTACCGCCGCAAATATAAACTCCCAATTCATCTTCTAGTCCCCTAATTCCTTCTTTCAAAGCTCCCAAAGTAGTGGTGGTGGCTCCACTACTATTCCAGTCAAAACCAAGGACACAGGCTAAACTTTGGAACCAAACTGGATCAGCAAGTCTTTTTAGAACTTCATCCGGTCCAAATTCTTGAACAATGGCAAACATAATCGCTCTTGAAAGCCTTTTCATTCTTTCAAAAAGCCACTTTGGGCATTTACCGGTATCCAAAGGAACTGTAGCAATGCCTGTTTTCATGATTTAATTTTTATCTATTTTTCATTAAAACTTGCTTTGATATCGGAAAATTACTTTGTCTCCTGGAGAAATGATCGTTTGGTTAAATGGTTCTTTAATTTGGTGATCATTTACATACACTAACCATTCAAAACCTTCTTTTTTGGAAATATCTTTAATCCTTAAAATTTCATTTTGATCATGCTTTATTTTAAGTTTTTTTTGATAATTTATACCCTCAAGAAAGTTAGAAAAGTTGTCTTCTTTTCGCAAAATGTAATAAAATGTGTCCTTTAGTTCTCCATTGACATAAATTTCCACCAAAACTCTCTTTTCTTTCATTTCTTCTATTAGACTTTGCTGAATTTCTAAAGATTTTGAAAAAGAGTTTTCTATTCTATTAACAAAGGAGTCCGCCCAAATTTTAATTCCAACTGCGATTAAAATTGAGATAAAGATAAAGGCTAAAAGATATTTATCCAAATACATTTCATTTTAATCTATTTTATCGAATCACTCCTATAAATACAAGAAAAGATTCAAATGAACGCAACGGAGCAGAAAGAGGGCGCAGAGGCGATTTCTATTATAAATTACGTTTTATAAAGCAAGGTAATCTATTTAATTTTAAACTCTTTTCTTTGTTTAAATTCCTGTTGCTTGCCCAAATTCCATTGCTGGACAGGCCTGTAATATCCAACGATTCTTGAGTAAACTTCGCAGGGCTGCTTTATTGTACATTTGGGACAGAAGAAATGCTCTCCTGTAATGTAACCATGAACAGGGCAAATTGAGAAAGTCGGAGTAATGGTAATGTAAGGAAGTTTGAAATTCTCAAAAACTTTTCTAACAAGTTTTTTTACCCCTTCTCCGCTTTGCATTCTTTCACCCAAAAGGATATGCAAAACCGTTCCTCCGCTGTATTTGCACTGCAGATCATCTTGAAGCTTTAAAGCTTCAAAAACATCGTCAGTGTAATTGACTGGAAGTTGAGTTGAATTCGTGTAATATGGCACTTTTTTTGTTCCAGCAGTAATAATGTCTGGATACCTTTCTTTATCTTTTAATGCCAATCTGTACGCTGTTGATTCTGCCGGAGTAGCTTCAAGGTTATAAATATTTCCAGTTTCCTTTTGATATTTCACTAACCTTTCTCTCATAAAATCTAAAACTTCCAAAGCAAATTTTCTTCCTCTTTTTGAAGCGATATTTTCTCCCATAAAGTTGAGTAGGCATTCATTCATTCCAACAAGACCAATAGTTGAAAAGTGATTTGCCCAATACTTTCCTCTAATTTTCTTTATGTCTTGCAAATAATATCTTGAATAAGGATAAAGCCCTTTTTCAATGTAATTTTCTAAAACTTTTCTTTTGATTTCCAAACTCTCTTTTGCCAAATCCATAACTTTTGCTAATCTTTCAAAAAATTCTTTCTTTGTTTTTGATAAATAGCCAATGCGCGGTAGATTAATGGTAACCACCCCGATACTTCCTGTTTTGCTTCCCGCTCCAAAAAGCCCTCCACCACCTCGGTTGTAAAGTTGTGTAAGGTCGAGACGCAACCTACAATTGTGAGTTAAAATTCCTGTAGTTCCTACTGTAAACATTGGAACGTCGTCTTCTACTTCGAAACAATAAGCATCGGCTCTGTAAGGCAATTTTTTAACCTTCTTAATTTTTACCCAAAGTTTTCCGAATTTTTTAAACCAAATTCCTTTCAATTTCTTTCGATTCAGTTTGTAAATTAAAACAGCGTAATTTGGTTTTTTGCCAAGTCTGCCTGGACGATCATCTTTATAAATAGCAGTAGTCGTTCCTAAAGTAGCTGCCAACATATTCAAAGTCTCTACCATTTTGGGAGAGGAAGTGTAAATTCTATTTCTTCCTCCTCCATCAGTTGCTAAATGACCTTCAATCACTCCCCATCTAAATTCTTTACTCATTTCAAACACTCTTGAAGTGTAAAACTTATTAGTTTCTTTTCCTGCTACAAATTCTTTGCAAAGTCCTACTGCTGTTTTTGAATTAACACGCAAAAATAAAGTTTTCTTATTTGGGTCTGAAGAGAATTTACAATGAGCTCCGAAATATTTCTCCGCAATTTGTTGAAGTTTAATTCCCAATTTTTGCTTTTGATCTTTATTTAAGGAAAAAATTACTCCAACATCATCGTCAAGAGAACCATCTCCAGCATAAGCTCCGACAAAAAATCCTAATTCTCTATTTCCTCCTTTACCTTCATAGGCTTTTAACGAATAGGGAAGGTACATTCCTTCTTTTAGCTCCTTTCCTTTTAAAACTTTTATTTCTTTCGAATTAAAGTCTTCTAAAACAAAATTTAAATGCTCTTCGCTCATTTCAATTTCATGATTATTAACTAAAGTTACCTTCATCATTTTTTGATTTTTAAAAACGTTAAATTTCCCTTTTACAAATTTACCATCAGAAAATACCCAATATTCGTTTTGTTTGCTATGCCCCTTTACAATATTTTTGATCGAAGAATATTCGAATCCTCTCCCCCTACTCGATTTTATTAAAACCATTTCCCTTCCTCCCAGGGGGCACATTGATCTAACATCTTCAGGTTTCATGTCCGAATTAATGTAATTTGCAAAGTAATTGGTTCCGTATTTTGCCGAAGCTTCAAAAATTCCATCAAATGCTGGCTCTTCCCAGGGAAAATCTTTAGTGATGTTAATTGTTGGAATTGGAAAATGGAAAGGTCTTCCTTTTGCGTCTCCCTCCATATAAACTTCATAAAGCGCCTTATCAAAAATCTTCATTTCCTCCTCAAAATCACTATAAGTTTTGTCTTGTGGTTTTCCCCCAATCACTGCTGGCAATTTTGCGAAAACCGGAGAGGGCCTCAAGTCTAAAGTAATATTAGTAAAAGGACACTGGAATCCTACCCTTGTTGGAATTGCCATGTTAAACAGAAATTCTTGCAAGGCTTGTTTTACTTGTTGATAGCTCAAATTGTCGTATCTAATAAAAGGAGCTAAAAGAGTATCGAAATTTGAAAACGAAATAGCGCCAGCAGCTTCGCCTTGTAATGTATACATAAAATTGACTATTTGCCCTAGTGCCGCTCTAAAGTGTTTTGCAGGTTTTGACTCGACTTTCCCTGGAACTCCTCCAAATCCTTTAAGTAACAAATCATAGAGATCCCACCCTACACAGTATGGTCCTAAAGTATCTAAATTGTGAATATGAAAATCTCCTGAATCGTGAGCTTCTCTAATTTCTGGGGGATAAATTTTATTTAACCAATATTTTTTAATAATGTAAGAAACACCATAGTGATTCAATCCTTGCAAAGAAAATGCCATATTTGCGTTTTCTTGAACTTCCCAGTCAAGTTTTTCTAAATATTGGTCCAGTCTATCAACAGCCTCTTCTGAAACTTTAATTGCTTCCCTAATTCTCCTTCTTTGCTCTCTGTATAAAATGTAAGCTTTTGCTGTTTTTACCAATCCTTCTAAAATTAAAACTTCTTCAACAATATCTTGAATTTGTTCAACGTGAGGTATCTCGCCTCTTTTGAACCTTCTGTTTAAAATTTGAATAACCTTTTGAGCAAGTCTTTTTGATATCTTTCCATCTTTCTCGCCAGTAGCGGTGATTGCCTTAAAAATGGCATTCTCAATTTTTGAAGAGTCAAAATCGACTACTCTCCCGTCCCTTTTTTGAACTTTTTCAATATGATTTTTGATCATTGTTTTTTATTAAGTTCTTTCAAAAGAGTTTTAAGATTTATTCCATAAAGTCGACAAACTTGGCCAATTTTCAGTCTCCCCATCTCTTCCTTAGCAAAAGGGCAGGTGGGACAGGGCAGACCATGTTTAATCAATATCTCTACATTTTTTGGAGAAGAGTTTAAAATTTCCTTTAAAGTTGTGTCTTTAGTAAACATGTCAAAGTTTTTCAAAAAAAAGTTTGAAAATTATACCCTAAACTCCCTCTTTTTGTCAAAATCTCTTTTGGGTCTTAAACTGGAGAAATTCTCCAAGGGGTGAAAAACTTCGCCTTCTAAACTTTGCCCTTCGACAATTTAAGTGGCTAGCCAACCCCCGTCAACGACTACATTACTTCCGGTCATATAAGAACTTTGATCTGATGCTAAAAATAAAACTAAATTTGAAACTTCTTCTGGCCTGCCCATCCTTTTCATTGGAATTCTAGCCAGAAGTCCCTCAAGACTTTTTTTATCCACTCTTAGAGGATCAACCATCGGAGTATCGATTGCTCCAGGCGAAATTGCGTTTACTCTAATATTATAAGGCGCAAGTTCCAGTGCCATTGCTTCTGTCATTGCCACAATTCCTCCTTTGGAAGCACAATAATGAACTAAATTTGGAAACCCAATTCCAATTTGACCCATAGCAACTGAAGCGATATTAATAATCACCCCGGATTTCTGCTTTACCATCTCTCTCGCTACCGCTTGAGCGCACAAAAAGTATCCTTTCAAATTAACATCCAAAGTCCTATTCCAATCTTCTTCATTTAACTCTAAAAATGGTTTAAATTGGCAAATTCCAGCATTATTGACTAAAATATCTACTCTTCCAAATTTCTCAATTGTGCTTTTAACCATTTCTTCAACCTCTCCTTTTCTTGAGATATCGCATTTTATTGCCATTGCCTCTCCACCTTCTTTTTGAATTTCCTCTACTACTTTCTGACAATCTTCTAAAGATATGTCTGAAACTACCACTTTTGTCCCAGCCCTAGCAAAAGCCAAAGCATGAGCTTTTCCCATCCCTCTTCTGGCTCCGGTAATAATGGCCACTTTTCCCTTTAAGTCTGGATACATATTATAAATTTTAATTTTCTGACCTTTATTTTAAGAAAGCAATAGCAGAATATCCAACGACTTGCGATCTTTCACCATAAATTGTATCACCTGAATTTTGATATTTTAAAACTCTTGCTTTTGCTTTCAAATTTTTTGCAACCTCCAAAATCGTTTTTAGCGCATCTTGGGCACAAGCGGGAGTATCGACATTTGGGAAAAATTTTTGTAAGGTTTCAATTCTTGTTTTAAATTTTCCTGGATCTAAAGTTAAAATTCCCTCGATTGTCTTCTTATCTACCTGGAGGGCAGTGTCATAGGAGGGATAATGTGAAAGATCAGAAGAGGCAACAACTAAAATTTTTTTCTTCTCCATTATTTTCAAAATTGCTTTTGCTAAATCATTCCAATCTTCATCCTCAGAACCAAAAATTATTGGCAAAATTTTAAAATTGTTTAAAACTTTTTGCAAAAAGGGAATTTGGACTTCAAGTGAATGTTCAAATAGATGTGCGGAATCTCGAACAAAAAATCTTTTTGAGAAACTTAAAACTTCTTTTGCTAATTCTTCATCAACTTTTACTTTCCCAAGTGGTGTTTCCCATTCTCCTTTATCCCAAACAGAAACTCCATCAAAATATTCATAGTGAGAATCTCCAATTAAAACTACGGCCTCAAAATTTTTCCCTTCAACTGCTTTGTAAGAGTGAGCTGCAACCGAACCTGAAAAAACATATCCAGCATGAGGAACTAAAATTCCAAAAATTTCGCCATCAATTCTTGGTAGCTTTGCTTCTTTTAAAAAACTTTCAATCATTGCTTCCAGTTCACTTCTTTCTTCAGGATAAAATTGTCCTGCAACCGCTGGAAATCTTATTTTTTCTTCCATGTTTATTTATTACAATAAAATTTTCAATTTCAGTTTTGCTGAACTCTTTTATTTTAACAAAAAATTCTCTAAAGTAAAACCAGAATCAAAATGAGACCTAGCTAATTAATCTTTTCAAAAACCAAAATTTGAAAAGAATAATGAATCATCTGTTAGCTTTAGCTTGAAAAAGATTTAGCCAAATTATTTAAAAAATTTAACTAGTTTTTATTCATCTCCTGGATCAAGGTTGGTGTAATGATAAAAATATGAAACCGGCAATTAAAGCTAGGATTGACCCAAAAAAGAAAGGTGCTGAAGGATTTATTTTTGACCATAAAATTCCAGCAATTAAAGAAGCAAAAAAAGTACAAATACCAATTAAGGTTTGATAAATTCCAAAAGATGTTGCAAGCCTTCCTTTCTCGCCTATTTGACTAATATATGCTTTGCCAACGCCTTCAGTCAAAGCCATATAAATTCCATAAAGGGCAAAAAGTAACCAGATTAAATTTGGCGATTGATTAATGCCAAAAAGAAAATAAATAAAAGCAAAAAAGAAAAAGCCAAAGGTCAATATTTTTTTTGAACCAATTTTATCGCTTAAAATTCCAGCTGGTGTAGAAAAGAGAGCATAGAAAAGATTAAAAACGACATAAGCAAAAATAGTTAAAGTTGTTGATATACCAAGATTTTTTGCTCTCAAAATCAAAAAAGCATCGGAACTGTTGCCAATAGCAAAGATGATGCTTGAGATAAGAAAAATTTTGAAAGCTGGACTTAAATTTTTAAAAGAAAATTTTGGTAGCGCTTTTTTTGAAGTTTCAATTCTTTTTTCTTCAGCAAAAATTATTAAAAGCCAAACAGCGATCATGCCAGGAATAAAGGCAAGATAGAAAATAGGTCTTAGATTTGCCGCAAAAAGTTGAATTAAAAAAATAGATACAAGAGGTCCCACAACTGCTCCTGAAGTATCAAGAGCTCGGTGAAAACCAAAAGCCCTTCCTTTGTTAAAACTATCAGTACTCTCAGCAATCAAAGCATCTCTTGCTGAAGTTCTGATTCCTTTACCCAAGCGATCAATAAAACGCCCAATTAAAACAAGAGGCCAGTTTTTAGCTAAACCAATAATCAACTTTGCGAAAGTAGAAAGGGAATATCCAAAAGTGACAAAAAGCTTTCTTTTTTTAAATTTATCTGAAAGCCAACCGGAAAAGGCTTTAAGCACACTAGCGGTTGACTCGGCAATTCCTTCAATTAAACCAACAATTGCTACTGGTGCCCCCAGAACCGAGGTTAGAAAAATTGGAACGATAGGGTAAATCATCTCTGAGGCAAGATCATTAAAAAAACTAACCAAGCCCAAAATGATAACATTTTTTGATAATTTGGATCTTGCCATTTTTTTATGGACCGCTATAAGACAAAACTATCAAGTTCTGGAAAGTTTTGCCCTTAAATTTAAACTTCTGACTTTTCAAAGAGATATGAACCCAAAATCGTGGTAAAAAGAGAGAAGGTGCACAAAACAATAAAATCAAGCCAAAATGGCAAAAAAGAAAAACCAACAAGAGCTTTTCTTAATCCTTCAACGCCATAAGTTAAAGGGTCAAGATATGAAACATATCTTAAAATTTTTGGAAGATTATTTAAAGGAAAAATAGCGCCAGACAAGAAAACTAAAGGCATAATTATTAGTTGAGTAATTAATCCAAAACCTTGGATATCTCTCATTATTGAAGCAAAAATTAACCCCAGACCCACAAAACCTGAAGAAATTAAAATCATAATTAAGATCGTCAAAAGGAGCGAAGGGAAGCTTAAGAAAGAAAATCCCATTCCAATTGAAATTATCAAAATCAAAGTTGCTTGAATTATGGAAGTAGTCATCCCACCAACAATTCTTCCGATGGCGATTGAAATTCTACTAACTGGAGCGACCATAATCTCTTTCAAAAATCCAAATTCTCTGTCCCACAGAACTGAAAAGCCAGCTATTAGTGAAGTTGAAATTAATGTCATTCCAATAACCCCTGGAACTAAAAAGTGGATATAATCTTTGGTGTAGCCCACCCCTGGAAAGAACGCTCCTTTAAAACCAAAGCCCAAAAAAATTAGAAAAAAAAGGGGCATTACAAGCATGCCTATCATTCTTGGCCAAGATCTCAAAAATCTTTTCATTTCTCTTAGCCACAAAATGTAAATCGCGGTCAAGTTTATCTCCATAAATTTATCTTCTATGATGTTTTACCATTTCCTTAAGTTTCTCTCCTTGGGTTATTTCTCTTTCTCTTATTGTCTTTCCAGTAAAATGCAAAAATACATCCTCCAATGTCGGTTTCCTTAGGTTGATGGATTTTATTTGAAATCCTGCTTCTTTTTCGTCAATTCTAATTAAAAGAGGGATCTTCTCTTCGCCTTTTTCAACATGCAAATAAAAGATTCCATTCTCTTGATTCATTTTTTTAACCCAAGCTAATTTTTCAAAAATTCTTTTAGCATTTTGAGGATTATCCACTTCTATTGAAATTACGTCTCCTCCCAAAATGTTTTTCAAATTTCCTGGAGTATCAAGGGCTACAATTTTTCCGAAATCTATAATAGCCACCCTGTCTGCCAAAAAATCTGCTTCTTCCATATAATGAGTGGTCAAAATTATTGTCACTCCTTTTTCTTTGTTTAATTTTTTAATATATTCCCAAATTTTCCTTCTTGTTTGAGCGTCAAGTCCCAAAGTTGGTTCATCTAAAAATAGAATCTTGGGTTGGTGAACTAAAGCTCTCGCAATCTCAACTCTCCTTTTCATCCCTCCAGAATAAGTTTGAACAAGTTTGTCAGCAAATTCTTCTAATTCGACAATTTTTAATGCTCCCTTTACTCTTTCTTTCACCTCTCTTCTTTTCAATCCATACATCATTCCATGAAACTCTAAATTTTCCCTCCCTGTTAAATAATTATCCAAAGCCGGCTCTTGAAAAACCATCCCAATCGATTTTCTAACTTTATCTTTTTCTTTAAAAACATCAAAGCCTGCGACAAATGCCTTACCTGAGGTTGGTGTAATTAAAGTTGCAAGCATATTCAAAGTTGTTGTCTTTCCAGCTCCATTTGGTCCAAGGAGTCCAAAAAGTTCTCCTTCTTTTACCTCAAAAGAAATTTCATCGACTGCTTTCAATCCATTAAAAACCTTCATCAGTTTTTCAACTAAAATTGCTGGCATATAAATAGAAAAAAGTTTAACAATTTTAGTAAGATTAGCAAGCTGAATTTGTTAACTTTGAATTTGAATTCTTCTGGCTGTTAGACTTCCGTCTGTATTTTGAGTACCAGTAACTGAAATCTCTTTCCCAATTTCAATGTCTTCTATTGATCCTTCAGTTGATTTTGAAATTTGAGTAGATTGGGAAATGAAAACAATTTTTGTGCTACCATCTGGTAATTTTATTGTTAAACTTCTCTCGTCTTTTGAGATGACCTGACCGGATAAAAATCCTTGTCTTTGTCCTTGAAAAACCTGTCCTCTTTGGAATGTTTGTCCTCTTTGTTGAAAAATTTCTCTCATTTTTTCTGGTGTTAAATTCTTTAGCGCCTGGGATTCTCCATATTTCATTCCACCAAGAAATCCCCCTGCCCCTATAATAATTAAGGCAATTAAAATTAGAATTAAATTTTTCTTCATAATTTTTTAAAAAAATTTCAAACGACCTTTAATTTTAAATCTTAAATTCTAAATACTAAACTCTAAATTCTAAACAAAATTCCAAATCCTAAATCACAAATTTCAAACATATTTTTTGGAATTTGAGATTTCGTTTCGGATTTCGGATTTAGGATTTAGATTTTTATTCATACCTCAATGCTTCAATCGGATTTAATTTTGCTGCTTTTTGGGCTGGCCACCAGCCAAAGAAAATTCCAATTAAAGTACAAACTGAAAAAGCTAAAATAATAGAAGAAAAAGAAACTTGGGTTGAAATTTGTGCAAATTTTGAAATTCCCAAAGAAATTAGCCAGCCAAAGAAAATTCCAATAACTCCCCCAAAAAATGTTAAAAGAACTGATTCTGTTAAAATTTGAGCTAAAATTTCTCTGTTTTTTGCTCCAATTGCCTTTCTCAAACCAATTTCTTTTGTCCTTTCAGTTACTGAAGTTAGCATCATATTCATAATTCCAATTCCACCAACAACCAAAGAAATACCAGCAATGGCTGCCAAAAAAATTGTCATTGTATTTGTGACTTGAGTTAAGGTAGACAAAATGTCTTCTTGAGAAATGATCGAAAAATCTGGATTTTGAGGGTCGACTCTATGTTTTTCTGCTAAAACTAAAAGAGCTTCTTGTTGAATTTGGGGCAATAAATCCTTTTTCTCTCCTTTAATTAAAATCGAAGTTAAATAATCTGACCTTGCTAAAGTTTTTTGCATTGTTGTAATTGGAACATAAACCATATCATCAAAAACCAATCCCATTGCTCCTCCTTTTGGTGCAGCAACTCCAACAACTTTGAAATTAATTCCTGAAATTCTAACTATCTTTCCAACAGCATTTTCTTCTCCAAAGAGATCGTCAGCAATGTTTTTTCCCAAAACTGCAACTTTGGCAATATTTTTTACATGCTCTTCGTTAAAAGTTGTCCCTTTTTCAATTGAAATTTCCCTGACTGAAAAAATTCCCTCACTTGCTCCAATAATTGTTGTTCTAGTGTTGTTTCCATTTGGAGCTACAATTTGAAAAGT